>ERZ773165.45-NODE-45-length-103464-cov-26.391755_pt1 | contig 103464 bp, 75 predicted proteins | sample MGYA00581003_ERZ773165 | MGnify/ENA primary metagenome ERZ773165 (study PRJEB29015, sample SAMEA2737817) | human gut metagenome | biome: human gut; feature: human-associated habitat; material: faeces | place: China | collected 2012 ... | reverse complement strand
CCCGGTCACTCCTATGAGAGCTGCAAGTCCCCCGCGGCAGATGGAACGCGAAAATAAGATGATCGTTATTTCACATCCCCTGCTATTAAATAGCGGGGAAACAAATCACCCGTTTGGCTTCTTTGACATAAACCATTTTTACAGGGATCTTATACATGTCAGAGAGATGCATTTCATTGATCACTTCTTTTGTTTTACCACAAAGAAGCTGATGATGAATGAGAAGTCCCGTATGATCTCCCAGATACAGGGCATGGTCAGGCATATGGGTGGTGAGAATCACCGCTATGCCTCTGTCTGCTAATTTTTCTATCATTTGTATGCCCCGGTATTGATTCCCATAGTCGAGATGATTCGTAGGTTCATCCATGACGATCATATCTGGCTGCTGCAGAATGGCACGCGCAATGACTGCCTGCCGTTGCTGCCCGCCGGAGAGCGTATTGAAAGGTTGATCCCTTCTATCATAAATCCCCATCTCTGCCATAATAGTGTCTGCTCTGTCTTCATATTCTTTAGAAGGAGATTGGAATAAGCCCAAATGAGGGGCACACCCCAAAAGCACATAATCTTTTAGAGCGAAAGAGTAGGCATTATCCTGCATCTGGGGTACATAACCGATATGGCTGGTAAAATCACTCCCTGCCTCGAAGGCATCATATCGATTCCCTTCATCATCTTCAAAGAATACACTGCCTGTCTCAGGATGCAGGAAACCAATGATGCTCCGAAGCAAAGTGGACTTGCCCGCTCCATTGGCCCCTAGAATGGAAAATATTTCTCCTTTCTTTACCGTAAAAGAAACATTTTCCCATAAATGCTGTCCTTTCTGATACCCAAAGGACAAATTCTTCACTTCCAGTTTCATGATAACTTCATCCTCTGCCGTACCAATAAATAGAAATAGAAAGGCGCACCTACCAGGCCGGTTAAAATACTGAGCGGAATTTCTGCTTCCAGTGCTGCTCTGGATAAAGTATCAATAAAAAGAAGAAATAAGGCGCCAAGTACCATAGCAATGGGTAATAACTTGCGATTATCCGGCCCTACCATCATGCGAGAAAAGTGAGGAATGACCAATCCTACCCAGCCAATGGTCCCGCTGATACAAACGGAGCAGGCTGTCAGAATGGTGGCACAAAGAATCACTGCATACCTGAGGAATCCGTTGTGTTTCCCTAACATATGATTTTCTTCTTCGGATAGTGTCAGAATATTCATCCGCCAGCGAATGAGCATCATGAAAATCATGCAAAGTAAGATAGGCACTCCGCTAGATAGCAAATTCGTCCAAACCACAGAAACAAGTGACCCCAGCTGCCAATATGTAATAGCAGGCAATTGGGTATCGCTATCTGCCAGGTACTTTATAATTCCCAAAAGAGAACCCGTGAGACCACTCACAATAATGCCGGAAAGCACCAGCATAACAATGGAATTTTTCCCTATGATGCGTGGAATCGACACCGCCAGGAAAACAGCCAGAAGACCACCGACAAAAGCCCCTCCCTGGACTCCTACCTGAGAGAATCCAAGAAGAATGCACAAGGAAGCTCCTACACAAGCACCGGATGACACTCCCAGCATATCTGGTGCCACTAGAGGATTTTTAAATACGCTCTGGTAAGATGCCCCGGATAAAGACAAAGCGGCTCCAATCATCATAGCAGCTAAAGCCCGGGGGAGACGGAGTGTATAAATAACGCTGCTGGCTTGATTCGACCAATCCTGTACCATGGGATACAGAGGCGCCAGGATAATTTTCACCACATGAACAGGTGAAATATAATATCTCCCTAGACTGATACTGCACACCGCCATCATCAGTAAAGCAAAAATCAGCAGCAGCAAGAGGCAATGAAACTTCCTCTCCGTGATCGTATTCATAAGATCTCCTTCAAGCACATGTCATTCACCAACGGCTATTTTGATTCTCTTTATCCGCAAAAATCATAGCCAGATCTTCATCAGACAATTCATAATGCATGAAATCTTTATAAAAAGCCTTGGTATCTCTTCTCACATCAATATCTTTGAAAATTTCAGGTTGTAAGAGGGTGGCCAACCATTTCATCATGAGCGGTGTCTCTACCCCCGGTGCATCCCAGCGGTATATACCCATCGGTACTTTATATACGTGGTGATTCTGAACTGCCTTCACGGTACTCCAATCCTGTCCAGGAATTCTATTTTCATATAAATCGTCCGGAATAAAGGTATCAAAATTACTCAGAAGAATAATATCCGGATTGATGCGATACACTTCTTCCATTGAAATATCTTTGTTGCTGTCTGAGTTTGCTTCCTGCTCAAATGGATTGGCACCACCGCCAATTTGAATGGCTTCGTGAATAAAATTATTATTGCCTTGGAGACGCAGCTTGCTGTTTTTCAAAAATAGGATCGTTGGTTTATCTGCTTTTTCTACCTCTGCCTTGTGAGCTGTGATTTCACTATACGCATGATCATAGTAAGCATTGAGCTGTTTTGCCCGATCCTCTTTTCCAAGCATCTGCCCAACAATGAGGAAGCTTTTTTTCAGGGTATCTACACTATCATTATTGATCATGACAGTAGGAATCCCGATTTGTTTCAGCTTATCGGCATCTTTTTCTTGATAATTCCAAAGCACAGCGCTGTCGATGCCTGCATTCGCTAAACTTTCCGCATGGATAGAAAAATCCTGTCCAATCATTTTGGCATCCAGTTGACCAAAATGATTGTCCATTTTTTCCAAGAAGTGTCCTTTATAAGCCGACATAGCCCCTGGATGAATGGCACCCAATCGATCAGCATTACCATCCAAGGCATATACCACGGAAGCCCATGGAAGTGGTACAACAGCCATTTTCTTCACCGCTGGCATTTCCACCTGTCTCCCTGTAATATCCGTAATGGTGACCGTCTTTGCCGGTGCCGCAGGCTGCTGATTCTCCGTACTTCCACACCCTCCAAAAACTGCAATCGCACCTGCTAACGCTGTAAAAAGTATAGCTTTCTGTATGTATTTCATCGATATTCTCCTCTAACTCATATAGAAAACAAGCCAACAACTCAGAAAACCCTTCATTTGAAAGTCACTAACGACTAAGCCCTGTCCTTCCTGAAATCAACCCCCAAGGCATAGAGACAGTTTTCTTTCCGTCAAAGAAAGGAAAGAGCCACGGATCACAATAGACAACATCTGCCCAATCTCGTTCTTTTACTAAATCAGACATATTTCGCAAAATATGGAAAGTATCTCCGCCAGGAGCACTTCGGATGAGCTTTTCCGATTCTTTCGACCAAGCTATGGAAGACAATCGAATCTGGGCATAGCCTTTGTGCCAAAGTGCATGAGCCACTCCCATAATCTGCACTGGTTCTCCTATAAAAAGGATATGCTCCTCATACTTTTTAGGAATGTCCATCCGATGAATCTGTAATTTCCGTTCGCCTTTTCCGTCCCGCAAAAGTTCCTGCACCTGCTTCTTCCATGTGGACCAGGCATGATCTCCCAATGGGCGAGATATGATACTGGGGGGTTGTAACCTTTCCTGCATCCACCTTGCGGCAGCAATCCCAGCGGTAGATACGACCCAATTCAGGACAGGAAGGTTTCTTACCGCCTGTTGTCCGTCAAAAATCACTTCATATCCAAGTTGGCGCAAGAAAGAAAATCCCTCTTCGAGGTCTGTCATAGGACCCGCTAAAAGCGGACTGTACCCCAAAATCTGCACCACTTTCTTCTTCTCTTTTAAAAGCCAATTCGCCTTACATCTGACCTGCTGCAATTCCGCCTGACTGACCCCATAGAGAGCATCATGAAATCCATCCGCTTCCCAATACACCGCCTGGTAGTCTTTCTCGCAAAGACTTTCTGCCACACTCTCGCCATCCATGCCTATAAATGATGGTACGGCCGTGCCAATGAGGGAAACTCCGGAAAGCTTTGTTTGTTTGAGCAAAGCATCTGTCTGTTTTTTCGTCGTATCTTCCATGCCAAAGACGAAATCACGGGTCACTACCGTCGGGTAGTACACGTGCTTCTGGTCTTCTGTCATATCACAATCACTCATGCAGCTGCGACACCCTGCTGGTGTAACCAGTACATTCGCCCATCGATGACGCCGCATCCAATCAGAAATTCCGGCTCCATCAGATACTGGTGGCGGTAATTGGCCTGATAATTGATTGATTGTACCGGTTTCTTTAGGAAAAGTACGCATAAAGGTATCCGCATCCAGGCGTTCTTTTTCTTCTTTCCCCAAAGGTCCCCGGTAAAAGCATTTTACAAGCACCCCCGTTTCCTTATATAAGTTTTCTTCCAAATGATGGAAATCCAGTCGTACTAAAATATCCAGGCAGGACAAGTAAAAAACTACCACCTGAACACCCGGCACAAGAGCGGCCTTTCTTAAGGCTTCTCGGATAATATCTTCAGCACTACCCAGAATATAATCCGAATTTGTCAAACTGACATAACGAAATTGATGCAAAGTCCCCATTTCTTTCGCTAAGATATATAACTCCCGAATACAGGGAATGGAACCTGCCGCTACCACCATGACATCTTTACGCTTCCAAAATCTCGTCATGGCAATTTCTGCTTTAGAGCGCTTTTCAGCTTGAATCGTCTTCAAAGTAACTTCTCTCCGTTCATTTTATTTTTCTGCTTTAATTATCCCACATATCACCCACATACCACTTATACTATTTTAATGAAAATCTTTCATTCTATCAAATTGAAGAATTGAAAGAATTGATTCAGAAAAATTGAACAATGATCACGGACTGATCTTGCATCATTGTAATCGAAGCCATCTTACATCCAATCAAAGACAATGTCCCTTCAATATATCCAGAAACAATTTGATCGCTGGGCTGATCCATTTATTTTTTCGATACCCATAAGCGGAAGAAATGGGATCTGCCTTCATATCCGTTTCCAGTTCCACCAGTTCCCCTGTTTGGAGCTCCTTCTCCACCACAAATCTAGGCAAATAACAAATCCCCACATCATTCTTTGCCAAATTGATAATCGTCTGGGTACTGCGGATTTCAAGCATATTTCCTAAATGAATATCTTTCTCCTCCAAATAAGCATTAAATTTTCGTCCCAGAGAACCCGGCATTGGCTGTACAATGGCAGATAACAGGGGAAAATCTTGATGAGGTGTAACAAAATCACTATACGTTCGTTTTATCCGAGGTGAACCAAAGAGAACCAGTGGATAGGTCCCTCCCTTCTCCCACACGAGGCTGTCATACACATCCTGTTCATTCAAGTAGAAGGCCCCTATATCGATCTGGTCATCTTTTAATGCCTCCTGCACATTTCGACTATTCATAGAGCGTAAGTACAGATGAACTCTAGGAGCTCGCTGATGGAAAACCTTCAAAATCTGCGGAAAACGAAAGCATAATAGCGATTCCGGTGCTCCCAGTCGAAGCGTTCCTTTACACTCTGCCAAGTCGGACTGAAAATTTTTCATCTTATCCAGTGCAGATAAAACTTCTTCTACATAAGGAATAAACTCTTCTCCCGCCTTTGTCAGCACCATACGTCGTCCCACTTTTTCAAAGAGCATGGTATCCAACTCCTTTTCAAGCTGATCCATATGAAAGGTAATTGTCGATTGGGTATAAGATAACTTTCTAGCTGCCCCAGAAAAACTCCCCTCACGTACAATCTCCTTAAAGGTTTGTAAATACCGCAAATCCATAAGTTTCCTCCGCTTCTTATAAAAAATGAGATTCATTTTAATCAATTGTATCACATTCACTGTAATTATCTAATGATAAACATGCAGCCAACCACTGTAGTTCAGAACTAACAAAGTTTTTCAAACAAAAAGACCTCCATGCAAATCGCATGGAGATCTTTTTGTGGATCCAAGGGAAACGAGGCGCTTTGTATTTTTTGCGCCTTTTATGTTATTACACGGCCATGATGCCATTCTGATCGAAGTCGAGCACGAGGTAGTGCGCCGTCATCTTTGCGGAGCGGAATCCATCGACCATGGCTTCACCGACCATGTGCGCTTCCTCCGCCGGGGCAAAGGCGATGATGGTCGGGCCGGAGCCGCTGATGGTCGCTCCGTAGGCGCCGGAATACATGGCATTTGCAATGACCTGACGGGAGCCCGGGATGAGATCCAGACGATACGGGACATGGATGCAGTCATCGAGACCGAATTTCAAATACTCAGGCTTCTGATACATGAAGGCAGCCATCAGGAAGGAGACGGCACCGATATTATGCACAGCATCACTTCTGCTGTATGTCTTCGGAAGCACGGCTCTGGCTTTTTCCGTGTGAAGCTCGAAGTCCGGGATCGTGACGACTGCTTTCCAGTGGGACGGGATGTCGATGCTTTCCGCCGTGACATGGCCATCCTTCAGAAGTGCCATGCAGAAGCCGCCTAAGATCGCAGGCGCCGCATTGTCGGGATGCCCTTCCATCTCCGCGGTGATATTCAGGATTTCTTTCCTGTCGAAGGGTTCCCCCATCAGCAGGTTCGCAAGGAATACGCCGGAAGCAAGTGCCGCCGAGCTGCTGCCGAGACCTCTGGCAAAGGGGATACGGTTGATGAGGTACATGCTGCCGCCGGGGATCTTTTTCCCTGCCTTTTGGGCCGTTTCCGCCATCGCCTGAATGATCATGTTATCCATTCCGGAAGGGATCTGGTCTGCGCCTTCCCCTTCTGCGCGGATCACGGTATCCTCTAGCTCTCGTCCTTCCTCGGGGACGAACTGGACGACATTATAAAGGCCGAGCGACATACCGAGGGTGTCGAAGCCGCTTCCGATATTCGCCGTGGTGGCCGGTACGCGGACGATGTATGTCTTATTCTCTGTCATCATTCATGACCCTCACAATGTTCGCGACCTGGCGCATGCAGGGCAGGACCTGCAGGGCTTTTTCGACTTGAATGATATTTTCGCGAGGTGTATCCTGCGTGATGATCATCAGTTCCGCTGCGTCCTCGAAGCGGCTCTTCTGCACGACTTCCTTGATGCTGATGTCATGGTCGGCATAGGCAGAAGCGATCTGGGAGAGGACGCCCGTCACATCGTCGACGATCAAGCGGAAGTAATAGGAATTCTTCAGCTTCAGGGAAGAGTAGAATGGGATGCGCTTGGTTTCGGTCAGCATCATGCCGGTGCCGGTGGAGCCATTCATGATGTGTTTCGCGGTGGAGATCACATCTGCCATGACCGCACTGGCCGTCGGGAGCGAGCCGGCGCCGCGTCCGTAGAACATGACGTCATCGACGATGTTGCCGGTGACATAGATCGCATTGTAGGAGCCCTTGACGGAAGCGAGCGGATGGGTGCGCGGTACGAAGGCCGGGTAGACATTGAGCGCGATGCCATTGTCCTGACGGGTACCGACAGCGAGCAGCTTGATGGCATAGCCCATCTCGCTCGCATACTGTACGTCCTTCTGGGAGATCTTCTCGATGCCTTCGACGAGTACGTCATCAAAAGTGACATTCGCACGGAAGCCGATGGAGGCGAGGATCGCGAGCTTTCTAGCTGCGTCGTAGCCGCAGACGTCATTGGTCGGGTCGGCTTCTGCAAAGCCCTTCTTCTGCGCCACGCGAAGAGCATCCGAGTAGCTGACGCCTTCTTCGTCCATACTGGAAAGAATGAAATTCGTCGTCCCGTTCACGATGCCTACGATGCTTTCGATCTCATTTGCCGCCAGAGAATCGTGCAGCGGACGAAGGATCGGGATACCGCCACCGACACTGGCTTCGCAGGAGAAATTCACATGATTCTCCATCGCGGTATGCATGATCTCCGGTCCAAAGAGCGCCACGACATCCTTATTGGCACTGACGACGCTCATTTTGTGATTGAGTGCTTCAAAGATATACTCCTTGGCCGGATGGATGCCTCCCATGACTTCGACTACGATGCCGATATCGGGGTCGGCCATGATCTCTTCAAAAGAAGATGTCAGATGGACACCTTCCAAGAGAGGTACATTTTTGTACTTGTCCGGATGACGCACCAGTACATAGGTGATTTTCAGCTGACAGCCCAGCTGTTCTGCCATCATCTGGCTGTTTCTTTTGATGGTTTCAGCGACGCCGCTTCCGACGGTGCCGAAGCCAAGGAGTGCTATATTGATTGTTTTCATAAAATCTCCTCCTGATCAAGGCTGCATTGAAAAGCGGGGAACGAGGGCGTCTCACGAATCGCGTTTTGCGCGCTGCACCAAACGCGATACCAGTCACTATCTGCCAGCTATCTTCCCTATTCTCCTGCTTTCAGCATGGCTTCCTGAAGAACAACGGACTGAATTCCTTTCATGGACTTGACTGCATCTTCCAGAACTGATAACGGTTCCGATGCATCTTCTATCTGCAAGGTCATGGTGACAGAGACGAGCTTCTCCCCCGCCCGGCTGCGGTTCATGGAAAGGATCTCGAAATTTCCTTTCATGACGCGTCGCATGAGGCGGGCAACGTGAGGATACTCCTCCGTCATGACCGTGGACAGCATGGCGATCCTGAGCGCCCGGCTCCGGGCTGACGCTACATGATCTTTATATTTATAATAAGCACTGCGGCTCATATCGACTTTTTTGACAGCTTCATTGATGGATCCGCAGATCCCGTCATTCAGCAGCTCTTTCACTTTGATCGTTTTCTTGATGGCTTCCGGAAGTACCTTCAGATCCACCAGGTAAAATTCTTCTTTTCCTTTTTTCATAATGAACCGTATGACAGAAATGTATGGGGCGTGTCACAGACGGCCTGCTCCCCGCCCGTTTCCCTATTCTATAAATTGAAATAAAATCACCGCAGCGGCCACGGAGACATTGAGTGATTCGACCGTGCCCGCGAGCGGAATATATAAATTCATGTCGGTCATCGCAAGGAGCTCCTCGCGGATGCCGTTTCCTTCATTGCCAAAAACGAAGATTCCTTTCCGGATCTCTCCCACCGTTTTGTAGGGAACAGCATGCGAAAGGGCTGTCCCGTAGAGCGCAAGACCGCTCTTTTCTCGGATCAGAGAGATCTGCTCCACTGTCAGATCTTCATAGACAGGGACGCGCAGGATGCTCCCCATGGAGCTTCGCACCGCTTTTTCCGCAAAGGGATCGGTGCATCCTTTCGTAAGAAGGACTGCCTTGACGCCGGCTGCCGCCGCACTTCGAAGGATCGTCCCCATATTGCCGGGGTCCTGCACCGCATCCAGCAGCACGTAGTATCCCTCGAGCGGGTGCATCAGTTCTTCAATGTCTCTTTTTTTCTTAGAAGCCAAGAGCATGATGCCCTGTCCATGCTGTGTGCCGGAGATGAGCTTCATGAGTCCCTCATCGAGTTTGAGAAAGCGCCAGGAAAGTGCTTCTCCCTCTTTCATGAGTGCCTGGAAGCGTTCATTCTCCAGCTGGTTTTCTGTGAAAAAACAGGTACATGCTTTCATGCCCTGACGGAGCGCATCCTCGACACTGCGAAGACCTTCCATCAGGAACATGCCATAGGCCTGCCGGTATTTTCTCTGCTTCAGCTGCAGGGCTTTTTTGATCCACTGGTTGCTGCGGCTCCTTATTTCTTCGATCATCCTGTCCTCCAAAGCATCATGCCCTATCGGCGATACTATCCATAAAAGCTGTGCGTGCATAGGCTACGAGGTTCTATAGGTGCAATGAGGTTCATAGGGAAAAAGGGTGTACTATCGCAAACTCCCCCTAAACCCGTGAAGCCTGACAGGTCTCTTTCCGGATGAGTGGCTCATCCGATGGTGAAATGTCCTGCCAGCTTCTCCCGCACGAATGCTTCTATATCGCCGCCCGGGAAAAGGAATCCGCGGATGCCCGCATTTTCTGCAGCTTCGACATCGCGTTTTCCATCCCCGAAAAGGACCGCCCGGTCTTTGTCTATGCCGTATGTAGCAAGCGCACGAAGGATCATCCCCGGCGCCGGCTTACGGCAGCTGCATACCTGATCATACGCGGGAAGGGGCGCACCGGGAAGGTGCGGACAGTAGAAAAACTCTGTGATATGCCCGCCCCATTTTTGAAATTCTTCATTCATTTCCCGATGGAGCTGCCGAACCGTTTCTTCGGTGAAATAGCCGCGTGCCACACCGCTCTGGTTTGTCACGACAAAGAGAAGAAAGCCTGCCTTGGTGAGCTCGGCTACAATCTCCCTTGCGCCTTTCACCCAGCGCAGCTTCCTCATCTGATGCACATAGCCATCATCTTCATTGAGAACGCCGTCGCGGTCAAAAAAGACCGCTTTTCTTCTGGTGTCCATCATTTCGTCCAGTCCATCTCATCGATGATCTGGCAGATGATATGCGCCGCGAGCATGTGGATCTCCTGAATGCGGGCGGTGACATCGTCGGGCACCACCAAAGAGGCATCGCACCAGAGTACCATGGCTCCACCGGTCTTCCCGGTCGAGCCAATGGTCGTCAGCCCTTTTTCTCTCGCTATTTTCAGCGCTTCGAGCACGTCCGGACTGTTTCCGCTGGTAGAGATCCCCCAGAGGACGTCCCCCGGATCTCCGAGTCCTTCGACCTGACGGGAAAAAACACGGTCAAAGCTGTAGTCATTCCCGACGGCGGTCAGGATCGAGGTATCTGTCGTGAGAGCGATGGCAGGAAGAGAGCGGCGCTCGTTATGAAATCGCCCGACAAATTCCGCAGCGATGTGCTGCGCGTCTGCAGCGCTGCCTCCATTGCCGCAGATGAGGATCTTGTGACCGGAGCGCAGGGCTTTTTCGCAGATCTTCGCCATATCTTCGATGACAGGATAGAGTGCGCGGCTCTTTTCAAGTGCTTTCTGATGGTCATCGAAGCATTTTTCTATGAGTGCTCTCATTTCTTTTCCTCACCCTGAGCGGCCTTAGACGAAGGCTGCTGATTGGTCATCAGATTCTGAAGCTCCTGCATGAATGTATTGATATCCTTGAATTCGCGATATACGGAAGCAAAACGGACATATGCGACCTGATCGAGCTTGCAGAGCGCATCCATCACGATGTTGCCGATCTCCGTGGTCGGAAGCTCACGCTTCGGATCGTTGCGGATCGTATGTTCCACCAGATCGATGATCTCTTCGATCTGGGCAGAGGATACATTCGTCTTTTCACAGGCTCTGGTGATACCGTTACGGATCTTGGATCTATCGAAAAGCTCACGCTTGCCATTCTTCTTGATGACACGAAGCGGCAGTTTTTCTACGGTCTCATACGTCGTGAAACGGCGTCCGCAAGAGAGGCACTGACGGCGGCGGCGAATGGCTGCGCCTTCATCCGTATCTCTGGAGTCTGTCACTTTCGTATCTCTGCTTTTACAGAATGGGCATTTCATATCGAATTCTCCTTCTTAGAGTTAACAAAAAGCAAAATCAATAAAAGCCACACTGCATATGCGGTGTGGCTTTTCAGACAGGTAGAAAGAGCCGGTCTGTCTCCGGTCAGGAGAATACGGATGCGATCATGGTCCGCATCCTCCCTCTCTGTTCCATATGGTGTCGCATCAGAAAGAGAGTCATCCATGAGAGCAGTCAGTCGGCGTATTTTCCCTTATTTTCTGAGGAATTCCGGAACCGCAATTCCCGTGCTCGGGCGGACAGCATTGCTGAATCTGTTTCCTGCCTGCGCCGGAGCCTGTGCTTTTTTCTTTTCGCCGAAGCCGGTCGCAATGACAGTGATCCTGACGGTATCGTTATCGAGGGTATCATCGACAGAAGTACCCCAGATGATATTGGCATCCGGATCGGCTGCTTCGGTGATGATCTGGGATGCTTCGTTGATCTCAAAGAGTCCCAGGTCTTCATTGCCGGTGATATTGATGATGATGCCTTTCGCGCCATCAATGCTGCGTTCGAGAAGCGGGCTGTTGATGGCCATGGAAGCGGCGTCGCTCGCACGGTTGTCGCCGGTGCCGATGCCGATGCCCATGAGCGCTTCGCCCTGGTCACTCATAATGGTCCGAACGTCTGCAAAGTCCAGGTTGATGATGCCCGGTACGGTGATCAGGTCGGAAATGCCCTGGATGCCCTGACGGAGTACATCATCCGCGGTCTTGAAGGCATCTTTCAGAGATGCTTTCTTATCCATGATCTGCAGCAGCTTGTCATTCGGTACGACAAGGATGGCATCGACGCTGTTCTTCAGACGTTCGATCCCTTCCTGGGCATTTCTTGCTCTGACCTTGCCTTCGAATGTGAATGGTTTCGTCACGACAGCAATGGTGAGCGCGCCCAGCTCTCTGGCGCACTGTGCAGCTACCGGAGCCGCACCTGTACCTGTGCCGCCGCCCATGCCGGCAGTGACGAAGACCATGTCTGCGCCCGCCAGTGCTTTGGAAAGATCTTCCTTGGATTCTTCGGCTGCCTGTTCACCGACTTCCGGTTTTGCACCGGCACCGAGACCCTTGGTCAGCTTTTCGCCGATCTGAATCTTGTTATCTGCTTCGGATTTATTCAAAACCTGGGTTTCGGTATTGACTGCAATAAATTCAACCCCTTTGACCTGGGCATCGATCATGCGGTTGACTGCATTATTTCCGCCGCCACCTACACCAATTACTTTAATGTTTGCCATTTCAGACTGTTCCATGTTCGCTCCTCCTTCAGGATATTTTGCGTCATGTATGTAAGGAAACGCTGATTAACTCAGGATGTTATCCACCTATATTACATTTCTGCTAATCATATGTACCATTGTACAATACTTTCCACAAGTTCGCCACCGGTAGAATGAGACAATTTGCAATTTTCCCGGTTAAAATCTCTATTTTTTCAGTTTTATAAAGGGAGAGGAGAGATTGGCGTCCACATATTCCACGGAAAGGCCGCGCGCCTTTACATCCCCTACCATATTCTCGGCCAGTTTGGCCTGCGCTTCCATGTCACTTCCGCTGCCAAGCCGGACGGTGATGCCATCTCTGGTATAAGCGCGTATGTTTTCCGGATTTCCGATATTGATCTCCGAAAAGAACCGCTGCCCTTCCGGAGAGAGCGCATTGAGAAAAGCGAGTGCTTTGTCCAGGTCTTCCTGCGACACCGTATCTCCGAGGAGCAGGTTTTCCATGCGCTTGCCTGTGATCATAGCGACGTCGCCCTTCCGGATCGACTGCACGGAATCGATCACCATGCCCTCTTTATCCAGCACGACATAGCTGTACTCCGCCTGCATGATGGCCAGCGGCTCTCTGTCTTCGATGTGTACTTCGAGAACGAAGGGAAATCCACGGCTCACCTCGACATGAGCCACACGAATGTCATGAGAAAGACGCTCTGCCAGGCTGGAGGCGCTGATCTGCAGCACATTGACCGGCTGGCGGATCTGCCCTTCGAAAAGAATATCCTCCATCGTGAGCGCCTTCGTACCGGTGAGATGGATATAGCCTAAGGGCAGCGGCAAAAGAAATATGCCAAGTGCCGCAAGGAGAAGTCCGCCGCCTGCGAGCAGGATGGACTGCCTGATACGGAATCCCTTCCTTTTCTTTTTGCGCGATACCCGGGGTGCCTCCTTCGCCTCTATGTCTTGCGAAGGGTCTTCCGGTGTCACTTCCATCTCTTCCCGCGGCTTCTGCTCGGGGATCTTTCCTTCATGCAGCTCGCGCCGGAAATCATTGAAGCTTTTAAAATTATCCATAAGAATCAAATCCTGTTTGTATAAGGTTTTACGGAAACGCTGATTAAATCGCAGAGTCGAATTTCATATGGGTTTTTATACATAGCTTCGTCATCATCCTCCTTAAATAGCTCGCTATTCGCGTCAGATGATTCCTTGCTCTGTATAAAAATCCAAGAATGAAATCTGACAACGATTGAATCAGTGTTTCCTTAGGTGTAAGGTTTGCGTTTTAAGGGGACATCCGTGGGACGTGCCGTCCCCGGTCACTGAGATCACACCTTATCCAGACCCGCTTCGAGGAGAATTTTTTCGCAGAGCGCGGGGAATGAGATCCCCGCCGCTGCGGCGGCCTTCGGGACGAGGCTCGTCGCCGTCATGCCCGGGATGGAATTGGCTTCCAGAAGATGCGGACGGCCGTCGCGATCCGTCTTGAAATCGAAACGGCACGCACCATCACATTCCACCATGCGATAGCCGGTCTCTGCGAGACGGCTCATCTCTTCCGCAAGCGCCTCCGGGATCGGAGCCGGGACGAGGTAGTCTGTCGCGCCCTTGGTATACTTGGAGTGGTAATCATAAGACCCCGAATGCGGACAGATCTGAATGACCGGCAGTGCTTTGCCGTCCAGCACGGAAACGGTGAATTCGTCTCCGGAAAGGAAAGCCTCTGCCAGGATCCTTGGTTCTACTGAGAAGACACGGTCGATCGCCTCTTTCAGATCTTTTTCTTCCTTTACGATCTCGATGCCGATGGTCGAGCCTTCACAGGCGGGCTTTAGGACGACAGGAAGGGTGAAGCTCTTACGAATGTCTTCTTCTATATTCTCCTTCCCATCCTTCAGATAGTAAGGCTTGGAGAAGGCCATGGGGATACCCGCCTGCTTGAAGAAATGGCTGCTCATGATCTTATCCATGGTGATAGCACTCGAGGTCACGCCGGAGCCCGTGTACGGGATGCGGGCAAGCTCGAGTACGCTCTGGATGGTGCCATCCTCCCCGTACTTGCCATGCAGCGCGATGAATACGGCATCTGCCTTCGCTTCTTTCAGCTGCTCCACTACATGATGCGGGTCATACTCCATAGAAATGGCCTGATAACCAATGGAGGTCAGGGCTTCTAAAATGGCCTTCCCTGTATTTCTGGAGACTTCCGCCTCTCTGGAGGGTCCTCCCATGAGGACCACGATTCTGCTCTCTTTAGTAATCACTTTTTCAACCCTTTATCCTTCACCAACTGAATGAGCTCTTCCCCTGCGCGGTAAATACTGCCGGCGCCCATGGTGATGATCATATCTCCCGGCTTTACAAAGTCGTAAAGCGCCTGAGACACGCCTTCCACCGTTTCCACATAGTAGATCTCCTTTTCCGGCAGACGCTGATGGACCAGTGAGGGGATCAGATGTCCGTCGACACCTTCGATCGGTGCCTCACTCGCCGCATAGATATCGGTGAAGAAGAGTACATCTGCATCATCGAATGCTTCGGCAAACTCCTGCTGCAGCAGCTGCGTGCGGGAATAGCGGTGCGGCTGGAAGGCGCAGATGATGCGATGATCGCCTGTCTCTCTTGCTGCTTTCAGAGTCGCTTTGATCTCTGTCGGATGGTGTGCATAGTCATCGACCACCCAGAGATCATTTTCTCTGGATTTCGTCTCGAAGCGTCGCTTCACTCCCACGAAGTGAGACAGCGCCGTCTCGATCGTTTTCATTGGGATGCCGCAGTAGAGCGCTGCAATCACGGCGCCAAGCGCATCACGGATATTATGCGACCCCGGGATCTGAAGCTCGATGGTGCCGAGCGTCTTTCCCTCGTGCACCACATCGAAAAGAAGATGCCTGTTTTCGTATTGCTTGTTCACGGCCCGATAGTCAGCTTTTTCATTGAGCCCATAGGTGATGCAGGTCTTCTGGATCTCGGGCAGGATCGCACAGACGCCTTCGCTGTCTGTGCATACGATGGCGACACCATCCTCATAGCAGATATGGCTGATAAATTCGGAGAATGCACGGCGGATATTTTCGACGCTGCCATAATGATCCAGATGGTCATCCTCGATATTCGTCACCACCGTCATATAAGGGGAAAATTTCAGGAAAGAGCCGTCACTTTCGTCCGCTTCCGCGATGACATACTCGCCCTTTCCGAGAGAGGAATTTCCTCCGATATAGCTGGCTGCCGCCCCGAGAACGATCGTCGGGTCTTTGCCTGCTTCATAGAAGATCTGTCCCACCATGGCAGAGGTCGTGGATTTCCCATGTGCGCCCGCGACAGCGATGCCTTTGCCCCAGTGGAACATGGCCGCCAGCACGTCGGAGCGATGGAATACGGGAATGCCAAGACGTCTCGCTTCCAGAAGCTCCGGATTTTCTTCGGAGATCGCCGAAGAAATGACAACGCAGTCTGCGCCCTTCACATGAGACGCTTCATGCCCGATATAGATCTCTGCGCCTTTTTTTCGGAAATCGCGCAGAAAGGGAGAGTCTGCCACATCGGAACCGGAAATGCGCTCCCCCTTATCGAGCAGAATGACGGCCAGCGCACGCATGCCCATACCGCCGATCCCTATGAAATGGAATGAATGATACTTCGTGAGGTCCATAATCGTCTTCCTTTATTTAATGAGCGACAGTGCAAGTCTTGCGATATCCTCTCCGGCATGCACTTTTTTCAAAGTGCCGATGGACTTCTCCATCGTCTGAAGATCTTCGGGATGCTCGCGAAGCGCTGTGATATTTTCAATGAATCGGGCGCCTGTGACGTCCTTATCCAGAATCATTTTCGCCGCGCCCGCCTCGGAAAAGACGCGGGCATTGTATGTCTGGTGATCCTCTGCCGCATAGGGATACGGGATCAGGATGGCCGGCAGCTCTCTTGCTGCGACTTCCGCCAAACTGATGGCTCCCGCGCGGCAGATGATGAGATCGGCGGCTGCAAGCGCATTCGGCATATGGTACTCATAGCGGATGATGCGGCTCGCAGAGCCATAGTGTCCGTCCTCATCAGAGCCGAGTGCACTCGTGATCTTGTCATATTCCAGCTCACCCGTCACATGGTAAAGGCACAGGTCCTTCGCATCTTTGAAGTGGCGATGCACATCCAGCATGGCGGTATTGATCGTCCTCGCACCGCGGCTGCCGCCAGTGACCAGTACCATGAAGGTATCCGGCGAAAGCCCAAGCGCCCTGCGGGATGCCTCCCGCTTGGCTTCCATAATGTCGGGACGGATCGGATTTCCTGTATAGATGCATTTCTCCGAATGCGGGAAACGGGGAGCGGCTGCTTCATAGCCCAGCGCGATCTTATCGACCACACGGGAAAGGATCTTATTCGTGATCCCGGGGATCACATTCTGCTCCTGGATCAGCGTCGGTATATGAGACAGCGCTGCCGCCATCAGGATCGGCCCGCATACATAGCCGCCCGTCCCGATGACTACATCCGGTGCGAAATCCTTCAGGATCCGGCGCGCCTTGAAGAGGCTCCCTGCCGCATGACACAGGATGCTGATATTTTCCAGCGTCAGCTTCCGCTTCAGACCCGAAGCCGGCAGCGAGGCGAAACGATACCCTTCCTTCGGAATGATACGTGACTCCATCCCATTCGGCGTGCCCACGAAAAGAAATTCTGTTTCTTCCAGTTTTGCTATTTCCTTAGCAATGGTGATGGCCGGGTAAATATGTCCCCCCGTACCGCCGCCAGATAAAATAACCCGTTTCATGAATGCTCCGTTATAATCAGTGAGAAAACAGGGATCAGGGATCAGCCTTGGAGACATCAGATGTCAGATGTCTGGCTTCTGACATATTTTCTGACCCCGACCCATTTACATAAGGCTCTTTACGTTTTTCTTAAAATCCATGCCGCGCTCTTCCATATTCTTGTACATATCGAAAGAAGAGCAGGCCGGTGAAAGGATGACAACATCTCCCGGTTTCGCCAGCTTCTGTCCGAGGAGGACGGCCTCTTTCATAGAGGATACGCGGTGGATCGAAGAGACGCCCGCCTCTCTGGCCGCTTTCTCGAAGCGCTCAGCCGCCGCTCCCAGAAGGATGAGCTCTTTCGTATGAGAGCGCACGGTCTGCATGAAATCAGACAGAGGTGTGCCCTTATCATGGCCGCCGGCAATCAGGATGACCGGCTTGTCGAAGGCTTCCATGCCTTTGATGGCTGCATCGGTATTCGTGGCCTTGGAGTCATTGTAGTACGATACGCCGTCCAGCTTGCGAACAAATTCGATGCGATTCGGAAGAGCAGCAAAGGTCTTCAGTGCCTCTATGATGACAGCCGTGTCGACGCCGCCCTCATGCGCCAGAAAAGCGGCAGCCAGACAGTCCTCGATGTTCTGCTTTCCCTTCAGCAAGAGCTCACCTGCAGTGCAGAGAGGGATGGTCTCTCCCCGTCTCTTCAGCACGAGACGGTCACCGGAAAGGCATGCGCCTTCTTCGACTCCGTGCGATGTGGAGAGCAGGCACACATGGGTGTGTGCTTCCGCCTGCTTTTTCAGCATCGGCGTATACGGATCGTCAGCATTCAGAAGGATGCAGTTCGTTTCGTCCATATTTTCAAAGATCCGCGCCTTGGCTGCCACATAGGCCTCCATGGTGTGGTGACGTTCCAGATGGTCGGGCGTGATATTCAGGATGACCGCCGCCTTCGGCTGGAAATGGGTGATGAATTCCAGCTGGAAGCTCGAAACTTCCGCTGCGATCAGACCATTCTCCGGCACCAGCTCTGCTTCGCGGGAAAGGGAGATCCCCAGATTCCCTGCCAGAGCAAAGGGCCTTCCCGAGTGGGAAAGCATGCTGCCAAGAAGCGTCGTGGTCGTGGTCTTCCCGTTTGTCCCCGTAATGGCCAGGATCGGCGCCTTCGTCACGCGATAGGCGAGCTCGACTTCACTCAAAACAGGGATGTGCCTTTTCATCGCACCTTGGATCACGACATTTTCCGCCGGGATGACAGGGGAAACGACGACGGCATCCATCCCGTCCAAAAGGCTCTCAGACTGCTCGCCGAAGCAGAACTCAGCCCCGAGCCCGATGAGCTCTTCTTTTTCTTTGTTATTCTGTATCTGATCCTTGAGATCAGAGATCACGACATGGGTTCCATGACGGAGAAGTACATGAGCCGCGCCAAGGCCACTGATACCGGCGCCCAGAATAAGTACATGTTTCAAAGCTATACCTCCCATGAATGGTAAAACATGGATAGTCAGCGGGAAGGGATGCGAATGGAAAGCATCGGCTTTCATCCCCGATCTCTGCCTCCCGTTCTGCTGCCGGCCGATTTATGGCAATGCATAGATCGCCAGCATCAGGCTGCCCGCGGCGGCGAAGCCTTCGAAGATCCAGAAGGACCAGACGACACGGACTTCACTCCAGCCAGACAGTTCGAAATGATGGTGCAGCGGACTCATCTTGAAGACACGCTTGCCCGTTGTTTTGAAAGAAATGACCTGAATGATGACAGATAAGGCTTCCAGCACAAAAATAAGGCCGAGGAAGGCGAGCAAGAGCTCCGTCCGGGTCATGACCGAGATCCCGGCGATGGCTCCGCCGAGGGCAAGCGATCCGGTATCCCCCATGAAAACCTTGGCCGGATGATAATTGAAGAAAAGGAAGCCAATGCAGGCCCCTGCCAGAATGATGATAAAATAACCGAGGTCATGAAACCCTGTCATATAGCAGAAGACCGCATAGGCCGTAAACGCGATGACGCAGCAGCCGGAAGCCAGTCCGTCCAGCCCATCCGTCAGGTTCACCGCATTCGATGCCCCCACAATAACAAGAACGACGAAGGGATAGTACAAAAGTCCGATGGAAATATCCATGTCCGTGAATGGGATCGCGATCGAGTAAGGCAGGTGCAGTGTATCTACGACGCCCCAGCAGAAGAGCACGGCGAGGATCAGCTGCCCCAGCATTTTCTGCTTGGCCGTCAGCCCCAGATTTCTTTTCTTTTCTGCTTTGATGAAATCATCGAGAAATCCTAAAAGTCCATGCCCCAGCGTCAGGAAAAGAAGCCAGAGGACCGATGGATCCAAGAGGCGGTTGAAAAGCACCACCAGCACCATCGCTGTCAGCATGAAGAGACCGCCCATGGTCGGAGTGCCGCTCTTGGCCCGATGAGACTTCGGACCTTCGGTGCGGATCGACTGGCGCGCCTTCAATTTTTTCAAAAGCGGAATGCCCACCCATCCGCAGATGACGGTGAGGACCGCTGCTTCCAGCAGGTATATACAATAATTACTTTCCATCCTTTGTCAGAACTCCCCTCAAGAGCATTGGTACTTTTTCCATATGCATATAGTGCGAACCCTTCACCAGCACAGCATCCCCGGCCTTCGCCAGATCCGCCAGCTTCTCTGCCGCTTCTTCACAAGTGTCATAAGAGAAAACGGACGTCATGCCGCCCTCTTTGGCACCCAAAGCCAGATGGCGAGAGAGCGGTCCCACCGTGATGAGGCCGTCAAAGCCCATGGCGGCGGCTTTCTTTCCCGTCTCATGGTGCAGCGCCTCTTCCATCTCGCCCAGCTCTCCCATATCGCCAAGCACCAGGTAGTGATGCGAAGCGGGGATCTGCTTCAGCGAGCCAAATGCCATTTCCATGGAGAGCGGATTCGCATTATACGAGTCATCCATGACGGAGATCCCTGCGATGGTAAGCAGTGTCTGCCGCTGACCGATCGGATGGAAATCCGCAAATGCTCTCTGAATTTTTCGGCTGTCCACGCCAAGGACACGGGCTGCCGCGATGGCGGCCAGTGCATCATAGACATTGTGAACGCCTAGAAGATGCAGCTTCACGCGGAATGCTTCGTCAAAGGACGTACAGATGAACTGGGTTTGCGAAGCCTCATAACGGGCATCTGTCCCGCGGACGGTATAGCGTCCCGCAAGGCCATAGGAGATCACGCGTCCCTCGAAGCTGTCCCCCATCGCTTTGACGAAGGGGTCATCTCCATTCAGGATCGCCGTTCCATCCTTCGGCAGTGCTTCGATCAGCTCGGCCTTCGCCTTCGCTATATTTTCCTGACTGCCCAGGATCCCGATATGCGATGTGCCGACATTGGTCACGATACCGATGGTCGGGCTTGCGATAGCACAAAGCTCTGCGATCTGTCCGAAACCACGCATCCCCATTTCCACGACGCAGACTTCCGTCTCTTTCGTCATAGAGAGGAGTGTCATGGAAAGGCCAATCTCATTATTGAAATTTTTCTGTGTTGCGCAGACATGAAAACGAGACGACAGGAGCGCCGTCGTCATGTCTTTCGTCGTTGTTTTTCCATTAGAGCCCGTGATGCCGATCACCGGTACATGGAAACGCATGCGGTGAAAATGAGCGAGATCTTCCAGTGCCTTCTTCGTATCCTTTACGAGAAACACTGATACATCGGAAGGCAGCTCCGCGGCAAAAGAAGCATCCGAAAGGATGACTCCCGAAGCCCCTTCTTCGCACGCCTTTTTCAGAAAGGCATGCCCATCAAAATTTTCTCCTTTAAGAGCCAGAAACAGATTGCCCGTCTCGATGGTGCGGGTATCGGTACTGACCCCGTCCATGGACGGCTCCCTGCCGCGCTTGAGCAGCTGCGCCCCGCAGGCTCTTTCTATTTCTTCTATCGTAAATGAAGCCATGAATTTCACTCCTTCAGTAGTGTCCTCAAAAGCGAGCCGCACCTGACTCTTTCAGCGCTTTCCTCGCTTCTTCCCTATCGTCGAAATGAATGGTCTTGTCTTTCAAGATCTGGTAATCTTCATGACCCTTGCCGGCGATGAGGACGATATCGTCTCCTTTGGCGAGGGAGATCGCCTTCTGGATGGCGCTTCTTCTGTCGACCACCACTTCCACCTGCAGGGACGGTTTCTCCGCCTTCACCTCTTCGACGCCGGCTGCCACTTCTTTCACAATGGTCTCCGGGTCTTCCGTGCGGGGATTATCACTGGTCACGATCGCTACATCCGCATAGCGGGCAGCGATGCGTCCCATGATCGGACGCTTCATCTTATCACGGTCGCCGCCGCAGCCGAAAACGACCAGAATACGGCCCTTCGTGATCTCCTGTGCGGTCGTCAGGATCTTCTCAAGACCATCCGGGGTATGTGCGTAGTCGACCACGACGGTGAAGGACTGGCCCTCATCGATCAGCTCGAAACGCCCCGGCACACTGTGGAATGTCTTCATAGCAGCTGCAATGGTTTCCATGGAAATTCCTTCGGAAAGCGCCGCGCCGATCGCCCCCAGTGTGTTATAGATATTGAAACGGCCTGCCAGTCTCGTCTCGAACTGGTAGGTCTTCCCTTCATAGATCACTTTGAAGGCAGAAGACTTGCCGGTGAACCGGCTGTCAAAGGCATACAGATCCGCCGTCTTGTCACTCATGCTGTAGGTGTGAAGATCCGCCACCTTCTGATCGACAGCATCCATCATCACATGGGCATACGGGTCATCCACATTCACCCACGCTGCCTTATTGCCCTTCGTCTGTCCTGCGGAAGACACCTTCTCAAAAAGGATGGCCTTGGCTTTCGCATAGTTGTCCATCGTCTTATGGTAGTCTAGATGATCTTCCGTGAGGTTCGTGAAGACGGCATTATCAAATTCCACGCCTTCGACGCGCCCCATGACAAGCGAATGGGAAGAAACCTCCATGCACACATGAGTGACCTTTTCTTCTACCATCTGCCAGAGCAGACGCTCCAGATCGATGACATCCGGCGTGGTATTGTGCGTCGGCAGCTCCTTATCCCCGACCAGGGCATGGATGGTGCCGATGACACCGGTCTTGTAGCCCGCCTGCTCAAGGATATGGCTCACGACATGGGTCGTGGTGGTCTTGCCATTCGTCCCCGTAAGGGCGATCATGCGCATCTTGCGCGACGGATAGTCAAAGAAAAACGGTACCATATCTTCCATCGCTTTTCTGGTATCTGCCACATAGACGACAGTAACCCCTTCCGCTGCCTTCACCTCTTTGGAAGCCACGATAGCTTTCGCCCCCAGCTTCACGGCAGAGTCCACGAATTTGTGTCCATCCACATGCGCCCCCTCAAGGCAAAGGAAAAGGCTCCCCTCTTTCACCTGACGCGAGTCCGCTGTCACATCCAAGATCTCAATATCTGTAGCGCCTTCCGTGCGCAGGATCGGCGTTGTTTTCAGTAATTCTGCTAATTTTTTCAAAACAGTCACCTCTGGTTTTTTATTTAGGAAGCATAGACACCCCTCCGGATGTCATCCGCGCTTCCTGTATTCTATGAGTCATGCTTTTGAAATCATCACGGCATGCGCCATCACCTCCAGCAGAGATGACGCTCGAATGCCACTCATTATATTAGCTTAAATCTATGGCAAGCACAAGGGGCTGTGAAAGATGAAATTTCATTTTCACAGCCCCTTTCTTGTGTAGTTCACTTCTATCTGCTTATTTTTTAACCCCACTGATTCATTGTGAGAAAGGTTCGACAGGTTTGACAAGTGTGGTGCGGCGCATTTCGTCATCCTGAGCGGAGAAAAACGTCACATGTTAGGGAAACGCTGATTCAATCGCAGAATCAGATTTCATCAGTGTTTCCTTAAAAATGGCTTATCTGAAATTATGAGAACTGAGTCGAAGGCTCTAAGCGCCGCAGAGTTTTTAACTTAACACCATTGCCCAAAATGGGAAACCCGTTGAACCTTTTGAACCCGCAGAACCTTCCGAACCCATTTCTCTATCTCCCTTTGTTCGGGCGTGGTTTGGCGGGATCCGCACTGCCATAGACCGCACGAACAGGCAGGCTCATCTTGAGCTTCTGCTCTGCGATCTGCTGGATGCGTACCGGTGCCTCCAGACGGGACACCTCGAGCTTATCTACCGCATTCTCCTTCGCCATCGTCATGACCTCGCTGCGGATACGCTGCATTCTGTATTCCTCCTGAATATTGATCCCACTCAGGAAGACCAGCAGCATCACGGGAAAAAGGATCATCAGCGTCCCCAGAATGATGTCATGGAAAAAATAGGAAGAGTCAGACCTCTCACGCTCGATCCGGCGAGGCGCGGCGACGCTTTCCGGCATCGACGACATGTAATCCATGACTTGCACTTCCTGTACCATACGATATCTCTCCCATCTTTTTCAGACTCTATATCTCAGGCTGAAGGAAACAGGGCCAGATCCCCGGTCGCTCCCTACACTCTTTCTACGACACGCAGGACCGCACTTCTCGCACGCGGATTCTCCTCGATCTCTTTCGCACTCGGCTTTTGCGCCTTGCCGATGGACTTCACCAGACGATGGTGGTGGCACACACAGACAGGCAACTCCGGCGGGCAGATGCAGTCCCTTTCCATTTCCTTGAAAGCCTTCTTGATGATGCGGTCTTCCAGTGACTGGAACGTGATGACGCCGACCCGTCCCCCCACTTTCAGGTGGGAAACGCAGGCTTCCATCGTGTCCTTCAGGATCCCCAGCTCGTTATTTACCTCGATACGGATCGCCTGAAACGTGCGCTTCGCCGGATGCGGGCCATTTCTTCTGGCATGTGCCGGAATGGCCGCCTTGATGACCGAGACCAGATCATCCGTCGTCTCGATAGTCTTCTTCTCGCGGAATTCACAGATAAACTGTGCGATCCGCTTCGCCCATCGCTCTTCCCCATACTCCCAGATGATGCGCGCAAGCTCTTCCTCTTCATACGTATTCACGATCTCATACGCTGTGCGCGGATTCCTCTGATCCATGCGCATATCGAGCTTCCCGTTATTCATATAAGAGAAGCCACGGCTGCCGTCATCGAGTTGATGGGATGACACTCCCAGATCGAAGATAAAGCCATCGACCTTGTCGATCTCAAGCGAGGCCAGGATATCATGGATGTGAGAAAAATTATCCCGTACAAAGAGATGCCGACAGGCACAGCCGGAAAGACGGTGAGAAGCCGCCTCGATCGCTTCTTCATCCTGATCGACGCCGATCAGAAGCGCATCCGGAGCGAGCTTCTCCGCCATAGCGAAAGAATGTCCGCCGCCCCCTAAGGTGCAGTCGACATAAATGCCATGTGGATCCGTCAGGATCCGGTCGATCATTTCGTGCAAAAGCACGGTGGTGTGTTGAAATTCCATAAATTAGTCCTCGAAAAAAGGTGAAAGGTTCAGGGTTCAGGGTTGTGGTGGCGGCTTCGCCGAAATCCTTCGACTCAGGCCTCAACTTTCTGAATGCGACTTTTCCAACAAACGACATTTCACTCCGCTCAGGATGACGAAATGGGCGATGCCCTAAAGTAGCATTCAAGTCGCCAGTCACTCCGATTCAGCCTTCCCCTCGAGGGGAAGGTGCCCCGTAGGGGCGGATAGGGCACAGGCGGTATGAAAGACAGATGGGGAAAGCGAAGAAGTGCGCGGCACATGTGGGGAAAACGCGAGTCCCTGACCGCGTATGACAAAGATTTCTCGCTTCGCTTGAAATGACGATACGGGAATCTGATATCTACCAGTCCTCATCCCTAGTCACCAGCCACTCCCAAACCTCACAGATCAAAATTCAGCGGAAGGTCGAGAGCATCCGCGATCTCTGCGATATCCTCGCCCTCTTCGTCCTGACGCAGGAGCTCCGGATCCCAGATCTCGATGATGGGTCCCGTCCCCACGATGCAGGCTTCCTTCTTCAGCTGGGCAAATTCACGAAGGTGGGCAGGGATCAGGATACGCCCCTGGCGGTCGCACTCCATCTCCGTCCCGCGGCCGATCAGATGACGCATAATCTTGCGGACATTACGGTTCGTGAAGGGCAGCTTCTGCAGCCGGGCGATCAAGGCATCCCAGCGTTCTTTCGGATAAATATTGAGGCAGGTATCCAGACTTGGAGCCAGCACAAAACGACTTCCCAGCTCTTCCCTGAATTTCGCCGGAAGGATCATGCGCCCCTTGGCGTCTATGGTATGAGAATATTCATTCATAAACATATCCTTCCACCTCCTCCACATTTACCCACATTCTACCACAATCCCCCACCCTGTGACAACGAAAATTTTTCAAACTCATCATTTTTCCATCTGCTGCCCATGCATTGATTTTATCGATGTTTTCAGCACCTTCTTTTCGAAATCAAACCACTCCCCGCTATGATTTCTTCCGTTTTTCGAAAAACAGGCAAAATAAAAAATCCCCACTCGGGGGATTTTCCTTTCCTGCATGGAAGTTCAGCAGAAGAAACCAAAGGGATTTCCACACATCATGACCTCCTTTGCCCTCAAAGAAAGAAAGCACTCTCTCAGGTGATATGATTCCCCTAAAGCAGTTTGGTTATTTACCTTGTCTGCTTTAGGGGGATCATATCATTTCGGTTCGTCTTTTTTGTTTGTTCTTCCCCTTTCCCGTATCCCAAGCCTTCCCCCATGGGGAAGGTGGCGAGCGCAGCGAGCCGGATAGGGTGCTGGCGGCATGAAAACCAGTGGAACGAAATAGACAATGCGTATATCTCAAGTACGCCGTTAACGAAAGTACCCTATCCACCGCTAGCGCGGTCCCCCTTCCCCCATGGGGAAGGCAGCGAAACGAGAATACCATCTTCTAAAAAAAGGCGGCGAAGCCGCTACCTGAACCCGGAACCCTGAACCAAATGAAAGCAAAGTAAAAAAGGGCTGTGAAGAAATGAGGATTCATTTCTTCACAGCCCCTTTTTTATTGTCGTATTTTGGATAAAACAGTCTTTCTTCCGTCATCCGCACTTATTTATGCGATGATAGAGTAACAATGCCTTGATAGAGTAACAATGCCTTGGCACTGCGGTTTCCAGAGAAACTGTTTTTCCGCTGTGCAAGGAAGATCCCTCGGCTTCGCTCGGGATGATGATACGGGGCGGCGCTCGTCCAACATGAGTTTTCATCCAGATTTGGAAGCCAACCTCCGCCCCTTCGGGACACCTCCTTCCAGAGGAAGGAGGTAGAATGTCGCATTACCCCGTATCATCAGCCTTCCTTTTCCACATCCATCCCCTGCAGGACGAGCTGTTTCTCATCTTTTCTCATATGGAAGAACCGATAAACATTGTGCGCGGCGCGCTTATTCATGCCCGCTACCTTGGCGAGCTCCTCTTCGCTCGCTTTTTTCATTTCATCGAGCGAGCGGAAAGCATGCCAGAGGGCGTTCCGGCGGTTCGGGCCGATGCCTTCGATGTGGTCAAGGACGGACTCCGTATTTCTTTTGTTCGTCCATTTCCGGTGATAGGTGATGACGAAGCGGTGGGCTTCGTCACGTATGAACTGGAGAAGCTGGAGAGCAGGCTCATGGTGATCGAGGACGATCGGGATGTCGCTGCCTTCTACGTAGATCTCTTCGATACGCTTGGCAAGCCCGATGACGGGTGCATGGCAGCCGGCCTCGCGGATCACGGGAATGGCCGCATGCATCTGCCCAAGACCGCCATCAAGGACGATGAGGTCGGGCTCGGGCCAGTCCTTTTCCTTCCCATAGCGGCGGCTCATGACTTCTGCCATGGACTTGAAGTCGTCCGCATGCCCCTGCGTGGTCTGCAGCTTGAATTTCCGGTATTCGCTCTTTGCCGGACGGCCATGCTCGAAGACGGCCATGGAGCCGGTGGTCTCTGCGCCCTGGTTGTGAGAAATATCGAAACATTCCATGCGCTCGGGAAGGCGCGGCAGAGAGAGCAGCTCTTTCAGCTTCTGCACGGCGCCCTGCTCGCGGGCGTCCTGATACTCCCACTGCAGCTTCTTGTCGGAGAGATACTTCGCTGCATTTGCCATCGCCATGTCTTTCAGGCGGCGCTTGAAGCCGCGCTCGGGGCGGATGAGCTTCACTTCGCTTCCGCGAAGCTTCGTCAGCCAGAGAGAGAGGAGTCCGGACTCTTCCGGCAGGAGCGGCAGGATGATCTCTTTCGGGACGGATGTCGGATTTCCTCCATAGAAATCACGAAGGAAGGTGGTGATGATCTCCTCATCCGTCTCGGATGCACTTTCAGGGATACTGAAATTCTCCTTCCCCACCATACGGCCATAGCGGATATAGAAGATCTCCAGTCCGGTGTGACTGCCGTCGCGTGCCATGCCGAGCACGTCGAAGTCCCCTTCCGCAGATACGATGTGCTGGCGCTGCTGCACACTTTCGATGGCGCGGATATGGTCGCGCAGCTTGGCGGCTTTTTCGAAATCCATCGCTTCCGACGCCTCCATCATCTGCCGTGTGAGCTCCTTTTCCAGCGAGGTGCTCTTGCCTTCGAGCAGGTCGCAGATGGTCTTCACGTCACGGTCATAGTCGATGTGATCGACGTGGCCGCCGCAGGGCGCACTGCAAAGGTGCATGTGGTACTGGAGACAGGGACGGGATACCTTCATGGAGCGGCAGGTGCGGATGGGATAGTAGTGGCGAAGGAGGGACAGCGTCTGACGAAGGCTTCCCACGTCGGTAAAGGGGCCGAAATACTTCGCCCCATCATCACGGCGGATGTTCCTCGTGACGAAGATGCGCGGCCACTCGTCATTCACCGTGATCTTCACATAGGGGTAGGACTTGTCATCACGCAGGGAGATATTGTACTTCGGGTGCAGTTCTTTGATGAGATTGCACTCGAGGATCAGCGCCTCCATCTCCGTCCCGGTCATCGTGATGTCGAGATCGTCCGCGTGACGGATCATCGCAGCGACTTTCGGGGAACGGTTCTTATCCTCTCGTACATAGGAGCGGACACGGTTCTTCAGGTTCTTCGCCTTGCCGACGTAGATGATCCGCCCGTCTTTGTCTTTCCAACGGTACACCCCGGGCGAGTCAGGAAGGGCTTCTACCTTGGCTTTGATTTTTTCATTGACATCGATCATAAAAGACTCCTGAGAAAAAGAATAAGGGATTAGGGGTTCAGAGGGTTAAACAGGTTCAGCGGGTTCAACGGGGGTGGTGCGGCGCATCATCATAGGGAAGCGCCGCGGAGTTTTAGAATATATGATATTCACGAAAGATGAAAAACCTGTGAACCTTTTGAACCTGTTTAACCTATGAGGATTCCTATAAAGGGAAGATGGTTATTTTCTGCTTTCAAACTTTTTGGGGTATCCCTTTCCCGTATCGTCTCGTCTCGTCATCGAAAGCGCTTCCGATGATTCTTTCTTGCACTGCGGTCAGTATCACATAGGCACTGATACGGAAATGACGCCTCGGTACTGCGTATTTCTCCTTTCTCGCATCCTTCGTTTATCGGTCTGCAAGAAAGATTTCTCGCTTCGCTCGAAATGACGATACGGGGGTTGATGTCTTCTAGTCTCCTAGTCTAATCCCTAGTCCCTAATCCCCAGCCACTAGTTACTTCTCCCCCATAAACTTCTTCGTCCGTTCTATCACTGGCCCGAGGTACTGCCCGGTGTAGGACGCTTCCACTTTCGCGACTTCTTCCGGCGTGCCGGTGGCCACGATCTCACCGCCCTTGTCGCCGCCTTCAGGGCCGAGGTCGATGATGTAGTCGGCGGTCTTGACGACATCAAGATTGTGCTCGATGACGACGACAGTATTTCCCTGATCCACCAGCTTCTCGAGGACGATTAAAAGCTTTCGGATGTCTTCGCTGTGAAGGCCGGTGGTCGGTTCATCGAGGATGTAGAGGGTATCTCCGGTGCCGCGGCGCATGAGCTCTGTCGCCAGTTTCACTCGCTGGGCTTCGCCGCCGGACATGGTGGTGGCCGGCTGTCCCAGATGGATGTAGCCGAGGCCGACCTCCTGCAGGGTCTTCAATTTCCGCAGGATCTTGTCGTGGTTTTCAAAGAAAGGCACGGCTTCATCGATGGTCATATTCAGCACATCGGAGATGTTCTTGCCCTTGTAGCGGACTTCGAGCGTCTCTCGGTTGTACCTGGCGCCGTGGCAGACTTCACAGGGGACGTAAACGTCTGAGAGAAACTGCATCTCGATCTTGATGATGCCGTCACCGTGGCAGGCTTCACAGCGTCCGCCTTTCATATTGAAGCTGAAACGCCCCGGTTTGTAGCCGCGCATCTTGGCTTCGGAGGTCTGGCTAAAAAGCTCGCGGATGTCATTGAAAACGCCGGTATAGGTGGCCGGATTCGAGCGCGGCGTGCGCCCGATCGGCTGCTGGTCGATATCGATGATCTTGTCCACATACTCTGCGCCGTCCATGGAGTCGAAAGCTCCTGCCCGGTAGGATGTATGGTTCTTGATATTCGACAGTCCCTGATAGAGGATCTCATTCACGAGCGTACTCTTGCCCGAGCCGGACTCCCCGGTAACGACGGTGAAGGCGCCGAGCGGGATGGTCACATCGATGTGCTTCAGATTGTGTTCGTGAGCGCCATGAATGGTGAGCGAGAGTCCGTTTCCTTTTCTCCTCTTTTCCGGCAGCGGGATGTATTTCTCACCGCGCAGGTACTGCCCCGTGATGGAGTCCTTCACCTTCATCACGTCCTCAGGCGTACCCTCCGCGATGACGGAGCCGCCATTTTCCCCTGCACCGGGGCCGATATCCACGACCCAGTCTGCGGTGCGGATGGTATCCTCATCATGCTCGACGACGATGAGCGTATTCCCCAGATCCCGCATGCCCTTCAGGGTCGCAAGGAGCTTGTCATTGTCACGCTGATGCAGACCGATGGACGGTTCATCCAGGATGTAGAGGACACCGACGAGGCCGGAGCCGATCTGCGTCGCCAGACGGATGCGCTGGGCTTCGCCGCCGGAGAGCGTCGAGGCGCCGCGGGAGAGTGTCAGGTAGTCGAGCCCGACATTCACGAGGAAGGAGAGACGGCTCTTCACCTCGCGCAGGATCTGGTCTGCGATGATCTTTTCCTTTTCGGAAAGCGTGACATGGTCCATGAAGTCCAGAAGGTCGATGACAGCCATGGAGGAGATCTCTGCGATATTCTTCCCGCCCACGCGGAAAGCGAGGCTCTCAGGCTTCAGGCGCGCCCCATGGCAGACAGGGCAAGGCTTCTCGATGAGGTAGTTCGACAGCGTTTCCTTCATCTTCTCTGTCCACGCCTCTTCATAGCGCCGCTTCGTCATCGGGACGATACCTTCGAAAGGACGCTCATAGGACTTTGTGATGCCTTCGGGGCTGGTGTACTGGAAGGAGAGAAGCGCCGTGCCGCCGTTTTCAAACTCTGCCTTCGCCTGATCCGGCAGGTCATCATAGCATGCATCCATGGTGAGGCCATAGGATTTCAGGAAAGCATCGAGCAGCTTGTAGAGCCAGGTCTCCTTGTTGTAGGGAAATGGCTGGATCGCGCCCAGACGGAAGGGCATCGTGTGATCCGGCAGGATGCGATGGAAATCTGCCTCCAGCGAAGCGCCGAGGCCCATGCAGGCAGGGCAGGCGCCGAAGGGATTATTGAAGGAGAAAATGCGCGGCTCCGGCTTTGGCAGGGAAATGCCGCAGTCCGGGCAGGAGAAGTGGGTGGAAAAGACCATGTCCTTTCCGCCGATGATGCTTCCCACCATCATGCCATCTCCCAGCTTCAGCGCGGCCTCCACCGAGTCTGTCAGGCGGCGCACGATACCGTCCTTCACGATGATGCGGTCCACCACCACCTCAATGGTGTGCTTCTTATTTTTCGCGAGCTCGATGTCATCGGATAGGGAAAGGACGTCCCCATCCACGCGCACACGGACATAACCCTCCTTGCGGAGCTCTTCCAAGAGCTTTTTGTGCGTCCCCTTCTTCGCGACAGCGACCGGGCCAAGGAGCATGAGCTTCGTCCGCTCGGGGAGCGAAAGGAGTGCATCGACGATCTGATCCACCGTCTGCCGCTGGATCGGCTTGCCGCAGTGCGGGCAGAAGGCACGACTCGCATGTGCATAGAGCATACGAAGGTAATCGTGGATCTCCGTCACTGTGCCGACCGTCGAGCGCGGGTTATGGCTGGTGGATTTCTGATCGATGGAGATCGCCGGCGAGAGCCCTGCAATCTTATCCACGTCCGGCTTATTCATCTGCCCTAAGAACTGCCGCGCATAGGCAGACAGGGACTCGACATATTTTCGCTGCCCTTCCGCATAGATGGTATCAAAAGCCAGCGACGATTTCCCGGAGCCGGACAGCCCGGTGAAAACGATGAGTTTATTTCGCGGCAGCGTCAGATCGATATTCTTCAGATTGTTCTGACGCGCGCCTTTTATGATGATTCCTTTTTCCATGGATGTCCTTTCGAAATTGAAGGAAAATGTATGGGGGATTTACTGGGCGGCTCCCCTTGATTCCATTTGAAAGCCTCGATTGAATGAGAAATGGCTGATAACCGTTGTGCTATTGAGATTTCTCGGCTTCGCTCGAAATGACGAGACGGGGAAACGGCATTCTCCATGCGTGATGGAATGAAAGGGAATGGGGAGATAGGCTGTTTTCTCGTATCGTCATCCCGAGCGCAGTCGAGGGATCTTTACGTCGCAGCGGTATTCTGCATGCAGGCGGTAACGTAAAAATCGCTTGGGATCATTGGTTTCACGTTATCCTGCCGTCTTCGTTTTACCGGTGTGCAAGGAAGATTTCTCGGCTTCGCTCGAAATGACGAGACGAGAGAAGCGATTGTCTTACATACGTCGTTCACCATTCTGCAAAAGAGTGCCTCTTCGAGGCACTCTATCCTCCGCCTTCGGCGCGCCCCTTCTTCAAGGGGCTACTCAGCTGGCATGTAAGAGCGCATTCCTCAGAAAATGACGAGACGAGAGAAGCGATTGTCTTACATACATCGTTTACCTTTCTGCAGAAGGGTGCCTCTTCGAGGCACTCTATCCTCCGCCTTTGGCGCGCCCCTTCTTCAAGGGGGCTGCTCAGCTGGCAGGGCAAAACGAACCCCTAATCCCTAATCCCTAATCCCTAATCCCCAGCCACCAGTCACTAGTCACTAGTCACCCAAAAATTACACCCGTTTCTTCATTGGTTTATAGATGCGTTTCTTCACCGCAGACTGACGCTTCAGCGCTTCTTCCGCGCGGGAACCATAGCGATCGGTCCAGAGCTGGCGCAGCTTGGCGAGCTGGTCGCGGAAGCGGGCAGCGGCTTCGAATTCCAGATCCTTGGCGGCCTGCTTCATGAGTTTCTCGCAGTCCTTCATACGGGCGTAGATCTCCTCATCAGAAAGCTCGCCCTCTTTATTCTTGCCGCCATAGGCAGCTGACTTTTCTTCGATCTTCGTGAGGTCGATGAGGTCTTTGACCCGCTTTTGGACAGTGTGGGGGATGATGTGATGCTCCTCATTATATGCCTGCTGGATGGTGCGGCGGCGATTCGTCTCATCAATGGCATACTTCATCGATTTCGTGATACGGTCCGCGTACATGATGACGTGACCATGCTCATTTCTGGCTGCACGGCCGATGACCTGGATCATCGAAGTTTCCGAGCGCAGGAAGCCCTCCTTATCCGCATCGAGGATGGCCACGAGCGAGACCTCCGGCATATCGAGACCCTCACGCAAAAGATTGATGCCGACCAGCACATCGAAGACACCCGCACGCAGGTCACGGATGATCTCCGCGCGCTCGATGGTCGCGACGTCAGAGTGCAGATAGCGTACCTTCACGCCCGCTTCCGTCAGGAAATCGGTGAGATCCTCCGCCATTTTCTTCGTGAGTGTCGTGATGAGGACGCGCTCGTGAGCCTCCTCACGCTTATGGATCTCCCCGAGCAGGTCATCCATCTGTCCTTCGATGGGACGCACCTCGATGGAAGGATCCAAGAGCCCCGTCGGTCGGATGATCTGCTCAGCCAGATTCGTCTGGACGCCCATTTCATACGGTCCCGGCGTTGCTGACACATAGATGATCTGATTGATCCGTTCGGTGAATTCGTCAAAAGTCAGCGGACGGTTATCCAGCGCAGACGGCAAGCGGAAGCCATAATCGACGAGCGTACTTTTTCTCGACTGGTCGCCATTGTACATCGCACGCAGCTGCGGCACCGTCACATGCGACTCATCGATCATGATGAGGAAATCTTCAGGGAAGTAGTCCAGGAGCGTAAATGGCGGCTCGCCGGGCTTCCTGTCCGACATGTGGCGGGAATAATTCTCGATGCCGGAGCAGTATCCGACCTCCTGCATCATTTCCAAATCATAATTCGTCCGCTGCTCTAGGCGCTGCGCCTCCAAGAGCTTATCCTGAGCCCGGAGCTCTTTGAGCCGCCCATCCAGCTCCTTCTCGATAGATGTGACGGCACGGCGGAGCTTATCCGAACTGGTGACATAGTGCGATGCCGGGAAAATGCCGATGTGATTTCTCTCAGCGACCGTCTCCCCTGTCAGGACATCGAACTCCGTCAGTGAGTCGATCTCATCGCCGAACATTTCGATCCTGACAGCGACATTGTTTTCCGATGCAGGAAATACATCGATCGTATCTCCCCGCACACGGAAGGTATCTCGCGTAAAATTCATATCATTCCGCATGTACTGCATACTGACGAGCTTTTCCAGGATCTTGTCGCGCTCGATCTCCTCGCCCGGCCTGAGCGAGAGCCCCATAGAGCTGTAGTCCTCCGGATCACCCAAACCGTAGATACAGGACACCGATGCCACGATGATGACATCCCGCCGCTCGAAAAGCGCCATCGTCGCCGAATGGCGCAGGCGGTCGATCTCCTCATTGCGTGACGAATCCTTCTCGATATAGGTATCCGTCTGCGGCACATAGGACTCCGGCTGGTAGTAGTCGTAGTAGGAAACGAAGTAGTACACCGCATTGTCAGGGAAGAAATCCTTGAATTCACTCGCCGTCTGTGCGGCCAGCGTCTTATTCGGAGAAATGATGAGCGTCGGGCGCTGCACCTCTTCGATGACCTTCGCCATCGTGAAGGTCTTCCCCGTCCCCGTCGCACCGAGCAGCACCTGCGCCCATTCGCCATTCCTGAGTCCGCCCACTAAAGACTTCACAGCCTTCGGCTGATCCCCCATCGGCTGGAACGGCGCTTTCAGCGTGAAAGGCACTGCCGGCTCTGTATATTCTCTTTTGATCCGCGAATGATCCATACCCTCGCCTCCATTTTCTTTTATCGATATTTATCTATGTATTATAGCATAGATGGGAAGGGGTGACTAGGGAAAACGCTCCTTCTCCCATGACTTTCATCCCGCTCAGATGCCAACCTCCTTCCATGGGAAGGAAGGAGAATGCCGCCTCACAGACTCCCCATACAGATGGCTTTCGATACGAGAATGCCGCTTTCCCGCATTCGTCATTTCGAGTGAAAGCGAGACATCTTTTTCGTTCGCGGCAAGGCAAAGGCTGTGAGAGGAATGGCAAGCGGGAAGCCCCCTGCTCCCAGCGAATCGGAAGAACAGTGTTTCTTGCAAACCGTTCCACGCAGGAAAAGGAACACGGTAAATAAAAAAGATCCCTCGGCTGCGCTCGGGATGACGATACGAGAATGCCGCTTCCCTCAAAGGCGATGTGAAATAACGATCATCTCATTTTCGCGTTCCATCTGCCTCGGGGGACTTGCAGCTCTCATAGGAGTGACCGGGGAACCTTATTCCAGCTATCTTTCATACCATAGTCACCCTATCCGCCCATGCGGGGCACCTTCCCCTAGAGGGGAAGGCTTGCGATACGAAAATACCATCTTCTAAAAAAAGGCAGCGAAGCCGCCACGAGAGCCTTGAACCCTGAACCAAATGAAAGCAAAGTAAAAAGGGGCTGTGAAGAAATGCGGATTCATTTCTTCACAGCCCCTTTTTCATCGGCAGTATTGTCCCAGAGCCTCGATGACACGATCGATCTCTATCGGTTTCGTCAGGTGAGCATTCATACCGGCTTCGATGCATTTTTTCGCATCTTCATCGAAAGCATTCGCCGTCATGGCGATGATGGGAATGGTTTTCGCATCCGCTCTCGCAAAGCTGCGAATGACCCTTGTCGCGGTCATGCCGTCCATGACAGGCATCATGATATCCATGAGGATGGCATCGAAGGTACCCGGGATCTTATTTTTGAAAAGATCCACAGCCTGTTTGCCATCGCCCACGACGGTGACGCGCGCCCCCTTATCGGTGAGGAGCATCTGCGCGATCTCTGCATTCAGCTCATTATCCTCGACCAGCATCAGGTGCAGACCTGCGATATCCACATGTCCCTTTTCCTTCGGCTTCTCTTCCTCAGCGGGCGCGATCTCGCAGGGGATCGTGATGACGAAGGTCGAGCCCTTCCCCTCTTCACTGGTGATAGAGATGGTTCCCCCCATCGCATCGATGAGTCTCTTCACGATGGCCATACCGAGTCCCGTCCCCTGATATACACTGCGTGCATCCTGTCTTTCCTGGGTGAAGGGATCGAAAATATGAGCCAAAAACTCTTTGCTCATACCGATACCGGTATCCGAAGCGGTCCATCGATAGGTACAGCGATTTCCGCTCGTCCCCAGAAATTCCACCTTTGTCAGGATGCGGCCGCCCTTTTTATTGTACTTGATGCAGTTTCCTAAAATATTAAGAATGATCTGCCTAAGATGCAGGGGACTACCGTACACGAAGGGTACAGGGAACGAGTAATCCTTCACTTCATCGATCCACTCGAGCCCTGCTTCCACCACACGGTCAGAGAGGATGCTGCGGATGTCATCTCTCTGCTCAGAGAGAGAGATTCGCTCGCGGGAGAGGATGACGCCGCCGGATTCCAGCTTGCTCATCTGCAGGATGTCATTGATGAGGGAGAGCAGATGCTTCGCTGCCGCTTGCATCTTTTTCTGGTTCTCAAAGACCAGCTCCCTGTTATCGAAATGATCTTCATTGATCTTCAAAAGACCGATGATGCCGTTCAGCGATGTACGGATATCGTGGCTCATGCGGGAGAGGAATTCCGTCTTCACGCGATTCGCAGAGCTCATTTCATCCAGAGCGGCCTGCAGCTCCGCCTGCCGTTGTTCCTCCATTTCATGCATTTCTGTGGTATCTTTCAAAAGGACGATGGCCTGCACGACGGGCATATCTTGTCCGACATCCGTATCATAGACGGTGATGCGCGTCATAAGGATCAGCTTACGGACCCAACGGATCGTACCATCCTTTTCCCGCACCCCGTACTCTGCAGAGAATTGCCGGTCACCCGCTTCGAAGCGCTTCAAAAGATCGGTCACACTCATGGCCATGCGGTAGCCCCCCTGTGTCTGTCGTGTGATTTGCATCATATGGGCTTCGCAGTAGGCCTGATACGAGCATGGCAGCGAAGATGCCGCAAAGAGACGCGCATGTACTTCCTCCTTCCCCGGAAGCACGATATCCCTTTCCAGCCTGTCATGGGTCAGATCGACCATATAGATACAGTCCGCCATATCCAGCATGGCATCCACATAGCTGTCATTTTCCAGAATGGACTGCTTCAGCTGCTCATAGTAGAGGGAGAGCGCTTCCTTCGCCCCCAAAGGCGCATCCTCCGCCCGGCGGACGTGCTGAAACGCAAGAAGGACATGATAAAGCTGCCCCTCCGCATCAAAGTCCACGGGAATGACGACGAGACGGCGTAATTCCGCCCCCTCCTTCGGCGTAAAGGAAAGGTCCAGCGCATCCTCACTATGAAGGATCGACTTCTCCAGCGCTTCCTTCGAGAGCGCGCTCTGTATGCGCTCCCGGTCTGCCTCTTCGATCTCCTCCACGAGCTGCAGCACCGCACCGGAATAGCTGCCCTCAGACGCAAGAGGGAAATCGGTCCTCGCACGGATCGTGCGATAGGCGTCCATCTTTAGATCACAATACAGACAATCTTCGAAATTCTTCCGATGACGACTTAGCATTTTCAGCAGACGCAGCGAAAGACGCCTCTCCGCCTCTGCTTCCTTGCGCTTCACATGGTTCTTCTGGATATACATCTGCTTATCAGCCTTCGCGAAAAGCTCTCGCATGGACGCTTCAGGGGCATCCTTTGCCAGCACATATCCCGCCGCATAAGAAAGCAGCATATCGGGATGCTCTTTTGCCTCCTCTGCCAGCTTTGCACGCAGATCTTCCAGAAGCTCCTCCATGCCAGCCCCGGAGAGGCCATGCGTCACCATCAGAAATTCATCCCCGCCAAAACGCCCGACGAAGTGCTCCTCCGGTACTGCCGCCCGAAGAGCGGTCGCAAAACGACGGATGTATACATCCCCCGCCTCATGTCCCCTGCTGTCATTGATGCGGCGAAGATCATTCAGATCGAAGCTCACCACACCCATATCCAAAGAAACAGGCGCATTCAGGATCTCTTCACACCGGTTCTTATTCGGAAGCCCCGTCGCCGTATCCAGATATGCCTTCTTCTGCAGCACACGGTTCTGCATCAGCCCCTTCAGCGCCTTGAAAAACTCAAAACCGATCAGGATCATCAGCGAGAAGATCACCAGCATGATGCTCTTCTCCAGCACAGCCAGATCCTTCGCCTGCTTCTCAGAGTACACTTCGGCAAGCGCAGTCGCCTCATCACAGATCGCGAAGAACTGCTCAGTCGCAGCGATCAGGTAGGAGTCCGCCTTCCCCGTGCGGCGAAGATGGATGATCTCCTGCTTGACCTGCAGATAGTAGCCGCTTAGCTCCTTCATCTTATCCTGGAAATCCGGATCCGACAAGCGCACCAAAGACAGCGATGCATCCCCCTCTCGAAGGCCCTGAATATACACCTCGATCTCGCGGCACATCTCATCCTGCGGCTCACCCGCCATTTCCAGCTTCACCATACGCTGCGTCGTCCCACGCACCAGCCCGGCATAGTTCACCACGCGCGCCGTCCCCTGCATGTGCGACACAATGACCATCATCCAGACGATCAGCCCCATCAGGACCACTGCCAACACCGCGATCACGATGTGACAGAGACTGTATGTATTCTTCTCATGATTCTGCATGTAGTTTCCCCTATTTTGCATAGTTTTTATCACATATTGCATTATATGATAAACCGCCCAAAAGGGGAAGAGAGAATACGCCGTGAAACGTCGTATCCCGGAGACCGCTGACAGGATCCGTTCTCCTCCTGCGCTCTTCTATCTCCCCCCTTAGCAGTAATGCTATTAAATTAAGGAAATCGTTAGCTACGTAACGTCTTGCTTCCCCCTTCGGGGGAAGTGCCGAAGGCAATATGTGCAAGCGAACTGGATTTTTAGGAGCGTAGCGACGCTAAAATCCAGTGAGACGCCATTTCGAGCGCAGCGAGATGGGGCATGCTAGCGGTATAGCGTGCTATGTTGAATAGTCCGATGCTATCGATATTCCAACGCTTTCATGCAATACCCCTACGTAGCCCCCTCACCCCTTCGGGGAGCTCTCCCGATGGGGAGCCAAGAACGTTCTGCCGATTAACTTAATGGCATTACCCTCTAGGTGAATGTGCCCGCCCCCTCGCAAAAGAATGGAAAAAAATCCGTCACTCCCATCTCCTTCTCTTATGCTTTCCCACGCAAAAAGGCCAGGACTTTCGTCCCGACCTTCGAGAAACTCGCTTGGATAAGGGATCTTCCTTCCCTCAGAATGTTTTTCTTGCGAGCGGATTTACCGCTTCCCCATAGAAATGCTCTGACATATCCACAAAAACATCGGAAAGGAGCGCATCGAAGACGTCATCGCTCATCTTGCTTCCGACAACAGAGAACGCATACTCCCCTTCCGTCCAGAAAGCAGCGAGTGAGCCATCCATCGTCTTCGCTGTCATGACCTCCGTCGCACCGATCATGCGCGATTCCCAGCGACCGGTATAGACTCCGCTAATATTTTTTCCTGCCCCCTCTCCCTTCATCCTCGCCGTGCGGACAGAGAGCGTGCTGCCATCATCCATCCGATAACGGATATCCGAGAGCTTGCCGCCGATGGCGATATAGTCCGTCAGATGGCACTGACCGGCAAGCAGCGTTCCCTTCGGAAGGAAGAGAGGGCGGCTGTCCATGGCTTCTGCGAGCGCATGGTACGTCTTGTATTCCACCAGAGGATTCGGCATCCCGATCGGCGGCATCTCCGCACGGCTCGCAAAAGCAGGGATCACCAAAGCCGTCGCAGCGGTCATCAGTGCATATTTCCATTTTTTCATCATCTATCATCCTTTCCGCAGCAGTCATCCTGTTTTGAAGATGGTGTTATTATAGCATGGAATTGACTTCCGGTCAAATATGCACGAAAAGCATCCTTTTCCGGGACTATACAGTCTCGCTGTCATCCCCCTTTGCAAAGCCTTAAATACCTGTACATCCTGCAGCCTATGTCCCCTTCCTATTCTTGCTCGCTGAGCAATCAGGGTACACACTTTACAAAGCAGAAAATGAACTGACGAGCTCCTGCGTATATGGGTGCTGCGGGTGATGCAGCACATCTTCAGCCGCCCCGATCTCCACCAGCCTTCCTTGCGATAGGATGCCCACGCGGCGTGCCATCGCAGCAAGGACATCGAGGTCATGAGAAATAAAGAGATAGGCGATCTCCCGATCCTCCTGAAGCTCTTGCAAGAGTGTCAGAATCTCCGCCTGCACTGACACATCCAGCATCGAAGTCGGCTCATCCAAGATGAGGACCTCCGGTGAGATGAGGAGCAAACGAGCAAGCGCCACACGCTGGAGCTCCCCGCCGGAAAGCTCAGCCGGATAGCGCGAGAGCAGCTCGCGTCGAAGCTGGAGGCGTGAAAGCATCTCTTGCATACGCTCCTCAAAGCGATCCATCTTCCCATATAGGCGTGAGGGCTCTTCGATACTCTCACGGATCGTCATACGCGGATGAAGCGCGGCCGCAGGATTTTGAAATATCATCTGCATCGTGCGGCGTACCGTGAGCATCTCTTTCCCGGAAAGCTCGCCAAGATCCCGCCCGTGATAGAGCACGACTCCTCCATCCGGCACGAGAAGCTGCATCAGGATACGGATGAGCGTCGTCTTCCCCGCACCGCTCGTCCCCGCGATCCCCAGCGTCTCTCCTTTTGATAGCGTGAAGGAAATATCCTTCAGCACCTCCTTCTTCACTTTCCGTATATATCCAGTCGTGAAGGATTTCGAAATATGCTGTACGTCTAAGAGCATGGGCGCTCCTTTCTAAAAAGATGAATGAACGGTGATGCTTTCTCCACATTTCACAAAATGTCCCTCTCCCACTTTCCTCATCGTCTGCCTCTTCTCACAACCTTTTCCGCAGAATGCACATCGACTCCGAAAAATGCAGCCGCCGGTGAGGCGGGAAAGATCCGGTGGATTTCCGGAGATGGGATGAAGACCGCGGGAAGGCGCCGCGGCGAGAAGTCCCCGCGTATAAGGGTGGTATGGATTCTTGAAAATATCCTCTGTGCTCCCCTGCTCGAGGACTTCCCCGGCGTAGAGCACCACCACACGATCGGCGAGACATTCTGCCAGTGCGAGGTCGTGAGTGATGATGAGCATCCCCCTTTCTGCCATCTTGATCTGAAGAAACATATCTGCCACCTGTTTCCTTACAAGCGGATCTAGCCCCTTCGTCGGCTCATCCGCGATGAGCCACTCCGGGGAAGGCAAGGTCATCATCGCTGCCATGACGCGCTGCGCCATACCCCCTGAAAGCTGGTGCGGATAGGACGCACACACGCGGACAGGATCCCCAAGACCGTACTTTTCCAGCTGTTCAAGAGCACTCTCCCTGCTCTTCTCTTTCCCCCAGCCCAGCCGCTTGCGCAAGACTTCTGTCACCTGCCGTCCGACACGCATCAGCGGATCCATGGCAGAGATCGGATCCTGCGCGATCCAGCCGATGCGATCGCCTCGGATCTCATTCATTTCTTTCTCGGAAAGTCGTAGAAGATCCTTTCCCTCATACAAAATGCTCCCTGTCATTCTCGCATTTTCCGGAAGAAGGCGCATCATGGCCGTGCCCAAGATCGATTTCCCGCTCCCCGACTCGCCAAGGAGTGCCGTGATTTTTCCCCCGTGAAAGAGCAGATTTACATCACGAAGCACGCGGACAGCGCCCATCGGCGAAAGGAAAGTGACAGAAAGCTGCTTCACTTCGATATCCATAGAAAAGGCTCCTTTCAGGTAAGAGAGTGGTACAGATTCTAAAGGTGCTGTGGAGAAGGGCTGCCTGCCCCATGAATTGCGGTACAGTGAAAGATCAGCCTATTCTTAGCTCCCCATCGGGAATGCGCCCCGAAAGAAGCTCTGCTCCGATGAAGCTCTCCGGCATTTCCTTAAGAATATTTGCCCGCACAGGCGGACATGCAAAGCCCATCCCCTTCCCCCTCTTATCTCCTTATTCGTTCTCTCATCGCATCTCCCAGAAGATTGATAGAAAGGCAAAAGAGAGTGATGCCTGTCCCGGGAGCAATCATCATCAGCGGGTATGAGCGGAAATAAGTCCTCGCATCAGAAATCATGACGCCCCAATCCGCCGTCGGAGGCGAGACACCCAGTCCCAAGTAGGACAGCGCAGAAGCCGAGAGCAGCGAAGTCCCGATGCGGAGCGTCAATAGCACGATGACGACGGGAAGCACATTCGGAAGTACATATTTCCTTACGATGTACCCATGGGATGCCCCCAAGCTTTTGATGCTTTCCATGTAGAGCTCCCCACGAATACGTATGACCTCACTTCTCACGATACGCGAAAAACCCGCCCACGACGTCAGAGTCAATGCGATGATGAGACGGAAATTGTTCTCCGGAAGGATCGCCGCGACCGCAATCATAAGACTCATCCCCGGAAGTCCCTGAAATACAGCCACAAGACACTGGATCCCCCGATCCACCCAGCCGCCAAAGTAACCGGAAAGGATCCCCAGCATAAGGCCAAGGACCATGGTACAAAACGCCGCCACAAAGGCAAAAGCCACTGACGTCCGCGCCCCATAGATGGTACGGGAAAGAATATCACGCCCCAGCGCATCCGTCCCCAGCCAGTGTGAGGATGACATGCCTTCCAGGATTTCCTCCGTAGACACCGCGGTGGGATCATAGGGCGCGATCCATGGAGCAAAAAGCGCGAGAAATACGATCCCCATCGCCAGAAAAAGCGCCATTCCATAGATCCAGTGAAGCTCTTTCTTCATCAGCCCTCCCTCGCTTTCGGGCTCAGCAAATAGTAGCTGAGATCAACCAGATAATTAAATACGATGAAAACGGTCCCACTGAGTAGCACATAGCCCTGAATCACCGGATAATCCCGCCCCCAGATCGCCGAGAGTACATAGCTTCCAAGACCGGGTATGGAAAAAAGATTCTCGATAATGACCGAGCCGCCCAGGATCGAAGCAAAAAACGTCCCCAGCATGGTAACGACCGGCATCAGCGAATTCGGCAGGACATGATAGATCTCTATATACGAAGCGGAGAGCCCCTTCGCCCGCTCTGTCAGAAGAAAGGGCTTCTCCATCACCGAAAGGACCGACATCTGCTCCAGACGCAGCACCGCAGCCGCTGTCCCTGCTGCCAGCACAAAGGATGGCAATATCATGTGGAGCGCATCGCCATACCCGGAGGAAGGCAGGAGCTGCCACTCTTCCGAAAAGATCAGCATCATCATGATCCCCAGCCAGAAAGACGGCATAGAAATAAAGAAGAGTGCCACGAGCTCAAGTCCGATCTCTGCTGTATGACCCTTCCTGCGCGCCGCCCATATGCCCGCAGGGATGCCGAGCAGGATCACCCATCCCATCGCCCAGAGAGCCAAGTGGAGGGTGACAGGAAATCTTCGCATGAGCTCGGACAGCACCGGTCTATGTGTCAGATACGATACACCCAGATCTCCCACTGCCGCATGTGTGAGCCAGCTCCCATACTGCATCCAAAAAGGCTGATCCAGCCCCATGCTCTCCCGCATCGCAAGAAGCTCCGACTCCGTCGGCTCTGCCGTACCATCCATAATCAATACCGCCATCGCCGGATCTCCGGGCGCAAGCACGCCCAGAAAAAACGCTAGGATCGTGAGTCCGATGAGAAAAGGGATCAGGAGAAAAATACGCCGAACCGCATAGATCAGAAAAGATTTCATGAGATGTGCCTCCTTTCGTGAATCACTGACACGAGGGCCATACCAAGCGCAGAAGGACATACATCCGTCAAGACGCAGCACAAATAAATTTCATAGAAGAAAAGCGCCGACCTGCCGCCGATACTTTTTCCTACTCCTTCCACGCCACCTTGTCCAGCGTAATACCATAGACAGCCGCATGGTAGCCTGTGATTTTTTTCGAACAGACAGCGAGATTCTCATCTTCCAAGAGCGGGATGACCGCCGGATGGAGGAGCAGCTCTTCCCGAATCTCATGGTAGAGCGCCTGCCGATCTTCGATCTCATAGGTATGAGTAAGCGCATCAAAGGCTGCATCTATTTTCGGATTGGCATAGCAGAAATGGCTGGCAAGATTCGTCGCACCATCGCTATGAAAGAATTCTCTCAAAAGCGAAGTCGGATCGAGATTTCCGAGCCCCCTCGTCCCGATGGCGAGATCGTAATCCCCTTCCTTCATCATTTTCCTTGACGTCAGACCATCTACCATCACGATCTTGACATCCAGCCCGAGATCCTTCAGCTCCGCCTGCAGAAATTCTGAAATGATCTTGTAAGGGTAGCGCTCGGCACCATACTGCGGGAGGAGAAATTTCACCTCACACCGGGCATCCCCCAGCACTTCTCGCGCAAGTGCCTTCGCCTCAGCAGGATCATAGATCGGCGGCTCCAGTCGCGAAAAAGGATTCGTACTATTCAAGAAGCTCCGCGTCGGTGTACCGAATCCCGCAAAATAATACTTCACGATCTTTTCCCTATCGATAGCCAGATCGAGCGCCCTTCGCATACGTTCATCGGAGAAAGGGAAACGGCCGCCATTGACAGAAAGATAGTGGGAAATTGTCGAGTGCGCACTGTCTACCGAGAAATCCCCCGTTCGCATGAGCTCCCTCACCATCATCGGTGTCAGTCCGCCCAGATCTAAGACCCCCTGCACCTCTCCCGAACGCATCGCCGAATATCGCGCCTCCGCCGAAGTGATCACGCGGATACGGATCCGCTTCGCCTTTGCTTTTTCGCCATGGTATCCATCAAAGCGCGAAAGGAGCGTATAGTCGTCCGCCTTCCTGTCAATGATCTGAAAAGGCCCTGTGCCCGCTGCGATTTTCGTGAAGTCTCCCGTTTCTCGATCAAAAGAAGCCGGACTGAACATCGCGCTCCCCCATCCCGCCATACGATAGATCAGCATGGGGACAGGCCGCTCGAAATACAGATGGAGCGTGTAGTCATCGTCCGCCTCATAACGGACAAGCCTCGGGTAAATGCGCGAGACCAGATAACCATAGAAGGAAGATGGCTTGTACCCCATGTGCGTTACGCGGTAGATATTCTCTCGCGCCGCATGTGCATCGAAGGAAACCCCGTCATGGAACTTCACCCCCTTCTTCAGATGAAAAATCCACTCCGTCTTCTCTGCATTCGACTCCCAAGACTCGGCGAGCATCGGCATGACTTTCCCATCATCAGAAATCCCGACCAGCGACTCCCAAGTCTTTAGGATCACGGTGGAGTAGTAGGGGTCCTTCTCCCCCGGCGAAAGATCCCGCCCCGCCGCGAGTACGATCTCTTTCTCCTCTCCCGTCGTTGGGGCGTTGCCGCAACCGGCAAAAAACAGCGCACAGGTCAAAAAAAGAACGAGTGATAGATAGCGAAAGAAGGTACGCATGAGGATTCGCCTCTTTTCTTATGGAAACGTTTGAGAATAGGGGAATAGGCGGCCGATAGGCCGCCTATTATTATAATACATATATTAGAAGTGAAGTTTAGCCGTGAAGGTGAAAGTACGCGGGAGTGACAGATAGACCTGATTGCCACGGGAAACCATCCAGTAGTCTTTGTCGAATACATTGTTGCACATCAGGGAGAGTTCTGCCGGAGTCTTGCCGAAGTGTGTCTTATAGGTAGCGCCCAAATCGAAAATGGTATAGCCGCCAGCCCAGACTTTTTCATTCATGACCGGAGTTCTGCCAGTATAGATACCGCGACCAAGTATGCTCCAGGATTCATTCGGATTGTATTCCGCACCGAAGACAGCCGTCCACTGGCTGGTGCCATTGACGCGAATACCGTCCAGCTGACCTTTTGTTGTTTTTTCTTGTTTGGCATCAAGGTGGGAAAGACCGCCAAAGACATTCCACTTTTCAGTCAGCTTGCCATTCACAGAAAATTCTACGCCTTTATGACGTGCTTCCCCGTCTTTAGACTGGAAAGGTTTGCTAAATCCCGGCTTATAGACGCTAATCAGATTATCCTGTTTCAGGTCATAGTATGCCAGTGTCCAGAGCAGATCATTCTTCATGTATTTGAAGCCGATTTCATTCTGCTTTGTTTTGAGCGGTGGGAGAACGTCTCCAAAGTTTTCAAATGTGGTGTTGACGCCCGTACCGCAGTCAAAGTTTTCGGAATGGCTCGCATAGATAGACATATTTTCGTTTGGATGGTAGATCAATCCGTAAGTCGGGCTGGTGTCATCGCTTTCCGTTCTATCGATGCCTGTTACTTCGCTGCTATTTGCATTTTTATATTTATATGCATTTGACACTGCTTCATGTTTATGGACACCCAGCACGGCATTCCACTTCTCATAAGTCATGTAGTCGACCAGAGAGTAACTCTTGATACGTGTCTTATTATTCCAGCGGGTATCGAACTTTGTTGGTGCAGCCAATGTCTGATGGATGCCAGTGTACAGGTCACCAGTACCAATGTTTACCAGCGAGCCATTGTTGTACGCACTTTTTCGATTTCTCCATGCCTGATTATACGAAAGGGTAATGTCATGCTTCACATCCCCTGTATTATAATGTGCGGTCGTTCCCACCTGCCAGTAATAATACTCCTGTGGCGTCGCTCCTGGTTTAGCCGTCACAGTCAAAGTACCGTCTTCTTTTAACACATAACCGCTACCACCATTCGCCATGACGTTGCGGTCGAGATTGTTTCTCTGCATGCCGAAATTGAAGAACCCATCCCAGTGTTCATTGAATTTCTGGTCATGATTGTACGTCATCAGCCAGCCATGGGTCGATTTCACCATACCATCAAAGCTATAATCGTTCGAGCCTTTCGGCACGGCCGGCAGTTTTGTGACACCGCTGTCAAGGATGAACCAGCGCAATCCGCCCTGGATGTCCAGATTTCTATAGCCGATAAAGAGATTATCCTTCACATGATCCGTGGTATGGTCGATATTGGCAAAAATACCCTGTCCATTGATTTTCGTGCCTTTGACGGAGGTACTACCATTGAGGTTTTCTGTCGTGATACGAACACCCCATTCCTTCTTATCTCCGAAACGTTCACCATAGTCAAGGTATTCGCCAAAAAGGCCGCGGCCAGAAACCGTCTGCGTGTAGTCGAACACTCTTTCATCCGGAGCCACTTTCGTCTTCGCACTGATGATCCCGCCCGGGTTAGTGGTTTCATACTGTACACCTGTACCATAGATTCCTACGTTTGGTCCGGAAAGAACTTCCAGGGATTCGATCGGATACAATGGGGTATTGAACTGTGTAAATACGCCCGGTACATTATTTACATAGAAATTCGTACCATTTGTACGAAGACCGCGGAAGAAAAAGTCGCCATGCAGAATCGATCCCGACTGACGAACAGATGGCGAATTGGCGAGAAGCGCATCCATCGGTTTATCCGGACCGGTGAATGTTTCCATGGCTTTTTCGGTAAAGTTCATCTGCGTAAATGGGACGTCCAGCGTATTTTTTCCACTCAAAAAACCTGTCTGCGATTTGGTATAGACGAAATCGCCAGGCAGGACTTCACGTTCCTTATTTCTGTCACCAATGACAACGACTTCCGCGAGCTGCGTCACCGCAGGTTCTTCTGCAAAGACAGTACCCCCCCTAAAATTCCGGCAGCAGCCAGAGTTCCAAGAATGAGGCACGACAACATTTTCCCTTTTCTCATAAAAATCTCTCCTCGATAAAAAACTCGCCAGCATATAGCCAGCATGAAATAAGATATATTCCATTCCCGAAGCGCCGTGTATCCAAGTTTCCACGCGCGGGGAAAAGAAAGCAGTATAAGTGACTAGGGATTAGTGGCTAGCCCCATTGAACCCATTAAACCCATAAAACCTATATTTCACGATTCCCGAAAGTACGAGATCACTTCCACGATTCGTTTCGAATGCCAGACATAGCCATTCCCATCATGGGCAGCGCGCTCTTTGAAGAGCGGCTCGAGCTCGGTATTATAATTCAAGTACGACATTTCGCCCAGATCCTCCACCATTTCTTTCTCCGCCGCTTCCCAGTCGGCATAGCGGAGCACCTTATCATAGTGCGTGAAAGAGACTTCCGCATGGATGCTCATATTCCAGAACATCATCGGCATCATCATGTAGTCGTTGTTTCGGCGATAATTCAGCGAAAGCTCATCATAGAGACTATAGAGGTAAGGCTTCAGAAGCGTACGGACAAGGATGAAACCTTTCTTCCCGTAGCGGGCGATCTTTTCGAGTGCCTCTCTCATATAGCAGACACGGTATAAGGAATTGACAGAGAGGACATAGTCCGCATCGTAAGGCTCTTCGAAATCTTCCCATTTCGAGTGGACCGTTTTCACATTCGTGAGACCTTCTCTCTCTAAGGAAATCGAAAGCTCGCGGAGCATAGCCGGTGAGAAATCAACCGCGAGTATGTCTCGGCTGTATTTCGCCATAGGAATGGTGAAATTACCGCATCCGCAGCCCACATCTAAGATGCGCTGATTTTCTCCGAATTTCTCATGGATCCAGTCTCCAAGCCCGTACACATCCCGATAGAGGTTGAAGCGCTCTGCGTAATGTGGTGCAAGGTCTTCCCAGAATCGCAGCTCTGCCTCGTCATCAAATTTACGTCCTGATTTCCTCTTCGCGTTCCAGCCTTGCTCTTTCTGCCAGATCTCATCCAAGTCGATCTTTTTCAGCTGCTGCATCTTATCACCGCCAATCTTGAACAAGATGAGTGTAATCTGTATAGTTTCTATAAAGTCAAGTATCTTTTTATAGAAATCAAAAAATCTTTTTAATGAAAATGCCACCTCCCCCTTATCGTCATATCGAGCGAATGCGAGAAATCTTTTTTGTTCGTGGTCAAACGAACAATGTAAGGAAGGCGGCGAGCGGGAAACACCGTACTTCACATGACTTGGAATGACGGTGTTTCATGCAAACGTGTACGTACAATAGAAAGCATACCGCCAACGAAAAGGATCCGTAGGCTCCGCTCGGGATGACGATACGGGGTAACGCTCATCTCACATTCGCTTTCATTCTGCTACGTAGAAGGCTGCCCCTGCGGGGTAATGCTATTAAGTTAAGGAAATCGTTAGCTACGTAACGTCTTGCTTCCCCCTTCGGGGGAAGTGCCGAAGGCAATAGGGGCATGCTAGCGGTATAGCGTGCTATGTTGAATAGTCCGATTCTATCGATATTCCAACACTTTCATGCAATACCGCTACGTAGCCCCCTCACCCCTTCGGGGAGCTCCCCCGATGGGGAGCCAAGAATGTGCTGCCGCTTAACTTAATAGCATTGCCCTGCGGGGCAGTCTATCCTCCGCCTTCAGCGCGCCCCTTCTTCAAGGGGCTACTCAGCTGTCATGTAAAAGCTCCGCTAGTAAAAACAACGAAACGAGAATACCCCCGTATCGTCATTTCGAGCGGAGCGAGAAATCTTCCTTGCACACCCGTAAAACAACGAGCGTGGGATGACGATAAACGGAATACTCCGGGCGATGCTTCTGATAACGACACGAAAAAACGCTCCTCTCACATCACTTCTCCTCCCCCCGCCTTGAACCCCTCTCCTCTCTATGCTAAGATAGAGCTATCTTTAATCAGTCTTTTAATAAAGTCTATAGCAGGTATAGGCTTTTCATAGAAAGGACTCATGTTTCATGAAGCAGGGGAAAAGTCACTACACGCCACAGGAATTTGCACGGCTCTTTCACATCGATAAACAGACCCTCATCTACTATGACAATCAGGGGATCTTCTCTCCCGCCTTTCGCAGCGAGAAAGGCTATCGATACTATGAAGCAGCGCAGATCCTCCCCTTTGCAGAACTCCTATCTCTCAGAAATCTTCACATTTCAGGAGCAGAGATGGGGGTATTCAATCAGCACCCTTCGCGCAGTAAACTTATCGAACTCCTGTCCGATAAAGTCATGGAGCAGGAAGAAGCGATCCGTGCCATGCAAAGCAATATCGAAAGCCTGAAACGGAAAATCCGTCATCTGGCGGAAAGCCGCAGCCACCCCATGGAGCAGGTCATGCTGATTCCCAAGCCGGTACGCCTCATGCAGCGCAGTCCCCTCTTCCCTGCCAAAACATCTTTCCGAGATGCCTGTCAAAAGAGTGCCCTTCTCATCACGGAGTATGCCGCTCACCTTTTCGACAAAGACTTGGAAATCGCCGTCAGCCCAGCCGTAGAAACGCTCTCCGCCTTGTGCGAACCCTACGCCTACCACCTGCTGCTGATCTCGCCCCATGCGCCAAGCCGGGAAATGGAGAATCCCCTCACCCTCCCCGCCGCACTCTATCTGACCTACATCTTTCCTTCGCCGCAGTTCCCTCTTCCGAGTGCCGTCCTTTCAACCATCGAAAACACGATGCAGGCACTCTCCCTTTCCCCCGACGTGCCTTTTCTCATCACACCGCGTCTGGATGACGAAGGACGGGCTAGCTGCTATCGTCTGGAAATACCCGTCACAAAAAAAGCTTGAGACCTTTCATCTCAAGCTTTTTATTATTCTATCACAATATTCCTTCTCGTATCGTCATTTCGAGCGTAGCGAGAAATCTTCCTTGCACAACGGTCAAAGGGAGAGTGTGAGAGGAGGAGCCGCCGAAGCACCTAAGCGATTTTCTCTTTTCCTCATACGGTACAGGACACCGCTAGTGCGTAAAAGATCCCTCGACTCCGCTCGGGATGACGAAACGAGAGAACGGGCGATCTCACATTCCCTTTCATTCTTTCCCGTAGAAGGCTGCCCCTTCGGGGCAGATCTATCCTCAGCCTTCGGCGCGCCCCTTCTTCAAGGGGCTACACAACAGTCATGTAAAAACGCTGACCCTTCGCAAGGTCTCCTCCCCCATATCGTCATTTCGAGCAAAAACAAAAGCAGGAAATCCCGTATTCCATACGACACGGAATCACAGTATTTTCTGCTCCAAAGCACTAACCCAAGTCACTAGTCACTAGCCACTAGCCACCGGTCACTCATCTCACGAGATACACTTTGACGCGGCTCTTCGTCCCCCACTGGTAAGCCTGCGCGAGGGTATCGACACCGACATCGATGATATTTCCATGGATCGCACCTCCGATATCATCGCAGATGGCGTAGCCATAGCCTTCGATGAAGACGATGCTGCCGAGCGGGATGACACTCGGATCTACAGCGGCATGCCCCTTGCCGGCGAATCCGCCCAGAGCGGTGTGCCCTTCACCGCCCCCGTCATAGGGCGTGTAGGCCGTCGATCTCATGTGATAGGTCTTCGTATACTTGCCGCGGAAATAGGGCGCATTGTCCAAAGCATCCCAGACATCTTCATCTGCCACACCGGTGGTCTCAAGACCTGTTTCATCCTGCAGCATGCGGATGGCATCTGCCGTACCGGCGCCGAAGACCCCGTCAACGACACCGGGATCGTAGCCGTGCAGAAGAAGCTGATTCTGCAGATGGATGACTCTCTTTCCCTTGGCCCCCTCCGAGAGGATATAGTCTCCTGTCTGCGCCACATAGACTTCATTCAGCTTCGTGCGGGTCACGCTGTTCACACCGCCCGTGACGGGGATCCCCTGCTCTTTTTGGAAAGCCGTGACCGCATCCTCGGTCTGCCCGCCATAGATGCCGTCTGCCTCTCCCTCAAGATAGCCGAGGCGTTTCAGCTTCCGCTGGATGGTCTTCACATCACTGCCGCTGTCACCGACGCCATACGACTCCCCGCCGGAGGAGACCGCAGGTGCCGGCGTCCCTGCACTGATATCCCGAAGCGCACGGTAGGTCACTTCATCGATCGCACCGGATACAGGAAATCCCCGGGATCTCTGGAAATCCTTCACCGCCTTCACGGTATCTCCCCCGTAGACACCATCGATGTCGCCTTTGAGAGAGCCGGCAGCTTTCAGGCGCTGCTGCATATCGGAGATCACATCTCCGCGATTCCCTTCTGCATACACGACGCCCCCACCGTTCCGATAGCCTGCGCCTTCGGCACGTCGAATGGCATCTCTGGTCGCATCATCGGCTTCGCCGGTCGCGGTCAGGCCTTTATCCTTCTGAAATAAATAGACTGCTTCCTTTGTGGTGGAGCCATAGTCTCCATCCACGGTACGGGCCAGATAACCGGCCGCTACCAGGGAATTCTGCAGGGCTGTCACAGCATCCCCGCTCATCCCTGCGTGCAATGTTTCTGCAGAAGCCGGAACCATGGCAAGTATCCAAAGCGCCAGGATCGAGCTCCATTTGTAGATAGCACGCATGAATTATCACCTCCATAAACTTCCTGTATTTTACCATTTTTCTTCAAATTTGTAAAAAATAAGGGGAAACCCTTTTATTTTTAAAGAAATCCATGAAGCTGCCGCGCGGTGCTTCACGGTGTGAAAAAGCAGACAGTATCGGTGGGGAATGGTGATTCCTAAGGCGTTCTTTTCTAAGGGAATGGGAGCGTTTTGCAGCAAAAGTGGGGAAAGCCAAAAGAGAGAATGCCCTTCCCCGTATCACTGTCCTCCCGCCCCTCGTCATTTCGAGCGCAGCGAGAAATCTTCCTTGCACAAAAGTCAAGCGGAGAGCATCAGATGAGGAGCAGCCGAAGCACCCACGCGATTTTATCATTACCTCATAAGTACAGAGTACCGCTACGACGTAAAAGACCCTCGGCTCCGCTCGGGATGACGAAACGAGAGAGCGGGCGATCTCACATTCCCTTTCATTCCATCACGTAGAAGGCTGCCCCTTCGGGGCAGATCTATCCTCCGCCTTCGGCGCGCCCCTTCTTCAAGGGGCTACACAACAGTCATGTAAAAACGCTGACCCTTCGCAAGGTCTCCTCCCCCATATCGTCATTTCGAGCGCAGCGAGAAATCTTCCTTGCACAACAGTCAAGCGGAGAGCGCCAGATGAGGAGCAGCCGAAGCACCTAGGCGATTTTCATCATTACCTCATAAGTATAGAGTACCGCTACGACGTAAAAGATCCCTCGGCTACGCTCGGGATGACGATACGAGAGACCGCTTTCCTCATATTCCCTTTCATATCTCGGCGATTCCAACCTCCGCCCCTTCGGGGCACCTCCTTCCATGAGAAGGAAGGAAGGAAAATGCCGCCTCCACGGACTCCTCATGAAGAAAGCAGTGATACGAGAATACCGCCTCCCCGCATTCGTCATTTCGAGCGAATGCGAGAAATCTTTTTCGTTCGCGGCAAGGCAAAGGATTTGAGGATAGCGGCGAGTGGGAAACACCGTGCTCCCTGCGAATCGGAAGAACGGTGTTTCATGCAAACTGATTCACGTGTGAAACAGAAAATGACAAACGAAAAAGATCCCTCGACTACGCTCGGGACGACGATACGAGAGAACGGGCGATCTCACATTCATTTCCATCCCGCTGCGGGAGACAACCTCCGCCCCTTCGGTCACTTCAATAAAAAAATACCGCCAAGTTTCCTTGACGGTATCTGATCTCTATCCCCACCATGTCGTTAAAGCCGGATTTTGAGTCTGCGTATTTGCAGGTGGGTGCTCTCATGTGAATTTCATCTGTCCCCGTGAAGGGCATAGATTCCATCCGCAGTTCTGAACTCCCTTAATAAAGGTATCGGTTCAAAATATGAAGCCGCACGTGCACAGCAGGGTTGTTACATGTAGTATAGCAAATTTGCATGAGATTTACAAGAAATTTATGAGACATAGCAGGGATCCGGAGCGATCGGTGACAGATCACCGCCTGCCCCTTCATTCCCATGTTTCACTCATTCTCCTTTGGAGCTCTTGAAGGCTTCTCTTTTGCCGATGACGGTCACGCCATTCATGTACGGTACGAGGACATCCGGGACGCGGATGGTGCCGTCAGCCTGCTGATAGTTTTCCATGATAGCAGCGACAGTACGGCCGACAGCGAGGCCGGAGCCATTCAGCGTATGGACGAATTCCGGTTTCGCACCCGGCGTTCTGCGGAAGCGGATATTCGCGCGGCGTGCCTGGAAATCGAGGCAGTTCGAGCAGGAAGAGATTTCTCTGTACTTATTCTGTGCCGGCATCCAGACTTCGATATCATAGGTCTTCGCAGAGGAGAAGCCGATATCACCGGTGCAGAGGCAGACGACATGGTACGGGATCTCGAGCAGCTGGAGGATCTTTTCCGCTTCTGCCGTCAGAGATTCCAGCTCATCCCAGCTGTCTTCCGGCTTGCAGTACTTCACCATTTCTACTTTATGGAACTGGTGCTGACGGATAAGGCCGCGGGTATCCTTACCAGCGGAGCCTGCCTCTTTACGGAAACACGGAGTGAGCGCCGTCAGATGGACTGGCAGCAGCGCACCGTCGATGATCTCGCCGGAGAAATAATTCGTCAGCGGCACTTCCGCAGTAGGCGTCATATACATGCTTTCGCCTTCGACTTTGTACATATCATCCGCGAATTTCGGCAGCTGGCCGGTGCCCTGCATGGACTTGCCATTGATAATGTAGGGCGGGATGACTTCGGTGTAGTCATTCTGCTGGGTATGTACGTCGAGCATGAAATTATATACCGCTCTTTCGAGACGGGCTGCCTGCGAGAGGTAGAAATAGAAACGCGCGCCGGAGACCTTCCCCGCTCTTTCTGCATCCAGGATGCCGAGGGTATCGCCGAGCTCATAGTGAGCCTTGATCGGGAAATCAAAGGTCGGGATCTCGCCCCATTTGCGGACTTCCGGATTTTCGCTGTCATCCTTGCCGACCGGGACAGACTTGTCGCACATATTCGGGATATGGAGAAGCAGTTCATTCAGCTTGGATTCGACTTCACCGAGTTCCTTATCGATGGCAGAGATCTTCTGTCCGACTTCTCTCATGCGAGCGATAGCGTCTGCCGCATCTTCGCCATTCTTCTTCGCCATTGCGATCTTCTTGGATTCTGCATTCTTTTCGCTCTTCAGCGCTTCGGTGTCGCGCAGGAGTTCTCTTCTCTTGCCATCGAGTGCGAGGACTTCGTCCAGATCGAATGGATTGTGACGGTTGACGAGGTTCTGCTTCACTTCGTCTGCATGTTCTCTGATGAATTTCATGTCTAACATAGTATCGCTCCCTTTAGGAAATATAAGATAGGAAATCGGCTTTCCTCATCTGACGGAAATAGTGATTGGCTGGCCGCTCGCTGACGCTTGAAACGGATCGGATGGGAAGAGACCGCTCACAGGCCATGGTGTCCTCTAAAAGCAAATAAAAAGACCTCTTCCCTCCATGGGACGAAGTCATCGCGGTGCCACCCAATTTGCATAAGCCAGCTCATGGCTGATATCGGCTGCCTGCCGTCCGATTCTTCACCGGCCGCTCCTGAGTGGAAACTTTCTCATCTGCCAGGGCTCTCACCAGCCGCCCTGTCTCTGAAAGACATCTGAAAAAGATTTTCTCTTTCCCTGCGCTATTAGTATTATAGCGAGTTCATCTGTGTTTTGCAATAGGAAAAAGGGTTCAAGATGCGGGATTCAGGATTCGGGGTTCAGGGTTCAGGGTTCAGGGTTCAGGGTCGTGGTGGCGGCTTCGCCGCAAAAAAAGGAAGCCAACCCCGCCTCGCTGCGCTCGGCAGCCCCTTCCAAAGGAAGGGGCTAGCGTGGATACTCCCTCCTTCCTATGGAAGGAGGTGCCCCGAAGGGGCGGAGGTTGGGTGAGGAAAGGTGTATATGAGAAAATCCGTAGCACCGCCTCAGCAAGACGTCATTTCTCCATCACCACATGCATGCTGATAAGCGTCGTGCAATAAAGATCCCTCCACTTCGGTCGGGATGACGATATGGGGGAAACGGCATTCCCTTTTACCGCCTTCTGCGTGATGGGTTGAAAACAAATGTGAGGCGAGCGTTTTCCCGTACCGTCATCTCGAGCGTAGCCGAGAGATCTTTCTTGCAGACAGGGAAATGGTGTATGTGAGGGAATCCGTATCACAGCCTCAGCAAGACGTCATTTCCCTATCACTGCATGCATGCTGATAAGCGTTGTGCAATCAAGATCCCTCCACTTCGGTCGGGATGACGATATGGGGGAAACGTCTGACGTCTAATGTCTCTTAGTCTCCTAGTCTTTTAGTCATTATAAAAAAGCGGCGCTCATATGCTGACGCGCCGCTCCTTCATTTCTACTTTCTCATCAGTCTCATCCTTGCCATGGCGAGAGCCGCCAGTGTCTTCGCATCGTAGATCTCTCCGCGATCCACCATCTCATAGACCTTATCGATCGGGAGGCGGATGACATCCAGAAATTCATCCTGATCGAGATGCTGATGAGACTTCACCAGATGGTCAGCGAGGTAGAGGTGGATGGTCTCATTGCAGAATCCCGGCGTGGTATAGACATAGCCGAGCTTTTCCATATGCTCCGTCTTGTAGCCGGTCTCTTCCGTAAGCTCTCTGGCCGCACAGGTATCGGGGGCTTCTCCCCCATCGAGCTTGCCGGCCGGGATCTCCAGAAGCGGCTGCTCGACCGCATAGCGGTACTGCCGGACAAAGAGGATCTCTCCATCCCCGGTGACAGGGATGATGGCGGATGCCCCCGGATGCAGGACGACTTCTCTTGTGGTCTTGTGACCATGGATCTCTACCTCATCATCAAAGACGTGCAGCATCCGCCCTTCGAAGGCAGGCGTGCGATGGATCAGCTTCTCCTTTTCTATGCTCATTTCACACCTGTGCTTCCTACGCCGCCGGTGCGTACACCCTCGGCATGGTCATCGTCCGTGGTGAGATATTTCGTGAAGATCCCCTGCGCCACGCGATCGCCTTTATTCACATGGAATGGTTCATCCTTCGTATTGTAAACAGCGACCATGAGATGCCCCTCATTGTCCTCATTATTGTAATAGTCCGCATCGATGATGCCGGTGCTGTTCGCAAGGAAGAGCCCTTTCTTGATCGCCATGCTTGAACGGATGAAAATGGCGAGGTATTCATCATCTTTCATATACGCCTTCAGTCCGGTCTTGATGAGCGTCACCTGGTGCGGGATCAGATCAATGTCTTCCCCGCATTCGATGTCATAGCCGGCACTCTTTTCCGTCTTTCTTTCCGGCAGATGGATGTCTTTTCCCTGCCACGTGGACAGGATCTCAAAGCCTCTTGTTTTTGTCATAGAATGGATTCTCCTTATAGAAATAGGATTCATGTGGACAGGTTCAGGATCGTGGTGATAGCTTCGCCGCGATTCCTGTTTTCAAACTTCAGAGTTGTAGTGGCAAATTTCCCGTACCGTCATCGGAAGCGTAGCCCTCGATCTTTCTTGCAAACAGGGAAATGGTATATGTGCGGAAATCCTCAGCAAGACGTCATTTCCCTATCACCGCATGCATGCTGATAAGCGTTGTGCAATAAAGATCCCTCCACTTCGGTCGGGATGACGATACGGAAAAAATGTCTCTCCGTCTCCCAGCCTCATCCTCACTAAGCGAAAAAGCCCAGTGAGCCCCGTGGCTCCTGCTCTTTCGAGACGAACCACCAGAACCCACTGCGCTTTTGCATGATTCATGAACATCGAAGGTCGCGCGTATCGCAAACCTTGAGCCCCAAATCAACGGTATGACCTGCCCGCTGGCGCGAGCCGGTTTCCGCCATTACTTATTCTTCTTCTCCAGCAGCAGTGCCTTTCTGGAAAGATTGATACGGCCCTTGTCATCGATCTCCGTGACCTTGACCATGATCTCATCCCCTTCGTGGACAATATCTTCCGGCTTCTCGACTCTCTGCAGAGCGAGCTGAGAGACATGGACAAGACCTTCCTTGCCCGGTAGGATCTCTACAAAAGCGCCGAACTTCATGAGACGGGTGACACGGCCGAGATACGTCTCGCCGACTTCGACTTCCTTCACGAGAGACTCGACCATCGCTTTTGCCTTCTGGGCAGCTGCCTCATCTTCGGAAGCGATATATACGCGGCCGTCCTCTTCGACGTCGAGTTTCGCACCGGTCTCAGAGATGATCTTATTGATGGTCTTTCCGCCGCTGCCGATGACGACACGGATCTTGTCGACCGGGATCGTGAGAGAAATGATCTTCGGCGCATACTTGGAAAGATGTTCTGCCGGCTTATCGATGCATTCTGCCATCTTGCCCAAGATATAGAGACGGCCTTCATGCGCCTGCTTCAGTGCAGTCAGCAGGATATCTCTGGAAATGCCATGGACTTTGATATCCATCTGGATGGCATTGACGCCCTTTGCCGTACCTGCGACCTTGAAGTCCATATCGCCCAGTGCATCTTCCATGCCCTGAATATCAGAAAGGATGGAGAATTTGCCGCCATCCTCGATGAGACCCATCGCGATGCCTGCGACCGGTGCCTTGATCGGTACGCCCGCATTCATGAGGGACATGGTGCTGCCGCAGACAGAAGCCTGCGAGGAAGAACCATTGGATTCCAGGATCTCAGAAACGACGCGGATCGCATACGGGAATTCATCGACACTCGGGATGACCGGGAGGAGCGCACGTTCTGCGAGCGCACCATGACCGATCTCACGGCGTCCCGGGCCACGGGAGCCCTTCGTCTCGCCGACGCAATAGGACGGGAAATTGTACTGATGGATGTATCTCTTCTCGGTGACCGGGGTGAGGTCATCGATGATCTGGGTCTCCGACATCGGAGCCAGCGTGGTGATGGAGAGCGCCTGGGTCTGGCCGCGGGTGAAGAGCGCCGAGCCGTGAACGCGCGGGAGCAGTCCCACTTCACAGGTGATCGGACGGATCTCCGTCAGCTTTCTGCCATCTGGACGGATGCCTTCATTCGTGATGGTGTGACGGACGATTTCCTTCGTCAGATGGTCGAGCGCATCCGCCACATCCGAGAGATGTTCCGGGTAGATGTCAGCGAAATGCTCCATCGCTGCCTTCTTCGCAGCAGCGATATTGCCATCACGACGCAGCTTATCCGCATCGAAGATCGCCTTCTTCAGGGAGTCAGTCGCAAACGCTTCGACATCCTTTTCGATCTCTGCCGGGACTTCCGGGAAGGTCAGCACGCGCTTTTCCTTGCCGACTTCTTCGATGATCTTTTTCTGGAAACGGCAGATCTCCTTGATCGTCTCGTGGCCGAACATGATCGCATCGAGGACTTCTTCCTCCGGTGCTTCCTGCGCGCCGCCCTCGACCATCATGATCGCTTCTTCCGAGCCGGCGACCGTCACATTCATCGTGGACGCTGCCATCTCTTCCTGTGTCGGGTTGATGACATACTTGCCATCCACACGGCCCACGCGGACACCGGCGATCGGGCCGTCCCACGGGATATCGGAAATGCCGATGGATGCGGACGCGCCGATCATGCCGCACAGCTCCGGTGCATTGTCATAGTCGACAGAGAGCACCGTCGCTACGACATGGATATCATTTCTGCATCTTTTATCAAACAGAGGACGGATCGGACGGTCGATCAGACGCGCACAGAGGATCGCCGAATTTCCCGGACGGCCTTCACGGCGAAGGAATCCCCCCGGCATCTTGCCGACAGCATACATCTTCTCTTCATAGTCGACAGTCAGCGGGAAGAAATCCGTGCCTTCGCGAGGCTCCTTGCTCGCCGTCGTAGCGACAAGGACAGCGGTATCCCCATATCTTACCAGTACAGCGCCATTCGCCTGCTTGGCCATTTTACCAGTCTCAATGATCAGTGGACGACCGGCCAGTTCCATTTCAAATGTTTTGAACAATTCCTGTTCCTCCTTAATAAATGCTTCTTTATACGACTATTTATTATATAATACAACTTTCATCTTTCACAAGGGGGAAAATGAAATGGGTTGTCGGGTTCAGGGTTCAGGGTTGTGGTGGCGGCTTCGCCGAGATCCTTCGACTCAGGTCGCAGCTGTTCTGGCATTCGTTATCTCACATACGACGTTTCTCGCCGCTCAGGATGACAAAACGGGGCGATTCCCGAAGGTCTCTTGATGACAGGTTAGCCCACGGGGTGTGCTGTCCCTTGATTGGGAGTGAAAGCTCTGCTCACCAGTGAGGATCCACCGCTTTCCGAAAGCATAACGATGTGAAGAATACGGAAATCTCACAAAGCAAAAAGCCTCCTTCCACAGGGAATGAGGCTCACAGAGAAACACCTCTCACGGGATCTGTCTCAATAGCGGGCTATTTAAGGCGTCTTATGGCGAAGCGTTGTATGAAAATACATGTGAAATCGAATTCTGCGATTGAATCAGCGTTTCCTTTACATATCGTTCTGGATGGCTCTGTATCTCCTCTAAAGAAATAGCCCAAGAGTAAAATGGCATAAGGATCCAAAATAACATAATGACCATAAATTTTTGTAATGCCTTTTTCTCCTTATTTTACCTGTGCTAAAAGAGCAAGTAGAGAATGAATCCCACAATTCCTGCCAAACCGATCCAAAACCAGCATCCTTCTTTTCGAAATACAGGAAGAGCATTGAGCATTTCAAACTCTCCCTGTAAACGAGAAATGAAGAAATCACGCATCTCTGGCAAAGGATGATAGTTAGAAAGCGCCTCCAAATCAGCATCGCATCGATTCATAATTTTCCTCGCTGAATTATCTGTTACAAAAAGAGCCTCAAACTCCTCTGAAGGAAAGGCTTCTATCATGGCAGAGAATATATGAGAAGTTCCTTCAGGAATGAATCCAGTCCCCTCTATCAAAGACCGTATAGCAACATCCATGTAATCGGCATCCTCTTTTTTGTAGGCACGATGCAGCCAAAAAGACGCACATCGATACCGGATGCCTAATATCCCACTAAAATAAGCCAGGAACGAATCACCGAAATACTGCGGAATCTGTTCGGCTGACCACCCTTGCTTTCCACCCCAATCAAACGTTGCCTTGATCAAAGGATTCATCTCTTCCACAGGACGTCCCACATAATAGGAACGGCTATCTCCACAAACAATCCGCATCACTACGTTCGCTATAGCGACTAACTGATTTGCATCCATATATTGCCCCCATTTCCAATTACCGCTGCATCGACATGGCTTTCATCATCGCGATCTGTTCTTCCGGCGTCATCTCCACCTCATAGAGGACCCCATTGGCAGAAAGTGCCTGATCCCCCATAAACTCCACGATGGGAATATTCACATACTGTCCTCTCATTTCATCAAAAAACATGCCACCCCCTGCATATTGATACCGTTCTCCCGTCTGATAAGATACGAGCCAAAAGGCATCCACACTTTGAAACAAGGGACATAGCAAAAGCAATACCAGTAATAACCATTTTCTCATCATATCTCACCGTCACTTTTCTCTCGTATCGTCATTTCGAGCGAAGCAAGAAATCTTTGTCATTCGCGGTCAAGCGGACGATGTCAGGAAACAAAAACGGGAAACCTGTTATCCCGCCTTCCTTCGGGCATCGCCATCTATACTCTGCGGCGCTTCTAATTTTATGCGCCGCACCACCATTTCTCATTTCTAATTTAAAAAGTGCGGCACGCCCCCGGGGCGAACCCTGATCTCTAGTTATCAGTCGCCCCCATTATTTCCTTCCCCGTCTCTTAAAGTCCTCCTCTATTCCTTTCTTCCAGTCTACCGAGATCGATTCTACGAAATGGTCACAGAAGTCATCCACTGCCTCAAAATTTTTCTGAATCCCTTCCTCATCACATAAAAATTCTGCCGCACGATCTTCATGGATGCCAAGATGACCTGCCGCTTCAATGGCATTCATATTGGCTCCCAAGAAAATAAACTCCCAGCCATATTTCGATTTTTCTCTTTCGACCATAAGTCTCACGTCTTCGTAGTCATAGAAGCGGCTTGAATTTTCCTCTCCATCAGTAATGATGACCACGAGGGTATGGGCCGGCACGTCCTCTGGGCGGGCATATTTATGGACAGTGCCAATGCGATGAATGGTATTTCCTACTGCATCCAGAAGGGCGGTGCAGCCACCGGCCACGTAGTCTTCCTCGGTCATGGGACGCACGCTTTTCAGGGGCAGCCGGTCATGAATGACGTCGATTTCTGTATCAAAGAGGACGGTGGTGACCAATGCATTTCCTTCTCCCTTTTTCTGCTTTTCCATCATAGAATTGAACCCGCCCAGAGTATCTTTCTCCAGCCCGTGCATGGAACCACTGCGATCCAGGATGAAAACAAGTTCGGTCAGTTGGTTATTCATAGTTGTCCTCCTTGCGAATAAGCGGTGACTAGTCACTGATGCAAAATAAAAAGACTGCCAGATATCACTTCGTCAGTGACTCTTTTGCAGTCTTAGTATATCCCTTTATTCTTTTGAAATGGTCGCTTGGAAAGCGACAAATGAATCTTCTGATGGCTAGTATTATATTTTCTATATAGCTGGTCTTTAACTCGATTTGAGAATCAAATTAGGAGTGAGGAGTGAGGAGTGAGGAGTTAGGAGTTAGGAGTGAAGGTACGGCACACAAAATCAGGAAGCGCCGTGGAGTTTTATATAAGTGATGAACAAGTCGTTTTATATAATGAGGGGTATTGGGGCACTATATGAATTATGTGCCCCTTCCAGCACTTCTCACTCCTCACTTCTAATTAAGTCCAGAAGTTGACAAATCGCAATACCAGTTACTGGTGACTGGTAAAATAACGGTTCTCCATCAGCGCATCATAGGACAATGTCATATTTCCTAAAAAGGCGGCGCTTTCAAATATCGCACCGCCACTTCTCACTATATAAGCGGTTCCTCGAAATCAAAAAGCACCTGATTGATCTGATAAATATCATAGATTCCCTTTTTGACGAAATACTCTACAATCAGGTCGCCTTTTCGGGCATGAGACAAGGTATACCCTGCCTTTCCCAAAAGCTCCTGCAATTCAGCGAGGGGAAGCTCCAAGGCGATCCCCAGAGCGAGCGCCGTTGCCCGAGAGGGTTGATAATCCTCATGGGACCGAATCTTAGAAAAAAGCTTCCGATCCAAATTGGCTTTCTTATAGCACTCCGGGTCCGTCATGCCCTTCTCATCGATTTTACGCAGTACCATATGAGAAAAACTTTCTTCTAACTCAGAGAAAAATTGCTCCTCTCGCTTCGAGTCTACACAGAAATCACAAAGTTGATTTCTGTAATAATTCAGCTGCTCGATCCGCTGCTCTACTCGATTGATCCTCCCCTGAATCCCACGCTTCTTAAGATGCCTCGATCCTTCATACGGACAAGGAGGAATGTTGTCATCCAGATAGGGGTCCTCTAAGTACAAACTTTCCAATTCACCAGACACGGAGTCCAGACGCTCTTCCTCACGGGCATGCGGATCCCCTTTTTCCTTCCACGCCTCTTTCAGGAAAGCAGAAATATCCTCCACAAGCCCTTTTGAAAGCTGGTAATCAGATTTTTGGAAAATCACCAGGTACACATCCAAATTATGCTCCTTCAGGAAGGCTCTGATGGTATCCACTGCCACCTCAAGCGCTTCCTCTTTCGGATATCCGTAGGCCCCGGAAGAAATCAGCGGAAAGGCGATGGACTCTAAACGATACTCCACCGCCAGTGCCAAAGATTTTCTGTAGCAAGAGGCTAGAAGCTCCCGTTCCCCATGGCTGCCGCCATGCCAGACAGGCCCTACGGTATGAATCACCCATCTGCAAGGCAGATGATAGCCCTTCGTGATCTTCGCATCGCCCGTCTGGCAGCCATGGAGCGTCCGGCACTCCGCGAGGAGCTCCGGCCCCGCCGCCTGATGGATCGCGCCATCCACCCCGCTCCCGCCCAAAAGTGTCGGGCAGGCGGCATTCACGACGGCATCGACTTTCATTTTTGTAATATCGTTTCGAATGATTTGAAATGGCATGGCTTTCATCCTTTCTGGTCACGGGTTTGCAGGTGCTTAAAGGAAAACACTGATGAAATCTTGTCCGCCTTGGCTCTTGTACTTTCAGGCAAGGCGAGAAATAAGCCGCTTCGAATAGCGAGCTATATAAGGAAGGCTATGACGAAGTCATGTAAAAATTCTTGTAGAAACGGACTCTGCGATTGAATCAGCGTTTCCTTATATCATTCGCCTGCCTTTGCTCTTAGTATACTGAGCATCGGCTATTTTCTCAACCGCAAAAGTCTCATATCTCCCAGTCTCACGTCTCTTGGTCTCATGTCTCCTGGTCTGCGGTTCTTAGTATAGTGGATAATCTCCGCGAAATGGTCGCCTCTCAAGCGACAAATAGATCCACCGCGCTCCTCCGAATGACGATGTAAAGGACGCGGTCACAAAACAAAAGGCGATGTGAAATAACGATCATCCCATTTTCGCGTTCCATCTGCCGCGGGGGACTTGCGGATCTCATAGGAGTGACCGGGAAACCTTATCCCAGCTGTCTTTCATGCCATAGTCACCCTATCCGCCCCTTTCGGGCACCTTCCCCTAGAGGGAAAGGCTTTGATGCGGGGGAAGCGGTATTCTCATTTTATAGCCTTTATCGATGGTGCTCGGGGCAGCGCATTTGTATGACAGCTGAGTAGCCCCTTGAAGAAGGGGCGCGCCGAAGGCGGAGGATAGATCCCCATAGCGGTAAAAAATGATGTTGAATGATCCTCATCCCTGTATCGTCATTTCGAGCGAAACGAGAAATCTTTGTTATTCGAGGCTCAGGGACACACGTTTTCCCCACGTGTGTCCCTGAGCCTCGAGGGGAAGGCTGTTTTTATACTTCGCGGCACTTAGATCCTTCGACTCAGTTCTCATATTTTCAGATAAGCCATTTTTTAACACACGACCTTTTTCTCCGCTCAGGATGACGAAATGCGCCGCACCACCCCCTCTGAACCCTGAACCTTGAACCAAATGAAAGCAAAGTAAAAAGGGGCTGTGAAGAAATGAGGATTCATTTCTTCACAGCCCCTTTTCTTGACCATCTGTCGATCACGCTTTCAGCGTACCGACGATCTCATTGACGTCTTTGACGCCATTCTTATCACACCAGGCATCAAGTTCACGGACGATGCGTGCCATGGCGGTCGGGTCAGCGAGGTTTGCCGTGCCGACCTGGACGGTCTTCGCACCCGCCATCATGAATTCGACGACGTCCTCGCCGGTCATGACGCCGCCCAGCCCGCAGATGGGGATATTGACGGCTTTCGCGACCTGCCAGACCATACGAAGAGCCACGGGCTTGATCGCCGGACCGGAGAGACCGCCGGTGACGTTGCCGAGGATCGGGGTTCTCGTTCTGGTATCGATAGCGATGCCAAGGAGGGTATTGATGAGAGAGATGGCATCTGCGCCTGCCGCTTCGACTACTTTGGCGATGGTGACTACGTCAGTCACATTCGGAGAGAGCTTCACGATGACAGGAAGATCTGTCGCATCCTTCACCGCTCTGGTGACTGCCGCAGCCTGCTGAGGGTCCGTGCCGAAGGCTGCACCGCCGACCTTGACATTCGGGCAGGAGATATTGACTTCGAGCGCCGAGATGCCGGGGACGGAGAGCAGTTTCGCGCATTCGGCGTATTCTTCGACAGATTTGCCGACCATGTTCGCGATGTAGGGGCAGCCGAGTTTCTTCACTTCCGGAAGATAGTGCTCGAGGAAGTACGGCGCGCCCGGATTTTCCAGACCGATGCAGTTCAGCATGCCAGAGGTGGTTTCCGCGATGCGGGTACCGTTATTGCCAGTCCATGGCGTCGGTGCAAGACCCTTGCCGGAAATGGCACCGATCTCCTTCATATCGATGAACTTGGCAAGCTCAAGGCCGAAACCGACGGTGCCGGAGGCACCGATCAACGGACTTGCCATCGGAATGCCAAGGAAATTCACAGCTAAAGAGCTCATAATACGACCTCCTCTGCTTTGAATACGGGGCCATCCACGCAGACTTTGTAGTGACCTTTGCCATCAGCTCTGTCACATACACAGCCGAGGCAGGTGCCAATGCCGCAGCCCATGCGGCGCTCCATGGAGACTTCGCAAGGGACGTTTGCTTCTTTCGCCATCTGCGCGGTGATACGCATCATGATGCCGGGTCCGCAGACGCAGGCTTCATCGACATTGCCATTCTTAAAGAGCTCTGGGAGGACGGAGACAGAGAATCCTTTGATCCCATAGGAGCCATCATCGGTGGTGACGATGAGTTCTTTCAGAGTCTTTGGGAAAAGGTCTTTCCAGAAGACTTCTTCCTTGTTGCGTCCGCCGATGACGACGGTCATCTGGCCTGGCTTTGCTTTCCTTGCCATGAAGAGGATCGGCGCGATGCCGACGCCGCCGCCGATACCGACGATATGATTTTTATCCATATCGAAAGCGGTGCCCAGCGGCCCCAAGCAGTCGACCACGTCTCCTGCTTTCAGGTGGGACATGGCTTCGGTGCCTTTGCCGACGATGCGGTAAATGATCTCAAGGATGCCCTTCCCTGGTTCTGTGCCGGCGATAGAGATCGGGCGGCGCAGGATGCAGGTGGGATCATTCACCTTCACATGGATGAACTGACCGGGCTTTGCGTCTTTTGCAATGAGCGGGAGCTCGAGGCGCATGCGCCAGATCGAGGGGCCGACCAACTCATGGGTGAGGATGCGGCCTTTTTCTACATAGCCTGCCATATCAATTCTCCTTCACATAGTCCTGAATGGCTTCGACATGCGGTTCGCTCGAAGAGGCTGCCATGACGCGCAGGACTTCCTTCGCGGTATCGAGGGAGGTGATGCAGGGGATCGCAAGCTCGACAGCGATGCGGCGCAGGTCATAGCCTTCCTGCTCGATCTGGCTGCCATAGGAAATGGTATTCACGAGCATGTCGACACGGCCGGACTTCAGGTACTTCTCACAGTTTTCGCCTTTTTCATGGATCTTCTTGATGATCTCGACCGGGATGCCGAGTTTTTCGAAATAAGCGCCAGTGCCGGAGGTGCAGATGAGGTGGTAGCCCAGCTCTACGAAGCCTTTGGCGAGTTCGGCAGTTTCCGGCTTATCTCTGTCGGAGACGGTGATGAGGACATTACCGCCTGCCGGTACGGTGAGATGAGCGGCTACGACAGCCTTGTAGAGGGCTTCCTGATAGGTGTGGCCGATGCCCATGACTTCACCGGTGGACTTCATTTCCGGTCCCAGTTTGATCTCTACGAGGCCGAGCTTCGAGAAGGAGAAGACCGGTGCTTTGATCGCGACATAGCCTTTATCCGGGACAAGTCCGAGCGGAAGGCCGGTATCCTTGAGGCTTTCGCCGAGCGCGATGCGGGTCGCGTATTCGACCATATTGATGCCGGTGATCTTGCTCATAAATGGTACGGTACGGCTGGCTCTTGGATTGACTTCGATGACATAGACCTTGTCTTTGACCACGATGAACTGGATATTCACAAGGCCCTTGACGTTCATGGCTTTGGCGATCTCTCTGGTGTAATCGGTCAGTGTCTCTATGATCTCCTGCGAGAGGTGCTGCGGCGGGTAGACAGCGATGGAGTCGCCGGAGTGGACGCCGGAGCGTTCGATCTGTTCCATGATGCCCGGGATGCAGACGTCATTGCCATCGGAAATGGCATCGACTTCGACTTCACGGCCGACCATGTACTGGTCGATGAGGACAGGATGTTCATGGGATGCAACAACGGCTTCTTTCAGGTACTGGCGAAGTTCTGCCTGATCGTAAACGATCTGCATCGCGCGGCCGCCAAGGACGTAGCTCGGGCGGACGATGAGCGGGTATTCCAGCTCTTCTGTCTTTGCCATTGCTTCTTCGACGGACTCGACGAGGCAGCCCTTCGGGCGCGCGATACCGAGCTGTCCCATCAGGGTGTCGAAGCGTTCGCGGTCTTCGGCCATATCGATGGATTCATTCGAAGAACCGATGATGCGGATGCCGCGCTTGGCCATCGGGGTCGCGAGGTTGATGGCGGTCTGTCCGCCGAACTGGCAGATGACGCCTTCCGGTTTTTCTTTGTCGATGATTTCGAGGACATCCTGCTCGGTCAGTGGTTCGAAGTAGAGAGAGTCGGAAGTATCGAAATCGGTGGATACGGTTTCCGGGTTGTTGTTGATGACGATGGATTTCTTCCCTGCCTTGCGCAGTGCCCAGGAGGCATGGACGGAGCAGTAGTCGAATTCGATGCCCTGACCGATGCGGATCGGACCGGAACCGAAGACGACGACAGAGCCCTTGCCCTGCGGCTTCACTTCGTCTTCTGCGCCGTAGGTGGAGTAGTAGTACGGGGTATGCGCTTCAAATTCTGCCGCACAGGTATCGACCATCTTGAAGTCCGGATGGAAATCCAGTTTCTTCTTGAAGTTTTCGACGTCTTTCGGGGTAACTTCGGCGAAGTGTGCAATGGCTTCATCCGGCATCTGGATGCGTTTCGCCGCTTTCAGTGTCTCTTCGGTGAGGCCTTCCTTCATGAGGCGGCGTTCCATCTTGATGATGTTCTGGATCTTGTAAATAAAGAAGAGGTCGATCTTGGTGATGCGGTTGATCTCTTCCGGTTCGATGCCGCGGCGAAGGGCTTCGGCAAGGACGAAGATCCTTTCGTTGTCGATGCGGGAGAGCAGGCAGCGGATATCATAGAGGGACTGTCCGTCGAGTTTCTTCAGGTGCAGGTAGCCTTCCCCGACTTCCAGCGAGCGGAGGGCTTTCAGGAGCGAGCCTTCGAGCGTGCGGTCGAGTGCCATGACTTCGCCGGTCGCTTTCATCTGGGTGCCGATGGCACGATCTGCGAGGGTGAATTTTTCGAATGGCCAGCGCGGGAATTTGCATACGACATAGTCGATGGATGGTTCGAAGCAGGCTTTCGTATTGCCGGTGATGGCATTGGTGATCTCATCGAGGTGCAGTCCGAGGGCGATCTTCGCTGCGACTTTCGCGATCGGGTAGCCGGTGGCTTTCGATGCGAGCGCGGAGGAACGGCTGACACGCGGATTGACTTCGATGACGTAATACTGGTTCGTCTTGGTGTCAAGGCCGTACTGAACATTGCAGCCGCCTTCGATCTTGAGGTAGCGGATGATGTCGAGAGATGCGGTACGGAGCATCTGATACTGGCCATCGGTCAGCGTCTGTGTCGGAGCGACGACGATGGAGTCACCGGTATGGACACCGACAGGATCGATGTTTTCCATGGCGCAGACGATGATGCAGTTGTCCGCACTGTCTCGCATGACTTCGAATTCGACTTCTTTCCAGCCGGCAATGCTGCGTTCTACGAGGATCTGATTGATCGGGGAGAGCTTGATGCCGCGGTTCGCGATCTCTTCCATTTCGTAGCGATCATGTGCAATACCGCCGCCGGTGCCGCCTAAGGTGTATGCCGGACGGATGATGACCGGATAGCCGATCTTATCCGCAAAGGCGATGGCTGGTTCCAGTTCTTCGAAAATTTCAGATTCCGGGACCGGCTGATGGATCTCTTCCATTGCAGCCTTGAAAAGTTCACGGTCTTCCGCATGCTTGATCGCATGGAGAGAAGAGCCCAGGAGCTTCACGCCGTACTGGTCGAGGACACCGGCATCCGAGAGCTGGACAGCCATGTTGAGGCCGACCTGCCCGCCCAGTGTCGCGAGCAGTGCGTCCGGGCGTTCTTTCTTGATGACTTCTGTCACGAATGGCAGAGTGATCGGTTCGATATAGACACGGTCAGCGATATCCACATCTGTCATGATGGTGGACGGATTGCTGTTCACCAGGACGACTTCGACGCCCTCTTCACGAAGGGAGCGGCAGGCCTGGGTACCGGCATAGTCAAATTCCGCAGCCTGTCCGATGACGATCGGGCCGCTGCCGATGACGAGGACTTTCTTCACGTCTTTATTGATCATTTTTTGAATTCCTCCATGGCCTTGGTAAATTCGGTGAAGAGATAGAAATTATCCTTCGGTCCCGGGGAGGCTTCCGGATGGTACTGGACAGCCTGGATCGGAAGGGTCTTGTGACGAATGCCTTCGATGGTGCCGTCATTGACGCTTCTGTGGGTGACTTCGATGCATTCCGGAAGGTCGTCATCGGAGATCGCATAGCCATGGTTCTGGCTGGTGATATAGACGCGGCCCGTGCGAAGATCCTTGACCGGGTGATTCGCTCCGCGATGCCCGAAGGGCAGCTTGAAGGTATGACCACCGAGTGCTGTCGCGAGCATCTGGATACCAAGGCAGATGCCGAAGATCGGTTTCTTTCCGATGAGCTTCTTGACGGTCTCTACGACGAATGGCACATCCTGCGGATCCCCCGGTCCAGGAGAGAGGAAGATGCCGTCCGGATTTCCTGCCAGCAGCTCTTCGGCAGATGTATGCGCTGGGAAGACATGGACGGTGCAGTCATTGGCCGCAAGCGAGACGAGGATATTCTTTTTCAGACCGCAATCGAGAAGGGAGACCTGATATTTCCCGTCACCATAGGTATAGGGATAGTCGGTCGTCACGCGCTCTACCTGATCTCTGTGGAGCGGCTTTGCGAGTTCTTCGGCGATGAATTCATCGCTTCTGTCTGCCGAAACGATGATCGCTTTCATGACGCCCTGGGTACGGACCATGCGTGTCACGGCACGGGTATCGACATTGTAAAGGCAGGGTACATGGTATCTTTCGATGAAATCGGTGATCTTTTCCTTGCATTCCCAGTTCGACGGATGCTCTGCGATCTGGTCAAGGACGAAGCCTGCTGCTGCCGGCTTTCTATTCTGCATGAAAAGATCATTCGCGCCATAGTTACCGATGAGCGGGTAGGTCAGGGTGAGGATCTGCCCTTCATAGGACGGATCTGTGAAACATTCCTGATAGCCTGTCATGCCGGTATTGAAGACCAGTTCCCCCAGCCCTTCGACAGAGCCTAAAAGGTCGCCTTCGAAGCGGGCACCGTTTTCCAAAATCAAGAGGCCTTTCATTTGAGCACCTTTCCTTCTTTCATGACAATCTCTCCATCCACGATGGTCATGACCGCCTTGCCTTTCAGCGTCAGCCCTTCATAAGGAGTGAAGAGGGATTTCGTATAGAGATCCTGTCCGTGGACAGTCCATTCTTTATCCGGATCGATCAGCGTAATATCTGCCGGAGCGCCTTCTGTCAGGACGCCGCCTTCGATGCCGAGGAGCTTTGCCGGGTTCACACTCATCAGCTCGACGATCTTGTCGATGGTGAAGCCCTCCTGATGGTAGAGCACCGTCAGCGTCGAGGCAAGAGAGGTCTCAAGACCAGCGATGCCGTTCGGCGCGCAGTTGAAGGGAACATCCTTTTCTTCATTGCAGTGCGGAGCATGGTCCGTCATGATGGCATCGATGGTGCCATCCTTCAGCCCTTCGATCAGCGCTTTTCTGTCTTCGTCCGTGCGCAGCGGCGGCGCCATTTTGAAAGCCGCTTCATAGTGCTTCAGCCATTCGTCGGTGAAATAGAGGTGCTGCGCAGTAACTTCTGTCGAGCAGTTCACACCCTTCGCCTTGGCCTCGCGGATCAGATCGACGGCCTTGCCGCTCGATACATGCGCAATGTGGATATGACAGCCGGTCAGCTCCGAAAGGAGCAGGTCGCGAGCGACTGCGATATTTTCCCCTGTCGCCGGACGTCCGGTGATGCCCATCGCATAGGAGACCTTGCCTTCATTCATGAAGCCGTGTCCGCACATCGTCATATCTTCTGCATGGTCGATGACCATCTTGCCGAGCTGATCCGCATACTCCATGGCGCGGCGCATGAAATTCGCACTCTCTACATAGTGTCCGTCATCCGAGAAAGCGACAGCGCCATCCGCTGCCATATCCCCCATTTCCGAGAGCTGCTTGCCTTCGAGATCCTTGGAGATCGAGCCGATTACGGAAACCTTCACGACACCAGCCTCAGCTATGCGGTGCTTCACATCACGCAAAACCGCCGCATTGTCGATGACAGGCTTCGTATTCGCCATAGTCGCGACACGGGTCACGCCGCCGGCAGCCGCTGCCTGTGTGCCTGTATAAATATCTTCCTTGGCTTCCTGTCCCGGTTCACGCAGATGGACATGCATATCGATGAGACCTGGTGTGACGAAAAGTCCCTTCGCATCAATTTCTTCTACCTCTTTGCCAGCCGCGCTGACATTCTGGCCGATTTCCTTGATCTTTCCATCTTCCACCAGGATATTTGTCACTTCATGCTGGTGCTTGGCCGGGTTTACGATGGTACCATTCTTAATTAAGAGCATCAATGTCTTTCCCCTCCGTCAGTGTCAAATATTCCAAAGCCATACGTACAGCTACGCCATTTCTGACTTCTTCCTGAATCCAGGATGCTTCATCGTAGGCTACATCATAACCGATTTCAATGCCTCTGTTCATCGGGCCCGGATGGATCACTGCCACATCCGGCTTGCAAAGTGCAAGGCGCTTCTGATTGATGCCGAAAAGGCGTGCATATTCGCGGGTCGTCGGGATGAATCCGCCAGCCGCTCTTTCGAGCTGGATACGGAGGATATTGATCGCATCCGCATCTTTCAAAGCCGTCTCCAGATCATCATCCACGATGCAGCCCATCGCTTCCAGTTCCTTCGGGACCAGTGTACGCGGTCCCACCAGATGCACTTCGGCTCCCAGCTTTGTGAAACCTATGATATCGCTTCTTGCGACGCGGGAATGCAGCACGTCACCAATGATGACATACTTCATCCCTTTGATCTTCTTTCCTGCTTCCTTCATGGTGAAGAGCTCCAGAAGCGCCTGGCTCGGATGCGCATGGGCGCCATCGCCTGCATTCAGCACGACCGGCACCTTCACCTTAGGGCTCATGACCTTGGACGCAAAAAGAGCAGCCCCTTCAGACGAATCACGAATGACCACTGCATCCACTCCCATAGCGGAAACGGTCAGCAATGTGTCTCGCATACTTTCACCCTTCGTCATCGAGCTGCCACTCTTTGTAATGTTGATCACGTCGGCTCCCAAATACTTACCGGCAAGCTCGAAAGAACTACGAGTTCTGGTAGATGCTTCGGAAAACACTGTTACGATAGATTTGCCTTTCAGGAAATCTTTTTTCTTATTGTCAGATAACACAATTTTTTTCATCTGTGCTGCTACTTCTAAGATCCGCTCAATCTCTTCGGCTGTGAAATCAGCTAGCCCAAGAACACTGCGGCCTTGTAGTGAAATCGTGCTCATGCCGGCCTCCTTGAATCAACGCATAGAATGGGATTCTATGATAAATAGTTATCCCTATAATCATAAAGGGTAATTCACACTTTTTCAATAGCATAAGGGTATTAAATTTTTATTATGAAGAGCGCATGGGGTTTAAGAAAGCACTGACTCGATCGCTCCTCCCAATCAGCGTTTACCTAAGCACATATCGTAAAGTTTGAAAGTAGGGGTGAGTGACTGGTGACTGGTGGCTAGGGATTAGGCTGGCGATACGAGAAAACCGCTAGGGAAACACTGATTAAATCGTTATCGGATTTCATCCTTGGATTTTTATACAGAGCGAGGAGACAGAGGGCGCGAATAGCGAGCTATTTAAGGAGGATGTCGACGACACCATGTATAAAAATCCATCTGAAATCTGATTCTGTAATTTAATCAGCGTTTCCCTAGTTCAAAATCTCCGCGGCGCTTCCATATTTTTATGCGCCGCACCACCCCCGCTGAACCCTCTGAACCTGTAGAACCCGCTCCCCCTCTTTCGCACGCCATCAAGGGACGGCACGCCCCAAGGACTTTCCCTTACCTCTCACTCGCTCCCACCGCCGCCAGAATCACTTGCACGAAAGCGGGCGGGATGAAATCCTTTCCCAGATGGTCGGCGAGCGAGCGCCCGATGATGACGCCTTTATTCCCATAAAGCCATGCAAAATAATAAAACTCCAGCGCTTTCTCATCTCTGGGATTGATATTCGACAATTTCCTTGGCGGATAGTAGCCCTTTGGGATGGCGAGCTTTGCGCCTGCCTTTTTGACAAGCGCTGAGCTCACGAGATTTCCTCCCTCCGTGATATCTGCGATGACCGCATCTAAAAGACGTCGGCCATTCCGGGAAAGGCATGCCTTCACGACATCCATTTCATAGCAGATATAGTCCGTATAGAAGACACCCGCACTCTTTTTGTGTTCCCCCATCACATCGCGATCATAGAGCGAAACGACAGGCACATGGAAGCGGCGGATGAGGGAAGCGATCTTTGAGATCGAGCTTTCGCCCCTCGCATTGATGAGGCAGATGCCATAGTGATCGAAGCGGATCCCCAGCGTCTTTGCAAATCCTGCAAAGGAACCATACTCTGTCTCACCCTCGACAAGAACCGCCGCCCTCGCATAGAGCGCTTCCTTCACCTCTGGGAAATGCATGATGAGGTGCTTCTCGATTTCCCTGTCAAAATGAAATGAGGCACCGCAGGCGGCCTGCACCAGCTTCTTCTCATCCCAGTAGAGGCGGATGATCTGCCGGTAATCATTCACCAGCGCATCTGTCGAATGCGTCACGACAAAGAGCTGCCCCGAAAGCCCATCGACGCCCAGAAGCGTCTGCACGAGCTTCAAAAAAAACGGTTCCTCATTCGACAGGATCATGTGACAGAAAGAAAGCATCGCCCGCTGCAGGTAAGGGTGAAGATGGAGCTCTGGCTCATCTACACTGACAAGCAGCGATAAGAAGCGCCGTCCCTTCGCATCCGTCGTCACCATGTGTTCGAAGGAAATGGCGCGGCTTGCCTTTTTCTTCATCATCTGCATCAGCAGGACAAGCGCCGTCCGCGCCATCAGACAAGCCGTACGCTGGTACGAAGAACCATCTCCCCTTTCCCCAAACAGCGTCTCAAGCAGTGAAAGCGCCGCCTGCGATGGATGCTCCTTCGGCAGGGAAATCCCGATCCCCTTCTCTCTAAACATCGTCTCCACCTCAGAAATAACCGCCGGGGACTCCGTGAAATAATGCTGCAAAAGAGAAAGCAGCTCTCCCATCGATGCATGAGCCATCATCCTGCGCGGCATCTCGCACAGGGAAAAATCAATATAAAAAAGGCATCGCAGGTACTCCAAGGGCAGCTGCCGCCCGCTCGCCTGATCAAAGAGACGTGGCACCACTTCCTGCACCGCCTGCACCAGATAGAGCTCTGCGGTCTCCCCTCCCGCCTCTTCGGCAAGCATCAGCCGTATCTCGATGGGATGGTCTGCATCAAGGAAATCGCCTTCACGGAATCCATACCCATGGCTGATCCATTTCAAGAGGCAAAGGAAATTGCTCTTACCGATATTGTTATCCCCCACCATATAGTTCACCTGTCTGTCAAATTGAAAGACGACATGGCGGAAGGTGCGGTAGTTATCAATGGTCATGGATGAAATATGCATGATCTCCTCCTCAGACATGCGTTCATGCGCATGCTCTTACCTATATTATATGCGTCCTGCCAGCAGACTGCAAAAAGCAAAATACGCCGCGAAAAGATGCACCAACTTGAACGGCTTAAAACAGGCATGAAGAAGATGGATCAAGCACCTTATAAAATTGGATCCTTCGAAGCAATCTGTATTTCACTCTTTTTCTCACGCAAAAACGGGCAGCAAAGTTTCTATCCTTTGCTGCCCGTCCATGAGCTGACTAAAGCTTGCGCTTTCCGCCTCATGAAGCTTTAAAGGCTTTCGTGCATGGCTTACTTGCTCTTTTTGCTTCTGAAATACTGCATAGCGAAGACGCCGCCCAGTACGGCAATGCCGATGATGTCGGTCAGGATGGTCGGATCGATGAGGCAGAGACCGCCCGCCAGAAGGAGAAGACGCTCCAGGATATTCGCCTTGCAATAGAGCTGGCCGATCATGGCACCCGAGACGCCGACCATACCGATAAGCGCGGTGATAGTGGTTTCCATGACGGAGAAGAGTGTCGCATTGATTCCCAGAATTTCAGGGGAAAGGACAAAGACATATGGGATAATGAAGGCCGCAATGCCGAGCTTCGACGCATTGACGCCAGTCTTCAAAGGATCGCCGCCGGAGATCGCGGAACCTGCGAAAGCAGCCAGCGCAACTGGCGGGGTGATATCGGCGATGATGCCGAAGTAGAAAACAAACATATGCGCCGCCAGGATCGGTACACCAAGGGAAATCAGAGCCGGAGCAGCGATGGTCGAAGTGATGACGTAGTTCGCTGTGGTCGGCACGCCCATACCGAGGATCAGCGAGGTGATCATGGTGCAGAAGAGAAGCAGGATGAAATTGCCTGCAGCGATATCGACAAGAGCCGAAGCCAGTTTCAGACCGACACCTGTCTTGGTGACGATACCGATGATCATACCGGCGGACGAGCATGCGATCAGGACGCCGAGCGCACCGCGCGCACCTTTGATGAGACCGTCAACGATATCCGGGATGCTCATGCGGGTATTCGCACGAAGCATGGCAGAAGCGATGGAAATGAAGATACCGGCAAGCGCCGCTTTCATCGGGGTGTAGCCGGAAGCCAAAAGACCGATGATGGCGATCAGCGGAATCGCCAGATGCCCTTCTTCTTTCAGGATCTTGCCCCATGGCGGGAGCTCGCTTCTCGGTGTGCCCTGCAGGTTATTCTTTTTCGCTTCGAAATGTACACCGAGGAAAACCCCAATGAAGTAGAGAATGGCAGGAACGATGGCAGCCTTGACGACTTCCATATAGGGGATACCGACGAATTCCGCCATCAGGAAAGCGGCTGCGCCCATGATCGGCGGCATCAGCTGGCCACCGGTAGAAGCGGCTGCTTCTACGGCACCGGCGAAATTCTTGTGATAGCCCAGTTTCTTCATCATCGGGATGGTGAAGGATCCGGAGCCTACGACGTTCGCTACCGAGGAACCGGAGATCGTACCCTGCAGAGCCGAGGAAATGACAGCGACCTTAGCCGGTCCGCCGGATGCCCAGCCAGCGATGGCATTGGCGATATCGATGAAGAATTTCCCAAGACCTGTCTTTTCCAGATACGCACCGAAAAGGATGAAGAGGAAAATGAAGGTGGAGGAAACACCCATCGGGATACCAAAGACGCCCTCTGTCGTGAAGAAGAGGTGTCCGACCATCTGCTTGATGGTGAGCCCGCGATGTGCGAGCGGCCCGGGGAGGTACGGTCCGAAGAACCCATACGCAAGGAAGCAGCAGACAACAATGACGATCGGAAGGCCTACGATACGGCGAGCCGCTTCGATAATCATCACGATGCCAAGCACCCCGATCACGGTATCCGTCGGAGTGACGGTGCCGGCGCGCAGGATGAGCTGCTGGTAGTTCACAAGAATGTAAATGGGGGGGATCATCGCAAGGACGGCAAGTGCCACGTCGATCGGATGGAAGCGCCCCTCCTTGACCCAGGCTTTCTTCGTCGGGCAGAGAAGATAGACGAGGCAGATACCGAAGGACAAGTGGACGCAGCGCTGGATCATCGCATCCAGTGCGCCGAAAAACCCAGTATAGATCTGGAAGAGCGAGAAGCAAATACAGATGACTGCAATGACTTTGGCACAGATGCCTTTGTATTCCGCTGTATTTGACTCTTTATCCAGCTCTTTTAGCTTCTTCTGCAGCTCCTCAGACATTTCTCCATTTTCAGAAACGCCTTCAGCCTGCACGTTCTTTTTCTCTAAATCAGCCAATTGTATCAACTCCTAATTTCTTTTTTCTTATACAGCACCTGGTACAGCGGTGCTACATACAGATGAAGTTCCTTTCCCAAAGGCATAAGGCTTGCGAGGTCATACTCCGTATCTCCGACATAGACCTTTTCTTCATTCGTCACGCCGTTACGGATCGAGAGCTCCGGATAGGGACGGTTCATGTTATCCAGAATAAACCAACCGTCTTCTTCGCGGAAATCGCCATCTTCTTTGGAGAAAGGAAGTCCTACCCCCATGGATTGGTATTTGGTAGACTTCAGTACGAGCCCCGTCGCCATGTCATTGACTTCAAGGTACTCGTGAATCATCGTCTTCTGGACCGAGTGCCTGTACACCAGTGTCACCGGTGTACCCGGGCGCACCCGCTGCCTGATGATGAATCCGTCTGCTGTCTGTCCGAAAAGATAGTCCTGACGAACAAACCAGCCACCCACGGTCACTATCACACAGACGATCATCCCGAAAACGATAAGTATAGTTTCTAATTTCCCATTTTTCTTTTTCTTCATGAAATGAAAGTGAGAACGGACTCCTTAGATGAGCCCGTTCTCCCTCCTTCCTATAAGGGAAAGCGCTGATCAGATCAGTGTTTCGATATGGATTAAACTTGAATACGTCACATGCTTGCTATGCCAGAGGCTGCGCGGTTGCTATGCGGAAGGTGCATCGCCCCCCGTTCAATGTACAAAACCCGCTGAGCCTTAGAGACTTCTGCATGATGCCGGATGACCGCTATCTTATTTCGCTTTCAGATACTTTTCAGCGCCGGCATTCATCTTGATGGACATGCCTTCCAGAGCAGTATCCTTGGTGATGTACTTGCCGACAGCATGAGCAGCTTTCATACGGTCAAGGTGTTCGTAGATGGCTTTGACGATCTGTTCGCCGAGATCATCAGAGAGTTTATCGGTGGTAACGATGACGCATTTCACGGCTACGGTGTTGACATCTTCTTCCTGTCCAGGATAGGTGCCCTTCGGTACGGTGATCTTGGTGAAGTATGGATACTGTTTCATCAGCTTGTCCGCATGTTCTGCATCGATATTGACCAGTGCTGCGGATTTATTGGCAGCCAGATCCTGGATCGCTGCGGTCGGGAAGCCTGCGACGACGACACCGACATCGACATTGCCATCCTTCAGTGCATCAGCAGCTTCGCCGAAGGAGAGATACTGTACATCGATATCATCATAGGTCAGACCATATGCACCGAGGATCTGACGAGCATTGGCTTCTGCACCGGAGCCGGAAGCACCGACAGCGACCTTTTTGCCCTTGAGGTCAGCGATGGATTTAATGCCTTTGTCAGCGGTGGTGACGAACTGGACAGTTTCCGGATAGAGTGCAGCAATACCGCGGATGTTTTCTACCTTGTTGTCCTTGAACATTTCCTTGCCGTTGGCTGCATAGTAAGCGATATCATTCTGGATGAAAGCGATATCGACGGAGCCGTCTTTCAGCATATTGACATTGGCTACGGATGCACCGGTAGACTGTGCGGATGCATTCATGCCTTTGATATTCTGGTTCAGCAGTTCAGCGAGCGCGCCGCCCAGCGGGTAATACGTACCAGCAGTACCGCCGGTAGCGATGTTCAGGAACTGTTTTCCGCCGCCTGCAGAAGAACCGGAATCGCCGCAGCCTGCAATCAGAGCTGCACCTGCGACACAAAGAGCACCTGCCATGATCATTTTCTTCATTGCTTTTTTCATAATAGTCGACCTCCTACGTCTCCCCCAAGTGGAAAGCATGTCCTCCATGAGATGAATTCCACTCTTATGCTTTCCTAAAAAACAGGATGCCTTCCGAGACTCCATCCGCAAAATGAAATAATATTCAAAAAAATGCAAATACCTTGAACTCTCAAAAGCACTCCCGCACCGAAGCAAAGTACAAAAAAAGCAGCAGACAAAGAGAAAACTCTCCTGTCATGCTGCAGCTTCTTTGCTCCAAGTGTTATTAAGTTGGTATTATCATACTACTTTTCAAAGTCTTTGTAAAGTAGGCTTGGCTGAATTCCTTTATTATTCTGATATTTTCCGCTGTCATATCGGTCTGCCTCCCCCAAAACGGTATGGAAATAGATCTGGCAGATCTCTACCCCCGCATAGATGCGGATCGGCTGTACGCAGAACATTTCCAGCGTCCAGTACCCTGAGAAGCCCACATCTCCAAAGCCTGCCGTTACATGGATGAAAAGCCCCAGACGCCCGATGGATGAGCGTCCCTCGAGCATCGGTACGAAGCATCTCGTTTTTGTATATTCATGCGTCCGTCCCAGGTAGAGCTTATTCGGCTGCAGCACATAGCCCTCCTCGGGGATATGGAGCAGCGTGCCTTCATTTCTCTTCTTCATGTCGAGCTCATAGTTATCATACACCATCAGCTCATCAGCCAGAGTCAGGTTGTAGCTGTTCGGATTCACCCTCTCCGGATCAAAGGGATCGATGATGATTTCTTCCCCCATATGTCGCACAATTTCTTTGCCGGATAAAATCATTTCAGTTTTCTTCCTTCCTCTGTAAAAATTTTTCGATGCGTAAGCATCCGCCTGCGGCTAAAAGGTGCCTTCGCCTTCTCTCCCGCGATAAGACCATAGAGCTTTCTTTCCCTTTCAGAGATCCGGGGAGATACCAAAAGCTCGCCCGCATCTGAAAAAGAGATGAGATGCGCGGAGAAAAGTGCCGCATGGGTCGGACAAAGCATGAGCCCCTTTTGTGACTCGCCGTGCGTCCCATAAGGGACCGCATGGAGAAGAGAGATCCGATCTGCCCCGCACACGATGCAGCAGGGGTGCGCCCCCATCGATTTTCTTTTGAAATCCGCATTTTTTGAAAACCGCTTTCGGATCTCATCGACCGTATGCGAAGACGAGTGGAAAAAGAGGCTCCCCTCGCATCCATAGGCTGTCTCATCGCTCTCAAGCAACTGTCGAATATCATCCAGATGCCAGATATCCGCATCCATGATCTCTCGGTACGCTCTTACGGCCTCAGGCTTCAGCACCCAGAAATAGGTGCCGTTATCGTCCTCACTCCCATCGAAAACATACTCCCATGGCGAGCGGCGGACACGAGAGGCCGGCGTTTCGGAAAGACGAAATTCTCCCGTCTCTTCCTCTCTTGGCGTCTCGTCCTTCTTCTCGCTCGCATGATAAGTCAAAAGACCTCCCGACTCATACATCTCACGGATCTTATTCCCCGCCCAGCCGACACCTGCATTCAGTGCCCGATACTCCAGATGGAGTGCCTTCGCAATATTCTTTGCGTTATCCATATAATCTTCGGAGTGATAGAGCCGCGAGAAGATCTGCATCATCAGCGCACTCATGACCGTCTTGTCCGCCATAAGCGAGAGCCATCCCTCTGTCGTGATCTCGTCCCACCGCTTCAGTCCTTTCCGTCTGGCCATCTCCTCGCCTCCCTGCTCTCACGCTATTGTCGTCACAAAATTATCTTTCATTATAGCATCTTTCCTCATGAAAATGTAGATAGGACGGCATAAAATAGGGACTGTCGGACAGGATTAACCCACGGGTCGCCCTTTGCTTGTTTGCGAAAGAGGGAGCGCGGGGTCTATTGGTTCAACGGGTTCTACCGGTTCAACGGGGGGTGCGGCGCATAATCATTGAAAGCGCCGCAGAGTTTTGATAGCGCTTCGCGCCGTCGTCATCCCGAGCGTAGCCGAGGGATCTCTATGGCACTACGGTCAGTATCACATAGGCACTGATACGGAAACGACGCCTTGGTGCTACGTATTTCTGCGTTCACACATACATCGTTTCCCGGTCTGCAAGAAAGATTTCTCGCTTGCGCTCGAAATGACGATACGAGAGTCTGACGTCTCTTAGTCTCCTAGCCACCAGTCACCAGCCACTCATCCCTGTTTTCAAGCGCGAGGAGGCCCGAATCAGTTGCAAATGCTTCTCAAAACTCATGCCAGACTTGCTCACATCTGCTATAATAGATGGAAGTGTAATTTATAAAATGTAGAGAAACGCTGAGGCAATGAGCAAGGGAAACACTGATTCAATCGTTGTCTGATTTCATTCTTGGATTTTTATACAGAGCAAGGAATCATCTGACGCGAATAGCGAGCTATTTAAGGAAGATGATGACGAAGCTATGTATAAAAATCCATATGAAATCCGGCTCTGCGATTGAATCAGCGTTTCCCTAGATGCGGATTCGTCTCTGCATCTGTCAATTCCTCACAAAAGGTGAATACTATGGATAATTTTATCGGAAAACATCTGCTGGTCGACTGCTATGGCTGTGTGCAGGAAGAGATCACTTCTTCCAAGGAGCTGATCTCTGTCATGAATCAGGCGGCCAAGAATCTGGGTATCGAAGTCGAAGATACCTTCTTCCATGAGGACGAGGAAGAGATCACACTCGCAGCTTATGGAAAGAAAGCCCATGTTTGCATCCACGCTTACCCGCAGCTCGGCTATGCCGCTGTAGACATCTACAGCTTTGACTGCGACATCCTCCCCGCCCGTGCGATGGCCGTCCTTCGCAGTGCTTTGGAGCCGGAGAAAATCCGTGCTACCTCAGTCAAGAGAGGGAATATTGATCCAGACATGAAGCCGAATATCCGCTCTCGCTCGACAGCGATGCACAAATTCAAAAACACAGGACATCACATGACCCAGGCCGGTAAGAAGGTCGCCAATTTCATGGTGCATAGAAACGAGAAAAGAGACACGCTGGGGCCGGAGTGAGATCTTGGGAAAAAGCGTTTCCCTCAATGAGACGTCATTTCAAGCGAAACGTGGGGAGCCAAGATGATCTGCCGCGCCCAAATCCCTAATCCCTAATCCCTAGTGACCAGTCACTAGTCACTAGTCACTTTCAAAAGCAAAAAAGCTGAACCCACGGGTTCAGCTTTTTGATTGCACTGCTTTCTATCACGCGCGCAGGGTGATATCCGCTTCGCCAAGCTTCTTGACGATTTTTTCGATCCACTGATCGACTTCTTTATCGGTCAGTGTGCGGTCATCCGCGCGGAAGTACAGGTTGTAGGCCATACTCTTATAGCCTTCCTGCACCTGCTCGCCCTGATAGAGATCGAAGAGACGGAGCGTTTCCAGATGTCTGCCTGCTGCCTTCTCGATGATGGCTTCGACTTCTTTGTTTGTGTATTTCGAAGGAACCAGCATAGAGAGGTCTCGTTCGGAAGCCGGGAACTTCGGGATCTTCTTGTAGTCGATGGTGGCATCGATATAGGGAAGGAGCTCCGGTACATGGATCAGGAAGCCATAGACATCCTTCTTGATGCCCCACTGGTCAAGGACCGCCGGATGCAGCTCGCCGAAGGAAGCAATGATCTTCCCATCTTTGACAAAGTCGGCGGAAATTCCTGGATGGAATACCGGATAGCTGGAACGCTCAATATCATAACCGCGGACACCGATAGCAGAGAGCAGATTTTCCATGATGGCTTTCACATCAAAGAAGTCGTAGGTCCTCGTGCTGTTCGGGTAGCCGGCTTCTTCCGGGCACCCACAGAGAAGTCCGGAAACGAGGTCGTATTCATTCGGAAGCTCGGTCAGCGGCAGGGCTTTCGGATGATACACATGGCCATATTCGAAGATGGCGACCTGATCGTTTTTCTGAGACAGATTGTAAGAAAGCGTATGCATGAGGCCCGGGAAAAGGCTGGTACGCATATCCGGGTATTCTTCGGAAATCGGGTTCAGGATCGGAATGGCTTCGTATACCGGATCCCCTTCCGGGAAATTCAGCTTCTTGAGATCGTTCTTATCCATGAAGCTGTAGTTTTCGACCTGCGAAAGACCATTGGCAATGAGAGCATCTGCCATACGGAAGAGTGCATCCTGCTCCTTGGACATAGCGCCCTTGGCAATGGCGCTCCATGGGGTGGTGATCGGAATATTCGAGTAGCCGTACACGCGGGCCACTTCTTCGGCAAGGTCTGGCATGCCTTCCAGATCGAGACGGAATTCCGGGACAGTGACTTTGAGTGCGCCATCCTGTTCTTCGACCTGGAAATACAGGTGGGTCAGGATATCAAGCATTTCCTCTTTTGGCATATGGATCCCGATGTAGTCATTGATGGCCTTCACGGACGTTTCGATGACCTGCGGCTCTGCCTTGACAGGATATTCATCAAGCATGCCCGGTGCAGCACTGGCAGCCCCCTGTTCCACCAGGAGCTGGCAGATGCGGTTGATCGCCATTTCACTTCTTGCCGGATTGATGCCCTTTTCGTAGCGGCCGGACGCTTCGGAGCGCAGGCCCAGACGGCGGGACGTTCTTCTAATGGAAGCACTGTCGAATACGGCAGCTTCCAGAAGGACAGACTTGGTTTTCTCCGTGACTTCGGAGTCAAAGCCGCCCATGACGCCTGCGATGCAGGCAGCTGTATCGCTGCCGTCTGCAATGACAAGGTCAGCCACATTCAGCGCTCTCTCCTGCCCATCCAGTGTCTTGATGGTCTCGCCTTCTTTGGCAAAGCGGCAGGTCAGAGAGTGGCCGGCCACCTTGTCATAGTCATAGGTATGAAGCGGCTGACCGATTTCCAGCATGACATAGTTCGCTGCATCGACGACATTATTGATCGGACGGATCCCATTGCTGCGCAGACGGTTTTCGATCCATTCCGGAGAACGGCCGATGGTCACATTTTCAAGGAGCCGTCCGCAGAAGCGTTTGCAGAAGGCAGGCTCTGCGATATGGACTTCCGCACGGCCCTCGATGGCTTCACCTGTCTCTTTGACGGAGATCTCCGGCAGGTTCACTTTTCTCTTGAAGATCGCACCGACTTCCAGCGCCATACCGATCATGCTAAAGCAGTCTGCACGGTTTGCAGTGAGTTCCATTTCATAAATCACATCATCCAGATCAAAAAGGGTGTGGAAATCAACGCCGATCGGGGTATCCGCCGGAAGGATCAGGATGCCTTCTTTATTGAGCGCCGGGAAGAGATTATCATCAAGTCCGAGCTCTCCCAGAGAACACATCATGCCATTCGACACGACACCGCGAAGCTTTCCCGCCTTGATCTTCGTGTCACCGCGAGCAAGTCCCCCCGGAGCCTTTGCATCGTGTTTAGCCGGTACATGCGCTCCATCAAGTGCGACCGGGACGATCTGCCCGACTTCGACATTGGACGCGCCTGTCACGATCTGGATCGGTGCGCCCTTGGCGCAGTCCAGCTGGCAAACGACCAGATGATCAGCATCCGGATGTTTTTCAATAGAAAGAATCTTGCCGGTCACGACACCCTGGATGCCTTTCCCCGGATAAATCACATGCTCGACCGGAATGCCGTCGACAGTCAGCGTTTCCGCCATTTCTTCCGGATCAAGGCCCTTGATATCGACCAAAGTGCCAAGCCATTTTAAAGATACGTTCATCTATGTAATCCCCCTCTGATTAGAACTGTTTCAGGAATCTGACATCATTTTCATAGAAATTTCGGAGATCGTCGATCCCATAAAGAAGCATGGCGATACGTTCGATACCCATGCCGAAAGCGAAGCCACTGACCTTTTCCGGGTCATATCCATTGAGCTTCAGCACCATCGGATGAACCATGCCGCAGCCAAGGATCTCCAGCCAGTCCGGATCATCGCCTTCATCATGCGTGCGGGCTGCGAAGGAAATGTCGACTTCCGCAGACGGTTCCGTGAATGGGAAGTAGCTTGCACGGAAACGGATCTTCGTATCAGAGCCGAAAAGATCCTTCAGGAAGATTTCCAGTGTACCTTTCAGATCAGCGAATTTGATGCCCTTATCGACGACAAGCCCTTCGACCTGATGGAAGACAGGGGAATGGGTCGCATCATTATCCCAGCGGAAGACTTTGCCCGGTGCGATCATACGGATCGGGGAATTGGGCTCATGCTTGCGAAGCGTTCTCGCCTGGACAGGGGAAGTGTGCGTGCGCAGCAGGATCTCCGGCGTGATATAGAAAGAGTCCTGCATATCACGGGCCGGATGATCCTTAGGCAGGTTCAGACATTCGAAGTTGTAGTAGTCCTGCTCGATCTCCGGTCCTTCTTCGACCGAGTAGCCCATGCGCATGAAAGACTTCATGATCTCACGGAGCGCCTTATCCAGCGGATGGATATGCCCTTCCTTCTGGTGACGAGCCGGCAGCGTGATATCGACCGTCTCACTCTGGATGCGTTCCTCGAGGCGCTTTGCCTTGAGCTCAGCCGCTTTCGCTGCGATGACCGCCTCTACATCCGTGCGGACCGTATTTGCCAAAGCCCCGATGACCGGACGTTCTGCCGCAGAGAGATCCTTCATGGAGCGGAGGATCGCCGTCAGCTTGCCCTTCTTTCCCAAGAAGAAAACTTTGGCATCCTGCAGCGCCTTCTCATCGCCTGCCGCATGGACCTTCTCCTCCGCCTGCACCTTCAGTTCGTTCAGGTCTCTTTCCATGTTGGCTTTCAATGCGTCCAACTTACTTTCCATTGACTTTACCTCCTCTATGATATGCCGGGTCTATCCGACTGCGAGTACGGGAAAATAAAATAAAAAAAGACCACGCCCCGAAAGGGGCGAAGTCATATCCGCGGTACCACCCTAATTTGTACTCGAAAGCCATAACGCAGCTCCTGCGTCCGACCTACTCCGTTCAGCCGGAAGCTCAGAAGTGAAATAAGTCTCCCCCATCCGCCCGCTTCCCACCTGCCGCAGGCTCTCTATAGGATGTCACAAAGACTCTGTCTTCCTCATCGCTCTAATGTATAGGATTATTGTAGCGATAAACGAAAGAAATGTCAAATCATTTGCCATGAAAACGTAAAGATCGAAAGCAGGGATGAGTGGCTAGTGACTAGAGACTAGTGACTAGTGACTAGTGACTGGTGACTGGTAGCTAGGGATTAGTAGCTAGGGACTGAAATGCCTCTTTCGGGCATCGCCATTTACAAAATCGGCGCAAAGCGCCGCCGCCTTCATTCCTAATTCAGGGAAAACTTTCAAACGTAATCATAGTGTGCTGCCCTTCCTTACATAGCATAAAAATCCCGCCTGTAAAAAGCGAGATCTCTAAAACTATCGGGCAAGAAAATCATCCAGTGCCGCGAGCGCACGCTCTGCGAGCTTCTGGTTCTTTTCCTTTTTCGGCACTCTCTTTTCAAGCGGCGGGATGAGACCGAAATTCACATTCATCGGTTGGAAATTCTTTCCCTCGAAATGGGAAATATAGTGACAGAGCGCACCGATCGCCGTTTCTCTCGGAAATGCCTTCGGCTCCCTTCCATGGAAACGGGCCGCCGCCGCATACGCAGCCACGATACCGGATGCGGCAGACTCGACATATCCTTCGACGCCTGTCATCTGCCCTGCAAAGAAAAGACCTCTCTGCTTTCGGCTCTCCATCGTAGCATCCAAAAGATCAGGCGAATCAATGTACGTATTTCTATGCATCACACCATAACGGATGAATTCCGCATGAGAAAGACCGGGGATCATACCAAAGACGCGCTTCTGCTCACCCCACTTGAGATGCGTCTGGAAGCCGACGATATTGTACATGCTGTCTTCCTCATTATCCTGGCGGAGCTGAACCACCGCATAGGGATCCTTCCCTGTGCGCGGGTCTAGCAGTCCCACCGGCTTCATCGGACCGAAGCGCATCGTATCTTCCCCTCGTGCTGCCATAACTTCGATCGGCATGCAGCCTTCGAAGACTTTTTTATTTTCAAAGCCATGTACCGGTGCCATCTCCGCTTCGCAGAGCGCTTCACGAAAGGCCTTGTACTCTTGCTCATTCATCGGGCAGTTCAGGTACGCCGCTTCGCCCTTGTTGTAACGGGACATGCGGTACACGACGTCCATATCGAGCGACTCCTTCGTCACGATGGGTGCCGCCGCATCATAGAAATGAAAGCCTTCCCCGCCGCAGAAGGCTTCGATGGACTCCGCCAGAGCGCCTTCTGTCAGCGGCCCCGTCGCGATGATGGTGATACCGTCCTTCGGAAGCTCCGTCACCTCTTCTTCCACGACGGAGATCAGTGGGTGATCCTTCACCTTCTCCGTCACGGCTTTCGCATAGCCCATGCGGTCGACCGCAAGCGCTCCGCCCGCGGGGACGCTGTGTGTGTCCGCGGCATCCATGATAAGGGAGTGGAGGCGTCTCATTTCTTCCTTCAGGAGGCCGACGGCATTCGTCATCGCCGCTGCCCGAAGGGAATTGCTGCAGACAAGCTCTGCAAAATAGGATGTGTGGTGCGCCGGTGTCTGCTTGGTGGGACGCATCTCGATGAGTGTCACCGGGATGCCCATCTCTGCGAGCTGCCAGGCCGCTTCACTTCCGGCAAGGCCCGCACCGACTACGGTGATATGGTCTGTCATATATGTCTCCTTTGTAAGGTTATAGGGTTCAGGGTTAGCCTGTGGGGCGTGCCGCCCCTTGATTTCGATTGAAAGCTCTGTTTGAATGAAAAATTAGAAATGAGAAATGAGAAATCGTGGTGCGGCGCATAAAAATCAGCAGCGCCGCGGAGATTTGAAACTATCGGGTTTCTCGTATCGCAAACCTAATCCCTAGCTACTAATTTCTAGTCACTAGTCACTCATCCCTGCTTTCACACATGCATCGTTTATCGGTCTGCAAGAAAGATTTCTCGCTTCGCTCGAAATGACGATACGAGAGAGTCTGGTATCTCCCAGTCACCAATCACTAGTCACTTGCGACTCCTAATCCCTAGTCACTTCTCCTCTTTCTTTGCTCTTGTTTTCCGCTTCGGATGGGTCGGACAATCAGGATTCGAGCAGGAAATGACCTCCTTGCCCGTTTTATAGGTTTTCTTCGTCATGATGGCTCCGCAAGTCTCACAGAACTTGTTGATCGGCTCATTCCAGAGCGCCATGTCGCACTTCGGGTAGCGGCTGCATCCGTAGAAAATGCGGCCTCGATGGCTTCTGCGCTGCACCATATGCCCTTCATGGCACTTCGGACAGACGATGCCCGTGTCGATCACGATGGCTTTATTTGCGCCGCAGGACGGACATTTCAGATAACGACCATAGGGGCCTGTGCGATAGACCATGAGCGTACCGCAGGCATCGCATTTCACATCAGACACCTCTTCCGGCCCTTCGGCAAGGCTGTACGGCTTGATGTTCTTGCAGTTCGGATAATTCGGGCAGGCAAGATATTTCCCATAGCGGCCCATTTTCACGATCATCTTTGCACCGCATTTCTCACAGGTGACATCAGAGACTTCCTGATTCTCCTTTTTATCCTTTTCTGCTTCTACATTCGCTGACTCGAGCTCGGCCGCAAAGACTTTATAGAAGTCTGTCATGACCTTTTTGTAGGTGGCTTTGCCTTCCGCGATCTTATCGAGCCAGTTTTCCAGGTTCGCCGTGAAATCAACATTGATGATGCCTTCGAAATATTTCTTCAAAAGCTCCGTCACTTTGAATCCGACTTCTGTCGGAACGAATTGTTTATTTTCCTTCGTCACATAGCGTCTCTTCTGGATGGTATCTAGGATCGGCGCATAGGTGGACGGACGGCCGATGCCTTTTTCTTCCAGTGTCTTGATGAGGCTCGCTTCTGTATACCTGGGCGGCGGCGCGGTGAAATGCTGCTCGCCATTGACTTTGGTGTTTTTGACGATATCGCCTTTTTTGAGCGGAGGAAGGAAATCAGTTTCCTCGCTGTCCTTCTTTTTCGACGGCTGCATGATGGTAAAGCCGTCGAAGAGGACATGCACGCCCGTCGCCTTCAAGGTGTAGATGCCGCACTGAAGCGTCGCACTTGTACTCTGCTGGATCTGCGGTGCCATCTGGGACGCGATGAAACGATTCCAGATCAGGGTATAGAGACGGAGCTGGTCGCGAGAAAGGATGCCCGTGAGAGCAGGCGGCGGGAAGGAAAGGCTGGTCGGGCGGATGGCTTCATGGGCATCCTGTGCTTCCTTCGACTTGCTGAAAACGTTCGGCTTCGCCGGCAGGTAGTCTTCCCCATAGGTCTCGGAAATATACGGACGCACCTGCTTGATCATTTCATCAGAAATACGGGTAGAGTCGGTACGCATGTACGTGATGAGCCCCACGTGGCCATGTCCGGGGATCTCTACGCCTTCATACAGGTTCTGCGCAAGCATCATCGTTTTCTTCGAGCTGAAATTCAGCTTATTGACTGCATCCTGCTGCATGGTGGAGGTGGTGTAGGGCGGCTTTGTCTTGCGCTGCTTTCTGGACTTCGTGACAGCGGTGACTTCAGCCTCTTTCCCCTCGATTCCTTTGACCGCAGCATCCGTCTCTTCCCCATTATGGAGTTCCGCATCCTTCCCGTCGATCTGGGTCAGCTTCGCTTTGAAGGACTCCTTCTTTTCCGTCTTGTACATGGCTTCGATCGACCAGTACTCGACAGGGACAAAAGCACGGATCTCCTCTTCTCTTTCGCAGATAAGTCGGGTCGCGACCGACTGCACACGGCCTGCGGAAAGGCCACGGTAGACCTGCCGCCACAGCCATGGCGAGAGCTTGTAGCCCACCAGACGGTCGAGGACACGGCGCGCCTGCTGGGCATCGACACGGTCAAGATCGATCGGCTCCGGATCTTGGATCGCTTCACGGATCGCCGGCGGCGTGATCTCATGGAAAGCAATACGCACCTTGTCTTCCGGATTCACATCCAGAAGCTTCGACAAATGCCAGGAAATCGCTTCGCCTTCGCGATCAGGGTCCGTTGCCAGAAGAATATCGCAGCACTGGTTCGCCGCTTTCTGCAGATCCTTGATGACATTCGCCCGATCCGTCGAGTTGACGTACTCCGGCGTAAAGTCATTCTCTATATCGACCCCCATGGTACGCTTGGGGAGATCACGCAGGTGTCCCATGGACGCCATGACTTTGTAGTCCGGACCTAAGATGCGCTCGATGGTCTTCGCCTTGGCCGGGGATTCCACCACGACCAGGTGCTTGCCCTTGGGATTCGGCTTTCTTTTAAATGCGACCTGCCGTGTGCGGCGGGTCTTTTTCTTTTCGATCGTTATCGTTCTGGTAATAGGCACTTCATTCCTCCTGAAATGGTTTGTTGTATGGAATAAACGCAGATGGGATCAGACTCTCTCCTGACTTTTCTTAGAAAAGCACCGGTCACATTGAAGGATCCGCGTTCCCTTAGTCTTTCCTCGTCACGATGTATCGCCCCGAGCCGACCTCTCTGATGTATCCTTTCAGCTGAAGCTGGAGCAGCAGCATGGTCAGTTTTACCACAGACAGGCCGGACTGCTGCAGGATCTCCTCTGACGTCACTTCGTTTTCTGTACAGCAGAAACGATACACCAATTCTTCCTCCAATGTCAACTGCTCAAGGAAACCTTTTTCAGATTTTTTATTCTCTTCTTCCTTCCAGCCATACTCCGAGAGGATGTCATCTGCCGATGTACAGCAGATGGCACCATTCCGGATGAGCTGATTCGTCCCCTTGCAGGAAGGCAGCCAGATGCTCCCCGGGACAGAGAATACATCGCGCCCTTCCTCCAAAGCAAAGTCAGACGTAATGAGCGAGCCGCTCCGTTCAGCCGCTTCCACGACGAGTATCCCGCGGCTCATCCCTGCGATGATGCGGTTTCTCGCAGGAAACTGGCGGCCAAGCGGCGGCGTACCGGGCGGGTACTCGGAGACCAGTGTCCCGCCGCTCTCTATCACCTGATGGAACAGATGGCGGTTCTCCGGTGGATATGCGCGGTCCAGACCGCACGCCAGCACGACCACTGTCGGCGATCCGCCTTCCATCGCGCCCGTATGCGATGCGCTGTCGATCCCTCGTGCTCCGCCGGAAACGACCGTGATGCCGTGAGCGGAGAGCCCTCTGGCAAGTTCATGTGCCGTCTCGATCCCATATGCCGTCGCTTTTCGCGATCCGACGATAGCGATCGTCCGTTCAAAGCAGGGCAGCGCCCCGCGATAAAATAGAACTGCCGGCGGATTCGCCGTCGCAGACAAAAGCGGCGGATAGTCACTGTCCTCAAAGGTAGAGCAGCGAATATCAAGCCGGTAGAGCTTCTCTTCGATCTGCTCAAGGCTTGTCTCATTTCGGTAAGCCAGAAAGGCAGCCAGTGTCTTTCCCGTCAAAATATGTGACTTTTCGATAGACTCCGCCGATGCTTTCCATACATCTTCCGCCGTTTCAAAATAGTCCATCAAAGCCCGCATGTGCTTCGCGCCCAGCCGCGGACAGCCCGGAAGGGCAGCAGCATAGATATCCATGGGATGCTCCTTATATATAAGCAGATCAAAGATCCAGGGTCAGAGCTGACAAAAAGAGGTATGGCAAGGCTCCGTTTCGCCCCCGGTCACTTTCCATTGATCATATTTCTGAAACTGATCGCTTCGGCGACATGCTCGGGGCGGATCTGGTCGGAACCCGCGAGGTCAGCGATCGTCCGTGCAACTTTAATGATGCGGTCATAGCTTCTGGCCGAAAGGTGCAGCTTTTCGAAGACGACACGCAGCATTTCTGTCCCCTCCGCGTCGAGCTGACAAGTCTCCTTCAGCTGGCGATGCCCCATCTGTGCATTGCTCTGCATATGCCAGCGTGAGAGACGCTCCGCCTGCACAGCCCGCGCCTCGGCGACGCGCTTTGCAATATCACAGGAAGGCTCGCCCTGAATAGTCGCGGTGAGCTCACTGTATTTCGGGCGCATCACAGAGACATGCAGGTCGATGCGGTCGAGAAGCGGCCCGGAAATCTTCTGTCCGTAACGGCGGATTTCTCCATCCGTGCAGGTACATTCCCGCTGCGGATCTCCAAGGTATCCGCAGGGACATGGATTCATCGCCGCTATCAAGATAAAATCCGCCGGATAGGTGAAGGCTGCATTCACACGGGAAATATGTACTTCTCTGTCTTCCAGAGGCTGGCGCAGGACTTCCAGCACCGTTCTTGGAAATTCCGGCAGCTCGTCCAGAAAAAGTACGCCGCGGTGAGCCAGGGTCACTTCCCCTGGTCTCGGGATACTGCCGCCGCCGATGAGCCCCGCCATGGAGATCGTATGATGCGGACTTCTAAACGGGCGCTCCCGCATGATATCTTCCGCTTTATAGAGGCCGGCGACGCTGTAGATCTTCGTCACTTCGAGCGCTTCTTCCCGCGTCATCGGAGGAAGGATGGTCGTGATGCGGCGGGCCAGCATGGTTTTCCCGGAGCCCGGCGGCCCGGTCATCAATACATTGTGCGCTCCGGCAGCTGCGATCTCCATCGCCTTCTTGGCAAGGATCTGTCCCTGCACCTCTGCATAGTCTACATCACTCATCACTTCGCGACGCGTCTCGTGCCGCTCTGCCGGTGCCATCTCCTGGCGGCCGCAGAGAAATTCCACCAGATCCCGGAATGTCTTCGGTCCATAGACCGTGATATTCTCACAGAGAAGTGCTTCACCGGTCACGTCTTCGGCCATGACAAATTTGGAGATCCCCGCTTCCCGTCCGGCAAGCACCATGGAGAGAATGCCGGGGACCGGGCGGATCTCTCCCTTGAGCGAGAGCTCTCCGATAAACATGATCCCTTCGAGTGCTTCTTTTGCGACATCGCCGCTCGCAGCCAGAAGGCCGACAGCGATCGGAAGATCCAGTCCAGAGCCATCTTTTTTGAGGTCTGCCGGAGCCAGATTCACCGTCACTTTGTCGACAGGAAAGTGATAGCCGGAGTTCCGGATGGCAGAGTGTACACGCTCCTTCGACTCTTTGACCGCCGTTGTCGGAAGTCCCACGATGTCAAAGGAGGGAAAATTCTTATTGATGTCGACTTCGACGCCGATCACGTGACCATTCAGGCCGAACGTGGTCGAGCCCAATACTTGTGCATACATAGGATATCCTCCTTTGAGAAGGGAAATGATGTAGGGTTCAGGGTTCAGGGTTCAGGGTTCAGGGGTAGCCCCCCGGCGTGGTGCCCTTTGATTACATTTGAAAGCCTCGCTTGCATGAGAAATTAGAAATGAGAAATGCGAAATGGTGGTGCGGCGCATTTCGTCATCCTGAGCGGAGAAAAGCGTCGTATGTTAGCAAAATTTATATAAAACTATGCGGCGCTTCCTCATTTGATGCGCCGTACCTTCACTCCTCACTCCTAATTCCTCACTCCTCACTTGACTTAGAAGTTATGCCAGTTATTTAGGAAAAGCAATACGAGTCACTAGTCACTGATCCCCAGCCACTCATCCCCGCTTTCAAAACGCATTCCTGATATGATGAAACTTCACAGTCCCATCCGCCATCTGCATGACTTCGACGACGTCGAAACGGATGCGCCGGCCTTCTATATGGCGGCTGCACGCGAAGGCTTTCGCTGTATAGCGGATATGCTGCTGCTTGAAGGGCGTCACCGCTTCCTTCGGTTCTCCATAGCGACGGTTTGTGCGGCTCTTGACCTCGATGAATACCAGCGTCTCTCCATCTTCCATGATGAGGTCGATCTCCCCATGGGTACGCTTGAAATTACGCGTAAGGAAATGGTACCCCTTCCCTTCCAGATATTTTTCTGCCGCCGTTTCTCCGTCGCGGCCAAAGCGGGTCGTCTGCATAGTATATCTCCTTGGCTATATGGCGCTTTCCGCCTGCCTAGTCTCGGTGAGCGAGACCATTCTTTACTCTATTCTCTATCCTCCCCGCCGTTTCGTCAATGAAAGAACGTCGGTATATGCAAACGGTATCAATAATGACTTTCTCATGAAAAAAAGTAATAGCAGAGACATGGTCTGCTATTACTTTCCTCATCCCAAGGAAACTGCTTCCGCCATAGCAAGAAGTCGTTTCCGATCCGTCTTCCCTGTAGATGTTTTCGGGATAGATGCCACTCGAAGGATACGGTGCGGGATCTCCCAAGCCCGAAGCTTTCCCACAAGAAGGCTCATAAGTCGAGCATCCGAGGCAGGCACCTGACCGGACAGAAAGGCAATCAGGCGGTCATCCCCATTCGCCTGCTTCTCTCCGATGACCTCAGCCTCCTCTACGCCGGGCAGCATCAGAAGATGGGAGAGCACCTTCTGGCGACTCACATGATTTCCCTTGATGTGATACTGATCCTCTCTGCGACCGAGGAAGTAGAGCATCCCCTCTTCATCGACGCGGCCCATATCATGACAGGTAAGAGGTCTTTCTGCCCCTTCGACAGCAAACGGCGTATCGACGTAGATCTCTTCGTCCCTGATGATGATCGAGATCCCCGGAAACGGCCGCCCCACTGCGCTCGGATGGGTCAGGATATCTTTCCCTTCGATATAGCTCACATAGCTTAGCTCGGACGCACCATAGTAAAGGATGGTACGGCTCCTCGGGAAATGCCGGGTAAGCGCATCCAAGATCCGCTTCGTCATGAGCTGCGAGCCTGTCAGAATATGCGTGACGGACGGGGCTTTCCCTCTGACGCGGCAAAGGGCGGAGAGCTTCGAGGGGATCATATAGACATGCGTCGCCTGCGTCTCTCCGATGTCTTTCATCCATGTCTTTGGCTGTACAGCCTCCGTCCCCGCGATCGTCCCTCCTGCATACAGGAAGGCCATCAGCATGTTCAGATTTCCTGTGAAAGCCATCGAACCGGACAGATAAAGCACCGCATGCCTATCGATGTGAAAAATATCGTTCTGCACTGGAAAAAAATCCCGCCAGCTCGCCTCTTTTCGAAAGAGTACCTTGGCAAGGCCGCTCGTCCCCGAGGTCAGTACACCAAAGTCGGCGTCGGCCCCCGTCTCTTTGCCGGTCAGCTGCCAGAGCTCTCCCGCCGGCTGCATCTTCAGCCCGTCAAAGCAGGTATCAGAAAGAAGGCCTCCGATCGGACGCTCCCTGAGAAGCGCGGCGATGTCCTCCGCCTTCAGGTATTCGTGAAGCAGCACCGGCACGACCCCCGCCATCATCGCGCCAAGGAAATAGAGCACCTGCGAGGGAGGATCTGAGAAGCGCAGTCCCAGCACCTCTCCCTGCCATGGAGATAGAGACGCTGCGATCGCACAGACGCGCGAGTACGCCTCACTATATGACAGCGCCTCTCCCCTCCATAAGAGAAAGATCTTCCGGGGGGACTTCTCAGCCCAGCGTTTTAAATCCTCATATAAATGCATTGTCTTTTCTTCCTGTTCATGATATGAAATCTGATACATTGGGATTTCTGAAATTTGAAAGCAGGTATGAGGGATGCGTGGCTAGGGATTAGGGACTAGGGATTAGAAACAAGCGGTGATTGAAATAGCGCAATTGGTATACTGACCGTTCTGCAAGGAAGATCTCTCGGCTACGCTCGAGATAACGACGGCGCGAAGCGCCATCAAAATTCTGCGGCGCTTCTATATTTTTATGCGCCGCACCACCACTCCTAACTCCTAACTCCTAACTAGAGAGCGCGAGGCTTTCAAACGTAGTCAAGGGACGGCACGACCCCTGAAACCATTATGCGTCTCTTCCCATCTTATTTTCTATCAGTATCGCTTCGGCGACGCCACCCGCAGCCGGGATCGCGGCGACACCATAGCGCCCGTTTTTCTGCTTGAGGATCGCCATCAGATGGATCATGATCTCCGCCCCGGATGCCCCATAGGGATGTCCGTAAGCCAAAGCACCGCCGAAGCAGTTCAGCCGATCCTTCACGGACGGATGACGCCCCATGAAATCGGCACTGATGACCGCGAAGGCTTCATTATACTCGAAGGCATCAATATCTTCATAGGAAAGCCCCTCTTGAGATAACAGTTGAGAGACCGCCTGATCCGCCATGAGAGGCGAGCAAGCTGCATCGCCACCGAACGCGCGCACCGTCTTGATCTCCGCCATCGGATGCGCGCCATGCGCCTTCACCCAGTCATCGGAAGCGAGCGCCACAAAAGCCGCACCATCATTCATCGTGCAGGCATTCGCCGCCGTGAGTATCCCATCTGGCACATTCGTCACATGCGGCGCTCTTGCCAGCAGTCGTTCGCTCATCCTTGGACGGATGGCCTCATCCCTTGTACTGCCAAAGAGAGGCACGATGTACGGCGCGAGGCAGCCTTCCTTCTCTACGCGGCTCGCCCGCTTGTGGCTAAGAAGGGCTGACTCATCCGCTTCTTCTTTGGAAATCCCTGCTTTCTTCGCCGCGCGCTCCGCGCCCAGAAGCATCGCATCATCACTAAATTCCCCCGGACGGAACTGCGCCGCCGTGAATTCAGGCTCTCTCTTTCGGCTTCGTTCATCCCATTCCTGATAGATGCGGCGCGGTGCGAGCGAAGCGCTCTCGGTGCCGCCCGCAAGGATGAAGTCCGCCATCCCGGAGGCGATCTTTGCTGCAGAGAGGTCGATCGCTGCCAAAGCAGACGCACACTGGAGATCCAGCGTCATAGCGGGGACCTCTTCCGGAAGACCCGCCTCGAGTACCGTGAGGCGTCCGATATTTCCGCCAGGGCCCACCGCATTCCCGCAAAGCACCAGATCCGGAAGTGCTGACTTCCCGTACTTCGACCACACCCTGTGAAGAATTTCTCCGCCCAGCACCTCAGGCCGCACCGTCTTGAAGATGCCATATCGTATACCGATATGGCTGCGCAGCCCGCCCAGAAGATACACCCGATCTCTCATTCCCTGCTTCCTTTCCGCTGCCATTCTCCGGCAAAGCACAATGTATCCGTATACCCGAGAAGCTGATCCCCCTCTTTTTTCAAGTATACCATCTCTCCTGCCCTGACAGGATGATGGAAACGAAGCCGGATTGCTTTCCCGGGATACATGGCAACGAGCGACACGAGCAGCTGAAAACCGCTCACGATCGGCTGCGATCCCTGATGGATCGCATTATGATCCCCCAAGGCATCACTGAAGTGATGGACCTCCTCAGCCGTAAACAGACGCCACGGCTCTCCCTCCCGTTCCTTCCGCGGACATTTCCCCGCATGGAAAGGAAGGAGCACCATAGAAAGCTCCCCGCCGTCCGTACATGCCGAAAGGCGGATGAGCCGTCCCTCCTTGACATGTACCCCGCAGGATGCCTTCGGCGTGCCTTCTTTCCAGAGGATCTCCGCCATCACCATCCCCTGCCATGCGTCTTTCCATACCGAGCAGAGCATTCTCATCTGTTCTTCCATACAGCCTCCGAAAAAAGCTGTGACAGCCAGGGCCATCACAGCTTTTACATCATACAAAACAACCGGGAAACGCTGATCCAGCTCCAAACCGTATTCTTAGTCTCTCTCGATCAGTGTCTTTCTATACTTTGCCACCAGGAAAGAGGCGAGGATGATCTTAGCCAGATCACCGGGCAGGAAGGGGAACATGCACATCACCATCGCTGACCACATGCCTGTACCGGTGAGGAACATGAACCAGCCGATCCCCATCACGTAGCAGACTGCCGTACCTGCCAATGTCGCAGCGAGCATCGGCTTGAAGGTATGTCCCAGCTTTTCAGATACCAGCCCCACCACGAAAGCCATCGGCGCAAAGCCGAGGATGAATCCGCCCGAAGGCCCTGCCAGGACAGAGATCCCCGCACGCATCATCGAAAAGACCGGCACACCGGCTGCCCCAAGAATGAGATAGATCAAAAGAGCGAGAAGTCCATAGCGCTTCCCGAGAAAACCACCGGCCATCAGGACTCCGAACGTCCCGAGCGTGATCGGCACTGGCTGGATCGGAATGGTCAGCTGCGAGCACACCGCGCACACCGCAGCGAAGAGCGCACACAGGACCTGCATGCGGATCGAATAATTTGTATTCATGGATATGACCTCCTAGAAATTGGCCGAGACAAGAACCCGAAGGTGTAAGGTGCCAAAGTTTTCCTACCAGTCACCAGCCACTCCCAATCCCTGCCAACTATATTTGATGTGCTTATTATAAAATGCGAAAAACTGTTTGTCAACTCAGTTTATTTAATAGTTGACAAACAGTTAACAGTAGAATCATGCCGCACATGGATTTCCTTACGCATGTCCGTGCAGGATGAAGCGCTTTGTGAAATAATTCCAAATCATCACGATCGCAGAAGCCACGACCTTCGAAAACATATACCATATCCCAAGAAGGTCGATGCAGCACCACATGACAAGCTGATTCAGCCCCAGCCCCATGAGAGACGTCACAATAAAGAGCACCATCTGTTTCGTACTCTGATTCTCTGCATGAAAGACCACATAGACGCAGAGAATGTAATTCACAAGGAGGGAAATCGTAAAAGCGATCGGCGCAGAGACCAGCGGCGGAAGACCGCCATACTCCGTCAATGTAAAAAGCAGGACATACTCTAAGAGGAAGCATCCGCCCCCGACAGCAAGGAAACGAAAAACTTCCCAGAAACGATCCATGGAAGGGAAGATCTTCAAAATAAGCGACTCTAAAAATGTAGGCATAATATGTTCCTTTGGGAATAGCAGTTAGGGAAACACTGATTCAATCGCAGAATCAGCGTTTCCCTAGAACCCATCAACCTGAACCTGACAACCATCATATTTCTATTTCATTAACATCCGAATCATATTCATCTGGATCTCCAGATTCTTTCTGGCATTCTTGACCTCGGTATCCAGCACAAGACCGATGCCTGTGGAAATCACGGCGGCCACCATGAAGAAACCGGAGGTCACGAGCGTCGGCATCTTGGGGACAAGGCCCGTTGCGAGATACTCATGAAAAACAGGAAGAAAGAGCGAGAGAGAAATGAGTGTGAGGACGAGTGCCGCCGCCAAGAAGAACCGCAATGGGCGATAATCCTTGTACAGCATGAAAATCGTTTTCAGCACCCGCGCCCCATCACGGAAGGTATGGAGCTTGCTGACACTTCCCGCCGGACGGTCGCGATAGGATACCGGCACCTGCATGAGAAGCAGATTCTTATCCTGTGCGTGGATCGTCATTTCCGTCTCGATCTCAAACCCTTCTGACAGGATCGGAAACGTTTTCACAAATAGGGGAGAAAAAGCCCGATAGCCCGTCATGACGTCTCGGATCTCCTCTCGTCCCCTGCCCCAGAAAAAATTGATGAACCGGCGGACGAGCACATTGCCGGAATTATGAAAAGGGCGCTTGTTCTCTTCAAAGTACGTCGACGAGAGCCTGTCACCGATCACCATGTCGGCTCTCCCCGAGAGCACGAGCTCCGCCATCTCCCGCGCCGCTTCGGCGGGATACGTATCATCGCCATCAGTCATCACATAGCAGTCTGCCTCGATGTCGCGAAACATGGAGCGGATCACATTGCCCTTCCCCTGACGGTATTCATGCACGACGATCGCCCCCGCACGCTTTGCGATTTTCGCCGTGCCATCGGTTGAATTGTTATCATAGACATAGATGTCCGCCTCCGGGAGTACCGCGCGGAAATCTGTCACCACCTTCTCAATGGTCAGGGCTTCATTCCAGCAGGGAATGAGAACAGCGATACGGGGCATGGGATATCTCCTTTTCATGAAATAAGGTTTCGGTCAAGGCTTCAGATGTAGCCCAAAAAGCGTACCGCCCTTTACTTGGATGCAAAAGAAGTTTAACAGATTCTATAGGTTCAAACGGAGCGTCATGCTGCGCTTCGCAGGAACGTAAGATCCACACAGCAGATCTCCTGTGGACATAACGTCATCCGCCTGCCATTAGCGTCTCCATTGTACACCATGGAGACAGGCCGTGCCAATCGATTCCCGAATTGTTTAAAATTTAGAAAAGCTGAGGCCAGCAGTTTCTTGCTCATTGCTTGCTGTTTGGAAATCCACGCCACGCATTCTAAGGCTTGGGTTGTAAGCATTACAATACGTGCCTGTCCCTGTGCTAAGGATCATGAGCCCTACGTTCCACGGGCTGATCCTCCCCTGTGCCCTGCCCCAAAACCCATTTGATTTCCTTCCCCATTCCCTGTATGATAGGAGAAAAACGAAAGAGGACTTGCTATGAGCGAAGACGTATCGATATTACAGACGGCGGAAGAGATCCGCGCACACATTTTAGACATTTATTCTAAAAACCATTTCATGAGTGACTATTTCCATATAAAGATCACGGACATCCATTGCGGCAGTGCGACCGTCAGCCTGAAGACGGATCCTTTGAAGCACAACAACCACAGAGGACGCCTGCACGGGGGCGTACTGGTAGCGCTCGCCGACTCGGTCACGGGCGTCACCTCGGCCACCGTCGGTGCCTCCGTCGTGACGGTCGCTATGACGATGAATTTCATCCGTACAGCAAAGCCGGGAGAGACGATCCGCGTCACAAGCCGCATCACGCACAATGGCCGCACTACGATCGTCATCGAAGCGGATATGTTCGATGAAGAGGATCACCTGATGGCCAATATCCTTGCGACAATGATGGTGGTGGATCATTTCCCGGAAATCCCGAGAGAATGGCGAGATAGTGACTAGTGACTAGTGACTGGTGACTAGGGACTAGGGACTAGTCCCTAGGACGTGCCGCTCCTTGATTGTGAATGAAAGCTCTACTCGAATGAGGAATTAGGAATGAAGGTGGCGTCTTCGCCGCGAATATATATGAGGCGATGCCTGAAGGCCGGAGGATAGAAGTCAGATGTCTGACGTCTGATATCTGATGTCTCCTAGTCTAATCCCTAGCCACTCATCCCTCATCCCTGCTTTCAAACTTATTTGCGGCGCGAAAATCAAAAGCGCCGTCTTTTTTATGAAATCTTCCCATGCAAAAAAGACGTAGAATCATGCATCCTACGTCTTTTTTGATTTTAGTTGATTTTGGGAAACGCTGATTAAATCACAGAATCAGTGTTTCCTTAGATTTTCGAGAGTGCCTGTTCGAGATCTGCGAGAAGGTCATCGATGTTTTCGATACCTACGGAGATGCGGACGGTGCCCGGGGTGATGCCCGCTGCCTGCTGGGCTTCCGGGGAAAGCTGCTGGTGGGTCGTGGAAGCCGGGTGAACGACAAGAGACTTGGAATCACCGACATTGGCCAGGTTAGAGAAGATCTCAAGATTGTCGGTGAATTTTCTTGCTGCATCAAAGCCATCCTTGAGTTCGATGGAGAAGATGGAGCCTGCGCCCTTTGGCAGGTATTTCAGCTGCAGCTTGTGGTACGGGGAAGATTCGAGGCCCGGATAATTAACTTTAGCGACCTTCGGGTGCTTTTCGAGGAATTCTGCGACCTTGGTGGCATTGTAGACGTGGCGTTCTACGCGAAGAGACAGGGTTTCGAGGCCCTGAATGAAGAACCAAGAGGAGATCGGGGAAATGCAAGCACCGGTATCACGGAGAACCTTCGCACGGATACGGGTCACGAAGCCTGCGCCCGGTACGTCAGTTGCAAAGTTGATGCCGTGATAGGAAGCATCCGGAGAAGCGAAGTGCGGGTATCTTTCCGGCTGGTTCCAGTTGAACTTGCCATTTTCTACGATCGCGCCGCCCAAAGTCGTACCGTGACCGCCGATGAATTTCGTGGTGGAGTGAACCACGATATCCAGACCATGTTCCAGCGGACGGAAGAGATAAGGCGTCGCGAAGGTATTATCAATGATGACCGGCAGGCCGTGGGCGTGAGCAATGTCGCGAATGGCATCGAAGTCCGGGATATTGATGGCCGGATTCCCCAGGGTTTCGATATAGACGGCCTTTGTCTTTGGTGTGATCGCTGCTTCGATCTCTTCCGGATGATCCGGATTTACGAAATGGGTGGTGATGCCGAGCTGCGGCAGGGTATCGGTGAAGAGCTCATAGGTCCCGCCATACAGTGTAGAGGCAGAAACGATCTCATCCCCGGCACCGGCAATGTTCAGGATCGCATAGGTGACAGCAGCTGCCCCGGAAGCAACGGCGAGAGCCGCCGTGCCGCCTTCCAAAGCGGCCAGTCTCTTTTCGAGTACATCCTGGGTCGGATTCGTCAGGCGACTATAGATATAACCGGCATCCTTCAGAGCGAAGCGGTCTTCTGCCTGCTGCGCGTCCTTGAATACATAGGAAGTGGTCTGGTAAATCGGAACCGCTCTGGCGCCGGTCACCGGATCCGGTACCTGACCTGCATGCTGCTGAAGAGTTTCGAAATGATAATGTTTTACGTCTGCCATGATGAATTCCTCCTGTAAAAAAAGGCTGTTGATAGCTCGCCGGAAAGCGTCTCTCTGAACTATCAATCACTATTTCTTCCTTCATAGTAAATGTGGCAATGCTTGGGCAATAAAAAAATCTCGTCCCTATCAAAGGGACGAGATCGTCATTCGTGTTACCACCCAATTTTATGTCCGGATCACTCCAGAACACCTTATCAGGTACGCCGGCTATTGCCTTGATACCCTATCTCTATAACGGGAGCTCCCGGGCTGCTTCATCATTCAGCATGCCAGGCTCAGAGGCCATCTTCCATGGATTCGTCTGCGCTCCTTCTCACCAGGTGGAGCTCTCTTTGCCAGCGTCCTTCATGTACTCTTCTCTTCACTGCCTTTATGAAGTTGAAGCTACTATACACCCTCAGAGAATTTGTGTCAAGAGTTTTTTATTCAAAATGGGCAGAAAGGTGTGGGGTTTAGGATCGGGATCTAAGGATCCAATGGAGCCCGCAGGTGGCAAAGGGAGGATATGTCTCCCATGGCAGCAGAAGGATGCTTCCTACGCTCTGCTGCACTTTATAGCTAAGCCGTCCCGCTCCCCGCAGGAGCTTTTGCACGCTGCATCCAGCATCAGCTTTCTTTGACAGCCTGAACAAACGCCGCTATCTTCTCCGGATTCTTCCCCTTCCTGTCTGTATACTCCACACCCGACGATACGTCGACGACGTCAGGATGGATGAGGGAAATCGCCCTTCCTACATTCTCTGCCGTAAGGCCGCCCGCAAGAAACCAAGGTTTCTTACGTTTCTTTTCCGCGAGCCTCTTCCAGTCGAAGGCCTTCCCACTGCCAGGCTCTGCCGCGTCAAAAAGATGAGCGCAGATGCGGGGATCCTCTTCTTCCTCCACTTTGCCATTATACGCACGGATGATGGGGAGCCTGGTCATGGAAAGTACCTCTGCTCCAAGCACGCCGTGCACCTGCATATAGTCGAAGCCTGCCTTCTCGATCTCCTCAGCCTGTGCCGGCGAGGGAGACACCACGACCGCCACCTTTTTAATGCGCGGATCTGCCGCACGCATGATGGCCTTTGCCGTCTCAAGAGAAATGTTCCGTTTGCTCTTCTCGAAGAAAAGCACCATCCCCATATATGAGACATCAGGATAGGAAACAAATGCGGCCTCCTTCGGATCTGTGAAGCCACAGATTTTGATCTGAGTCATAGAACCCTCCTTTGACGTCATCAGCCCCCTCCGAGTAATGCTATTAAGTTAAGGAAATCGTTAGCTACGTAACGTCTTGCTTCCCCCTT
>ERZ773165.37-NODE-37-length-107804-cov-9.296096_pt1 | contig 107804 bp, 88 predicted proteins | sample MGYA00581003_ERZ773165 | MGnify/ENA primary metagenome ERZ773165 (study PRJEB29015, sample SAMEA2737817) | human gut metagenome | biome: human gut; feature: human-associated habitat; material: faeces | place: China | collected 2012 ... | reverse complement strand
TAGACCGAAAAGATTCCTTAAGATGATGCAGGTTATTTTTTGAATGTTACTTAGGGGGTATTTACCAAAAAAATTTACGTTTCTTATGATTCGTATATGTTTCTTTTCGTTTTTTACGTTCACTATGCCGATATTGCGCCGGATTCGGGAACAGATCCCGAACCAATTTGACATCATTAAAAACTACTTCAACTATGGAGAACTCCGAGACAACAAAGGTCGGCATCCAAGACGCGACCGGCTGTTCTTCTATGGATCAAGACTTGTGACAAGGCAGATCAAACGTGGAGATGAAGACTATGTTCTGGCTCCGGTCAAGGTTATCTGCATTATGAATTACGAGGACGAGCATCCGAATTCCCCTGATGACAAGATCCTCTATCATTATCGTACTCAGGAAATCGAAACCGGAGAGCCTTTTGGTGGCCAAATGTCGTTCTTTCTTCTTGAATTGCCAAGAGTTATGCGATACAATGATGAATATGACAGTCCCATCGCAGGATGGTGCAGGATATTCAGAAATTTCACTATATTTGCCAAATCGAGGTCTGAAAAAGATGCCGTGTTCAATAAATTGGAAAGAGCGATGCGCGTCAGCGGCCTTGACGACAAGGAGATTGACAACTATTTCAGTGATATGATGACAGAAAAAGAAATGCGCCCGTACATCAAGGGTGCCGAGCAGCAAGGTTACCGCAAAGGCTTTAAGGAAGGTTCCGAACAAGGCAAGGCGGAGGTCGCAAAGTCATTGTTGTCTTTGGGCTTACCCACTGATCAGATCAAGATTGCCACGGGGCTGTCTTCTGAACAGATTGAGGCCTTGAGGTAAAATTAGGATTTGAATATTTTATTAACGACAAAGAGGGCGACTGATTAAGTCGTCCTCTTTGTCGTTAATCCGGACGGAATGTCCGGGAATATATTCATTACTCGGCTTCGGTGGTCTCGCCTGGCATCATCACAACCTCGACGAAGTTGCCGGAGTTGTAGAGTCTGGCGGCGGTGTCACGGATGGACTCCTTGGTCAGGCCACCTATGGCGGCCTCCCACTCCTTGTCGTAGTCGTAGCCGCCGCGGAAGTAGCGGAGCAGGTCTGACAGCCAGTAGGAGTTGTTGATCCGGCTCTCAGGGACATTCTTCTTGAAATGCTCGACTGTCCTTGTAAATTGCTCATCGGTCGGGCCTTCCTCGGCGAGTTTCCTGAAACCGTCCTGAGCCAGAGCCCTGAGCTTCTCGGCAAGGGCTGGCTTGCAGTTGAAGTAAACCTGAAGAAGATACCTCCCGTTAGGATCCTTGCGGGCATTAGCCACGGTGGACGCACCATAAGTACCGCCTTCGTCCTCACGGAGAGTGTCGGTGTAGATCTGGTCGAGGATGTAGCTGACAGCGCTGGCAAGAGTCTGCTCCTTGACGGTGAACGGACGGTAGTCGCTATAGACCTGAAGGACGGTTGTCAGCGGAGTCTCCATCTTCTGGTCGAAGACATCCACGACCTTGCCCTTGACAAGCTGCGGCTGCACATCAGCCCACTTGGCGGCTTTCTTGCCCTTTGGAAGAGATCCGATATATTTCTCTACCAAAGGTTTGAGGGTGTCAAGACTGACATCACCGACAATCACCATTGTGGCACCGGCAGCATCGGCGAAGAGCCTGCGATAGTTCTTCTCGATGGTCTGGAGGTTGGCCTTCTCAAGTTTCTCCATAGAAAGCACCTCATTTCTTGGGTTGTCGTTGTAGAGAACCTTGTTGAATCTCTTCTGGAAAGCGAAGTTAGGTGTGTTCACGAGATTAGGAAGAACGGCCTTGATCTGGGCGATGGCGTTGTCAAATTCCTCCTGATCGAAGCGAGGCTCCATAAACTCAAGGTAGAGAAGCTGGAACGCTGTCTCAAGATCCTTCACGGAAGAGTTTCCGGAGATTCCGTTATAAAGATCATCTATGAAAGGACTGACACTCACCATCTTTCCGGAAAGCATCTTGGAAAGTTCTGTTCCCTTGAATTTTGACAAACCTTGAGCGTTCTGGAACACACTGTAGATGCTGCCGTCGAATGAAGGAAGATCCTCGGTAGCGATAAGACTTTCGCCACCGTTCTTGTAGAGCGAGAACAGGATCTGATCCTTCTTGTAGTCTGTTGGCAGCACAACGACCTTCACGCCATTGGAAAGAGTCCATTCTGTCGCGCCATAGAGTGTCGTTTTGGTTTTCTTCACCTTTGCGCCCACCAATGAGGAAGGATCCATAAGCGGCTCACTGGCCTTTTCCTCAGCCGGTGCCTCGATCTCGGATTTCTTCACCTCATCGACCACCTGAAGCAACTGCTCTGCGGTAGGTGTGGCGATGCCCTCCTTCTCAGGACCGCTGTAGATGACTACGAGACTGTTCTCTCCGGTGAAAGCCTGTGCAAGGACCTGATTCATCACCTGTGCGTTAAGCTGAGCCAATATGGCCTTCACCAACTCAAGCTTGGTGGCCGGCTCCATATACGCATAGTTACCAAAGAAGTTGTTGATCAGAGGGTTGACGAACTCGCTGTTCTTTCTGGTCTCGGCGCTGTTGGCCGCCTTCTCATAAACAGCGATGATCTTGTCCTTAGCCCTGCCTACCTCGGCTTCAGTCAAGCCGTATCTCTTCATTCTTTCAAGTTCGGTCACGAAAGCCTTGAATCCGCCAAGAATGTTGTCTTCCTTCAAGGCGACATTGGCATCAGCGCCTTCGATGACCTCGCAAAGTTTCCCGAAACCGAAACTACCGTAGAGGTATGGCGCGTCAGCCTTGGAGGTGATGTCATCAAAACGCTCGCTCATTACGGACTGAACAACGCTTTCTATCAGATCCATCATAAGGCCGGCCGAAGTGGAATTTAGAGCCTCGTCGCGAGCCTCGCTTTCCCAAACCATCTCAATGGAAGCGGAAGTGGTCTCCGGGTCGGTGAGCACGGCCACACGCGGCTCGGTAAACTCCTTGAACAGGATCTTCTCCTTGGCCTTAGGATTCACGGCGGCAGGAATGTCAGCGAAGATCGACTTGATCTTTCCCTCGACAGCGTCCACGTCAACATCACCCACAACGATGACTGCCTGCATATCAGGACGATACCACGTCTTGTAGAAGTTCACAAGGCTCTCAGGCTTGAATGTCTCAAGGTTCTCCTTGCTTCCGATCAGGGTGCAGGTGGCGTACTTGGTGTCACCATACAGATACGGAAGGGACTTCTCGAATGTCCTCCAGCCGGCGTTCCTGCGGGAACGCCTCTCCTCGATGATCACCGGACGCTCCTTGTCGATCTCGGCAGGATCATTCGTCACGAAATGCGAATAGTCGTGCAGGATCAAAAGGCAGGTGTCCACCACCGATTCCCTTACCAAAGGAATATTATTGAGCATATAGGTGGTCTGGTCAATGCCAGTGGCGGCGTTGACATTGCCTCCGAACGAAGCCCCGATGCTCTGAAGCCAGTTAAGGATGCCCTTCTCCGGGAAGTTCTTGGTACCATTGAAGCACATGTGCTCAAGGAAGTGCGCGAGACCGTCCTGGTCAGGGGTCTCCTGAATGGCTCCGACATTCGTGGCGAGGTAAAACTCAGCCCTGCCCGCCGGCTTGTCATTGTGTCTGATGTAATAGGTCAGACCGTTCTCCAGCTTGCCGACCTTGACCGCAGGGTCATTCGGAAGCTGTTGCATCTGAGCCTGAGCGATGAACGCCGAAGCGGACAGCACAAAGGCAGAGACGAAAATCAAAAATTTTTTCATAATCAACTCTATATTAGGATTATTATTGTTCATCGGAATATTCAAGGACATCTCCGGGCTGGCAGTCCAAAGCCCGGCAGATCGCCTCCAACGTGGAAAACCTGACAGCCTTGGCCTTCCCCGTCTTCAGGATGGAAAGGTTGGCCGGAGTGATCCCAACCTTCTCGGCAAGCGCGGCGGAAGACATCTTTCTCTTCGCCAGCATCACATCAACATTGACTATTATAGACATATCATTCAATTTTCAACACAGCAAACTTACATCAAAATATTCGTTATTCCAAATATAATATTCGATTTTCGATAATTAATTATTGAATATATCGGCATCGGTAAAAATTGGGGCAAAAAACGTTATATTTGCAAGGTGAAAAGCAAAATAACTATGTTAGAGGATTTCAAGTTGAAGGTCTTTATGGCCGTGGCCGAAAACGGCAGCTTCACCATCGCGGCGAAGGCGCTTGGCGTTACCCAACCAGCCGTGAGCCAAAACATAGCCGAACTTGAAAGGAACATGGGAGCGGAGCTTTTCACCAGAGGCCGCGGCTCGGTGACCCTGACAGCGGCCGGGATCATTTTCAAGGAATATGCGGAAAAGATCCTCTACTGGTACTCCGCCGCAGGACAACTGTTCGGCCCCACAGGCAAGATCACCGCCAACAAACCCGTCAGAATCTCCGCCGACGGCTTCATCGCCAGCCATATTCTACCCAAAGCACTTTCTAAACTCCTGAGCTTCAATTCATCCTTGACATTCACAATCCACGGCAAATCTTCTTGTGACGATTCAGACATAAGGTTCTATGCCAAAAAGCACGTGACCGAACCGTCATTCGAGGACATCGGCACATACGTATTCAGTGTGACAGCCTCGGTGGTCAGTTCCAACCCGGCATATTCAAAAATCACTGATTTGAAAGACCTTCCGCAGAGCGCCAGGCTTGCGGTTCCGAAGATATATTCAGAGATTTTGCCGCTTGATTTGAAGGCGCGCGTGGCAGTCGTGTCGGATTCTGCCGAAGCCATCGTGAAGTTGGTCGCAGATTCCCCAGACATCATCGGCCTGCTCCCCCATCCTGCCACACGCCAGGACCTCATCACGCTTCCCGTCTCTCTTCCTGACCTCACCCTTGACGTTCATTTAGAAGCCCTCGAACCATCCAATCACATCGCAACAGCACTCCACCGCATTCTTTGTGACCAGTATCCGGCTTAAAAACCAACCTAATACGTTCCTGATCCATTGATTCTATCGAGAGTCTTCCTTGCCTTTGAGGATCAAGGCGACAAGGTCTTCGACATCCTCGTTTGCGATCTCCAAATCAGATTCCTCAGGATCATAGGTCTCTCCTTCCTGAAGTCCGAGCCATTCCTCGTATGAGGCCTTCTCCTCCGGGTCATCAACCTTCCCGGACAGGATGTCAAGCATTTGCGCATAGCCCCACACACCCCCGACATCTTCCGGTGGGCAGGCTCCTTTGCCTGATGTCACACATATATCCTCGCCCCGGAGAGGCTCGTCACTGACCGATGAGACCCTGACATTGTGGATCCAGCCATCTCCGAAATCATATTCAAAAGAGATTGTGCTGCCTTTTTGCGGCAGAACATCCGCGACGGTGACGGTCATCTCGTCAATATGCCTGTTACTACAACCAAAATTGAAACTATCTCTTTCATCAATGTTGTCTCTGGACGTATAGTACACATCGCCTTTGGTGAATTGTGAGAGATGATAACCGGCCCAACCGAACGCAGTGATGAATATCTTTCCAAGATTCCCAAGCCAAAGGTTTGACGGCACTTTTATCCGTCTGAACACCTTGACAGGACATTGTTCGATGGAAGCGTATAATATGTAAGTCTTCGATGGTTTGCTTGAGTCCACCAGCCGGTCGGCCTTTGATTTTTTCTTGCCTTTGGCTCCTCCGGCATTTCCAGCCCCTTGGCTATTCTTAGTGTTTGAAGTGGCCGTCTCACTGGCGCCCACAGTTGAATATGCCGCTGTCTTAGCCTGCATCATTTCGAAGAACGAAACCATAAATGAGATTTCCGCCTCCGAGATTCCCGGGTAATCTTTCCTGATCACCTCTTTGAGTTCGTCACGTTCCTTATCAGTCATTGAAACCGCAGTATTTTTCGCAAGGTAGTCATTTTATCCGGAATCCAGATGAGATGCCGCCAAAAATCTGCATGGGTACATTCAAACTTCCGTCCCACTTTACCAACTACGGATATGAGGTGGAAAAGACCCCTAAAGAAATAGATTTGTTCCAAGTCCCAAATCTTCAATAACTTTTCATAAATTTGCAAAGACAAAGGTGATGACGATTATGACTAATGCCGAAATACAAGAACTCATCAAGAAAGACGAAACACGAACTCTCGAACTGAAAAAATCCACGGGAGAGTTGAAGCGTGATTGATGTGCCAGCAGTAGCGCAATAATTAAAGTGTGCCACCATGCGGCATAGTAACTTTTATGTTTTGTTATTTCTATATGATTGTTTGTACACCTTGGGAGTCGACACAAAGCTTCCTCTATTGAAGATGCTCCATCTAACGGATCAGATCCCACCTTCAGCATATCTGCCACCTCTTTACGCATTTTTGCCAGATAACAATTATTTTCACCAGGAACAAACGGAGAACCACTCTTTGTATAATTAAGTAAGCGTTAAAAAATAACCGGCATGAGGACTCACTCACGACACCAGTTTTGCAGATCTAAGAAAAATGACTATCTTGACAAAACAAAAACACGATTGATGGAAACCAATAAATACTGTAAGGCACTGTTCGCCGCCACAAGTTCTGTCCTGCTGGTCATAACCGCTTTGACAATCACGCCAATTCGCACGGACGCTCAGGTTTTTGACAAGCCTGTCGTATATGGTGTCGATGACATTATCACTGACGACGAGTACCCTGCGGCGGTTCATAATTTTATGTTCAAGTACCATAATGCCATTATATCTTCCAAGTACAAGCTGAAAAGATTGAGTCGGATTACGGAATCTTATGCAGAGGCCTGCACTCGCGAACCGTCATGGAAACTGTATTGTTCCGCATACTACGGCCGCTGCCTGATGGCTGGGTACAACCCTGATCACCTCAAGGCGCGCGGTGCAAAAATACTCGAAGACGCATTAAGCGATCCATCTGAGTCACAGCTTACAGTTCCTGACCGTCTCACATTCATCACTGACCTTGCTAATGCCTACTTGTACGGTGATGGTGTGGAAAATAATGACGCAAAAGCTTTCGACCTGTACCGCCAGGCCCAGAATATCAGCCCTATATTCAATGGCATAATAGCGACCTGCTATCTTGTAGGTATTGGAACTCCGGTTGATGTGGACAAAGCTTGTTACTACTATGCATTGAATTATGATGACCCTGAACTGAATATCATACGATGCAAGGAAAGAAACTATGAAAGGATATATGCAGTATCCTACAACAGGACAAACGATGTATCAGCAGATATTCAGACAGGTTATTATGAAGCCTTACGTTCAATTTTCAAGCATGATTATGACAAGGCTAAAGAACTGCTGGACAAGAACTGCATTCTCGGTCATACTCCATCAATGTATGCGTTGGCCGGTGTGTATGAGGAGACTGGTGATGACAAATCTGCAACAGAACTTTACCGTCAGGCGATGTCCGCCGGATACCTGCCGGGGGAATTTGTTTACGACATGAAACAGATGTACCAAGGCGTGAACAATCTCTCGATTTTTGAAAGCCGCGGGGAATCAAAAGCATTTCCTGCCTTTGAAGAGCTTGCGGACAAAGGCTATCTCCCGGCAGCGGAGATGTGCTCATTGTATGATTCCGGGACATTCTCCAAGAAATCAAATGTAGGCGCCGCAATCGTCAACGGCCTGGCTAAAGGCATAGCAGCGACCATGATTGCCGCCAATGAAATTATGGATTCCGGGCTGTTGGACACAGGCAGCGGCATCCAGAATGAGCAATGTGTGGCTGCCATAGGCGGTTCAGGACAAAACAACCATCAGAACTACAGCACATCCGGGAATTCCGCTCAAAAAAACGGGATGACACGGGAATATGAGTATGTTAAGACTGTATCAGGCATCTACGAGCCGGAGCAAACCGCGGCAAAGCTTCATATTTACCGCAGCCGCGACAACGGTGACTTCCGAGCCTCTACCGTGTACAACACAAAAGGACTGGACAGAGCCGCGACTTATAGAATCAACAGCGGTTGGAAGGTTTTCTATGAGGAACGATATTCCAACTATATCTCCTACTACGGACTCTGCACTTATTTCAATTATTAGTCACCTGATAAGCCCGCCATGCGGATCACATGCTTTCGCAATGCCCGACACACAAATCGAGCAGGAGGAAAACGAAGTGGTTTTCTTCCTACTTTCGTTTTCCGACCTCTCACACCACCGTACGTGCGGTTCCGCATACGGCGGTTCCTTATCTTACGTGCAATTTGACATAGTAGTCCATCAAACAAGGATAGCCGGCGACACCTTCGTGAGACTGGCGACGGATCCCCCCTGACATCAACGGTCCACCTCCCTACCAGAAGGATGCTTCAAGGCGGCTTTCTGCGGCATGTGGAAAGTTAAGTATTTTACGAAACGCTTTCAGTCCAAAGCTGGCCAGAAGCATCTGGAAGGCACTTTGACGTGAAAAACTTGTGACTTTGGCTTCAAGTTTTTCAGCCCGACACGGTCTCTACGGGCATAGGAAGGTTATGTGGCTGAAGGTGTTCTGTAAAATGGCGTTTTGTAAAATACTGACAGGGAGCGGGTAAAAAATATTACCTGATAGTACGCACAAAAAAGAGGACGACTGTGAGTTGCAGTCGTCCTCTCTGGAATCTTGCTATGTCCGATTACTCTGCCGGGTGGATGGCGCCCATCGGGCAGGCGTCGGCGCAGGTGCCGCAGTCGATGCAGGCGTTCGGGTCGATGGTGTAAATGTCACCCTCGTGGATAGCACCCTGAGGGCACTCGCTCGCGCATGTTCCGCAAGCTACGCAATCTTCTGAAATCTTGTAAGCCATAATTCTAATAAATTAACTTGTTTTCATTCTTTCCGTCCCGGTTTCCCGGAAACAACATGCAAATATAAATCTTAAAAATCACAATATCAAACCCCATACCACAAAAACGATGAGGGCGATACCGACTTTTATCGCTTTCGCCTTGAAGAATGAGGATTTGCTGTCGGCAAGAAGAGGGAGGGATGCGTGGCCGTCCTGCACGATGGAATTGGCCAGCAGGACGGGGAACGGGATGACACCGCTGGCGAAGAGGGTCACAAACACAAGATGCGGCCCTGACTCGGGAATCAGGCCGACCACTATCGCAAGCAGAATCATCAGAGCGGTGTTGTCGCTGACCCAAGCGGAGATGTCGATGAAATTGAACAGGAATCCGATGACCAGAAGCACTCCGAAAGTCCAAAGGAATATGCTCGGAAGATGCTTGCGGACAATATGTTCCCAAAGATGTTCCTCAACAAAATGGTCGGAGGCGAATAGCAGCGCCCCCAGCACGACAAGGCTTAGCGCACCGAAGATCCAGAAAGTCCACTCCTCATTGAAGACATCAAGTCCCTCTGTCTCACCGCCTTCCTCCAAAAATCCAAGCAAAAGGGCGGCTATGAATATCACGACTCCGGCAAACAGGAATATTCTTGTCCTTCCGAAATGCCTTCCTTCCTTGTGATGATGCCCGTCCTGATGCTCGCATCCGTCTCCGTGAAGTTCAAAGGAATCCTCAAGTCTGGTTGGCAGCGGTTTGTCTCCGGGCGAGAATCGGTCAATTAACAGTCCCGTCACGACGGCCAGCACAAAAAGGATAAGGAACAGCAGAGCGGCCTTGCCCGGAAACATCGCCAGCATAAGGAACGACTCGTCCCCGGCCGTGGCGATCATCATAGCGACCAACGCGCCGAAACTCAGCATCCTGTGCGTGTAGAGCGACACGGCGGCGAAGCCACCGACACAACCGGGTACCGAACCGAGCAAAGCGGAGACGAGGACCTGGGCGAAACCTGATTTCTTGAGGGATCTGAATATCCTGCCGTCCGACTCCACATTGAAAGACTCGATGATCATCATCATGACGACCACGAGGCCGGAGATGAGAACCGCTCCACGGAATGCTTCAAAAAGTACTGAAGTGATACTGAACATATTCAGGAATTACTTTGACACCCAGCCGGTGAGATAAAGGTTGATGATAGGACGGAGAGGTGAGTTCGTGGTCAAGGTCAAGACTATCAGGCACTCCCCTGCCGGGAATCCCTTCGTGTCGAAAGTCACCTTCAGGTCACCTTTGTCGCCTGCGGGAACATCCGCGAAAGCCTGCGCCTTCACGTGCGAACTTTCGGTATCCACCTTATATATTCGAAAAGGAGACTTGCCTTTGTTGGTGAACGTGAACTTGCAGTCCACATTCGTTCCGGCTTTGACCTTGCCGAAGGAGAATGTGCTCTCGTCAGCCATCGGATTAGGGCCGTCATTACGTTCCTTGTCCGTGAGCGATGAAAAATTCTCTTTCGTGTACGTGAATATTCCTATGCGGCTCTTGCCGGCTCCGAGTTCAGGATTAGGGTCAGCCACGATGGCCTCGGCTCCGGCCGCCACTGGCTCTTTCTCCGCCGACTTCGAGACAACCGCCTTGTACTGGCGGCCGTCCACCAGCGGAGTCGCATAGTAATAGTTCTTCCCCCAATGGTTTCTGTCAGCCGTGACCGTGTAGTTCAGTTTGGCCGTGGACTGTGCCGGAACAGGATTCGGTGTCACCTTTACCGAAAGTCCTTCACTGACATCGGAAAAACTGACTGTCAACGGTTTGCTTCCAAGATTAGCCACCAGAGCCGTCCCGCTTTTCTGCTGTTCCTGAGACAGGTTGCCGCCCTTGATGTCAACCTTCTTGAAGGCCAGATTGCCGAAACGGATCGGATAAAGTTCTCCCAAAGATAATTGCTTGTCGTGGGTGACGCCTCTGAGCCTCAGGACAACAGGCTGCTTCAAGCCCGAGAAATATGCCGTCAGGGACTTGTCGAATGGGTAGCCTCCCCTCTCGTCATTCTTGAAGGTAGCCTTGATGGTTCCAGTCTCACCCGGAGCGATCGGCTTCCTGGTCCATTCCACATTCGTACAGCCGCAGGAGGACACAACATTGTAGATCAGCAACGCTTTGTCACCCACATTCTTGACCGTGAACGTGGCGGTCACCGGGCCGTCAGAGACCAGAATGTCCCCGAAATCGTGCACGGTCTTGTCCAGCTGGACTACTCCGCCGAATGTGTTGTCCTTGCCAGAGCCCTGGGCGGCGATGACACCGCTGGCGGACACAAGCAAAAGCAGCGCGGCGGCGATATTCTTGAATATATTCATAAACAGCGCTTTTTAGTGAGGTGTCAATAATAACCTGCATCATTTCAGAATAATAAGTTAATATTCAAAGGATTCCTTGTCATCCGTTTTATCAATTGACGCAACTTATCTTTTCAATATCACTTAATATTCAAAGAATGCAAATTCCTTTCCACCGGCAAATTTAGCAATCCTTAAAAAATAACTTGATAATCTTTGATTGTTTTTTTTCTGTCTAAATTCCTTTTCTCATCAGTCCCGTGTCACCGGCACACTCTTTCTTCAAAAAGCGAATCTATCCTCGAAAATACCGCTAATTCTTTACCTATGAGTCCACTTGAAAAAGTACCATTCGTCACTTTTTACCCCCGTTGGAAGTACCTGGATGACACATATTTTTTCAAAGAAAGACTTTTCAAGTGGACTCACCTATTAATTTCCGGAACTATATCGAGTTGACGAATTATCCTCTTATTTCTCTCATGTTCAGATAATTAGCAACAAGTTACGATTCTTTTTGCCAATTTCATGACCATTACTGATGTAGATGGCGCATTATTCTATATACAGAAGTCTTTGACATGTTGCTATCTAAAATGCAAAATTTGTCGTAATTTCCTTAGTATTAGCATAATAATTAGATATTTAGACCCCATATAGTTTCCTTTGCAATTGGCAGGAACGGTCATGGCTGTCTGATGGCCCTGCAGCCTGTAAGTCCGTTCCTCATGGCAGTTTTTTGCATTGTGCAGGGAACGGCGAACCGCATTGCAGGTATCTGCAAGGCCGATGACCGTTACCGCCGATTGCAGCGTCAGAAATAACCTATCAATGAATTTCATGGCACTCAACTACTTGAACATTACCGACAAAGTCATATGTCCTATGATCAAGACTTGGCGCATCTTATTGATTATCAGGTAATTTTCTGCCATCGCCTGATAATCAGGCGGGTAAGAAGCATATCATAACAAGTCATATTGGGTTAATAGACTATAGACAAAACATTAATGCTTTGACTATATGAGACATGACAGTAATGGTCGCCAGGTCGGCCAAATCGACCGGCCAGCAGTGGTTGTTCCGGCTCCAGGTGTGCCAAATCCTTCACACTTAGAATCGCAAAACGGTGTTTATCAGCGGAATGAATTTCCAGGTGCGCGCCGATTTTCACATCTGGGAGGGAAGCCACCTCTTTTCAATGATGGCTTCGCAGTCAGAGCATTGCATAAATGTGTCTGTTCAGCGGCTTATGACATAGGTTGTGGTCAACTCGTATATAATCACCTATATTTGAGTCCACTTGAAAAAGTCGTTTTTGAAAAAAAACTTGTGTCCCGCAGATACTTCTGTAAGGGGTAAAAGTGGCAAATGGCACTTTTTCAAGTGTGCTCATATTTTAACGAACTATTGCCACATAAAAAATACTTTTTTCTAGTCTCGCTCAACCAATTCTGTGGAACAGATTTGCCATTCCAGATCTTCTGCCGTGAAAATATTTATTTTTTAATGCGTGCCAAATTTTGTAATTTTGTACGATTATGCGATTAAGATAAATGGCGAACATAGAACAGAACTACGACTACACTGACGACAACATACGGACCCTGGAAGGTGTCGAACACATCCGACGGCGTCCGGGAATGTACATCGGAAGACTTGGCAACGGCTCCAATCCGGGAGACGGCATCTATGTGCTGCTCAAGGAGATCGTGGATAACTGTATCGACGAGTTCTCCGCAGGATTCGGCAAGCAGGTCATCATTAAGATTGAGGACAGGCAGGTCTCCGTCAGGGACTTTGGACGAGGCATCCCTCTCAACTCCGTCATCAAGGCAACAAGCCAGCTGAACACCGGAGGCAAGTTCGACGACAAGGCTTTCAAGAAGTCCGTCGGCCTGAACGGCGTCGGCACGAAGGCCGTGAACGCCCTGTCCGAGAAGTTCTACGTCGAGTCCTTCAGGGACGGCGAGAGCTCCTGGGCGCGGTACGAGCGCGGAGAGCTGGTGGGCAGCGACAGGAAAGAGAAAGTCAGCGAGAAGAACGGAACCCTCGTGGTCTTCACACCGGACAGCACGATGTTCGGGAACTTCGAGTTCAACATGGACTACGTGGAGACCATGGTCAAGAATTACTCCTACCTTAAGAAAGGGCTGACGCTTGTCCTGAACGGTGTCTCCTACAAGTCCGAGAACGGTCTTCTAGACCTGATCAAAGACACCATCTCCGAGACACCGCTCTACGAGCCGATCCATCTGGTGGGAGAGGACGTGGAGGTCGTGCTGACGCACGGCAACTCCTACGGCGAGAACATCGCCTCGTTCGTCAACGGACAGAACACCCGTGACGGTGGCACCCACCTCGCGGCGTTCAGGGAGGCCATAGCGAAAACGCTCAAGGATTTCTTCAAGAAGAACTACGCTCCTGAGGACTGCCGTCAAGGCATAATAGGGGCGATCAGCATCCAGATCCAGGAGCCGAACTTCGAAGGCCAGACAAAGACCAAGCTCGGCTCCACCTACATGTGGGAGAAGGAGAAGACCGACGGGAACGGCAAGAAGATTCTCAATCCCGACGGCTCCATCGAGATCGACCGCGGACCGACCATCCGCTCGTACGTCAATGACTTCATCGCCAAGAATCTGGACAACTACCTGAGAATCAACAAGGACATTGTTCCGATCATCGAGAACAAGATCAAGGAGTCCCAGGCTGAGCGCGAGGAAATCGCCGGGATCCAGAAGAAGACCAGGGAAAGAAACAAGAAGGCGAATGTCTATAACCGCAAGCTGCGCGACTGCCGCTTCCACTTCTGTGACAAGCTGCCTAAAGGCAAGCAGGATCTCGCGGAGCAGACGAGCATATTCATCACGGAGGGTGACTCCGCGAGCGGTACTATCACCAAGGTGAGGAAAGCCGAATACCAGGCGGTGTTCAGCCTACGCGGCAAGCCGATCAACTGCTACAAGGAAAGCCGCAAGAAGGTGGCCGAGAACGAGGAGCTGAACCTGCTGGTCTCAGCCCTGGGAGTCGAGGACGACCTTGAGAACCTACGCTACAACAACATCATCGTGGCGACCGACGCCGATGATGACGGCATGCACATCAGGATGCTCGTGCTGACCTTCTTCATGAAATATTACCCGGATCTTATCCGCCGCGGACACGTGCATATTCTTCAAACCCCTCTTTTCAGGGTGGCCAACAAGAAGGTGAGGCGCTACTGCTACTCCCCCGAGGAGAAGGAGGCCGCCGTCAGGGAGCTGAAGACCGCCGTGCAGATCACGAGGTTCAAGGGTCTGGGAGAGATCTCGTCGGACGAGTTCGTGGATTTCATCGGAGAGAACATGAGGCTGGATCTCGTCAAGCTTTCCGACGAGGAGTCCATAGCGGACATCATGGAGTTCTACATGGGCGACAACACGATCGACCGCCAGAACTTCATCAGGGCGAACCTGCGTTCCGAGGAGGAGTTGGAGGACGTTAACATCTAATATTCAAAGACTATGTCACGTTGGGCGAAATTTTGCGGCTGGTTGCTGAAAAAGATGGGATGGACCACGGTCGGTGGTCCGGCTCCCGAAGACAAATGCGTCATCCTGGGGGTGCCGCACACATCGGTCTGGGACTTTGTCGTCTCCTACCTCTTCTACACACAGTTTGACAGGACAGCGCATGTCATGATAAAGAAAGAGTTTTTCTTCTGGCCGGTCGGGGTGTTCCTCCGCAAGGTCGGCTGCATTCCTGTGGACAGAAGGAGCGCAGCAGCCATGGTCAAGAGCCTCATAGAAGAGATGGAGAAGGTGGACACGTTCCACCTCGCGATCGCCCCGGAAGGCACCAGAAAAGCCGTGAAGAAATGGAAGACCGGCTACCACCTCATCGCAAGAGAGGTCGGATGCCCTGTCTATATGGGTTTTTTTGACTGGAAGACCAAGCGCGTCGGCATCGGCGAGAAGGTTGAGCTGACAGATGACGCGCGCGCTGACACCGACAGGATACAGGCGATCTACGAAACAATGCACTTCGAGGGCAAGCACCCGGAAGGCTACATCACTCATTAAACAATCAATTATGCCATTTTTCAGCCAAAACAGGGAGAACTATGTCACAACCCTGGCCAAGCTTTTTGAATATGCCACCGACAACTACGCCAAGCGGCCGCTCTCGCGGTTCGTCGAAGGTGGGCAGGAATATACCTACGACAGCTTCAAGCACAAGTGTCTGGAGCTTTCACACCGGTTCAACAGATTCGGGATCAGCGCGAGGGACAAGGTAGCCATCCTTTCCAACAACATGCCCAACTGGACGGTTGCGATGTTCTCGTGCGTGCCTTTCGGACGTGTGACCGTGCCAATCCTGCCGGACTCGTCGGAAAGCGAGGTCACAAACATCATCAATCACTCGGAATGCAAGGCCATCTTCGTGTCCAAGAGACTCCTTAAGAAACTCAGTCAGGAGGTGATCGACAAGCTGACCCTCGTGATCGACATAGAGACGTTCGACTTCATCAAGAAGGACGACAAGGCTTTCACCTGCGAGGGTCACGGTGTTGATCCACAGGCCGACGACCTTGCGTCAATCATCTACACATCAGGCACTTCCGGAAAGGCCAAAGGCGTGATGCTCAGCCACCGCAACTTCTGCCAGAACATCATCGCGGCCTACCACGCCCAGAAGGCCGGGAAGCACGACCGCTGGCTCTCCATCCTGCCGATGTCGCACACCTACGAGATGGCGTTCAGCGTGCTTTACCCACTGTACGTCGGAGGCTGCGTCTATTATATTCAAAAACCGCCCACACCGAGCATCCTGATGCAGACGATGAAGAAGGTCAAGCCGACCATCATGTGCTCCGTGCCGCTGATCATCGAGAAGGTCTACAAGAACAGCGTGGTCCCGACGGTGGAGAAGAGCCGCGTACTTTCCTGGATGAAGGGACACACGCCGAGACTCCTCTACTGGCTCATCGGGAAGAAACTCTACGCATCCTTCGGCGGGAAACTGAAATTCTTCGGCATCGGAGGATCAAAGCTGGATCCGACCGTCGAGGACTTCCTCAACAAGGCCGGATTCCCCTATGCGATCGGCTACGGCCTGACAGAGACCGCGCCGCTGATCACGAACGCCTGCGTGGGCAAGACAGTGGTCGGGTCGATCGGCGTGCCGGCCTACAACGTGGAGGTCAAGCTCCAGAACGTGAACCCGGAGACCGGCGAGGGCGAGATTGTCGCCAAGGGTGACAACGTGATGCTGGGCTACTACCGCGACCCGGAAAGGACACGCTCCGTGCTGACCGACGACGGCTGGTTCCGCACCAACGACCTTGCGTGCCAGGATTCCAAGGGACGCTACTACATCAAGGGAAGGCTCGGGAATATGATAGTGGGACCTTCGGGCGAGAACATCTACCCGGAGGAGATCGAGCAGGTGATCAACACCATTTCTGGAGTGAACGAATCACTCGTGGTGGAAAGGAACGGCAAGTTGGTGGCCCTCGTGAAGTTCGATGACAATGTGCTGGACTGGAACCAACAGCGCGAGGACAAGTTCTTCGACAACCTCCAGTCGATGAAGCAGGCGGTTCTTGAATATGTCAACAAGCACGTCAGCAAACAGTCCAAGATCGGCGAGGTCGAGGCGATGAAGGAAGACTTCGAGAAGACGGCCACGCACAAGATCCGCCGTTTCAAGTACAAGGAAGGGGCGCAAAAAACTGGCGAAGGCGCTTCACAGGACTCTGAAAACAAACCAGAAGACAAGGCTTCTTCTCAGAAATAGCCTTTGAGAAAGGGCCTCACATAGACACCGGATCCTTACCAATTCCGCTCGCGGTAAGGATTCGGTTTGTCGATTACAGGGAGGCCGGAGTCATTCTCTACCTTGACACAGTCGTGTACGCTGATCTCGGCGTCCGGCTTCCACTTTGAGAAATCATTGCCTTTGATGGTCACATCGCCGCAGAACTGCACGTCAATAACCGGCTGCCCAGGAAACAGCGGCGCATAAGACTTTGAATCAATGAATATGTTGTCAGAGATGTCGAGCGTCCCAACGCTTCTGGCATAGACAATCTGGCTGTCAAAGGTTGACACCGTGTTGCCTGAGAAAACCACACGGTTATGATAGTGGAAATCATTGCCCCTGGTCTTGGTAGGAATTTCAGGATCGATCTGGAGGATGGCCTGCGGACCGTTCGCCCCGATTGCCAGATCCGTGAACTTGTTGTTTCTAATCACGATGTTCTTTGTCCTTCCGGACTCGTACCAGAAGTTGGCGTCACCGCTGACACAGATTCCAGCCATCTGGGAAGCGAAGTCGCAATTCTCGACCAGAACATCACCATAGGTTGAAAGCAGCATACTTCTGGCTCTGTTATAACGTACAGTACAGTTTCTGATGGTCACTTCAGCCCCACGGGAAAGATTCTCAAGGGCGATATTCGTTGGGTTCTCAATTCGTGTCAGATCAAAATCCATCTCGATCAGATAAGCTTTACGATCAGATTTGTCTATCGACTTGATAACGCCTGAACCTATCGGACGGAGATTGGATTTGTCCACGAAACTGATCTTATCTCCAGCGTCAGCGAATTGATTGCCAACCTGTTGGAAATGACCGAAATGCGCTCGTAAAGTATTCACCGACAGCACCGAGTCCACAAGCATATATATTCCGTGAATGTTGGCGGCATCGTCCAGCATACTCTCGAACAGGCTGTCCTCGATGATTATCTTTCCGTTGCAGCTGACAAAGTGGGTCGCGTCAGCGGAAGTGGTCACCATCCTCGGAGAACCTTCGTGAGCCGCAGTAGAGAAACCTTTCACCGTGATATTCTCTGAATATTCAGCTATCAGTCCCATCCCGCCACTCCGGTAGATGTGGACATTCTCTATGTTCATATTCTTTGATGACAGCACTGCCATCGCCGGGAAACGTCTGTTCAATCCGGTAGGCCCTTTGTCGTCCCAAACGCTTCCGACCGGTGGCACGTCCCGCGCGCTGAGGCGGGTGAATTCGATGATGCCTTCACCTATCTCCCGGGCTCCCATCTCGCCAGACCAATAGCCGTGGTCGTAAGCGCATGTGTCGAAGAACGGCCTGTGGGTCTTCGGGTCGAAAAGGATGCTCTCCCCCATCGGATACTCCCAGTCATAGCCTCCGAAGAAAAGCCTGTCGCCTTCGATACGGTACTTGGTGTCCGGGAAGACCTTGACAGTGAAGCTTCTGCTGACCGGATCGCTGGAGAGAACCGTCCCTTCGAAAGTCCAAGGATAGTCGTAATCGACCGACACACCCTTGATGGTGACATTGGACGACTCCTTGACGGCGAACGGCACCATGCACCCGTGGAACATGAAGTCGGAGCCGTCGCCTTCGATCGTGACATCCCTCATGTCCTTGATCAGGAAGGCTATGCGCTTGTCACCGCTGTCGTTGTTCGAGAGCGTCAGGAACTCCCGCGACCCCCGCTCCGGGTAGAACGGGTAGACACCTTTGCCGAAGAGAATCCTCACGTTTCCTTTCGGATTGTCACTCAAGATTTTGGTCACGACAGGCGTGTAGTCCTTGACAGTCTCGTCAAAAGGGATCTCCACCGCCTTGACCGAGCAAGAGGCCATGAGAACCAGTCCCAATGCGGCCACAAAGATTTTGTTAAGCTTGTTCATTATGCGTTTCTGTTTGACATTCCTGGATCGACGACAGCGCCAAGTCCCCGGGCAAAGTAGAGCGAATTTACAACATCTCCGAGACAATCACAACCATTTTTTGAGTTTTTAATATTTATTCCTACCTATACGGCAAAGATATAAACCTAATTAAATCATCCGATTATGGTAAACAAAACAAAGTATGACTCTCCCATCGCGGAGATTTTGACGATGAGCCTTGAGGGCGTCATCTGCGGCAGCGGTCCAGACACCGATGGTATGACTGTCGGGAACCCGTTCGGTGACAACACCGAGGAGATATGGTAAGGAGGACAACGTTATGAAGAGACTTTCAATTATCTCTGTGGCGGCAATCGCAGCATTGCTGTCTGCATCCTGCAACAAATCTATCGAGACTCCTGTAGTGCCAGTGCCTCAGGGTTCAATCATCCTTGATCTCAACATTTCCGGATTTGACGGTGCCGGGGACACCAAGGCGGTGAAGGCCGACTGGGCAGCCGGAGACAAGCTCAACCTGTGGTTCGACGACTGGAACTATAACGAGAAGGTCAACAACCCGACCCCGGATCTTGTCATTACCTATGACGGGACGAAATGGACTGCCGGCGAACTCGCCGCCGGACGAAGTCTTAGGGCAGGCGGCAAGTTCTCTGTCATGTATGAAGGCTCCAATAACCTGTCCGAATATACGCCTTCCTTCTTTTCGATTTCGCAGTTCTTCAGGCCGCATAAAGAATCGTATGCTGGCGGAAACGTTAATTTCATGCCTTTAGTTTATGTTTGTGATGGTATAGACTATACCTATGCGGGCAATAAGTTGTCAGCGACCATATCAGGCTGGAAGACATATACTCCGCTCAAGGTTTTAGTCAAAGGTCTTAACCCGGCGGAGGCGAAAAGCTATATTCTCCAAACAGCGGATGTTACGACACCGGGGACTGAGATGTATCCTGATTGTATCGGAGCGATAGTTATTGATGTTTCAGATTATCGTCCAACTTTTACCCTGTTAGTGTCAGGTAGCAGTGGCGGCTGCATAGGCGGAGTTCCGGATGCGGATGGAGTTGCTTTTTATTATAATAGTTGCAACTTTACCAATGCTGATATCGAGTTTCGGCTTTTCAAGAAGAACGCTACCAGCGGTAACTTTGAAGGAACTGCCAATGCACCGAAATTTACCGGAAAGACGCTCGTGACGGATGACAAGAAGACTATCGGTATCGTTATCGACAAGAGCAAGTTCGAGTAGTTTCTGGCGGCAATGACCGCCAGACTCCAAGTAGGATTATTCAAACCCGGCGCCACCTACCGAAAGAAGGCGCCGGGTTGTTTCTTTGAGAACTTAGAGATTAGTCGCGTCCTATACGCTGAGCGATGAAAAGACCTGCTACAGCGAGGACAAGGCCGACAATGGCGAAGAGCAGCATTTCCCACCAGGGCCAGACGAGGGATAATGAATATGCCGCGTACGCGATGAGAGGGACGGAGATAATGCTGGTCACAAGTCCGGGAACATAGCCTTTGAGGGTTACAGCACGCACGAGGTTTATCAGGGCGCACACTGAATATGCCATAAAGACTGTCGTCCAGACGAGTTCGGCCCATAAACCGCCGGCGAACAATGCGGCGGTTGAGAGGAGAACCGCAAGGAAACAGGCTCCGGCGGCTATGAGGAATGACTTCATATTCATTCCGGAAAGCCGGAATAGGACATCCAATAAATCCGGATGCAATATCACCGTTATAGCACCCGATAATCCTAAAAATCAAATCTCATAACTCTGAAACAGAAACCTTTTTACTATATTTAAGGTAAATTTGATAATAGAAAATCTATGGATAGGTTAAAAATGCATACACAGGACATGGCGGATGCCAATGCCGAGACGATCGGTAAGTTGTTTCCGAACCGCCTGACGGAGAGGGTTGTAGGAAAGGATATGAATGGCAAGAATATTATCGGGAAAGAAGAATAATATAGTCACGAAAACACTCACTAATAATATGGAATGTCTCAACTTTCATTCTCTGATTATCAGCAAATGCTCAACAAGTTGTTGGGCATTTTGATGCGAAAATAATGGGACGATTCCACCAACCGCTAAAAATGGATAAAATGAAAGAATATATTGACACCAGTCTAAATGTAACTCAGCAAGAAGACATCATAATATATAATACTGATGACGGTCTTTCTTCCGTTGTATTGATCAGTACGGACGGAATGGTTTGGCTAAGTCAGATGCAGATCGCAAAACTTTTTGCCACCTCTAAACAAACCGTCAGTTATCATATATCCAACATATTAAAGGAGAATGAATTGCCAAAAAAAGCAGTTGTCAAAGAAATTTTGACAACTGCTACCGATGGAAAGTCATATCCGGTAGAACACTATTCTCTGGATATGGTGCTGGCCATCGGATACCGCATAAAAGGGGTACGCGGAACGCAGTTCAGACAATGGGCGACCAGAAATCTATCCGAGTATATGGTAAAAGGGTTTGTCATTGACACCGAGCGACTTAAGAATCCTGATGGAAGACCTGACTATTTCGACGAATTGCTCGCAAAAATTCGTGACATACGCGCATCCGAGAAGAGATTTTACCAGAAATTGAGGGATCTATTCAAATTAAGCAGTGACTATGTAGCTGAAGACAAGTCAACGCAGATGTTCTTTGCAGAAACACAAAACAAGTTGCTGTATGCCGTAACATACCACACGGCGGCAGAGATTGTGATGGAAAGGGCTGATGCTCAAAAGCAGAATATGGGACTGACTTCATGGAAAGGGAGCATTGTCCGCAAACAAGATGTCATCATCGCAAAGAACTACCTTTCCAATGAAGAACTTGATAAATTGAACAGGTTAGTTACAATCTTTCTGGAATCTGCCGAATTACGTGTCAAGGAACGAAAAGATCTTACAATTGATTTCTGGAGAAAAAATGTTGACTCCATGCTATCGTTTCAGGGACAAGAGGTTTTATCTGGAAAAGGAAGCATTTCAAATCAGCAGATGGAAAAACAAGTTATGCTTATTTACGATAAATTCGATAAAAGACGCAAAGCGTTTGATGCAGCAGAAGCGGACAGACAAGATATGTTGGAACTTAGAGAATTAGAAGAAAAAATTAAACACCGTTAGTATTTGGCGGATGTAATTCAACTTCAAGATACAACAGTACCAGACTGACGCGGTGAAGAGCACGGTGGCGGTCTTTGCGGGGCAGCCGTATCAGGACGGATTTCTGTACCGCAGGGATTTGTGGAATAAGGACGTCGGGGCTATCACTTATGAGGATGACCACGCCGGCTTCAGAAACGCAGTCAGGACGTAGGCAAGGCGTACCGTGCGGCAAAGAGCATCCAGGATTATGTTTTCACCGACGGCATCGCTGATGACAACAATGAGAAAAAGTTCGTAAGGTCACTTGATCAAGCTACAGAGGTCTGTGTCTATCGAAACTTCCACGTGGTTTCCAGATCCCGACTCCTGTCGGAAATTACTCACCGGATTGGGCGATAGCGTTTAATGAGGGAACAGTGAAGCACGTTTTCTTCATCGCTGAGAGCAAAAGGGGATATGAGTTCTATGGAGATCAGGCCTATCGAGAAAGCAAGGATAGACTGCGCCAGGACTCTTTTCAACAACTTGAACGGCGCTGATGTCAGGTACGATTGCGTTGATAGTTACGAGAATCTTATCTCGGTGATGCCGAAATAGTGGTTGAAAGCTACCCTATACGCTGAGCGATGAAATGACCAGCTACAGCGAGGAAAAGGCCGAGGATGGCGAACAGGAGGATTTCCCACCAAGGCCAGACGAGGGATAATGAATATGCCGCGTACGCGATGAGAGGGACGGAGATAATGCTGGTCACAAGTCCGGGAACATAGCCTTTGAGGGTTACAGCACGCACGAGGTTTATCAGGGCGCACACTGAATATGCCATAAAGACTGTCGTCCAGACGAGTTCGGCCCATAAACCGCCGGCGAACAATGCGGCGGTTGAGAGGAGAACCGCAAGGAAACAGGCTCCGGCGGCTATGAGGAATGACTTCATATTCATTCCGGAAAGGCGGAAGAGGACATTCAATAAATTTGGGTGTTCATTCATCAAGGACACCCAATGCCGCCCTGCCCATCGCTTGGCGGTGAACAGCACCTCAAGGGTATGGCAAAGGGAAACAGCAAGGATCGGGAGTACTATATACAGTACAGAAAGTGCGCTCATATTCGTTGTTTGTTACATTTCAGCAATATAGAGGCTCAGCCTGATTTCTATGGCTGAGTCCATAGGCGTGATTCACTTCAAGCCGGTTTGTCATTGGAACAGCAGCGGGACGAACCGGCTGAGGTAGATGCGCCAGTTGCGCCAGATGTGGCCGCCGTCGGACTCTACGTAGGAATATTCATAACCAGCGTCATCGAGTTTCTTGCGGAAGTCGGAGTTGGCCTGGTAGAGAAAGTCATCCTTTCCGATGCCGATCCAGAAAAGTGATGGTTTGGTGGCGAAAAGTCTCGCCAGTTTGCCGTCAAAGTCCTCATAGACAGGAGATTTCTTTTACGGGAATATGGCGGCGGAGAAGAGGCCTATGTACGAGAAGGTGCCGGGATATTCCTTTGAGATGTGGAGGGAATGGAACCCGCCCATCGACAGTCCGGCTATCGCGCGTCCCTCCTTTTTGCGGATTGTACGATAGTGGGAGTCAACATATTCAATGATTTCAGGGAAGGAGGTTTCGTAGGTGCCGTCCATTGTCTTCGGAAGGTTGAACTGTGGCTGGACGAGGCCGTTGGAAGTCTCGCCCGGGGCGGCCTCCTGCGAGGCGTTGCCGTTCGGCATCACCACGATCATCGGCTTCGCCTTGCCTTGCGCGATGAGGTTGTCAAGGATTTGGGAGGCGCGGCCGAGCTCCATCCACGCCTGTTCGTCCCCGCCCATTCCGTGCAAAAGGTAAAGCACAGGGGTATCTGGCCTTTCCGTTGTTTTCATAACCTGCCGGAGTGTAGACCGTCATCCTGCGCCTCATTCCAAGCGAAGGGCTGTCATACCAGACCTTCGACACCGTCCCGTGCGGCACGTCACTGACTTTGTAAAGGCCAGCCTGTCCGCCGCCGACAATGAATATGCTCGTGACCGTGGCCACGTCCCTTATCTGATAGACATTCGACGGATCGTTCATACGCTGGCCGTTCACTATGAAGGAGTAGCTGTAAAGCTCCGGCTCAAGAGGGGCACTGGTATATTCCCAGACGCCGTTCTGATTCTGTGTCAGTTCAGCGATGCCTGGGATTTCGAGGTCACCGTTCGGAGTGCTGATTTTCTGTGGCGGCAGAAAGTCGCCGGTCACCTGGACTCTTATTACATTTGGGCCGGAGTACCTGAAAGTCACCGTGTTGTCTTCATTGATTTGAGGGGACACCACCTGCGCCCCGCTCCAAAGCGCCTGCTGCGCGGAAGCGTCCTGAGCCATGGCGGACGCGAGCATAACCATTGCCGCCAGACAAAACAATTTATGAATATGTTGTCTCATAATATGACCTAATGTTTATGTCGTTTATATGGTTGGTTGGTTCGACACTTCGGCAGCTCAGTGCACCGCAGGCTCACCAACCATATAACGTCAGAATATCAAGATAAAACACAGAGCGGCGAACGCGGCTCCGGCAATCGGGCCGAGGACAGGAACCCAGCTGTAGTTCCAGCCGCTGTCACGCTTAGGGTTCTTGAAAGGAAGAACGGCATGGGCGATACGCGGGGCAAGATCCCTTGCCGGATTGATCGCGTAGCCTGTCGCACCTCCAAGGGACATACCGATCGCCATAATGAGCATTGTGACAGGGAACGAGCCGCTCGCGCCAAGGCCGACTTCCGAGGTGTTGCCACTAACGGAGAACATCAGGATGCAGAATACCAGCAGCCAGGTTCCGACGAACTCGCAGAAGAAGTTCCTCGCCGGATTGTAGATGGCCGGCATCGTGCAGAACGTACCGAGTTTCGTGTCCGGATCGTCAGTGGCATCGTAATGATCCTTGTAGAATGCCCAGACAAGGGTCGCACCGCAAAAGCCACCTAACATCTGCGCGATGATGTAGCCTAAAACCGAAGCCCAAGGAAACGAGCCAGCCACGGCCAAACCAATTGTCACGGCCGGATTGAGATGCGCTCCTGAATATGGTCCAGCGATGAAAACTCCGCACATCACGGCAAAGCCCCACGCCAAGGTTATCACTACCCAACCGGCACCCTTGCCTTTGGATTTCTCAAGGCAGGTGCATGCGCAGACTCCGTCACCCATAAGGATTAGTACTAGCGTGCCGAGGAACTCGGCGAAATATGGATTCATAATATTCACTACTTCTTGGTTAATGTTCGTCCGATAGCGTCGGCCCATCCGGCTTTGGCCGCCTTGACGGCATCCTCATCCATCGAAGGAGTGAAGACGCTGTCTGCCTCCCATTGCTTCTTCACGTCATCAAGGCTCTCCCAGAAGCCGACAGCCAGCCCGGCAAGGTAAGCCGCACCGAGAGCCGTCGTCTCGGTCACTTTAGGCCTTATGACTTTGGCGCCAAGGATGTCGGACTGGAACTGCATCATAAGGTTGTTGCGGGACGCGCCGCCATCCACTTTTAATTCCCCGAGATGGATTCCGGAATCCCTCTCCATAGCCGAGACAATGTCCTTTGTCTGGAATGCGATGCCTTCAAGAGCCGCTCTGGCGATGTGTGCCGCCGTGGTTCCACGGGTTATTCCGAATATCCCGCCTTTAGCATACTGATCCCAGTACGGAGCGCCAAGTCCCGTCAACGCAGGCACCATATAGACTCCACCATTGTCCGGTACAGAGGCCGCAAGAGTCTCAACCTCAGATGAACTCTTGATGATTCCAAGGCCGTCACGAAGCCATTGAACGACAGAGCCGGCAACGAATATAGACCCTTCAAGGGCATAGTCCACCTTGTCGCCGATCTTCCACGCGATGGTGGCGAGAAGGTTGTTCTTAGACATTATCGGCTTCTCACCTGTGTTCATCAGCAAGAAACAACCTGTGCCGTAAGTGTTCTTGACGGATCCCGGCTCGGTGCACATCTGACCGAACAGGGCGGCCTGCTGGTCACCGGCTATTCCCGCGACAGGAACGTTTCCGCCTAAAAGATCAGTCTCTCCATAAACTTCCGATGAGGATTTGACATGCGGCATCATCGATGCGGGAATATTCAGAAGATCAAGAAGCTCTTCATCCCATTCCAGTGTGTTGATGTTGAACAGCATCGTACGGGAGGCGTTGCTCACGTCCGTGATGTGCTCGTGTCCGCCGGTCAGGTTCCACACCAGCCAACTGTCCACTGTGCCGAAGCGAAGCTTTCCCTGCTCGGCACGCTCACGGGCTCCCGGTACATTCTCAAGGATCCAGCGTATCTTCGTTCCGGAGAAATAAGCGTCGATGATGAGGCCGGTCTTGCGTCGGATCATATCCGTCACTCCCGCGGCTTTGAGCGAGTCGCAATATTCAGAAGTCCTTCTATCCTGCCACACGATGGCATTATAAACAGGTTTTCCTGTCTCGGCATCCCACACGATAGTGGTCTCGCGCTGGTTGGTGATTCCGATGGCGGCGATGTCCGCTCCCCCAAGTCCAAGCGATGTGACCGCCTCAGTCATCATCGCATATTCGGTGGCCCAGATCTCCATCGGATCGTGCTCCACCATCCCCGGCTTCGGGAAATGCTGTGTGAATTCCTTCTGGCGAACAGCCATAGCCTCGCCCCTCTTATTGAAAACAATGGCTCTTGACGAGCTCGTGCCCTGATCAAGGGCAATGACATATTCTTTCATATTCAAGAACTAATCTTCATTAACGTGTTAATAATTCCGGCCATGCTTGCCAGGAAAGCAAGCAGACAAACGATTCCATCATGGCAGTTTGTCCAAACAAAAGTAAAAAAAATTCCAATCAACTCCAACCTTTCCCAAAAGGTCAATGAATATGCTAATGAATATTCAAGTGCCGGAATATTCCGCCTCCATTGCCCTTCGCATCTATGAATATGCCATCATTCTTCGCACTCCTGGGTAACACTTCACCCACAAAACGTTGCCGAAAAGAGCATGAAATACCTCTTAAGCAACAAAAACGCCATAAATCGTTACCGTTCAGAGACGTCTCTCACACGGCTATAATTGATAAAATCCTATTAATAAATAAGTTACAAAACGTTGCTCTCCTGCCATGACTAGCAATAATTTGTAACACATTGTTAGTCAATCGAGACTGTTTCTCAAAGATAAGTACCACCTCGTCGAGAACATTTTGCGATATATATGCTCCCGTCAGAGATAAAAAGCAATGCGACGGAAGCAATTTTGTGCAACACTGCGCTTTCTGTCGGATTATCACAGGAATCCATAAAGGAAGCTATGGCGATAGTCGATAAGTTTTATGCATCCAACACTGTTTCCTATGAGACTGCTGACTTGATATGATTGGATCAAAGATCTTATGATGGGTAAAGATTGTGACGGTGAGATAGATTTGACCGATAAACCGTCTGTAGTTTATTTCAAGAGTTACCTCTCAGGGAAGAAGTAAGTTTCGTATATTCTTGCTCCCACTCGCTTACGGTAAAGCCATATCGTTTGCAGGCCTCTTCTTTTGATAGACCTCTGCGCATAGCTCCCTTTACGGCACAGAGCGTCAGTTCTTCACGAGTCATTTCGCCTTCCATCAGTTCAGCGTGCATAGTTGTTGTCAACTCTTCTTTTCTAGCCATTGTTTCAAAACACAATGCTGCAATTATAGTCAATTTTCTCGAATATCCAGGAGTCCTTTGACGGTTAAAAAGCTTATGTAATTCTGTGAAAATAAGTTGTGAATTGCTTTCGTTCTTTGCACTTTGGGTTGATTTACAGCGCAACTCATGGTCTCAAAGTATATGCAAGGGTTGTGAATTGCTTTCGTTCTTTGTACCTTTGGGTTGATTTACAGCTTGCATCGTCAACGGTAAAGTGACTTTAAAGTTGTGAATTGCTTTCGTTCTTTGTACCTTTGGGTTGATTTACAGCCATCACCCTGCACTACGCCTACACCAACTAGTTGTGAATTGCTTTCGTTCTTTGTACCTTTGGGTTGATTTACAGCGTTGGCATCGTAATATATTGTCCGTGAAGTAGTTGTGAATTGCTTTCGTTCTTTGTACCTTTGGGTTGATTTACAGCAACCGCCGGATTGTACGTAATAAGTATAACGTTGTGAATTGCTTTCGTTCTTTGTACCTTTGGGTTGATTTACAGCATATGCCGCTAAAAGTCGCCACGGTTCTTCGTTGTGAATTGCTTTCGTTCTTTGTACCTTTGGGTTGATTTACAGCCCAATACAACCTCATCAGGGAAGAGTGTAGTTGTGAATTGCTTTCGTTCTTTGTACCTTTGGGTTGATTTACAGCGTATTTCGCTACAGGCATTTTGCCCACGCAGTTGTGAATTGCTTTCGTTCTTTGTACCTTTGGGTTGATTTACAGCAAGCACTCCGCCCCGATTATCCCATTGCTGGTTGTGAATTGCTTTCGTTCTTTGTACCTTTGGGTTGATTTACAGCGTCCAATCGAAAGAACCTGCCTTGTCACGAGTTGTGAATTGCTTTCGTTCTTTGTACCTTTGGGTTGATTTACAGCACCTCTCCGAAGTAAGTATGTTCATCGACGGTTGTGAATTGCTTTCGTTCTTTGTACCTTTGGGTTGATTTACAGCATCGTTCATAGTACGCTGATAATCATTAAGTTGTGAATTGCTTTCGTTCTTTGTACCTTTGGGTTGATTTACAGCGAACGGACGACCGTTCTGATTGACGAGCAGTTGTGAATTGCTTTCGTTCTTTGTACCTTTGGGTTGATTTACAGCCGTAAAAAGCAGTCAGAGCGACAGACGGGGTTGTGAATTGCTTTCGTTCTTTGTACCTTTGGGTTGATTTACAGCCGGCGCCAATGTGGGCTTCCTGACATTCGGGTTGTGAATTGCTTTCGTTCTTTGTACCTTTGGGTTGATTTACAGCATTAACTAATCTTTGCCAATGCTCTCGTGGGTTGTGAATTGCTTTCGTTCTTTGTACCTTTGGGTTGATTTACAGCCGGCGAAGCGCAATACCTATTATCTCGCCGGTTGTGAATTGCTTTCGTTCTTTGTACCTTTGGGTTGATTTACAGCTCATCCAGGCCATCAAGGACTGCTGCTGCGTTGTGAATTGCTTTCGTTCTTTGTACCTTTGGGTTGATTTACAGCATCAACAAAATCAATGATGAAACAATTTCCGTTGTGAATTGCTTTCGTTCTTTGTACCTTTGGGTTGATTTACAGCAGGGAAGCCTTAACGGGATGTTTAACAATAGTTGTGAATTGCTTTCGTTCTTTGTACCTTTGGGTTGATTTACAGCGACGACTAAGTAAAATAAAAAAGGGGGTTGTTGTGAATTGCTTTCGTTCTTTGTACCTTTGGGTTGATTTACAGCGAATTTACAAAGATATTTTCACGGTGTACGGTTGTGAATTGCTTTCGTTCTTTGTACCTTTGGGTTGATTTACAGCTCATTCTCTGCAAAACAGTATGGGTCAGAGGGTTATGAACTGTAACTAAAAGAGGAAATCCCGGCCTTTGAGGGCTGGGATTTCATTGTTTATCAAGGGTTTGTGATTCTGTCAGAAAAGTTCCAACTGCTGTTCGACCTGTGGGAGAGGAGAGGAATCCTTTCCGATGAAGAGTTCCATACTGCCGAACTGTTTGTCCGTGATGTACAGGATTCCTATCTTTCCTTTTTTGGGAAGGATACGCTTCACCCTTAGAATGTACACATCGGCACTTTCCTTGGACGGACAATGCCTCAGGTAGATGGAAAACTGGAACATAGAGAATCCATATTCTATGAGACTCTTTCTGAAAGCCGAGGCGGCCTTCATATCCTTCTTTGTCGCCACAGGCAAATCAAACAAGACAAGAACCCACATAGCCCGATATTTACTGTACCTGGTTTCTACATTGATGGATAAACTATCTTCCGGCATACTCCGCTAAAACATTTGTACAAAGAGGCAGTCGTGGTGGACACGGCGACCATCAAAGGACTCTTATGTCCATCAATATTCACATCAAGGACCGGAATAGTCAAAAGCCGTGCTTTTATGTTCTTATTCAGTTCTTTATCATCAGGATATTCATCCATAACATTGAGAACCAACCTATCCACAAAAGGCCTGTAAGGTTCCATAATGTCGTCTGCCAAACAGTAGTCATTGTACTTGTTGTGGTGGTGAATCCCAAGAAGTGGAAGCATCCCGCTGGCGACAAGAGCCCTTGCCACAATAGCTCGCAATATGGCATAGCCATAATTCAGAAGATTATTTGGATATTCCCCGAATTGGTCACGCACGAAGCGTACCTCAAACACATTTTTCCAGTAATATGCTGCGGCACGTCCCTCCATATTCTCGGAATCTCCGCTCTTGACCGAACCTGCCCACGCAAGCATATTCTTCGCATCCTCTCCCGAGACATATTTCAGCACAGCGGCCTGATTGCGGATCTTGCACTCAACCGTCTGCTGCCAAAGCTGTTTTTTAAGAGGTAATGACGCCTCCAACTGATTTCGGAAGCGTTGATTCTGCGAGGAATGTCCTTGAAGCGAAAGCATCAATCCGGTCGGAATATGTTTGGAGTCACAGGTCACCAACGCGACATTCTCCTCCAACAACGCAGCCATCAGACCTGATGTGAATGTCACCTGCTGATTATCAACCACAATAACTCCAATGTCTTCAACCGGCACAGTACGGATCTGCTCGGAATACTCATCTGGGTCATTAGCCACAAGACGGATGACCAACTGCTTCATCTTGTAGGACAAGTAAGCAGGATTTCCGAAATACAGGGTTCGTTTAATCATATTCTCCGACTGATACTATCTCTCCGATGTGGTTGATTCGTACTTTTACGATGCCCTTCAAATTATTGAGGGCGGTAATCCTCTTCCACGTAATATCTTTTAACTTTAAATCATCCCCTAAAGTCGTCTCCAAATGATGGCGGAACCAATAATCCTTACTTGCCATCTTCTGCACCCTGAACAAATTAGGCCCGATAGCCGAATAATTCTCCGGATCCATCAAATCAACTGCCCGAGGATCAAACCCAGTCCGTTCATTAGGAAAGACGAACATCTCGTTGCTCTTCATCGTGAACAGGAACTTCCATCCCTTGTCAGCGTTATATTCTTTGTCAACGACAGGAAGTCCGGCAGACCGCCTCCGCACCGCCTCATAGAACGAAACTATGTGTTCTTGAATATTCCCGTCCGCATCCTCGAATATCGCCGCGTGGTGGTTGTTCCTGAAATTGACATAGTCCGATGGAATATGATTTCCTTCTGCATCGCAGATGACACGCCCGAGATTATCCCTCTTGATCCTGATAGGGCCAAGGTCGAAATTCTCGGCTATGGTCACACTTTTCAGGATAATACCTTTCTCCTTGTTGAACCAGATCGGATTCTCGTCCAGATTCACGAACGCTTTCTTTGGATCGTTACCAAACTCAGCCAACCTGTCTTTGAGGATGCGGCGCACTCTTCCGTCCATAACCTTCTCAACACTAAGGCTTGGATCAATGTTTTTCCTGATGGAATATACATTCACGAAACGCACACACTTGACTTTCGCCGGGACCTTGCGAGAATGATTGGCATCCAGCCAAACAGGATTCTTATCCAATGAATTAGCGCCGGTGAACGCCTTTTTCGGGTCACCTTTGAACTGCGCGAGCCTCAAAGCCAAAGCCGCTTTCGTCTCACTTGACGCAACTGTAGCGATCACGTCTTCAGTCATCTTCCCGTTCACCGCCACATCATAAGTCTCATAACGTTTACGTTGCCCATAAACCTGTTCCTTATGCAGCAGACCACGTGGGGTTAGGCACTTGACGTTTTTCACACCGTCCTTGATCCTTATACGGTTGATATTCTCCGTCATCACCTTGTTCTTTGCCTTGATTGACACGAGAATGCTTTCAAGTTGTCTGCGGACCTCCCGCCTCATCTGGTCCAACGGAAGCGGAGGAATGATCAATCTTTTGGAGCCAGAGAGATAAGTCTCTTTCTGCAATATCGCATAAATGCTGGAAGATTTGTCACCCTTGGCATTAAGGTTATTGAGGTATTGAATATGAGCAAGTTTTGTAAACGCGATAGTGATGGCGTCCATAGCGTGGTGACGGTGATCATTCCTTTTGGTCCAATCCTTTATCTTACGAATATCCTTTCCGTCCGAAGTCGTGATTGTCTCCACAAATCCAGCCGCTTCGAACTTCGGCATATTCAGTTCCTTCATCAGATTCACCAGCCCCCAGTCTTCCCTAAGCTTGTCAGTTATAGATCCTGATGTTGAGACCACCACACGGACATATTCAAGAAGTATCTCACGGGCCTTCTTGGCGATGTATTGAGTGTCCTTCAAATCGCGTTCGACGAATCCTTCCGGAATATTCTTAGAATCACGAAGAAGATTGTCACGCTTTGTTCTGGAGATGCCTCCTGACTCAAAGAGATGGTTTACCCGAAGTTTATAATCCTCAAGCCCGCTCTCCCCATACTTGTTCTTGACATAATCGAAAGCGGTGTCCTTGCCTTTTTCCAGATTAATATCTCTGAATTCCAAGGTTTTGTTCGACAGTGAGTCATTGAACAACACAGCCTGCGGGATGATGTGCTCAATGTCAATCTCACGGGAGAAAAGCTTGTCCGCCGGAATATATTGATTGGAATACAATGTCTTGTAACCATTGTTCTTAAGTTCCTCATACAGTTTGTACTTGACAATGTCATTCCTGCTGACGTAAGCAAGATGGAACTCATTCTCAAGAATCATCCTGATCCTATCATTCTCCTTATTGTTTGACGCAATGGATTCCGTGGCCCGAGCCCTTTCCTCCTGCGAGGACTTAAGTTCCCTTGCCAGCTCTATGTGGATTTCATCCGGTTTGCCATACCTGTCACCAACCGTATTGATCACATTAACCATCTGATTAAGAATCTTTTCGACTACCGGATTACGGAGAGAGTTTTTCGGGATCTGATCAAGACGATCCTTCAAGACCTTATTCTCGATCTCCTCCTTTGTCAAGGATTGCTTTGAATGCCTGTATCCGGCATATTCGCAAGCCAGACTATATTCATTTCCGTCCATCATATACGGAAGTATCTTCCTCATCGCCTTATGGCTCAGTGAAGCGTAGTCCTGTTTGAATGAAACGGAGGCGATGATTTTCGCAAGATTTTCCGGCATTCCGCAGATCTCAGCGATCTTATTTATCAGACTGGCATTGCCTGTCTGGGACTTATCCCCTTCGTATGAATATAACAAATGCCAAAGTCTGAACAATGGCTGCCTTTCATATTCCTCCTTAGGCAGCGACGGATCATATTCAAGGACCGCTGTGTTGAACCCGTTCCTTGCAAATTCAGTCCGTAGGATATTCATCAACTCCTCTTGACGTAGTTTTGAATATTCATAGTCACTGTTACCGGCCAAAGACACCACTTCAAGAAATTTTGAATATAGTTTGCCCAAGGTTTCATTTCCCTCAATGGATTTGAAGTTCATCTCTAAATCCTTAGGTTTCTTGAACAACAACTTAAGAATCTCTTTATCAGACAGTTTGTCCTTCACCCTTAGGCACTCTGCCAATCTAACCTTGTCATCCTGTTCCAGCGTGCCTTGTTCTCCAGTCTCTTTATTGGTGACGATGATATTATTGATCTTCTGCCACATACGGAACTCCTGAAACAGCGGTGACGAGACAGGAGCAACCTTGCAACCGCGGATTTTCTGTACAATCCGGCCATTGATTTCCACATCTACCTTCCTGCTCTCGAACTCGCAATAACTGATCAGTCCTTTTTGGGATTTCAGTCTTCTCTGATAAAATATCACGACATCGCGGATCTCCTTCTTGAGTTCATCAGTCAATTCGGGATGAAAAGATGCCTGGCTTTCCCAAATAGCCTCAAACTCATCAAGATAATCCTGCCTATAGAACACTTTGTTTTTTGTACTGAAATGCGGATCCTTCTGAATATTGGAATAAAGGTATTGCCCAACAGTCTGTTTGTTGAAATACAATTCCTTACTCCTATCACTGATCTTGCCAAGATAACCGCTTGACGATCCAAGATTTCCAGCGATGTCACACAAGACATATGCTACCTGATCAATCGGCAACCTGCTCTCGACAGCCGCGGCCCGCCATTCATAGGCTTTAACTCTCTTGTCCTTACCTTTATTGTCCGCGGTGGTTATTTTGTATTTCGCAAAGAAGAGTTTTGTCAAAGAGGAACGTGTCTTCCCGTCAATCTGATTCCAGAACTCTTCCGTAAGATATTCAGGATAATAAAGTCGTTGCGTCTCCCAGACCCTGCGGAACTCCGATTTCAGATCCGACGCATAAAACTCTGGCAAAACCTTGTTTCCTTTCTTGACAAGGCTGTAGCAATACTGTCCCGGAGTCTTCCCCTTTTCGTACAGTAACTTCGCGACGGACATTCCATCCACAGGCTGTCCGTCCTCCTCCGCATTCGCCTTTCGATTGCTCTTATAGCCACGTTTCTTGTTGATCATCAACAGGACACGTGCCAATTCCGTCAAGGAGACACTTTCCGTGCAAGCTTTTGAACGTAGTTCGTAAGTTTCGAATGTTGACCTGTTGCCATGTTCAGCCAGTATTGTGGAATCATCAATCCAGCCAAGTTCCTTCAGGATTGAGACAAGTTCGTTTCTTCTAAGTTTGTACCTCTGAAGATTGCGGCGCATAGAGCGTTTGAGCCGCCTGTCGGTGTTCGTGGTGACGGCTTTACCTTTCTCAAACGCATCCTTCTCATCCGTTGTCAAAGGATTGACTCTGACTCCGGCTCTGATGATGGATGATTTCTCCTCATTATTCTCCGCTTGGTTCACCATAGCCCAACCAATGCTGGTGGTCCCCAGATCAAGTCCCAGAACTTTTTTCATAATCGTATATGGTAGTTTTATGACCACAATTTACGTTTTATTATCAATAATGTCAAACGATTTGAAGAAAATTTGTTAAATTGATTTAATTCATTATCTTTGTAATCACAATAACGAAGCAATTCACAATAAGGATTATTCCGTTGTGTAAACATCTGGAGCGGGTCTTTGGACTCGCTTTTTTTCGTAATAGGCGGCGACGTTAATTCGGAAAAACAAGAGGATAGCGACGGGCGACATTTTCGGCCTCAAGCGTTGCCCGAGAGGGTTAGACGTGGGCGACAGGCGACATTTCAACCAGATTTCATCGCCCGAGAGGGCTAAGAAGAGATCCGTGGCAACATTTTAACGTGATTTCGTTGCTAAAGAGAGACGAAAAAAGACCGCAGGAAATCTGCGGTCTAAAATATTGTCAGCCAAAATCGGCTTAACATAAACTTGGGATTAGGCCTCGGCCTCAACGGTTACCTTTACGGTAGCCTTGACAGCCTTGTAGCACTTGACAGAGCCTTCGTACTCACCTACGGTCTTGATCTCACCGAGGGTGATGTTCTTCTTGTCAACCTCTACACCAGCGGCCTTGAGAGCCTCTTCGATCTGAGCTGTAGTGACAGAACCGTAGATCTTGCCAGACTCGCTGACCTTGACGGCCACCTTGACAGGTGTGGCCTCGATCTTGGCTGCGAGAGCCTCGGCGTCAGCGATAAGCTTGGCCTCTTTGTGAGCCCTCTGGCGCTTTGTCTCCTCAAGCTGCTTAAGAGCGGATGGAGTGGCGGCGCAAGCGAATCCCTGAGGGATAAGATAGTTGCGGCCGTAACCTGACTTTACCTCTACCACATCTCCGGCCTCGCCGAGATTGGCAACTTCTTTCTTCAAAATGATCTTCATAATCTCGCTCTCCTATTATTTAAGAAGGTCAGTTACATAAGGAAGCAGAGCAAGGGAACGAGCCCTCTTCACTGCCTGAGCGACTTTCCTCTGGAACTTCAGAGAAGTACCGGTGATACGGCGAGGGAGAATCTTACCCTGCTCGTTGAGGAACTTCTTAAGGAACTCAGCGTCCTTGTAATCAACATACTTGATGCCTGCCTTCTTGAAACGGCAGTACTTCTTCTTCCTAACCTCTACTGTAGGAGGATTGAGATAGCGGATTCCTGCGTTCTGTGCGTCATTCTGTGCCATAATTCATTCCTCCTTGATTATGCGTTTTCCTCTGTTTTCTCTTCAGCGGCTACCGGAGCCTCAGCCGGAGCCTCCTCTGTCTTAGGAGCGGCAGGCTTGTTCCTGTTCTCCCTTCTCTTCGCGGCGTAAGCCTCTGCGTGCTTGTCAAGAGCCACGGTAAGGAACCTGATGATCCTCTCATCACGGAAATACTGGGTCTCAAGGTTGGCGATGAAGCTTGGCTCAGCCTTGAACTGGATAAGATAATAGAATCCTGAGGTCTTGTGCTGGATTGGATATGCCAGCTGACGAAGTCCCCAGTCCTCCTCGTACACTACCTCGCCACCATTGTCGGCGATCAGTTTTGTGTACTTGGCAACCGCTTCCTTCATCTGTTGTTCAGACAAAACGGGAGTTGCGATGAAAACGGTCTCGTACTGTTTTAACATTTGACTTAATTGTTTAATAATAAATAAATTGCAATCCTTTCGGGGACGTATGCCAACCCAAAAGGACTGCAAATATAGTCAATTATCTCAACTTTCGCAAATTAGCGGTCAAATCGCATTTGAATATTCATACAAAATCCGCGAATATGTCCGGCGCTTCGGCAAGCTCAGCGTCAGGAATGACTATTGCCGCCAACCTCATAGTGAGGAAAACTACTTTTCAGGAATATTCTCAAGCACGGCGACGAGGAACTTCCAGGTCTCGGCGACGGAGGCGATGTTCACGCGCTCGTCCGGTGAATGAGGATAGAGGATGGTAGGCCCGATGGAGACCATCTCCCAGTTCGGGTACTTGGCTCCCATAATGGCGCACTCGAGTCCTCCGTGGGTGGCAGTGATCTTTAGTTCCTTACCGAATAGGCTCTTGAATGTGTCTTCCAGAACCTTGATCATCGGAGTGCCGAGTTTCGGAGCCCAACCGCTGTAAGCGCCTGATGTCGAATATTTCGCGCCGGCAAGCTCAAATACGTAACGGATCGAGTCGGCGAGATACATCTTGGCCGCGTCGATCGAGCTGCGGGTCAGAGAATGAACCGTAAGATGTCCCTTCTGGGTGCGGACGATAGCCATATTGGTAGAGGTCTCGGTCAGGCCAGGAAGAGTGTCGCTCATCCTCTGGACTCCGTGAGGGCAGGCAAGGATGGCCTTGACAGCCTTGCCGATCACCTTAGGGCTGATGTAACGGGCAGCCGGAGCGCTCTGCTTCTCATAGATGAGAATCATATCCGGGTCTGAGTACTGGTACTCGAACTTGGACTCCTCGAACTTCTTCTCAACGAGAGCCTTGACCTTGCGCGAGTCCGCTGACGGGACGAGAATCTCGGCCTCGGCCTCGAACGGGATGGCGTTGCGGAGGGATCCACCGGTGATGGACGCGACCTTCACGTCATATTCAGAGATTACGGCTTCGAGAAGACGGCAGATGATCTTGTTGGCGTTGCCCCTGAAGAGGGAAATGTCCATTCCGGAGTGTCCGCCCTTGAGTCCCTTGACGGTGATCTTGTAGCCGACGAATCCTTCAGGAGTCTTATATGTTCTGTATGCGAAGTCAGCCGCGCCGTCAACTCCACCGGCGCAACCGGTGCAAAGCTCGCCTTCCTCCTCAGAGTCAAGGTTCAGAAGAATGTCTCCCTTTAATATTCCGGCCTTGAGCGAGTTGGCACCGGTCATGCCGGTCTCCTCATCGTAGGTGATGAGAGCCTCAAGCGGGCCGTGCCTCAAAGTCTTGTCCTGAAGAACGGAAAGAGCGAGAGCGACTCCGATTCCGTTGTCGGCTCCGAGGGTAGTTCCCTTCGCGGTCACCCACTCCCCGTCTATCTCGGTCTCGATAGGATCAGTGAGGAAGTCGTGCTTCGTGTCAGCGGTCTTCTGCGGAACCATGTCCATGTGGGCCTGCATTATCACTCCCTTGCGGTTCTCGTAGCCTGGAGTGGCCGGAACTGTGAATATGATGTTGCCGGTGTCGTCCTTCCTCACGTCAACACCGTGTTCTTTTCCCCAGCCCAGGAGATAGTCCTGAACCTTGCCTTCGTGCTTTGAAGGACGAGGAACCCTTGTCAGGCCGTAGAAGTTCTCCCAAACGGCCTTTGGCTGCAAATCTTTAATTGTCATAGCATTACTTATTAATATGTGAATATTTGAAAATTATTTCGAAAGCGGGAAATAGCCCTCCGTTCCGAGCTGGTAGACAGCGATCCTGTCCTGAAGGAGGGATGTCACACCGTCGGAGAGGCGTACCGTGCAGATGGCCGGGATCCTGTAGATGGCCACATTGGTCTTGGACTGGACAGCCTTGCCTTCAGTCTCTCCTATGGGCTGAGGAATAACCTCAAGAAGGTAAGGCTTACCGGACATGTTGTCGGCGGAGACCACGCCATCGGTGTCGGAAATTCTGAATGCCACATAGGTCTGGGATTTCCTGTCCTTCACCGGAACCACGTCACATTTCAGCTTCTGGGTCTGGAAATCGCTGTAACCGATGAACATCGACATGTATTCCTTCTCCAAGGCGGAGATCTCGGCAAGGGCGGCGCCCATGGCCTCGCCGCTGTAGGTCGCGTCGGTGTCGCCGGTGACGATCTGAACCCTCTTCTGACGAAGGTTGAAGATCATGTCGGCGGCTTCCTTAGCCCTCTGTTCCAAGGACTTCTGGACAACCATATTCTGCTGCACGGCGATGCGGTTGTAGGATGCGTCTTCCTTTACTCCGCGGTAAAGCGTGGCGGCCTCGGATGTGAGGTTGGAACTTACACCCTTTCCGTTGAAATCAGCCCCGGCCTGCGTGGTGAACCTCCACTCGGCGCTCTCACCGAAACTTCCGTCATTGACCGCGATAAGTCCCTGGGAGGTAAGCGAAAGGAAAGACTGTGTGGCCTTGTCAGGATTGACATAGTAGCGGAAATTCTGGTCTGCCTCGATGTACGGGGTCATACGGACCGTGCTGAGCGTGCAGGTGGTCTGGTCGGCCTGACGGGCGTCCACGCCAAGATATTTCTGGGCGTATTTGGCGTAAGGACCCGCGTAGAAATATTCACGGACGGCCTCCACCTCGATTGTAATGGTGGTCTGAGGAAGGGCGTAGGAAACGGTTCCTACGGGATCCTGGGCCGAGATTCTTCCCTCCGGCAGCAAAGCGGCGGCCAGACAGAGAAGCGATACTGTGCGGTAATTCTTCATATTCATAAAATTTTTGTCATTTCCATCTTTTGTGCGTCCAGAGGTAGTTCTCCGGGTGTTTTTCCAGATCGACCTGAAGCAGGCTGTAATATTCCTGCATTATCGAGTGAGGGGTCATTGTCGAGGCGTCGCGGCATATTTCCTTGAAGGTCCACTCGTAGTGGCCTCGGGAGACCGGAATCAGGCTCATATAGAAGACGCTGTAGTGCAGTTTGTGGGCGATCGACGCGCCGCCGAGCATCGTCCGGGTCGGCTGGTGCATGAAATCGACAACGTCATTCACCGTAGAGTTCCGGTAAGGGCACTGGTCGGTCGGGATTATGTAGATTTTCTTGTCCTCCTTATGAGACAAGGCGAAACGCAGGAGGTTAACGGAGCTGACGTAGCCGGTGTAGCCGTCCCGCAGCACCGGAGCGCAGCGGTTGACACGCATTATCTCGTCCCACATCCCGCTGCTCAACGGCTTATAGACGGCGATTACATTATCTACGTTCATCACCGATTGTTCCCGGTTTGGACGGTAGTCGTAATTCAGGCAGCCTCCGGTTAGTTCCCAGTTGCCGAAATGGCTGTTCAAGACGACAACCCCGGGGCTCTCGGCAAGCGCGGCCTCCACGGTGTCCAGGTTGGTATATTCAACCAAACGTTTCCTGTGCAGCCTTTCCGGATTGCGGCATCCGCCGAACCAGATCGTCTCTGCTATCACCTCGCCGAAATGCTTGTAGAACGCATTGGAGATTTGCTTCAGCTCCTTGTATTTCTTGTCAAGGAAAGCGCGGGAGAGGTTGATCATCACCACATCACGGCGGTAATGCATCACATCACGCAGCAGCCAGGCAAAGAAGCCCGCCCACACGTAATGGAACCCCAGCGGAAGCGCCGAGATCACCCTCAGAAGTCCTTGCATCAGTTTCGTCAAAATCTTCATCTTTCTACAATCTGTCGCACATCAGGCAAATATAATGAAAGAGGAGGTCAATATGAAATTTAATTATGATTCCGGATTCCGTACCAATCATATTTCCAACCATTCGACCTCGCCGCCCCATATCGACAGGAAGCGGTGAAAGTCCTCCCCCGAAATCACGACGCTGGCCGTGTTCTCGCAAGGATGGAAACTTATCTTGTCCGCCGTGCGTAATGCACTGTCAATGTAATATTTGACCCTATGTCCGTTCGGGAATAGTTCCTTGGGATCCGCATCCTTTGGATTGATGTCGTTGATGAGTCCGAAGGCCGACACCGACCCCGGATGCAGATCAAGGCATCGAACCATCCTTTCCTCCGACGCGAAAGACAGCTTTCCCTGCTTCAGCATATGCTCCATACTATGAATGTCGAGTGTCTTGTGGCATTCCATGCTGACAAGGTAGTGCCGGTTTCCCTTATGGTTCCGAAAGAAAAGGTTCTTGCAATGCGTCGCCTCGGGGATATTCCCCCAATACGTCAGGCACTCCTCCACCGTGCACAATGCCGGATGCTCGTACAACTCATAATCAATATCATTGGCCTTAAGGAAGTTCAGCACTTTGCTCCTCAGCCGGCCACGTTCCAATTCATCGATTTCCATCTGCATTTATGTTTTGGGTGTAAATTTAGACAATTTTTCGGTTATGGGAACGAGAACTCAGAAACGGCGTACCTAGATTCCTCGTATTTCCGAATCTTTCGCCTGACTGACACCTTGGGGATATGACTGTCAGATAAATGATAATTTACGTGCAAGCTGAGCACAGATTAGGGACAAGGCCTATCGGCATGAGTTCGGAAGAATAGACAAAATAACCGCCATTTCTTGCCGTTATCGGCAAGAAATCCTATATTTGTATCGGCAAATGCTATTTTCCGTGCCGTAGATTATGGATTACGTCTCTACTAAAGAATATGCAGCGGCACACGGTGTCGCCGAACGCACAGTGAGGAACTACTGTGTTCAAGGTAAAATTGCCGGAGCACAGCTTGTCGGCAAAACGTGGAGTGTGCCAGCCGAGGCTCCACTCCCTCAGCGCAAGAATGCAAAAAACAGGATATCTCCCCTTTTGAAGACATTGTGCGAGCAAAAAGACTCCGGAATCAAAGGCGGAATATATCACCGCACTCAAATTGACCTGACATATAATTCAAACCATATCGAAGGTAGCCGGTTAACAAAAGAGCAGACTCGATACATATTCGAGACTAACACGATTGGAATCACGGATAATGCTGTGAAAGTGGATGATATCATTGAAACCACCAATCATTTCCGCTGCATCGACTTTATAATTGACCACGCGAAAGAGCCATTGACAGAAAGTATGATAAAACAACTTCACCGGTTGCTGAAAAGCGGGACTTCGGACGCATCGAAATCCTGGTTTACGGTCGGTGAATACAAACGGATACCTAACGAGGTTGGAGGAATGGAGACGACCTCACCACAGAATGTAGGGCATGAACTGCGTGCATTGTTAAAAGAATACAGAGGGAAAAAGGTAATTCTGTTTGATGATATACTTGGCTTTCATCAGCGTTTTGAAGCAATACACCCCTTTCAGGATGGTAATGGCAGAGTCGGACGCCTGATAATGTTCAAGGAATGTCTTAATCACGACATTGTTCCGTTCATTATTACAGACGAACTGAAAATGTTCTATTATCGTGGATTGCACGAATGGAAAACAATTCCCGGGTACCTTACAGATACCTGTCTGACAGCACAAGACTATTACAAGAAACTCCTTGACTATTTCAGAATCAAATATTGAAGCTGATTTCATGAACATTCTGTATAAAGCTCCTAAAAAATCACTATTTTTGTTATATTGGAAACCTCAGAAAATTAATGTAATTACACAAAAATTAATATGAGACATCTTAGGGTGCCGAACATAACAGTAAACTAATGAATACAGCGCAATACAACCACCTGTTCTCTTTCATCTGGAACATCGAAAAGAGCACAGAAGGACTTCTTAATGAAATATTGGAAAGATAATGCAGACATATCTTGACTTCAACCAGTACATCCGGCAAGGAGAACCCGCCCAAAAAGACAGGGCGGAGGCTTGGCGCGTCGCAATAGGACTGCAGGCTGTGGATGGGCTGAAGACATCCGAATACCTTCAGCAGACAGCACGCAGGAACATCGAAGGCGACATAACCATAGATGAAGCACGTGAACTCCTGAAGCAATACTATATCTCCAAGACCACGCATAATTCAGGAGATGCGGACAATGAAGAAGCGGACAAAGTCTCGGTAAACATCACTAAAATCCTGTCCTCCGGGACATTTGATTTCAGCGCGAACGGTATCATATCTCTGCACCGAAGAATTTTTGACGGAGTATTCAAACACGCCGGGCGGATTCGCGACTATGACATCTCGAAGAAAGAATGGGTGCTGGAAGGCGCGTCCGTCAGCTACCTGAACTGGGAGGATCTGCACCAGGCCTTGGAATATGACATCGAACAGGAACGCTCATTCTCCTACAAAGGAATCTCCAGAGAAGACATGATCGCCCACCTGACGGGTTTTGTCTCCGGGATTTGGCAAATCCACGCATTCTGCGAAGGAAACACGCGCGCCACCGCCGTCTTTACCATTCAATACCTCCGCTCCGTAGGCTTCGACATCAACAATGACCTTTTCGCAGACCATTCCTGGTATTTCCGCAATGCGCTGGTGCGGGCAAACTATAAGAATCTTGTGAAAGGCATCGACTATTCTCCGGTCTATCTTGAGCGCTTCTTCCGCAACCTACTCCTCGGCGAACATTGGGACCTTAGGAACCGCTACCTTCACATCCATCCCTCTCCAGAGTGGAGCGTACAGCCGAACTTGGATTTCGGGACAGGACAAGTTCAGGACAAGTTCGGGACAAGTTCGAGACAAGTACAGGACAAGTTCCACACGGATAATCCGAACATCGAGGTCCTGATCCGCACTATAGGGGACAAGGAGTTGTCCGTGAAAGAGATGATGGAGTGCATCGGGCTGAAAGGACGGGACAATTTCCTGAAAGTCTATCTTTCTCCGTCAATAGGCGACGGTTTCATACGAGCGATGTATCCTGATTCGCCGAGGCATCCCCGCCAGAAATACCTTCTGACAACCAAAGGAATGATGCTTTTACGAGCTCTTGCTGAAAAGATTATGTAAAGTTTATGGCTCTGATAAGCGTAAAACAGTGCCGCGGGCGGAGTGCTTGACATAATATCTGACTTTACATAAGCCATCATTCACCGCGACTACCAAGAACTTGGCAGCGAGATCCACATTGACATCTACGACGACCGGATGGAGGTATATTCACCGGGAGGAATGATTGACGGCCGCCTGATTCAGCAGTTGAACCCGCTTTCCGTCCCGTCCAAACGTCGCAATCCCTCCCCGCCGATTTCCTCAGCCGTCTTGACCTTATGGAACGACGTGGCAGCGGAATGAAGAAAATCCTCGGAGAATATGCCAGATTCGAGTCATTAAAGGAATACCACGCCCAGAGTTCAGTTCCAACGCCACCGAGTTCCACGTAACCCTCTGGAATCTCAACTACGGCACCGATGTCGTAAAAGAAGTCGCTAACGACACATCTGATGCCACAAAAAGGTTCGTAAAAAGGTTCGTAAAAGAACCACCACAGTAAATCCATCATAGGTATGGATGCAAATACCGAGGGATAAGCTGTCATTGACTGTCCGTTTGATTATACGGCTACGGACAGATCCCGACATTGGCTATGCGCGGCCTGTGATGGTCACATAATTGTCATAGGCCTACGACATAAATTTGGTGAGTTGGGGAGTTTTGCGTATATTAGTAACTTGTTATGCGAGCAGTAAGAGAGAGATGGATTTTGGACGCACGTATGACAGCCAAACGGAGAGCCAAGCGGGGCATAGAATGAAATATTAATAACACAAATAATTTAAAAGTAAACAACATTGTATGAAAGGACATCCTAAAGGGCTGATTTCAGCGGCGCTGAGCAACATGGGCGAGCGCTTCGGGTACTACATCATGAACGCGGTTCTCACACTCTTCCTTTGCTCGAAGTTCGGGCTGAGCGACGAGACGGGAGGGCTCATCTACTCATTCTTCTATGCGGGAATATACATTCTCAGCCTCGTGGGAGGTATCATCGCCGACCGCACACAGAACTACAAAGGGACAATCCAGAAAGGTCTTGTTCTAATGGCTCTTGGCTATGTCGTCCTCTCCGTTCCGATCCTCGCCACACCTCAGAACAAGTCTTGGCTCCTGCCTCTGACCTGCTTCGCACTCTTCATGATCGCATTCGGCAACGGCCTTTTCAAGGGCAATCTCCAGGCGATCGTCGGACAGATGTACGACAATTTCGAGGCCGACGCCGCCAAGCAGGGTCCCGAGGCCCTAAAAGAGGCACAGGGAAAACGTGACTCCGGATTCCAGATCTTCTACGTGTTCATCAACATCGGAGGCCTTGTCGCACCGTTCGTGGCTCCGCTTCTGAGAAGCTGGTGGCTGAAAGTCAACGGATTCATCTACAACTCACAGCTCCCTAGACTCTGCCATGAGTTCATCAGCAACGGCACCACCTCGCAGAACTTCATGGACGAGGCCGTGAAGGCGGGCGCCGATCCCGCGATGCTGGCCCAGGGCGGTGAGGCCGTAGGCACTTTCTGTACGAACTATCTGGACGTTTTCAACGCAGGCATCCACTATTCGTTCATCGCTTCCGTCGCAGCCATGATGATCTCTTTGGTGATATTCCTTGCCAACAAGAAGAAATTCCCTACTCCTGCCAAGAAGGCAGCCTCCGCCAATGCCGGCTACACCGCCGAGGAAAAGGCCACTATGGCAAAGGAGATCAAGCAGAGAATGTACGCCTTGTTCGCGGTCCTCGGCGTTGTGATCTTCTTCTGGCTCGCGTTCCACCAGAACGGACAGTCACTCTCGCTCTTCGCGCGTGACTTCGTCAACACGGACAAGATCGCTCCGGAAATATGGCAGGCGGTTAATCCATTCTTCGTGATTGTGCTGACCCCTATCATCATGTGGATCTTCGGCGCGCTCGGAAAGAGAGGCAAGCAGATCTCGACTCCTCGCAAGATCGCCTACGGTATGGGAATCGCCGCCACGGCCTACCTGTTCCTCGCCATATTCTCAGGCGTGATGGGATATCCTTCCGCCGTTGATTTCAGAGGAATGGATGTAGCGCAGCAGGCCACAATGAAGGCTGGTCCTTGGGTGTTGATCGCGACATATTTCTTCCTCACAGTGGCCGAGCTCTTCATCTCTCCACTGGGGCTCTCGTTCGTGTCCAAGGTGGCTCCCAAGCATCTGCTCGGACTTTGCCAAGGGCTCTGGCTCGGTGCGACCGCCGTCGGCAACCTCTTCTTGTGGATCGGGCCTCTGATGTACAACAAGATGCCTCTGTGGGCTTGCTGGAGCGTGTTCCTATGTATGTGTCTCGTCGCTATGGGCGTGATGCTCGGAATGGTCAAGTGGCTTGAGAAAGTTACTAAATGACAGAAGAGACAAGACGAACTTTGATCCTGTGGGCTGAGACCTACAACGACCCTCAGTACTTCCAGGAAGATCCGATAGCTTTCCCGACCTTGTTCGCGCAGCGTTTCAAGGCCGGGAAACGCTCATTGGCCGACGTGGAAATCGCGGCGGTCTTCGCGGCGCATTTCGCCTGGGGCCGCAGGGCGATGATCATCAGGGACTGCGGGAGACTTTTCGAGGAAATGGACTGGAAGCCTTATGAATATGTGATGCGCGGCAAGTGGCGGGACGACGGCACCAGCATCCACCGCACGATCAAATGGAGCGAGGTGGCTGGAATATGCTCCCGTCTGAAAAGCGCCTATGAGGCAAGCCCATCCCTCGAATCTCTGTCCCAGGACGAGTTCAGGACGAATGTCTTCGGCCAGAAATCCGACCTCAAGGCTCCGAACAAGAAGATCAATATGATGAGGCGGTGGATGGTCAGGGACGATGGCAAAGTGGATTTGGGAATATGGAAGGACACGGATCCCGCCGACCTTCTCATCCCATTGGACGTACACGTCTATGACGAGGCGATCGCACTCGGACTCTCGTCCAGAAAGCAAAAAGACCTTGTGACCGTGAGGGAGATCACCGACTGCTTCGCGGACATATTCCCCGGCGACCCTTGCAAAGGGGATTTTTCCCTCTTCGGCTACGGTGTGACCCATCCAAAGCCTGCCAAAACAAAATAGCGAATATATTCGTATAATGATAAATGTGGCCGACAGTTTGCAATATTCGCAAATGATTGTCCGCATTTGGAATTGATATATGCCAAGACTTTTCATCATAGCAGGTTGCAACGGTTCCGGAAAGACCACGGCATCCTACGCGCTTCTGCCGGGGATGTTGGAATGCAGCGAGTTCGTGAACTCCGACGAGTTCGCGAAAAGCCTTTCGCCGTTCCATCCGGAAAGCGCCTACGTGGCGGCCAGCCGCTATATGCTGATGAAGATGAGGTTCCTGCTCCAGAGAAAGGCCGATTTCTGCATCGAGACCACGCTTGCGACACGCTCTCTTCTCAAGGTGATCAAAGACGCGAAGGATGCCGGGTACTATGTCACGATCCTGTATTTCTGGCTGAACTCTCCGGATTTGGCAGTGGCCAGAGTGGCCGCAAGGGTGGCTGCCGGAGGGCACAACATCAAGGAGGAGACCATCCGGAGGCGCTACAATGTCGGACTTCACTACCTGTTCAGGGATTTTATGCCGATCTGCGACAGGTGGCTTCTCCTCGACAACTCGAATGTGCCGTTCTCGATTGTGGCCGAAGCGTCGGAGGACGGAAAGATAATCCGTGAGCCGGAAAAGTTCAGCAAGATCCAGGCGATCAACGAAGAATATGAAAAGCACCTGGAAGAAGAAAAAAGGAAACTAAAGAATGTACAAGGATAAGAATTTTTATCTCAACCTGTTCCAGGTCAGCGAGGCGCAGTTGGAAAGACTTGCGGCCGAAGGTTTGAAAGGGGGTGGGAGCTACTGCGACCTGTTCTTCGAGAACACTTCGTACAACGACCTGCTGCTGCGGGACGGAATCGTCTCCTCGGGTGGATTCCATATTGATTACGGTGTCGGGATCAGGGTTCTGAAAGGAGACAAGACCGGGTACGCCTACTCCGAGAGCACGGATTCGCGTTCAATGGCCGAAGCGGCTCTGGCGGCCTCCAAGATAGCTGAAGGTGCCACCGGAACAACGGCCGCGATCCGCCGCAGGATCGTCACCGCACCGAAGGACAGGTATTCATACGAATATGATTGGAGATCATCCGATGCGACACAACTTGTCCCGTGGCTGGAACAATTGAAGGAGAAGATCGCTGCGAAAGACTCCAGAATTGTGAAGATCATCGTGTCGTTCTCCGGACAGGTCAGTGACATCTTGATGTTCAACTCCATAGGAGAACTGACCTACGAGACCAGACCAATGGGAATCCTGTCGGCCTCCGTCGTGTTCAGCCAGAACGGCAGAATTGAGAACAAGAATTCATCAAGAGCCTATCGTGCGGGAACAGAGATGCTTACGGAAGCGTTGCTGGACGAGATTGCGGACAGCATAGTCTCAGGAATTGATGACCGTTTCGCGGCCAAGCGCCCGAAAGGCGGACAGATGCCCGTCGTGATGGGGGCAGGAGCTTCGGGAATATTACTGCACGAGGCTATGGGACACGCTTTCGAGGCCGATTTCAACAGGAAAGGACAGTCTGTCTTCTCCGAGAAAATGGGACAGAAAATCTGCGACGGAAGCATCTCGATCGTGGATGACGGAACGATTCAGTACAACAGAGGCGCGGTCAATTTCGATGACGAAGGGGTTCCGGGCCAGAAGACATATATGGTAAAGGACGGTGTCCTGGCTTCTTACCTGCACGACCGGATCAGCGCCGGGTTCTACGGGGTCTCCCCTACCGGCAACGGACGGCGGGAGTCTTTCCGTTACGCTCCGATTCCAAGAATGAGGGCGACATACATGGAAAGCGGCAAGGCCGACAAGGAAAGCATCATCGCCTCCGTGAAGAAAGGAATATTCGTGGACCAGTTCAGCAATGGTGAGGTGCAGATCGGCGAGGGGGACTTCACTTTCTATGTCAAGAGCGGATTTCTGATCGAAAATGGACGGTTGACCCAGCCGGTAAAGGACATAAACATCATCGGCAACGGACCGCAGGCCTTGGCGGACATCGTGGCCGTGGGCAATGACCTGAAGATTGACGAGGGGGCATGGACGTGCGGCAAAGGACAGAGTTGTCCGGTGTCCTGCGGAATCCCGACAGTTCTTATCAGCAGACTGACAGTAGGAGGAGAATAATGGAAGGTATTAACGGAATGTTGACGAAAAACGAGATCCTGGTCGCGGACAGATGCGTCGAAAAGGCTCTCGGTCTCGGGGCGGAGAAGGTCCGCGTGACGCTTAACAAGAGTCTGATGGAGCTGTTCGGAACGCTTAACGGCGGGCTCGACAAGGTCTCGCACTGCCTTGACAGGTCGATAAGTGTCTGCCTTTTCGTGGACGGCAAGTTCGGAAGCTTCTCGACCAATAGGCTGGTGGAGAATGATTTGGACGATTTCCTCAAGAAAGCGATCTCGACGGTAAGGATGCTCGCTGACGACCCTTGCAGGGATCTGCCGGATCCTTCCAGGACAGTGAAGACGGCTCTCACGGGCAAGGAACTCAAGCTCTATGACGATGACTATCCGAGGCTTACGTCTGACCGCAGACTAAGGATGGCGCTCGACGCATCCATATTCAAAAAGCATTGCGGCGACGGGCTCATCTCTGAGGAGGGGGAATATTCAGACTCCATCTTCGACTCGCTGGTGATCGATTCCAATGGACTGCGCTGCCGCCACACCGAGACTTCCTTTGAATATGGGGTCGAAGTGACTGTGCAGGACGCTGACGGGAACCGGTACAGCAGTTACTGGTGGGACGCTACTCCGATGCTCAAGGATTTGAACATCAAGGACTGCGGCGAGACAGCATACCGGCGGGCGATGGCCCAGATCGGCCCGGTCAAGGTCGAGAGCGGGAAATATTCAATGGTCATTGACAGTGAGGTGGCCTCAAGGCTGGTGACACCTGTGCTGAACGCTCTGGGAGGATATTCATTGCAGCAGAAGAATTCGTTCATGCTGGATTCGCTGGGGAAGAAGATGTTTCCGGAGTGGATGAATATATGGGACAGGCCGGCGAGTGTCGGGGAGACTGGATCGAGACTGTTTGATTCTGAAGGAGTCGCGACGGCAGAGACTCCTATCATCGAAAATGGTGTTGTCAATGAATATTTCATCAACACTTATATGTCTAAGAAGATAGGGATAGAGCCGACTATCGAGGATGCCACAAGGCCGGTTCTTCTGACTTGTGTCGCGCCGTCCATCGCCAGTAAGGTCACTTCGACAAGCTCAGTGACCGATCGTGATTCGGTCGCGGGGCAAACGTCATTGGTCGCTGAGCCTGTCGAAGCGACCTGCGGCAAAGATGAACTGATGCGCCTGGTCGGCGACGGTATCCTCGTGACCGGACTCAACGGCGGCAACAGCAACTCCGCCACGGGCGACTTTTCCTTCGGAGTGGAAGGCTTCCTTTTCAAGGACGGCAAGATAGTCCACCCGGTAAGAGAGATGCTCATAACCGGCAATCTCCTCACCCTTTGGAACAATCTTTTGGCAGCCGGAAACGACGCGAGGTTCTGTAAGTCAAAACTTATTCCTACCTTAGCGTTCGGAAATGTCGATTTCAGCGCTTGAGAAAGAATCGGCAGAAACATATAACAGACGGAAAACAAACATATTAACAATAAATCATCATCATGAAAGTACAGAAAAACAATGTGGTCGAGCTGACCTACGAACTGATCGTTGACGGAAAACTCGCCGACAAGGCGACGCAGGAGCGTCCGCTTGGCTACATTCACGGAACACATATGCTTCTCCCGAAATTTGAGAGCGAGGTGGAGGGCAAGGAACCAGGCGACGAGTTCGCGTTCACCCTCACACCGGAGGAAGGCTACGGCACATTCGACGAGACGCGTCTCTTCGAGCTGCCTAAGGCTGCATTCGAGATCGACGGAAAGGTGCGCGAGGATCTTCTCGTTGTAGGCCAGATCATCCCGATGCTCAGCAACACCGGTCAGGTCGTCCAGGGAACCGTGCACGAGGTAAAGCCGGACACGGTCGTGATGGACTTCAACCATCCGATGGCCGGCAAGACCCTCAACTTCACCGGCAAGGTGGTGAGCGTCAGGGAGGCCACGGAGAAAGAGCTTAAGGAGGGTCTGCACGGAGAGTACCTTCCGCAGGAGGAGCATGAGTGCCACTGCCACAAGGGCGAGGGCGGCTGCCACGGAGAAGGTCACAAGGATGGCGAGTGCTGCCACGGCGAAGGTCACAAGGATGGCGAGTGTTGCCACGGAGAAGGCAAGAAAGACGGCGAATGCTGCCACGGCAACGGCGACTGCCACAAAGAGTAATTTAGGAATATGCGCACGGCGGTTGTCATACTGAACTGGAACACAAAGGAATATCTTGAGCGTTTCCTGCCCGGTCTGCTGGCCTCGGCCACGGACGGAGCAGAGATTGTTGTCGCGGACAGTGCATCCACGGACGGATCAATGGAGATGTTGTCCGAAAAGTTTCCGTCGGTAAGACAGATCCGTCTGGACAGGAACTACGGCTTCACAGGCGGGTACAACAGAGCTTTCAAGGCCGTCTGCGCACTGCCTGAAGCCGGAGATCTTGAATATTTTGTCTTGATCAACTCGGACATTGAAGTACCAAAGGACTGGCTGGAACCACTAACCGACTGGATGGACACTCATCCTGACTGTGCGGCCTGCGCCCCGAAACTCCATTCCTGGTACGACAAGGACAGTTTCGAATATGCCGGTGCGGCCGGTGGAATGTTGGACCGTTTCGGTTACCCGTTCTGTCGCGGAAGGGTTCTCAAAAGAGTTGAGAAAGACTCCGGCCAGTACGACTCTCCGGCCAAAGTCTTCTGGGCCACAGGAGCCTGCCTGATGGTCCGCAAGACGGAATATTCAAAAATGGGAGGGCTGGACGACAGGTTCTTCGCCCACATGGAAGAGATAGACCTCTGCTGGCGACTTCAGCTGGAGGGAAAAAGCATATTCGTTGTGCCTCAGTCAGTTGTGTGGCATCTTGGCGGCGGCACACTGCCGAACGACTCTCCGTGGAAGCTGAAACTGAACTATCGGAACAACCTTCTGATGCTCCAGAACAACCTCGCGAAGACATATTCATTGCAGGAAGTGAGGGAACTGACACCGGAAAAGGCGGCCGTCAAGGCTTGCGGACGTGCCCGAGGAACCTTATTCATAAGAATGTGTCTGGACGGGTGTTCCGCGCTGGCCTATCTGCTGACAGGAAAGAAGGACTGCTTCAAGGCTGTCTGGGAGGCGCACAAGGAGTTCCGCAGCCTCTGCACCAAAACTGACGTCAAGGAGATTCAGGAATATGCCGACACACACCGCCGGATTGATGTTCCGGCACTTTTCCCGGAGTGGATCGTACCGCTGGCGATGCTCAGGGGGAACGGTATTTTTGACTATTTAAGAAAGTTGATATGAAAATCGTCATTCAGGGAGCCGGCGAGGTAGGTTCGCATCTGGCGAAGATGCTTAGTCTTGAGGCCAATGACATAACCGTCATTGACGATGATCCGCAGAGGCTTGCCAACATCAGCTCGATAGCCGACGTGATCGCCATCGAAGGAGCGCCATCCTCGCTGAGGGTGATGCGCGAGGCCGACGTGCAGAACGCCGACCTGTTCATCTCCGTCGTGCCTTTCGTGCCGCAGGATGTGAATCTTGTGAGCGCACTTCTGGCCAAAAATCTCGGAGCCAGGAAAGTTACTGCCAGAATCGATGACAACGACTTCCTGTCAGCAGAGAACAAGCTGCTGTTCAAGCAGATGGGCATCGAATTGATGTTCTATCCCGAAAGGCTTGCGGCCGACGAGATCTTCGATCTGCTCAAGCATTCCTCCTCGACTGAATCCATGGATTTCGCCCGTGGAAAGCTTCAGGTCGAGGTGTTCAAACTGGAGGAGGACTCCCCTCTTCTGGACATGAAGCTCGCCGAGTTCGCCGCCATAGCCACCAGTGACGAGCTGCAGTTCCGTGTGATCGCCGTCTCACGTGGCGGAAAGACTATCATGCCAAAGTACGACACGAAGTTCATGTTCAATGACCTGGTCTTCATCATCGCCACCCGGGAGGGTATGACATTCCTGATGAAATTCCTCGGCAAGAGCAATGTTGAGATTGACAAGGTGATGATCCTCGGAGGGTCGCACATCGCCGAGCTTGTCGCCGCAAGGCTCAGCCCAAAAATCAGTTCGGTGAAGATTCTGGAACGAGACAAGGAGCGTGGAATGATTCTGTCAGAGAGACTTCCCGACAATGTGATCGTGGTGATCGGCGACGGCAGGAACTCAGACCTGCTTCTGGAGGAAGGAATCAAGGACTATGACGCGTTTCTGGCCCTGACCGGCAATGACGAGGCCAACGTTCTGGCCTGCGTCGTGGCGAAGAAGTTCGGAGTTGACCGCACCATCGCCGAGGTCGAGAACATCGAGTACATCCACCTTGCAGAAGAGATGGGCGTGGATTCGGTCATCAACAAGAAACTCATCACCGCCGGCCGGCTGTTCAAGTTCACCCTCAGCGGCAAAGCACGTCTGGTCAAGTACATGAGCGGCACCGACGCTGAGGTTCTTGAATATACCGTAGCCCCGAACAGCGCCATCACAAAAGGCACCCTGAAGGATATCTCCTTCCCGAAAGACGCCGTGATCGGCGGCTTGATCCGAGGCAGCGAGTCCTACATCGCCATCGGTTCCACCCGCATAGAGCCTTACGACCGGGTCGTGGTCTTCGCCCTCCCGCACACCGTCAAGGACATCGACCGGTTGTTCCGATAGAGGACGACACTCAAATTACGACAAAAAAAATCGCACCGCATTACGATTTTGTTACCAGATGATGTCGTGTACAACAGAACCGATTGAGAACGAAAAAAGTCCACGGCTGAGTGCCTTGACAGGGAGCGTTGACTGGAAAGTCAGACTGAGAGATCAAGCCAGCGGGTTTCCTTGGTGTCAAGTTCCGAGGAGACTTCGGCGAAGCGGGTGGTGACTTTCCGGAGTTCGGCCGGGTCGGTGAGGCCGCCGTTCATCTGAGACTCAAGGGCGGACTTCTCGGCGGAGAGGGACTCGATGTCTTTCTCAAGTTGCTCAAGCTCACGTTGTTCCTTGTAGCTCAGCTTGCGCGGAGCATCGGGACGTGTCGTTTTGGAGGAAGCGTTGCCGTCAAGCGGAGATGATGCCGAAACCTGACCGGGAGCCACGGTGGCCTTTGAGGCACGTTCCTCCTCACGGGCCTTGGCGCGTTTTCCGGCTTCGAAGTCCTTGATGAACTCGCGGTACTGGCTGTAGCTGCCGATGAAGTCCTTGACCTCACCGTTTCCGCAGAAGACGAACAAGTGATCCACAAGGCGGTCCAGAAAATGACGGTCGTGGGAAACAAGGATCAATGTCCCTTTGAACTCTTTCAGGTACTCCTCAAGAATATTGATGGTCACGATGTCCAGATCGTTCGTCGGCTCGTCCATTATCAGCAGGTTGGGCTGCCTCATCAGGATGGTCAGCAGGTATAGCCTTCGCTTCTCCCCTCCCGAAAGTTTGCTGATGCGGTTGTTCAGCATGTCGTGCGGGAAGAGGAACTGACTCAACAAATGAGTGTCGTTCACGGTCTCCAGAACAGTCTGGTTTTCATCGAACTGCATTCCACTTTGGCGGTAGTAGCCGATCTTCAGCGACTCCCCCCTCTGGATCTCACCGGTTACCGTCCCCGGATCCGACGGATCCATATTCCCGATCAGAAGATTGATGAACGTGGTCTTGCCGACACCGTTCTTGCCGACGATGCCGACTTTCTCGTAGCGCTGGAAGTTGTACGTGAAATGGCTCAGGTAGCAGTCTCCGCCGTAATAGAAACTGACATCCTTGCAGTTGATGATCTTGGTTCCGAGCCTGGAGGCAGGCCCCATCTCGCCGAGGCTCACGCTGTCGGTCCTGTAAACCTGCCCGGCCCTGTCCTTCAGCTCGTAGAAAGCGTTCTTGCGGTACTTGGCCTTGCCGGTTCTGGCGCATGGACTGGCGTGCATCCACTCCAGCTCACGGCGCAGAAGATTCTTGATCTTATCAGTCTCGGCATTGTAGTTTTCGATGCGTTCCTGCCTCTTCTCCAGATAGTTCTGATAGTCGCCTTTATAAATATATACGGCTCCGTGATCCATCTCCATCACGGTGTTAGCCACGGAATCCAGAAAATAACGGTCATGGGTCACCATCAGAAGCGTGCATCGGGCGTGAGACAGATAGTTCTCCAGAAACTCGATGCCGTCGATGTCCAGATGGTTGGTCGGCTCGTCCATCACGAAGAAGTCCGCCTCGCTGGCAAGCATCACGATGATGGCCGCCCGCTTGATCTCCCCGCCCGAAAGCACCTTCATCTTACGGTCATATTCAGACATCCCGAAGGAGGTCAGAAGGCGGCGGACGCGCTGCTCATATTCAGCAAGATGTTCAGGATCAAGATTCTTCGTCCACTGTTCGCTGTCCCGCATAATCTGATCCCACACGGTGGATTCGGGATCATATTCATACTCCTGCTCAAGGAACGCGATGCGGATGTCCTTGAGGAATATGATCTTGCCGCCGGAGTCGGAACTGTCCTTGCCGGCCAGAATGCGCAGAAGGCTGGTCTTACCGGTGCCGTTCGGGGCGATCAGGGCGATCTTGTCGCCCTCGTTGATGTTGAAGCCGATGTGCTCAAACAGGACTTTCGGTCCGTATGACTTGGAGATGTTCTCTATCTGGAGATAACTTGGCATATTCGTAGTAAAATGTAACCGTCAACAAAAACTTCTAAAACAACCGACCCCGCTTTCCTGCCGCCCACAAAATTAGCGATTAATCGCCGAATATTCGCTCTTCTGCCCTTCAAAATCTTCCCAGCCTCCGTCCGCATCTTGAAGTAATTTCACAAAACACGTTCAGCCGAAGTGGCAGCGGAAGGCGGTAAAACAATGAATATGTCGAATAACTCGTGGTAAATCATCTGAGTTTTTCAACATATTCATTAATAGGCAACGTTCTAAGGCACATTGGCATGAACGTGTTTTGTAAGATGCAGCGGCCTTTTGCAGTAGCAGCCGAAGGCCTTGGGACATCCGAAGCATCCGAAGCGAATCATTACGTACTGTTGTTTGTGTTTTTCAGAGTAATTTCATATCTTTGACTTGATTATGAACCAGATCCATCAGGAGTACACGATGGAAAGGAGACCGGAAAGCCTTCCCTGGCGAGGGTCATTCCGGCTTATGACGGCAAGAGAACCCTACTTTCGGAAAACAACAACCAAAGAATATGAATAAATACATCATCACTATCATTGTAGCCCTTATGGCTTTAGGAATCGGCGCCAAGGCGCAGACCGTGTATTCATGTCAGTACAAAAGCGAGGCGGACGTGAAAGTCCATGTCACCAAATACAAGTCCGAGGCGGATCTGGTCGTCTACAAATGCAAGTACAAGAGCGAGGCCGAGGGCAACAAGGGGCTTTGGTTTTTTGTGAAATACAAGAGCGAGGCGAAAAAGAAGTTGTTTTTCGTGAACTACAAGAGCGAGGCCGACATTGTGATTTATTTTACTGACTACAAGAGCGAGGCCGGATGGAGGAACAATAGCAAAAAACATCTGATGTACTGACGTTTAGAAAGTACGTCTTGTCATTGATCGCGGCTCTGGTGGCCGCGGTCGGTGTTTCCGCCCAGAGCCACATCCGGCATTGGCGAGCGGCCGCACCAAATATTCGCGCCACACAGTAGTTCTCAGAGATAGACCGAAGAGTTTTTCCACCAACTTTCCGTCAGCACTCATCCTCAAACGGGATTTCTTTTGCGCGGAGGGGAGAAGAATCACGTTTTTTGTGTAAGTTTGCAGTCCCAACGGAAAGGGGGCTATGGGCGATGCGGCAGGTGGCCTTCCCGTCATGTGCGGGGATGGAAAAGCGTATAGGGATGTTGAATATTCATAAAAGTTAAATGATTGAGAATATGAGGTTTACGAATAGGATTCTGATGATGGCACTGCTGGTGGCGGGTCTTTTTGCGGTGTCTGTCGACGGGTATTGCTGGGGGCAGAAGGGGCATGATGTCACTTGCGCTGTCGCGCAGCGGCATCTTACCCGAAAGGCGGCAAGGAAGATTGACGAAATACTTGACGGGAAGACCATTGTGTACTGGGCGAATTGGATGGACAATGCCAGCCACACTCCTGAATACCGGTACACCAGCTCGTGGCATTACAGGAACACTGACGAGGGCGAGACTTTCAGCGGAGCTCCCCTTAACGAGAACGGCGATGTCGTCCGCGCCGTCAACGAGCAGATAGCGGCGTTGAAAAGCGGAAAACTTGACAAGGAGGAGCAGGCGCTCTCATTGAAGTTCCTGGTCCACCTTATGGGCGACCTGCATTGTCCGATGCACATGGGACACAGGTCGGACCGCGGCGGCAACAGATGGCAGGTGCAATTCTTCAACAACGGTACGAACCTTCATTCCATCTGGGACACCGGAATCATCGAGAGCGCCCACAAATGGACATATTCGGAATGGGTCGAGCAGATTGACACCAACCCTCGGGCTGAGAACAGGAAGATGGCGGAAGGGACACCGGAATCCTGGGGCGAGGAGACCTACGGGATCTGCAGGACAATCTACGCCTCGACTCCTGTCGGCTCAAAACTGTCCTATGACTACGTGGGCGAATGGACCGGGACGGTGGAAGTCCAGCTTCTACGCGGCGGCCTGAGGCTTGCCGCTGTCCTGAACGACATTTTCGGATAGCCCGGAGGAGCATCAGAAACCGAAATAGTTCCGGGCGTTGTTGTAGGAGATGTCGCGGACCATACGGGCGACAGTGTCAATCTCGGATGCCGGAATCTTGCCGGCCTCGACATCGGTGCCGATGATGTCGCAGAGGATGCGGCGGAAATACTCGTGGCGAGGGTAGCTGATGAAACTGCGTGAGTCTGTCAGCATACCGACGAAACGGCTCAAAAGGCCAAGGGAGGACAGTGTGTCCATCTGGCGGCGCATTCCATTCTCCTGATCGAGGAACCACCAGCCGGAGCCGAACTGCATCTTGCCGGGAACCGTGCCGTCGTTGAAATTGTACGCCATCGTGGTCATTACCTCATTGTCCTTCGGATTGAGGCAATAGAGAATGGTCTTCGCAAGGTTGCCGGTCATGTCCAAGACATCGAAGAATCTGTTTCCGGCCACGGCTATTGGCTTGTCATTCATCGAATCACAACCTGCGTCAGGTCCGACACCATTGAATAGCCTCGTACAGTTGTTGCGCAGAGGCCCTACGTGGAACTGCTGCGTCCACCCGGACTCCGCGTCCATCACGGCAAGGTCGTACAGGACGGCACTCTTGTACTTGACAGCGTCATATTCATCAACAGGCATTCCTGAAAGGGTGGTTTTGAATATTCTTTCAATCTCGCTTTCATCATATTCCTCAGCATAGAATGTGTCGAGACCGTGGTCCGAAAGACGGCAGCCCATCGACCCGAAGAAGTCGTGACGCTTGCGAAGAGCCTCGATCAATGTTGAATATGACCGGATCTCAACACCTGCGGCCTCGGAGAGTCTCCCAAGATATTCATTTAATGACTTGACATCCTCGATTCCCATCACCTTGTCAGGCCTCCAGGTAGGCAGCACTTTGGTGCCGAACGGGTGTTCCGCGATCTGTTTGTGCCAACGCAGGTCATCCGCCGGGTCATCGGTCGTGCAGACCACCTCCACGTTGAACTTCCGGATAAGCGCCTGGCCGCGGAACTCCGGGGTGGCCAGCTTGGCGTTGCACTCCTCGAAGATCTCACGGGCTGTCTCCGGCTTCAGAATCTGGTCTATTCCGAAAACACGGCTCAGCTCCAGATGAGACCAGTGGTAGAGAGGATTACGCATGAGGTAAGGCATGGTCTCAGCCCACTTTTCAAACTTTTCCCAAGCTGACTTGTCTCCGGTGATATATTCCTCCGGCACACCGTTCGCCCTCAACGCGCGCCATTTGTAGTGGTCGCCGCTGTGGCCGTCCACCAGCCAAAGCTGGGTGATGTCGCGGAACCGGACGTTCTCGGCGATCTCCCGTGGTGAAAGGTGACAGTGATAATCGATTATCGGCAGGTTCTCGGCCTCGCCGTGGAACAGCCGCCGCGCCGTCTCGTTGGACAGCATAAAGTTTTCGTTGATGAATGCGCTCATTATTCTATCTTTATACGGTTTCTTACGGACATCCTCCGGACAGACAACGGTGGCTCCGTCTGACAAATATAACCACCCTAAGGATAAATCGCAAGAGAAAACAAGAGAAACCAGTGTTTTGATTCTTTAAAAAATGTTGTTACCTTTGAGCGATTACTAATAACCAACACCATCTATGATGAAAAGCAAATCCCTGAAGCCTCTTATCCTGGCCGGAATCGCGGTGACTTCATCGGCTTGTTCCGAACGTGAAGCGGGATCACCAAACCCAAACATCGTTTTCATCCTCGCCGACGACCTCGGCTGGGGGGATCTCGGCTGCTACGGCCAGACTTTGTTCCAGACTCCAGGCATCGATTCCCTGGCCGCGAACGGCATACGGTTCACCCAATGCTATTCCGGCACGACCGTCAGCGCGCCGTCACGCTCCTGCCTTCTGACAGGCACCCACAGCGGACACACCCCGATCAGGGGAAACGTGGAACTCGACCCTGAAGGACAGTTCCCGCTTCCTTCAGGGACACCGACGATCTTCCACGACTTGAAGGCGGCGGGCTACAGGACAGGAGCTTTCGGCAAATGGGGATTGGGATTCGTCGGCACAAGCGGCGACCCGAACAAGCAAGGGATCGACGAGTTCTACGGCTTCAACTGCCAGCTTCTCGCGCACAGCTACTACGCCGACCACATCTGGCATAACTCCGAAAGGATCGAATTGAAAGACAATGTGGACTCCATTCCTTACGGACAGGGAACCTACATTCCGGACCTCATTCATGAAAAAGCCCTCAAGTTCATGGAGACTTCGGCAAAAGAGAAGCAGCCTTTCTTCCTATGGTACCCTACGACAATCCCTCACGCCGAACTGATTGTCCCGAAGGACAGCATCATCGACAGGCTCATCGGGAAATATCCGGAGACCCCGTATCACGGGACAGACAGCGGGCCGGGATTCCGCAAAGGCGGCTATTGCTCCCAGGAATATCCTCACGCGACATTCGCCGCGATGGTCACAAGACTTGACACCTACGTGAGCCAGATTGTCGCCAAACTCAAGGAACTCGGAATCTATGACAACACGATCATAATATTCTCTTCCGACAACGGACCTCACATGGAAGGAGGGGCCGATCCTGACTTCTTCGACTCCAACGGCCCTTGGAGGGGCTACAAGAGGGATGTTTACGAAGGCGGAATCCGGGTGCCGATGATAGTAGGCTGGAAGGGGCGCGTCGAAGCGGGGAGAGAGTCCGACCTCATCTGCTCGTTCTGGGACATGATGCCGACCCTTAGAGAGATGACCGGGGCAAGCGAGGACGACCTCACCGGCATGGACGGTGTCAGCCTGATCCCCGAACTGACAGGCAAGGAAGGACAAAAGGAGCATGAATATCTTTACTTCGAGTTCCAGGAACTCGGAGGCCGCCAGGCTGTCAGGAAAGGAGACTGGAAACTCGTCCACATGAACATCAGGGGCGACGACGACTGGTACGAGCTCTACAATCTCCGCGAGGATCCCGGTGAGACCCGTGACCTCATCGGCTCCCGGCCGGAGAAGTTCGAGGAACTCAAAGCCATAATGAAGGAGGCCCACGTGCCGAATCCGGATTTCCCGATCCTCAGAGAAGAGTTCCGGTAATGCTTGAGCATGAAGACATAGTTCTGACAAATGTTGCCAGAGGGGACAACGCCTCCTTCGGTGTCCTGTTCAATCACTATTATCCCAAAGTCAGGGTGTACCAGACAAACGTTCTGGAAGACAAACATTCGGCGCAGGACATCGCGCAGGACATCTTCGCCAAAATCTGGCTCCTGCGCAAAACCTTGCCCGAGATCCGTGACTTCGGCTCGTACCTTTTCGTCATGAGCAGAAACTCCTGTCTTGCCCACATGAAGAAGCGCGGCAGGAGTACCTCCATTCACGATCTGGAACTGGTCGAGGAGCATGCCATAGACGAAATGCTGCACTCTGACGAGCTCAGGAGCAGGATATTCAGGATTGTCGATGACATGCCGTCACGCAGAAGGCAGGTGTTCCTGATGAGCAGGGAGGAGAACAAATCGAATATGGAGATCGCGGAAATACTGTGTATCAAGAAGAAAACGGTAGAGAATCTTCTCAACGCCGCCCTCCGGCAGCTACGCCGCTCGCTTAACGCGATCCTCTTTTTCTGATTTTCTTAGAAGTTGTTTTGAATTGTTTGAAATGTTCTTTGAGGTGAAAGAAATCTTCATTTTCTTCCCGCTTCTTCAGTCAGATAGCACCGCTATCTTCCTTGGAAGAAGCGGTCGAAACTGAAGTTTTTCACTCTCAAACCTTCAAACAAACAATTCAAAACAACTTCTTAGATTTTTTTCAATTTCCGATGGGTGCGAAGGCCGCTTTCGCACTCTTTATTGTTGTAAGTCCGTTCTTAAATCGTTAAAACAACAAGAAACATGAATGTGTCTTTCAAAGATTGGGATTCGATTGACGGCTCATCCGTCGATGAAAAAGAAATAAGACAGGCTTGGCGTGAGACCATGCGCAGAGCCAAGGCCATGGAAAGGGCGAGCCTCACCTCGACCGCAAGGCACCGCGCGCTCAGGTTCGCAGCCGGGTTCTGTGCGGCCGCGGCGATTGCGTCCGTCGGCGTGTTCATCGGCCATAAGACCTCAGTCGTAAGGCCGGACATGAGGCAGTGCGAAGTCATCGCCGGATCATTGCAGAAAAGCGAGGTGTCTCTTCCTGACGGCAGCAAGGTCTGGCTTAACTCGGACAGCCGTATCGCATATTCAATGACATTCGGAACCGCCGACAGGACAATCACTCTCCATGGGGAGGCCTATTTTGATGTCGCGAAGAATGAACAGATTCCTTTCATAGTTAACTCCTCCGGATTGAGTGTCAAGGCTCTGGGTACAAAATTCAACATTCGGTCATTCGACGATGAGGATGTGACCGTCACCTTGATGGAAGGCAAGGTGCTTGCCTCCGCGGGAGAGGACAGCGCTGTCCTTCTTCCTTACGAGCAGGTCTCGCTGGACAAGACTAACGGCAGGTTAGGCGAGGTACGGCGCGTGGATTCCCGCACCGCGCTTCCATGGAGGATGAGCGAGCTGGTCTTCGAGAACCTTAGCCTTGAGCGCATAGCGGAGATGCTTGAGAGCATCCACAACATCGAGGTTGTCTTCATGGATCAGACAATCAAGGAATATAAATACACAGGAGTTGTACCAAACACGTCACCTGCCGAGGTTCTTGACATAATCTCCGAGACCTCGCCGGTGTCGTTCCGCATCAACGGCAACACCATCGTACTCAACATTAAAACAAATAAAACAAAATGAGGTACAAACTAATCCTATTGGCATCAATGATGATGCTCATGATGGCGGGGTTCACTACTCCGTCAATGGGACAGATCACTGTCTCGGTGAAAGACAAGCCCCTCACGGAGGTCATGCCTCTTGTCGAGAAACAGGGCGGATTCAGATTCTTCTATAGCAACACCCTTCCGGATCTCGATTCCAAGGTCACCCTGTCCGTGGAGAACGCCGGCATCCCCCAGACTTTGGACAAGATGTTCGCCGGCCTGAGGATCGCCTACGAAATCAGGAACGAGAAACTTGTCGTGCTGACCGCACGCGAGGACAGCCGCCAGCAAGGGAAGAGCAACGGGGACAACACCGTTTCCGGTACAGTCCTGGACAAAAGCGGACAACCTGTGATCGGACTCACCATCAGGGAGAATGGCACAACCAACGGAACAGTGACGGACGAGAACGGAAGATGGTCGCTGAAGGTTTCCAAAACGGATTCCGAACTCATCTTCGAGTCCTTAGGCTACAAGACATTACGCATCAAGGCTGCCGGAAGGCAGACTGTAAATGTCACTGTCGAGGAGGACACGACCTTGCTTGACGAGATTGTAGTCGTGGGTTATGGTGTCCAGAAGAAAGTCAACATCTCGGGATCGGTGTCTTCCGTGAAGATGGACGACATCCTCCAGGATCGCCCGGTGTCCAATGTGGCCTCCGCACTGCAAGGCGCGATTCCTGGCCTTTACGTGACCACAGGCTCCTCAGGAAACCTTCCGGGACAGACCGGGAAGTCCCTCCAGATCAGGGGGACATCCTCATTCTCAGGAAGCTCCAATCAAGTCTCCGGCATCTCGCCGCTTGTCCTCATCGACAACGTCCCGGGAGACATCGACGCGCTGAATCCGGATGACATCGAGTCCGTGACAGTCCTGAAAGACGCCTCCTCATCAGCGATCTACGGTGCCCGCGCCGCCGCCGGCGTGATACTGATCACCACCAAGAGCCCTAAGAAAGCCGAAAGGATCTCTATCTCCTACAACGGAAGCATCGGTTTTACCAATGCCGTGAACACACCTGAAATGGTTGACATCGCGACATACATCGGTGTCTACAGGGACGCGTTCAACACCAACACCTACGGTGCGGCGCAAGACCAGAACTTCGACAAATGGCTTGAATACCTCAACCTCTACAAGACCAACAAGTCCGCACTCTCATCACAAGGAACGCTCTACGACAATGGAATATTCGTACCTGACTCCGACGGACTCAGGTACTACCTCACAGAAGAGGATCTCTACAAAAGGATGATGGAGACCGGAATAGTGGAGAACGACAATGTCTCTGTCAGCGGAGCCACCGACAGGATAAGGTTCAGGATGTCTGGAAACAACTTCCGTGAGAACGGCCCGTTGGCAGGACGCAAGGACACCTACAGCCGTACTTCCGTGAACGGCATGATCCAGGCCGACATCACATCCTGGTTCACACAGGAGCTGAATTTCTATTTCACGCAGCAGCATAGGAAGATGCTCATCGACGAGTCAGGCTCACTGTACGGCGTGAGGAACTTCAATTTCATGCCGGACGGACCGGATCCGGTGCAAAAAGACGGAAAGGAATATTACATCCGCACTCCGAGGAACGTGATCGACCGCGCCAATGCCGCGAAGACGACCATCGACCAGCCACGTATCTTCTCAAAATCAACGATAAGACCGTTCAAGGGAATGGAGGTTGTCTTCGAATATACCTACCAGAAGAATCTCACCAACTTCAATTACGATTCCGGAAAGTATTTGTTCACTGACATCCAGCTGAACTATACCACCGATCCGACGCACGACTATTCCATCGCACGTCATTACAATGACTACCGCAGCGCTATCAACGCGTATGCGACCTACAGGTTCGACATCGCCGGCAAGCATCACTTCTCAGTGATGGGCGGATTCAACCAGGAGTACTACAACTACGAATGGTACAACACCAGGGCGGAGGATCAGGCTTTCCTCAACATTCCTTCGATGAGCAACGCGCAAGGGCAGGTCAAGACAGCCGACAGCTATCTCAACTACGCCCTGCGAAGCGCTTTCGGACGAATCAACTACAACTACGACGAGCGCTATCTGGTTGAGTTCAGCGGACGTTATGACGGATCATCCAAATTCCCGAAAGACACCAGATTCGGTTTCTTCCCTTCATTCTCTGTCGCATGGAACGCCACGAACGAGGCGTTCATGAGCGGTACACGCCGGTGGTTGTCAGAACTCAAGCCAAGGTTCTCCTACGGCTCGATCGGCAACCAGACTTCCGTGGGCTACTATGACTACTACTCCACCATGGGGCTGAACACCAAGAGCTATGTCTGGCTTAAAGGCACCGACGAGAGTTATGTCACATCAATCGGCATGCCGGGAATCGTCAGCGACTCCTTCACTTGGGAGACGATCACCACCACGAACGCGGGACTTGACTTCGGACTGTTCGGCGGAAGCCTTGCCGGCTCGTTCGACTGGTTCAGGCGCGACACCAAGGACATTCTTTCCCAGAGCGTCGCCCTGCCGTCTGTGCTTGGTGACTCCGCTCCGATGCAGAATGTCGGAAAGATGCGTACCACGGGATGGGAGTTCCAGCTATCCTACAAAGGCAGCATCGGGCGCGAGATCCTCTACAACGTAGGCTTCAACGTCTCGGACTACAAATCAAAGGTGATGAGTCTCAACTTCAATGAGGAAAAGAGCCTTGGCTACCTCTATGAAGGGATGATGGCCGGAGAGATCTGGGGCTACAGATGGGACGGCTTCTACTCTGTGGACGACTTCAAGGACACGGCGACCTGGCAGCTAAAGGACGGCGTGACCGGAATCACCGGTTCCAGCCCGCGTCCCGGAGACTTCAAGTACAAGAACCTTAGGGACAATGAATATAGTGACGAGGACACCGGTATGATCAACTCCGGCAAGGGAACAGCCAACAATCCTGGTGACATGACCGTCATAGGCAACAGTACTCCTCGTTTCCAGTACGGATTCAATTTCAACATCTCCTATAAGGGATTCGACCTCGGAATAATGATCCAGGGTATCGGAAAGCGCGACTACGCCGCGATCAACCCTTATACCTACACATTGAGCGCCTCGGATCCAGGCTGGTTCCCGGTCTTCTCCGGAACGACAAACTACTGGAAGCCTCTGAGCACTGACTCCGGCAGCCCGGACTACTACAAGGCCGCTGACAGCGGAGCCAAACTTCCGCGCATCTACGGAAGTACCATCAAAGGCCTCTCCAACGCCTCTTCCAACCGTTTGGTCAACGATCACATGCTCCAGAGCGCGGCTTATCTGAGGGTCAAGAACCTTTCACTGTCATATTCATTCCCTAAGTCGCTGATCGGAAAAGCCGGTCTGGGCGGCCTGAAGGTTTATGTCAGCTGCGAGAACCCATTCACTGTCTCGTCTCTTCCTAAGGGCATCGATCCCGAGACTCTCGGATGGTCCTACCCTCTCTACCGCACCGTGTCATTCGGCATGAACATCAAACTTTAACCCCTAACAATCTGACAAAGATGAAAAATCACATCATATATCCAGTACTATGCGTCTGGGCATTGTTCGGAATGACCTCCTGCAATGACAGTTTCCTCGACCTTTCTCCAAAGGGTGCGATCACAGACGCGACCGCATTCACCTCATTCGAGTCCTGCTCCGACTATGTGGCAAGTCTCTACGACGTGTTCAACGGCTACACCCTGTTCCAGGGACCCGCTCCTGTCAGCGGAGCTCTCGGAACATCAACAAGAGACACCTGGTCAGGACTGCTGACAAACTACGCCTCCGGCTGGGGCACCATTCCAAACGCCTACGCCAACCAGACTGTCACGGTTCCCGTCTCAAGCAGCACCTACACTTTGCCTTACCGATGGATCCGTCAGGCCAACATCCTGCTCGCACACATCGAGGAGCCGAAAGTGACCGACGCCCAGCGTAAGTACCTTGAGGCTGTCGCCAGATTCTTCAGAGCCTACTGCCACTACGCCCTTCTGGTCAATTACGGAGACTGCATCTACGCGGACGGACTTCTTACCGAGAGTTCGGAGGAACTGTACAAAAGCCGCGACCCTCGCCTGATGGTCGCCGACAGGATCCACTCGGAACTCACATGGTGCATACAGAACATTCCTGACGAGATCGCGGAGGCGAACACCATCAACAGCACTGTCTGCAAGGCGTTCCTCTCACGTTTCTGCCTGTTCGAGGGAACATGGAGAAAGTACCATGGCATCAAAGAGGACGCTCAGTACATCTCCGGCCAGAAACTTCTTGAGGAATGCTTCGCGGTGTCCAAGGAACTGGCGGAAAAAGGAACACCTCTGTTCAGGGGCGACGGCAACGACAGGCACGAAGGCAGCGGCTGGGGTCAGATGTGGACTACCGATGACCTCGGGACGGTTCCTTCAGTGTTCCTCTACGTAAAATATGTCCAGGACATAAAGATGCACCGTCTGGGACATTTCCAGCACATAGCCAGCGCCTCTCTTGAGATGCCGCAGGCAACAGTTGACCTTTATCTTACAAAGGACGGACTTCCTATTCACAACGCCGCCGTGGAATACTTCGACTACACCAAGGCCAACGGCTACACCAAGGCCTCGAAGCCGTACGACTACGCCAACTGCGACCCTTATCTGACATTCCGTAACAGGGATACCAGACTTGCCCAGATGGTCATTCCTCCTTACCACGTCAACCTTGTCGGCGTGAACGAAGGAGCGGCGGACAACAGCAACTGCTGGGTACCGGACGACAGCGCGGACGGAAAGTACTCCGAGTACCTCGACCAGTTCGCCTACCGCGGTACCCAGGGCAAACTGAAGGACGGCAGGACGTACTGGTGCAGTCCGAACTTCAATCTCGGCTACCATCAGATCGAAACGCACAAATCACTTCCTTCGACCAACTGGGCGGGCAACGTTCTGGTCAATGAGCCTCACACCCAGGCTGTGAACTCACAGGACTGGAGCGGTGGAAAGACACAGTACGGTTCCGGCAAAGGATTCCAGAAAGGCCACAGCGGCTATTTTGTCTGGAAGCACGTCGCCAACTGGGACCGCCAGTTCGCAAGCGGCACCGCCGATGTCTCTGACAAACCGGTGTTCAAACTGGAGGAGATTCTGCTCAACTATGCCGAGGCCGCGTTTGAACTGGGAAGATTCAACCAGGGTGTCGCCGACGCCACCATCAACAAGCTTCGTGAAAGAGCCGAGGTCGGAAGGATGGTTGTCTCCGCCATCGGAGAGGATTTCGATCCGGACAGGGACAAGAGCGTGGATCCTGTGCTTTGGGAAATCCGCCGCGAGAGGCTGATTGAGCTGATGGGTGAGAGCTTCTCGTTCGAGGACGTGCGCCGCTGGAAGAAAGCCGCGTGGTTTGTAAACAAACAGGCCTGCGGAGTCTGGGTTGACGCCGACAATGTCAGTGCGGTACGTTCCGGAACCGGCGGAGGCACAGGTCTTCTGGACAACAGCACAAGGCTTGAGGCTGACATCGCCACAGTGACGGCACAGGGAGGCGGCCACCTCTACTACTACCTCGATCCTGTGGTGGCCGGAAAGGGATGGAAAGATGCCTACTATCTGCAACCTCTTCCATCCGAGGAACTTCTCCTGAACAAGAATCTCGAACAGAACCGGGACTACTAGCCCCGGAATCCGTTCAGAAAGCCCGTCAGGCTTCACATAATCTTCGACCGGAGAGACGGACAGCGCTCCTTTCCGCTCTCCGGTTGTCGCTTATCAGGCGGAGGAACATAATCGGTCAAGTTATCTTTTGACAATAATCAAAGAAAAAAAATGAAAAGAGTAATTTTGCTTGCCAGCATACTGATGTCTTTCAGCATGGTGGCACAGACCCATCAAATCAAGAAATGCACATCATTTTACGGCGATGTAAAGGATTACATTCTCTATCCGCAGGCCATACCTCCGTATGAAAGTTCCGACTTGATTGCGGAGGTCCTGCCCGACAGGTACCGCTACCACTCCGCCGAAGGAGACATGTGGCCGTTGACCTGGGGAAAGGACGACTTCATCTACCTTGGCGCCGGAGACAACAAAGGGTGCAGCGTGAATGTCTGGCGGGCGACAACATATTCAAAATTCAATCTCGGCCACATGACGCAGACTTCCGAGTGGTCCATGGACATGATCTGCGCCTCGCCGGCTCCCGACGATTCCCTGCTCGCCGCTGACAGCCGGCTGCAAGGTGTCAAACCGGCTGGACTGATCGACATTGACGGAACCCTCTATATGAGTTTCGAGGCCCAGAACTATGGGGATTTTCCATTGTTCCGCCGACAGCACAACCTGTTCGGATGGATCGCGGTCTCAAAGGACGGCGGCAGGTCTTTTGACAACAACGCCGTTCCGTTCGATTTCTTCGAGGGAAAGCTTTCGTCCTGTCATTTCCTTCAGTTCGGAAGGGGTTACGAAGGAGCCAGGGATGAATATGTCTACGCCTACTTCCCCTATGACGAGGACAATGGGGAGAGCTATTGGGAAAACAACGACGCCCTCCTGCTGGGAAGGGTGCCAAAAGACAAGATCCTTGAAAGGAACGAATGGGAATTCTTCGCATCGCCAGATCCTCTGAAGCCGGAATGGACTAAGGATGAGGCCGGTGCGAAACCGGTCTTCCGCTACTACAAGATGACCGGAGCCAACCACGTAGCCTACAATGCCGGTCTTGGACGCTACATAATGGGCAACTACAGTTTTGTCGATTCAGAACTCCACCCAAGGCCGATCCATCAAGTGACCTATCCGGAAGCTTCGCGTTCACAGCTGACCCTCTATGAGGCTCCGGAGCCGTGGGGACCATGGAGGATCTTCCACAGGGACGATGACTGGGGAACCTACGGAGACTATCAGCCTAACTTTCCCACCAAATGGATGTCTGAGGACGGAAGGATAATGATGATGGTCTCCGCCGGTTCGTGGGATGATTACAACCTTGTATGCCAAAAGATCGCTCTTCGCCTTAAGGGTGACTCCGGCTTTCCTGCCGAAGCCTCAGGTTTTCTTTTCAAGGTCAAATGAGAATACGGTGACGGCGGAAGGATAATGGGAGGACGGATGTCTGACATTATGTCAGCGATTCGGTTATTGGCAGACAATTTGATATCTTTGCAGTCGCTTCGGATGGCCAAGGTTGCCATCCGGGGCGTTATTGTTGATAATTAGGAGAATCAAGATATGAGCAAAAAGAAAAACAAGGAACAGGAAGAGTTGAGGCAGTCCGCACAGGCTGCCGGACAGGCAGAGAAGAAGGCTGACATTGAAAGCAAGGAGGAGACTCCCGCTGTGGACAAGGAGGCGAAGGAGATTGAGGAGAAACTCGCCAAACTGTTGAAAGAGAACGAGGAGCTGAAGGCGAGCGTTGCAAAGGAAAAGGATGACTACGTGCGTCTGATGGCCGATTTCGAGAACTTCCGCAGGCATTCCGCCGAGGCGAAGCTGGAGCTTGTGTCCTCCGCTTCAGCGGACACGATCAAAGGCCTGCTTCCGGTTCTGGATGACTGCGAAAGAGCGATGAAAATGCTTGACGAGAACTCCAAGGACGAAGTCGCCAAGGAAGGCACTGCGTTGATATTCAATAAACTGATGGCATACCTCAAGACCAGGGGACTGGAGGTCATCAAGGCCAAGGGGGAGAAGTTCGACACGGATTTTCACGAGGCGGTGGCGCAGTTCCCGGTTCCCGAGGAGGACAAGAAAGGTCTGGTCTATGACGTGGTGCAGACCGGCTACACCCTTTCCGGCAAGGTCATCCGCTACGCCAAGGTGGTTGTAGGAATATAGGAGGTTTCCGAATATGGCAGAAAAAAGAGACTACTACGAGGTGTTGGGGGTCGCCAAGACCGCCAGTGCCGATGAGATAAAGAAAGCATACAGGTCAGCGGCCATGAAATGGCATCCTGACAGGTGGGTGGATGGTACGGACGCAGAGAAAAAGACCGCCGAGGAGAAATTCAAGGAGGCCTCGGAGGCATATTCAGTGCTCAGCGACCCGGACAAGAAGGCAAAATATGACCAGTACGGATTCGCCGGTGTGGATGGTCAGGGGGCTCCTGACTTCAGCGGCGGGTTCGGCAACCTGAACGACATCCTGAACGATCTGTTCGGAGGTGGATTCAGCGGATTCTCCGGTTTCGGGGGATTCGGAGGAGGGACTCAGGGCAGAACCCAGCAGAGGGTCATGAAAGGACGTGACATCCGGACAAGGATCCGTCTCACACTTGAGGAGATAGCCACCGGGGCCGAAAAGGAGATCACAATCGAGCGTAACAGACCTTGCCCGGACTGCGGAGGACGAGGGGCAAAGAACGCTTCCGATGTCAAGACCTGCCCGACCTGCAATGGCAGCGGCCAGACACAGCGTGTGGTCAACTCGCTGTTCGGGAGGACGATGACATATTCAACGTGCCCTCAGTGCGGCGGCGAAGGGAAGGTCATCAACAATCCTTGCCGCACCTGTGGCGGCACTGGTTTAGTCCGCAGACGCGAGACTGTAAAGGTCAAGATCCCGGCCGGTGTCGAGGATGGCATGCAGCTGACAATCAGGGGCGAGGGGCATGCCGCACCTCACAATGGCGTGAACGGCGATCTCCTTGTGATCATCGAGGAGATTCCGCACTCATCATTGAAACGCGACGGCAAGAACCTGTTTTATTCGACGGTGATTTCCGTTACGGACGCAATCTTGGGAACAGAGATCACAGTCCCTTGTCTGGACGGTTCGTACAAGGTGAAAGTCGATCCCGGAACTCAGTCCGGCACCGTGATGAAGCTTCGCGGAAAGGGACTCCCCGCCGTAAGCGGGTACGGAAGCGGAACCGGAGACCTTTACGTCAAGATTCTGGTATGGATTCCGAAGAGGCTCTCCTCCGATGAGAAAAAGGCGATGGAGGAGATGCGTACAAGCCGCTCGTTCACCCCGGATCTTTCCCGTGATGACAAGGCGCTGTTCGACAAGATGAAGAACATTTTCTAAATGAGAGGCAAATTAATAATCGGTGTGATGGCCTTCCTGTGCGTTTCGTGCGGGAGGGCTGTTTCCATTCTTGACAGCGACTTCAGTCTGGATCATGTCATTGAAGTCGAAGGCCGCCAAGGGGTCGCGACCGACGGGGATTTCTATTATATTTCAGGATCCACCGCACTCTACAAATACGACATGAAAGGCAACCTGGTCGCAAAAAACGAGAATCCGTTCAAGGATCTCCAACTGGAGTGCAACCACATCGGAGACATCGATGAATATGACGGTGAGATCTACGCCGGATGCGAGTTTTTCCTTGATGGGGTAGGCAGGAACATCCAGACTGCGATCTACGACGCCGCCACACTTGAATATAAACGGTCCATCCCTTGGGTCCCGGAATCCGGACAGGTGGAATGCTGCGGCCTCGCCGTGGACAGAGACCGCCATGAGGTCTGGATGGCCGACTGGGTCCAGGGCTCAGAACTTTACTGCTATGACCTCAAGACAGGAAACTATCTGAGGAATCTCACACTCAGCCCCGCCCCGCGACTCCAGCAGGGAATCTACTGCGTGGAGGGGCAGATGTTGATCTCATGTGATGACGGTGACGCGGAGAAAGGCGAGCCGGACAATATCTACAAGGCAGATCTCAAGACCGGCGAGGTGACACTCTACAGAAGCATGGACGATTTCATCCTGACCGGTGAGATAGAGGGGCTTACGATGAATCCCAAGAACGGGGATCTCATCGTGATGTCAAACAGGGGCGCAAGGATCATCCTTGGCATGCCAAAAGGTTTCTACCCAGGCTACGACCGTGAGATCCACGACATCTACATCTACACTCCGGACAACAGCAAACGATAATGGTAAATCACTTTCGGAGAGATCATTTCAGGCTTTTCACGGCGAAATTCTTTTAAGGAAAATAAAAATGATAAGTTGCTTCAGATTAAGAGAAGATTTTCGAGGATAGCTCTTTTTTTTGAAGAAGGAGTGTGCCGGTGGCACATGACTGATGAGAAAAGAGATCTAGACCGAAAAGATTCCTTAAGATGATGCAGGTTATTTTTTGAACGTTACTTAATGATTACTAAATAATCGAAAAAAGTTTTTGGATTTAAGAAAATATTCGTACATTTGCAGTCCGAAAACAAGAGCAACCGCTTACGGGTCGTTATCAGATGTGCGTAATGTTGCCACAAAAATTATTGAGAGATGGATTTGATTAAAGTAGTAGAACAGGCTTTCGCTAACGAGAAAGTCTCTACGTATCCAAGATTCAAGGCCGGTGACACAATCACCGTTACCTATAGAATCAAGGAGGGTGACAAGGATAGACTTCAGAAGTTCAGAGGCGTGGTTATCCAGCTTAGAGGCGCTACTCCTCAGACAAAGACTTTCACAGTCCGCAAGATTTCAGGAGGCATCGGAGTTGAGAGAATTTTCCCGATCCAGTCACCGTTCATTGACAGCATTGAACTGAACAAAGTTGGTAAGGTTCGCAGGGCAAGAATCTTCTATCTGCGTCAGCTCTCCGGTAAGAAGGCAAGAATCAAGGAGAAGAAACTCGCTTTCGTTAAGGAAGAGCAGGCTTAGTCCTTGTAGAGATAAAGTCGGAGCAAGTCTCCGACAGACTGGTCCCCTAGCTCAACTGAATAGAGCATTTGACTACGGATCAAAAGGTTACAGGTTTGAATCCTGTGGGGATCACTAAGATGCGAGGCTGTTAAACACACTATCGGCTTCGCATTTTTTGCGGAATTAGCTCAGTTGGTAGAGCGTTGGCTTCCCAAGCCGAAGGTCACGAGTTCGAGCCTCGCATTCCGCTCCAGATTAAGGTCAAGGAGACAGTCCTTGACCTTTGTTGTTTTCTATACGTTGTAACTCTCGGCCAATGTAAGACTTTGCAAGAGGCCAATAGCGAAAGGAAACGCACAAAATTCTATCCATCAATAAATTACAGCAACAAAAATATCCACTCAAAACACTTTTGTAAAACTTTTTCAAGGTAAATTTGCTGGCGCAAGCTATTAAAACAACGTATTACGATCAGCTAACATAACATTCACTGCAATGAAAAAGAGAAAAACGGCGATGCTCGCATATTCATTGGGAATCATCCTCTGTGCGGCAAGTATTGCATCCTGTGGGAAAAGCCCCCTGGCAAATTCTTTCGACTACCGGGATTTTGAGAATGCGCCTACTCTGTCGCTGTCAGAAGTATTCGAGCCGATAAGATTCATCCCCCTTAAGACGGACGAGGCCTACAATCTTTCAAACATCCTTAAGGTGTGTATGTCAGAGGATTCCTTTTATCTTCTGACCGTAAATCCTTTGGGAATATTCCGTTTCGCGCTTGACGGCTCTCTGATCTCAACAATATCTGTAGAGGGACGCGCCGAGGGTGAATATCTGATTCCGACGGACATCGCTTACAGCAAAGCGGACAATGTCTTGTATGTCGCGGACATCGCCAAGGGAATAATGAAGTTTTCCAGCGATGGCACATATCTTTCAACTATCTCTACTACTACGAGCTACAAAAACCGGCAATTTGTGGTTTCCGATTCCGGCTCAATAATCGAGAATGTGCTGAACATCATTGGGAATGAGCGTGATGCCATAGTTGAGCTAAGCCAGAAAGGAGACACACTCCATTATATTCCGAATACCTTCTTTTTTGACTGTGAGAACCCCTTCGCGCTTCCGAATCACCATTCCCTACGGAAGTACGCAGATGAGATATTGTTCAACCCAGCGTGCCGCGACACTATCTATTCGTACAGCGCGGGACGGTTGACCCCGAAATATTCATTCTTCTTCCCTCACTCTGTCACAAAGGAAGACTTGAGGGACTTCAACAGCAATGTTTCAGACACGCAGTTTATCGTGGAATATGCTGAAGACAACAAGAATCTCTATCTCAGCATCTTCGACAGGAGCTGGGATTATAAACACTTTGTCCTAAAAAAGACTGACGGAATCATTTGCAAGGGAGATTTCAGACTCTCTGACAGTTTTGGCACAGAATTCAGCCCGAGATGGCAATGCGAGGGTTGGTTGATTGATGTTCTTGATCCTTCGACTATTAACTATGCATACTACCGGGACATCACCGATGAGGCCCGTCAGAAAGCATACACCTACCTGTCATCCGTTGGCGTGGATGGAATCACTGCCGAATCGGATCCGATCATTATGCTCGCAAAGACTAAATAGTTTGTCCGGTAAACAAGCGTTTCTCCGGAGAAACGGCTGTCATCTCCCGCTTTGTCCGGGCAGAGAGGCTTTTACCGGAGGAAATATGTTATTTGCAAACTTTATCCGGGCAAAGGCACTTATACCGGAGAAAAGTCTGACAATCTGGCGGCAGGACGGGAACGGAATGTCAGGCAGCAAGACGGGAGCGGAGCCAGATTCCGAGGTTGGTGTCGTGCTCGGTCAGGCCGAGTTTGCGGCGGATGTCACTGCTGATGATGTAGTTGCGTTTCTTCTTGAGATAGTTGCCCACATCCTTGCCTTTCAGTCCGAGAACATAGAGGCAGCAATAGCCGATCTCCCAATCCGTCAGGCCGTGGGACTTCAGCTCGGACACGAATCCGGGATGGCTGTCACGGAAGAGCACCATCGTGGAACGCAGGAAATCATCCTGATCCGAGACCAGGCGGTCAAGCTCAGCCTCCGCTGCCCTGTCGAATGAGCAGTCCGAGGAAAGCCTGGACGCTAAGAACTTGTCCAGCACCGACATCCTTTCCCGGATTATGGCCAATGCCTCATCGTCCGGCTTACCCATCAGCTCTCGGTGGGTTCTTCTGAACAGCCTTACGACAACAACCAGAACCGCAATCACAATGACGACCAAAAGGCAAAGCAGCCAGATGGACTTGCCACGGTCCACAATCGCCTGCTTGTCGGTATAACGCTCCTCGATGATCTTCTGTCTCTGAAGGGCAAGGGTATCCTTGTGGACAGAGGCGGCGTTCTGATCGATTATATTCTTGTAATAAAGGGCTTTCTCTTTCATCGCCTCATCCCCAGACGTGGAATAATAGTCAACCGCGATGTTGATTATGCTGTCGGAGGTGATCTCCATTCCGACCTTTTCCAAAGCGATCGTGTAGAGCAGGGCGTGGCGGGCACGGAGTTCCTTCGTGCCAAGCAAACTTCTGTCCAAGGAATCCAATGCGATGAAAGCGCTGTCAGGCTGGGTCTCCAGCCGGGCCTCGATCTCATCCAGAAACTGCTCCGCCGTCCTGAACGAGCGCGCACAGGAAGCGAAGCACAAGGACAGGATGGCAATGAATATGATGGTTCTAAGTCTCATCCGGCAAAAAGTCACTTATAGGATATACAAATCCGCGGCAACGTATCGTTAACGCTTACGAATTTAGCAAAAAAAACAGCAATGTAAGACTCTGTGAAAGCTCCAGCGACGAAGAAAATCTCCAACACTATGTCTTTCAATAAATTACAATAGAAGAAAAGTTAGAAGGAAAACCTCTGGTAAAACTATTATCAGATAACTTTGCCGGTAAATACTTGTTTATGATGAAATCTAAAAGAACACTTTGTGGACTGGTAGCTATTGTTATCTGCATTCAGGCTGGAGCATATCGCTCTGTCGCTTCGACAGGCTCAGCGACCGGGCAGGTTGACACTATGAAAGCACTGGTGGCCTCCGGGCAGACCGACACCCTGAAAGCCGCTGTGTTCACCGGAAGAAGCGTCAAGCATTTCAGCGACCACCAGAAATTCTACCTGAACAAGGAAGACCGGAACACTCACGCGACCGCGCTGGAGACCCTGAAACTGATCCCCGGAATCCTGGTCAAGGACGATGAAGCCACACTTCTGAACGGCAAAGGTCTGACGATCCTCCTCAACGGACTGCCGACCACCAGCGCTTCCCTATCCCTGCTCACCCCGGCGGACATCAAAAGCATCGACTTCTACCAGAACGCCCCGGCAAGATATTCATTCGCCGGCAGCGGCTCCGTGGTCAACATCATCACCCGAAGACCCGGAATCGGCGGCAGCCTGATGCTGAACCTAAAGGAGGCGGTCACAACCCCTTGGGGCAACAACGCCGTCTCCTACCGCCAAGTCCTGAAAAATACGATGATCGGCATTGAATATTCCGGGAAACCAAGCAAGAGCGGCGGATACGGCATTGACGAATTTCTTGAATATGAAGCCGGCGGCAATCGTTACACAAAAGAGAAAAAAGGTCTGGACACGGACTTCACACGGAACCGGCACAATGTCACGCTGGAACTGGTCAGGATGAAAGACGAGAATAGCGCCCTGAAAGCACAAATCACGTTAGGCTACGAGAAAAAGGACTGGCCCGTAAGCCAAAGCGCCCTCAAAACCGTCACGAATCTGACAACCCAAGAATCCACGACATCTGAAGTAACTGACCACAAGGACGATTGGTCCGAATATCTCTCCCCGGCACTCGACATCTACTGGAACCGCAGATTCTCCGACAGACACGAACTGTCAGTGAACTTCGTCGCCACCGCCTACGACACCAAAAGCCGCAAAGGGTTTTATGAATATGCCGGAGCGACTCCCCTGTTATCCTCGACAAGCCTGACCGACGGGCGGAAATATTCAGGAATCATTGAGGCCGTCTATGGATGGACGCTGTCCGAGAAACATAAGCTTGGTTTCGGAGCCAGAACCACAGCCAGCCTTGCCGAGCAAAACAGTGGTAACGGAGAAGTCACCGTCCGTTCGGACATCAACACCGATCTCGGCAGGCTGTGGTGTGAATATTCAGGAAACGCAGGAGGGTTCAGCTATTCTGTCGGAGCGGCTATGGAACATTTCGGCTATGAAACCAAGGCATCCGGAAGGCATGACTACATCTATTTCCGCCCGCTGATCCAGCTAAGCTACATGTTCAACGATCACTCATCGATGTATTTAGATTACTCAAGCAATACTTCGACTCCGAAGATCGGATGGATGGGCGATGCGTCATATTACAAGGATGACAAATGGCTCGTGAGGAGTAACCCTGAACTCGGAAGTTACACAACAAGGGATGCGAAGATCGGATATTCATTCAACAATTCGTGGCTCTATATCAACCCGTACTTCCTTATCTATCACAATGATAATCAAATAATTCCGATTTTCAGCCACACAGACGGGCTGCTTGTTGAAAGGGATGAGAACTCGGGAAATATGATTGCCGTGATGGCCGCTCTCGGAGGCAGGATCAAACCCTTCAGGAATATTCCTCTCTCGCTTACCGTCTATGCTATGTACAACGACCAAAGGTTGACAGGAGGCGGTGCGGACAGATCGGTCAAGAGCCTTGGCGGAATGGCGATGTTGAGATATTCAGGAAAGAAGTGGACAGCCGAGGCCATGTACAACCTGCCTTTCAAGTCCATCAGCGACATCGGCGTCTCGAAGGGTGAGAACTACGGCTACTTTGAGTTCTCTCGCATGATCGGGAAAAACCTCCGCCTCGGAGCCGGAATGCGCTACCCGTTCTACCATTGGAAAGTCAGTGAGGAGACCGCACCCGGATCGCTCGTGACAATGAAAAACACAAGCAGGATGACCAGCCAGAAAAACACGGTCATCCTTACTTGTGTCTATAATTTCTCCTACGGAAAGAAAGTCCGGACGGTCAATCAGAAAATCCGGAACGCTGACATCGACTCCGGACTTTAAGAATATTTTCGTCCTGTCTGCACAGGCACTTTGACAGCCGAGGAAGCAGTCAGACTTAATGATCTGATTGACTGACACTTCGACAGACTAAGTGGCCACAGTGACCGGGACTATGCCTCGGGAATCTCGTCGGCGGAGGACGGGATGGAGAACGGGGATTTGCCTGAGCCTACTGTGAACTCGTCGTCATCGTTCTTCTGGGCAGCGGGCTGGACCTCATACATTCCAGGACGGCTGCCGGAGGTTAACTGGTTGAACTCCTCCTCTGTGATCATCTTGCAGTTGCCGTTGAACTTGGCGTCAAGCTCAACCTGAAGCCTGCGGATGTGGAGGTCGCCATCAACCACGCAGGTGTCCTTGAGAGACAGGGTGTCCTTCACAAAGAAGTTCCCGTTGATCTTGCCCCAGAAATCGGCGTTGTTGCAGATGACGTCACCCTTGATGACAGCCTTCTCCCCCACCACGACCTTGGCCTGTGAGAAGATACGACCTTCGAACGTACCGTCAATCCTTATGTCGTTGGGAGATGTGATCTCACCCTTGATCACCGAACCGGCCGAAATTCTGCTGATGTCATTGACTCCGGCAGAATCGTTTGAACCATAATTCGCGCTCATATTCCTTTATTATTATATTCAGTTAATATATTCATTAAACCAGACCCGCGCCGTGGCAGTTCTTGTACTTCTTGCCGGATCCGCATGGGCATGGATCGTTACGTCCTATCTTCTTGTCCACATGGATAGGAGTCCTCGCCTTCTGCTCGCCGTTGGTTGTGAGTTCGTTGCGCTGGGCCCTCATGTTGCTCATGTCCTGACTTCTCGGAGCCTGAGCAGGACGCGCCTCGCTGTCCTCGCGGAGAGGGACGAACGCCCTGAGGAGGAATGAGAGCACATCCTTGTTGAGTTCCTCAAGCATGGTGGCAAAGAGGTTATAGCTTTCCAGTTTGTAGACAACAAGCGGATCCTTCTGCTCGTAGGCGGCGTTCTGCACGCTCTGACGCAGGTCATCCATGTCTCGCAGGTGCTGCTTCCAGTGCTCGTCGATCTGGTAAAGGATGATCGAACGGCTGAGAGCCTTCGCGATCTCCTTACCCTGATTGTTGTAAGCTTTCTCAAGATCCACGCTTAGAGTCAGCATCTTGCGGCCATCGGAGATAGGAATCGCGATGTTCTTGTACATATTCCCCTGCTTCTCGAAGATCATCTTGATGAACGGATAGACCTTCTCGGCGAGGGTGTTCATCCTGCGCTCGTAAACCGCCTGCATCTGCTTGCAGAGAGCGTCGGTGAGTTGGTCGCCCTTGGCGTTGGAATAGAACTTCTCGTCGAATCCGAGGTCGATGGACAGCTGGGCCATCACATATTCCTCGAAATCCTGATAAGGCATTCCTTCCGCGCGTCCGGCAATGATGGAGGCTGAGTCGATCATCATGTTTCTGACATCGATCTCGATCCTTTCACCGGAAAGGGCGTTGCGCCTCCTGGCATAGACGGCCTCGCGCTGGTAGTTCATCACGTCGTCATACTCAAGGAGTCTCTTACGGATTCCGAAGTTGTTCTCCTCGACTTTCTTCTGGGCGTTCTCGATTGATTTCGAGAGCATTCCGCTCACGAGAGCCTCGTCGTCGGCCATTCCGAGCTTGTCAACCACACCGGCAATCCTCTCGGAACCGAACAGACGCATCAGCTTGTCCTCAAGGGAAACATAAAACGCTGAGGAACCCGGGTCTCCCTGACGGCCGGCACGACCTCTGAGCTGACGGTCAACGCGGCGGCTGTCGTGTCTCTCCGTACCGATGATCGCAAGACCGCCGGCCTTCTTCACCTCCGGGGAGAGCTTGATGTCGGTACCACGGCCCGCCATGTTCGTGGCGATGGTCACTGTACTTGACATACCAGCCTGAGCGACGATCTCCGCTTCTCTTGCATGTTCCTTGGCATTGAGGACGTTGTGCTTTATGCCCCTCATCCGGAGCATACGGCTCAGGAGCTCGGAAGTCTCCACGTCAGTGGTACCGACCAGAACCGGACGGCCTTCCTTGATGAGTTCCTCCACCTTATTGATCACGGCAGTGTATTTCGCCTTCTTTGTCTTATAGATAAGGTCATCCTGATCGTCTCTTATCACCGGACGGTTCGTAGGGATGACAACCACATCCAGTTTATAGATGGACCAGAACTCACCAGCCTCTGTCTCGGCGGTACCGGTCATACCGGCAAGCTTGTGGTACATCCTGAAATAGTTCTGGAGAGTGACTGTCGCGAAGGTCTGTGTCGCGGCCTCGACCTTGACGTTCTCCTTCGCCTCGACCGCCTGATGCAGGCCATCGCTCCAGCGGCGCCCCTCCATGATACGGCCGGTCTGCTCGTCCACGATCTTGACCTTGTTGTCTATCACGATGTAGTCAACATCCTTCTGGAACATAGCGTAAGCCTTGAGGAGCTGGATGACTGTATGGACACGCTCGCTCTTCAATGAGTAATCCTCCATCAGAGCGTCCTTCTTCTCCTGCTTCTCCTCGGCGGAGAGTTCCGTGTTCTTCTGGATCTCGGCGATCTGGCTTCCAACGTCAGGAAGCACGAAGAAATCCGGATTGGAGACGGCGTTCGCAAGCAGGTCATGTCCCTTGTCGGTCATGTCCACCGAGTGCTGCTGCTCGCTGATCACGAAATACAGCTCGTCGGTGACGATGTGCATCTCGCGCTCGTTGTCTTGCATATAGTAGTTCTCGGCCTTTTGCATCAGCTGCTTCATACCTTGCTCGCTGAGGAACTTGATCAGCGGCTGGTACTTAGGAAGGCCCTTGTAGGCACGCAGGAGAAGCATTCCGCCCTCATCCTCCTTGCCGGCGGCGATCGCCTTCTTGGCATCGTTCAGAACCTGGGTCACAAGAGCGCGCTGCTTCTGGTAGAGGCTCTCGACATAAGGCCTGAACTCCATGTACTGCTCGTCGTCCTGGGCCTTGGCCACAGGACCGGAGATGATCAACGGGGTACGGGCATCATCGATGAGCACGGAGTCAACCTCATCGACAATGGCATAGTGATGCTTCCTCTGGACGAGGTCTGTCATGTTCACTGCCATATTGTCACGAAGGTAGTCGAAACCGAACTCGTTGTTCGTACCGAAAGTGATGTCACAGTTGTAGGCTCTCTTGCGCGCGTCGCTGTTAGGCTCGTGCTTGTCAATGCAGTCCACTGAAAGGCCGTGGAACATATAGAGAGGTCCCATCCACTCGGAGTCACGCTTGGAGAGGTAGTCATTGACCGTCACAACGTGCACTCCCTTGCCGGCCAGTGCGTTAAGGAACACAGGAAGGGTCGCCACAAGGGTCTTGCCCTCACCGGTCGCCATCTCCGCGATCTTGCCCTGATGCAGCACGATACCACCGATCAGCTGGACGTCATAGTGAACCATGTCCCATGTCACCTCGTTGCCGCCGGCGATCCAGTGGTTCTGATAGACGGCCTTGTCGCCCTCTATGTGGACGAAATCGTGGTTTATGCTGAGCGAGCGGTCAAAGTCATTGGCACTCACCTCAATAGTGGCGTTCTCCTTGAACCTGCGGGCCGTGGATTTCATGATGGCGAAAGCCTCCGGAAGAATCTCCTCCAGAACCTTCTCTATCTCCGCGTCCTCTTCCTTCACAAGCTTGTCGGATTCAGTCGCAAGACTCTCTTTCTCATGAACAGGAATATCCTCGTCCAGCTTGGCCTTGATCTCGGCGATCCTCTTCTCGAACGGAGCCTCGCACTCACGCAGCCTTGCCTTCAACTCTTCCGTCTTAGCCCTCAGCTCATCGTTGGAGAGCTTGTCTATAGGACCGTAAGCCTCCAGAACCTTGTTAAGAACAGGTCTGATCTGCTTGAGGTCTCTGTCGGCCTTCGAGCCGAACACTTTTTTAAGAATACTAGCTATAGCCATAAAAAATCAAATGTCTCTGATAATCCCACAAATTTAATGATAATCAAAGACATTTACAATTTTTAGACCCTGAATGACTCTCTGCCTGATTGTCAGTCATGATGGAAAACGACGGCCACGGAACGCCGCCGTTTACGAATATTACTGAATATCAAGCATCTGCGCACCGTCACATGTCAATGCAAGCCCGTCCGTCCCCCGAAGGGCAGACATCAATCAGCCAGATAATTAAGCAGGAGCTTGCGAATATTGTCAGAGATGCGCTTATGCGCGTCGGTCGCGTTCTCCAACATCTCCGCGAGATTCTTGTATTTGATCAGCTCACGGGTGTTCTCCTCGTTGGAAAATATGTAGCCCATGTACTCCTCGTAAGCGTCATCGGCCGCATGCTCCAATTCAGTAACACGCTCACAGGCCATTGAGATGGCCGGAATGTTCTTCTTCAAGTCAACCAAAAGCGGAATGGTGTCATGGAGCACCTCCGACTGGGACTTCGCCATCTGAGCCAGCTCCCGAAGCTGGTCATCCAGCTTGACAGGGCGGTAGATCAAGACAGCCTTGGAGGTGTCCTTGATGACATCCAGACAATCGTCCATCGCCATCGCGACAGCCTGCAGGTCCAACTTGTTGACCTGAACGAACGGACGCCCCGAAAGCATCTCATGGAATTCGGTCAAAAGGGCATCGCCTTGAACCTCGCAGGACTTGATTTCCTTCTCCATCCTTGAACGCAGTTCAACATCATCCGTCCCGAACATCTCCACCAAAAGCGAAGATGTCTTGCACAGGAAGTCAGTCTGCCGCGCAAGAATCGGGACAAAATCGTGACGGGAACCTCTGAAAAACGCCCTCATTCTCTTAATTACGCCCATAAATATTTTTTTATACCCAATAAACTTTTCTTGTAAGGCCTCAAATTTACAACCTATTTCGCGATTTCGCCACAATTCTATAAAAAACAGAAACTTTTTCATTGATTTTCTTTTTGACTCCGCATTCGTATCATCCATAGAACTACCTTTGTCCCAGAGCTTTGTCCGGCAGAGGATTGTCCGACAGAGGTCTTTTACGCTTGAATCCCGCCACAGGTCAACCGGCTTCCGGACATCACAAACACTAAGCGGCATTCTGCCGCGGTATCCACTCAAATTTCGAACTTGCTTTTACTCTTCGTTCCGGACAAAAGAGGTTGGCCGGCGGGAAAATGCGTGAAATGTTCCAAACGTTTTGAATTTCATCATAAACTTCGTAAATTGCCTTCGAAAACCGATAACGATGCGACTCGCTTACTGCATACACTCGCTTAATCTTTCCGGAGGCATTGAGAGGGTACTCACGACAAAGGCCAATTATCTGGCCGATGTACTGGGCTATGAAGTCCACATCATCACGGCCCGGCAAAAAGGCAGAAAAGAGTTTTTCCCCCTCAGCGAAAGAATTATCCGTCACGATCTTGATGCCAATGACAGGATGTTTCTCTTCAAGTACAGGAAAAGACTGGACACCTTGCTTGGAAAAATTCGTCCTGACTTCACGGTGACAGTCTGCGACAACAGCCTCTACGCCCTCACAAGATGCACTGACGGAAGTGTCAAGGTGGGAGAATTCCACTTCTCGCACGAGAAATTCCTGATGAAATACGGCAATAACGTTTTCGGACGGATGTACGCCTCTTTAAGAACGAGAAGACTGGAGAATGCGGTAAGGAAACTTGACCGGTTCGTGGTCCTTACCATGGCCGACAAGGAGGATTGGGAAAAAGTCAGACCTGATGTGGAGCAGATTTACAATCCTCTGTCATTTGTATCCCAAGATGTCTCACCGCTCACGGCCAAGCGTTGCATGGCGGCAGGAAGGCTTGAGGGCCAGAAAAACTTCAAGGATCTGATAACTGCATGGCAGACTGTCAGCGCCAGACATCCTGACTGGACGCTAAGCATCTACGGGAACGGAAGCCAGAGAGATGCACTCCAAAGCCAGATCAACTCTGCCGGGCTGCAAGGCAAGGTGATTCTGGAAGGCAACACGAACAACGTCCGGAAGGAGATGCTGGACAGTTCCTGCCTTGTCATGTCCTCCAGATTCGAAGGCTTCCCGATGATTCTGCTGGAGGCACTCACCACAGGCCTCCCAATCGTCAGCTACGACTGCCCTAAAGGCCCGTCCGAGGTCGTCACGATCGGCGCGAACGGTTACCTCGCGAAAGTCGGAGACACCGCCACCCTGGCTCAAGGAATATGCAGTGTCATCGCCAACGAGGATCTACGCCGGCGCTTCGGAGCCGAATCCAAAAGGCGTTCCGAAAACTTCACATTGGAAAAGACGATGGAAAGATGGGACAGGCTCTTCTCCTCCCTGACTACTTCTCGAACGAGGACTTCTCCGGAAGGATGACCTTGAACGACTCCTCCAGCGAGGACATCACCCGGTCATAGTTCCGTATGTGGACATTGTCGTTCAGGCAGACCAGCTTGTACTTACCTTCCCTGACAGCCTTGATGGCCTTCCCCGGCTTCACGACGAGCGGAAACATCTTCGTGTCATCGTAGGTGTTGTACGGCACGAAGTTCCCCTCACAGATCTGCCAGGTGCGGAACAACTCCTGGGTGTAGTCCTCCGGGCTGCGGAAACGGTTCGCGGAGACCCTGGTCAGCTCGTCGCCGGCATATTCCCAGACCTCCTCGAAAGTGGACTTGAGGTATGGCTGGGCGTTGTGTGGAATCCTGAGCGTGATGAACTTGCCGTACGGTCTCAGCAGCCTCGTGAGCCAGCTCTTTCCGCCATAGACCGGCGAGAACCACTTGTCGTGGTGTTCCCTCAGCACCTCCTTCTTGTCGAACCTCTCGTTGATGACCCTCACGTTGTTCTCCAGGCACCTGGACCAGAGACTGGCGCCGGTGTTCATCCTGAAGACCGCGATGTCGGCGGGAAGGCCGTCACGGAAAAATCTCTCCGGAGGCGTGGGAGCCGTCATGTAGAAGTCGTCGTTGAAATAGACGAAATGGTCGGCGATCCCGGGAATGTTGTGCAGGTACAGCTCAATCAGCGAGGAGTTGAACACCGGCAGGAATCTTTCAGGAATATAATCCCTGTGGCTCACCAGATGGAGTTTCGGATTCGTCTCATCAAGCCATTCCGGCTTCTGTCCGCAGGTCACAAAATGCACCTTGCGCACCCACGGCGCGAACTTCTCCACACCTCTGAACCAGTACTTCAGCAATCCATAGTCCCTGAAACGGGCCTCGGACAGATGATTCTTCGAATTGTCTATCTTGCCTGAATACTTCGCGAAATCAGCCTTCCAGGCCGGATCGTTCATGTCGACCCATGTAACTACGAAATCTATGTCCATAACAATTAATCCAACAGATATACAGTGAGGTCATGACACTTGCGCCTGCCTTCCGGCGGCGGAGTCATGTAGTCGCCGAACTCCTGTATTAGCCATTCATTCCATCGTTTGAAGGCCTTGAAAGTACAGCCCTCGAACTCCAGGTCAACATATTCATCAAGCATCGCCCTTTCGAAGATCTCCCTCGTGCCGTTGTAGGTTACGGAGACCGCCCCGGCGAGACGTGATGTCTCGTATGGGTACTTGCGCACCTCGGTGTCAATCTTTTTCCACCAATATTCAGCCCCTCTGGCATGCGCCTCAAGCTTCGAGAACAGCGGCTGGTGGAAATTGAGCAGATCGAACCTTGTGCCACAGATGTTGAGACGGTGCGACCAATGCGTCAATTGACGTTCCCTTTTCCTTTGAAGATCAGGATCCTCAGGCTTGCCGTCCATCGGGAATATGTCAATATTGAGACCGAAGTCATAGTCATAGCCACGCCCCTGAAGGCTCTTGGTTTTGACATCCTCGACCTTGGCGAAGAAATGGACGAAACGATCGTCTTTCACACCCTCCTTATGGCAAAGGCAACGGTAACGGGATCCGGGTTCTTTTCCGAACATAGACACAAAACGCTCATAATCAGGCCTCGGCATCAGGAGGTCTATGTCATCATCCCAAGGGATGAAGCCTTTGTGACGCACGGCCCCGAGAAGGGTTCCGTAGGCCATTGAGTATCTGATCCCTTCCTTGACACAGAAGGAATCAACGGCCTTGAGGATGTCCAGGAGATAAAGTTGGATCTCTCTGTGAGACAATTTTTGCATAATACGTTCAAAATATACCCCGATGTTCACAAATATAACTGATTTTTGTTAAATTTGCGCAATCTGTAGCAAAACGAGTATGCATTCTTATGTTTTCCCAGGTGATCTGGACAAGGAAATAGCGGCGATCGGGTCACAGCCGATCCCCTACATGAGAACCGAAGAGTTCTCAAAAATCAATCTCGAATCCGAGAGAATCCTTCTGGATCTCATTCATTGCCGGGGAGGAAGGACAATCATATACACTGGTTCCGGCACCGGAGCCATGAGTGCGGTTGTCGAAAATTATGTAAGCACCAAAAAGAAAGCGATAGCGATCAACGGCGGCTCCTTCGGGAAACGTTGGGTCTCACTCTGTGAATATTACGGAGTCCCGGTGGTTGACTTCAAGGTACCGTTCGCCAAGGACATAGATTACGAAGATCTGGAGCGGACGGTGGAGACTGAACGTCCGGAAGTGTTCCTCTGCCAGCATCACGAGACCTCGACCGGGCAGATATTCAACCTTGAAAGGATTTCAGGAATATGCCGCCGGCACAGCGTGTCCCTCGTCGTCGATGTCATCAGCTCATTCCTCGCCGAGGAACTGGACATGGACGCGCTCGGAATCGACATCTGCGTCACCAGCACGCAGAAAGGCCTGAACATTCCTCCCGGACTGTCCATCCTCTTCATCAGCAAACGACTGGAAGGGTATGAATATGCCCACAGGGGCTATTACTGGGACTTCGAGGACAATCTGGGCAACCTCCAAAGAGGCCAGACTCCGTTCAGCCCGGCGACCCTTATCTATCTCCAGCTTAACGCCAGGCTCAGGCAGATTCAGGAGCAGGGCGGAGAGGCGTTCAACATCTCCGAGGTACGGCACAGGGCCGAGGTGTTCCGTGAGGAATGCCGGAAATACGGCTGGACGATGCCGGCCGAGAACCCGTCTTTCGCCATCACTGCCATCCAGACAAAGGACACGGCGGAGCGCAGGATTTTCAGAGGATTGATCGAGCGTCACGACACTTTCATCATGCCTGGCTCCATCCCGGGATTCTACAGGATTTCCCACATGGGGCTCCAGACAGATGAGGAGCTGCGTACGCTTGCTGAACGCATCCACTTAATCGAGGCCGAAGCTGATGAATAAAATATTACACGGTGACGGCCCCCACAGGAAAACCGTCATCACATACGGCACTTTTGATGTCCTGCATCAAGGTCACATCAATCTTCTCCGACGGGCGAAAGAACTCGGGGACTATTTGATTGTCGGCGTGACCACGGACAACTTCGACATGGAGCGCGGAAAGCTCAACACACGGAACAGTGTGATGAAAAGGGTCCAGGCTGTCAAGGAGACGGGGTATGCCGACGAGGTGATCATTGAAGAGTACAAGGGCCAGAAGATTGATGATGTCCAGAGATACGATGTCGATGTCTTCGCGATAGGCTCGGACTGGGAAGGATATTTCGACTACATGAAGGAATTCTGCGAGGTTGTCTATCTGCCACGGACAGAGGGAATCTCCAGTACAATGCTGAGAGAGGAACAGATTTCCGTCCGGATCGGAATCATCGGAACCGGAAGCATCGCCGGAAGGTTCGTCCCGGAGGCGAAGTTCGTCAGCGGCAACACGATCAGCGCGGCCTACAATCCTGACCATGCGGAATGCGAGGCTTTCTGCTCCGCCAATGGCATACCACTCGCAGCCCGGACGTTTGAGGAACTTCTGGACGGTTGCGACGCGGTCTATGTCGCTTCACCGCACTACACTCATTATGAATATGTAAAAGCGGCCCTTGAAGCCGGAAAGGATGTCCTGTGCGAGACTCCGTTTGTCCTTCGCCTGACTCAAGCCGAGGAACTGTACTCGATAGCCGAAGCCAGACACAAAACCTTGTTGATCGCCCACAAGACGGCCTACTGTCCGGCGTTCAGACATCTCGTGACGATGCTCAAGTCCGGCGTGATCGGCAAGATCGTGGACATCAACGCTTCCGTCACCACATTGACAGACGAAAAGTCTTCGAAACTGGACCACAACCAGTACGGCGGCAGCATGAACGAGAACGCATGCTTTCCTCTGCTGCCGATCATCAAGCTTCTGGGACGGGAAGTGCGCAACATCAACTTCTACTCGATCATGAAGAACGACGTGGACATGTACACCAAGGCTGTGTTCCGTTACGACAATGCCACAGCGTCATTCCAGGTCGGCCTTGGAGCGAAGACGGAAGGGAATATGGTCATCTCCGGAACAAAGGGCTACATCTTTGTGCCGGCCCCGTGGTGGAAGACCGACTATTTCGAGCAAAGGTTCGAGGATCAGAATCTTGACAGAAAATGCTTCTTCCCTTTCATGGGCGAAGGCCTGAGGTACGAGATAAGGGAGTTCATCTCCCGCATACTTAACCCGAACCAGAGCATGTACCTTCTTACAAAGGATGAGATCCTGAAGATGACCGGGATCCAGGAAGACTACATCAACGGAAAGAATGTCTACAAATTAAGCTAAACTACGATGAAACACCTCACACTCAAGGAACTGCAACAGTTCAGCCTTGAAATACTCAAGGACGTGGCCGGATTCTGTGAAAGGAACGGCATAAAATATTCATTAGGCTACGGCACGCTGCTTGGCGCTGTACGGCACAAAGGATTCATCCCTTGGGATGACGATGTGGACATCATGATGCCGCGCGAGGACTACGAAAGGTTCAGAACCATCTACAAGTCAGACAGATATTCATTCATCGACAGCCGCAACACTCCTGACTGCTACATCGCTTTCGGCAGGGTGTGCGACATGGATAGAACCCTTGCCTCAAGCTGCATTCCATGGGTGAAGCGGGATGTCGGGGTCTGGATTGACATATTCCCGATTGACAGGGTCCCTGATGACAAGGGAACTTTTGACAGGATCTACGACTCCTTGATGCTTCTGATGAAATTCAATGTCGGGATACGCAGGGTACACACAGTCTCATCATCCAAGTTCTCAATAAGGAAAAGGCTGAAAATATGGATATTAAAAAGGACGCATCCCCGTCTCATCAAACGTGACCCCGCCGACATAGTCAAGGATATGAACACGATCATCTCTCTGGTCTCCCCGGCCAAGAGCGGCCATTGGTCACAGCTTTGCTGTCCGGATGTCGGGACAAACGAGTTCTTCGAGGACAGTGAGATCAATGAATATATCAAACTGCCGTTCGAGGACAGTGAGTTCTTTGTCTGGAAAGACTACGACAAGATTCTGCGCGACTCCTATGGCGACTTCATGCAGCTCCCGCCAAAAAACAAACGCAAACCTCTTCAGAATTACATCTCGTTCTGCTGGAAAGATTAATCATGTCACTTCGGCAAGCTCAAATCTGGTCACTTCGACAAGCTCAGTGACCAGAAATAGTTACAATTCAGTGACCATCGACAAGATTTGCCGACCAGAAACAGTGACAATAAAAGAATATACCAGATTCTTTATCAAGGTCAGAAAAATCAAATTTCAAATTTTGGTAACATACAAAATTTGGAATTTGCCTTTTTTCTGACCTAAAAAGCATTGCAGTATCCTACCCTCGAAGGTACTTCGCGGTCCAGGACCGTCCATTCTTGACCATGTCCTCCGGCGTGCCGGCAAAGACCACCTCTCCGCCATTGTCACCGGCCTCAGGACCGAGGTCGATCACCCAGTCCGCCGCCTTGATGACATCCAGATTGTGCTCGACCACAATCACCGTGTGTCCGTTACGGATCAGGAAATCAAAGGCTTTCAGCAGTTTCTCGACATCGTAGAAATGCAACCCGGTCGTCGGCTCGTCAAAGAGGAACAGAATCTTTTTCCTGCCGTTCATCGGATCGTCCTCGTTCTTGGACAGAAACCAGGCCAGTTTGATCCTCTGGCTCTCTCCACCAGACAAGGTTGACGAGCTCTGCCCCAACTTGATGTAGGAAAGTCCCACATCCACAAGCGGTTGCAGTTTACGGGCGATTTGCTTGGAAAGATCCTCCGGCTGCGAGCCGAAGAACGAGATCGCCTCCTCTACACTCATGTTCAGGATGTCGTCGATGTTCTTGCCCTTGAACCGGACCTCAAGGATGTCCGGCTTGAAGCGCTTGCCGCCGCACGTCTCGCAGACCATGGTAACATCAGCCATGAACTGCATCGGAATGCGCACGAATCCGTCCCCCTGACATTCCGGACAGCGGCCACCATCCTGATTGAACGAGAAGAAGGACGGAGTGTAACCGTTGATCTTGGCGTACTGCTGCTCGGAGAGAAGCTTGCGGATGTCGTCATAGACCTTGAGATAGGTCACGGCGTTGGAGCGGGAGCTCTTCCCTATCGGGTTCTGGTCAACATATTCAACATTCTTGATACGATCCACATTGCCGGAGATTTTCCTGAATATTCCCGGAAGGTCGCCGGTCTGGTTGATCATGCGGTATAGCGCCGGGTAGAGGATGTCTCCAACGAGGGAGGATTTGCCGCTGCCGCTGACTCCTGAGACAACGGTCAGGACACCCAACGGGAACTGCACGTCAATATTCTTAAGATTGTGTTCCTGAGCGCCTTCCACCGTTATTGAATATGCCCACGGATGTTTCTCCCTGACATAACGGGCTCGCCGTCCGGTCAGGTACTGGAGCGTCAGCGAGCAGTCCATCACCTTTTCTGGAATCTTTTCATCGGTCCTGCCTTGGAAGACTATCCGGCCTCCGTTAACTCCGGCGTACGGTCCCATGTCAATCAGCACGTCCGCCGCGCGGATGATCTCCTCGTCATGCTCCACAACGACAAGGGTGTTGCCAATGTCGCGCAGTTTGCGCAGGACACCTATAAGCCGCTCTGTGTCACGAGGATGAAGTCCGATACTTGGTTCGTCCAGAATGTACATGGACCCGACCAGCGAGCTTCCCAGAGCCGTCACCAGATTGATTCTCTGGCTTTCTCCTCCGGAAAGGGTGTTGCAGGCGCGGCTCAAAGTCAGATACGCCAGACCGACATCCTTGATGTACCGCAGACGGGAGACAATCTCCTCGACAGCCTTGCGCACGATCGTGTTCTCGTAGTCTGTCAGTTTCAAGTCCGTGAAGAAGTCAAGCAGATCATCCACGTTCATGTCAAGCAGTTCCGCGATTGTCTTCCCGCCGACCTTCACATACAATGCCTCCGGTCTCAGTCTCGCGCCGTGGCAGGCGTGACATGTGGTCCTGCCGGAGAACCGGCTGAGCATGTACTTGTACTGGATCTTGTACCTGTTGGACTCAACCCACTTGAAGAACTCGTTGATTCCGATGAGGGTACTGTCATCCCCCTCAACACTGTGTGTGTCCCAGATGATGTCCTTGACCTTTTGCGGCAGATTGCAGTACGGCTCAAAAATCGGAATCCCATAACGAGGCGCCACCTTGATCAGATGATCCCTGAACCAGCCCATCGACTCGCCTTTCCAACAGGCTATGGCTCCATCGTAAATGCTTTTAGTCTTGTCCGGAACCACAAGATCCTCGCTGACCCCGATGATCTTGCCGAGCCCTCCGCAGACAGGGCATGCGCCCAGAGGGCTGTTGAACGAGAAAAGATATTCATCAGGCTGTCGGAAGGTCATTCCGTCCAGTTCGAAGCGGTCGGAATATTCCTCCGAGGAATTGTCCTTGCGGAGGATGAGTCTGCCCTCGCCCACCCTGAACGCCGTGTCAATCGAGGAGCGAAGTCTTGTCTGTAGATCCTCCCAATCGTTCTGTGGCCACGGAGAGCCGTCTTCCGAATATGGCAGACACTCCTTAAAGACCGGAAGTTTGAGGCGGTCGATCAGCAGATCAAGATGCTCCGGGTACTCCCCTTTGTCAGCCATCCTCATGATGTCCTCGATGCGGATGATGCCGTCGTCACCGAAGAAGCGGGAATATCCCTCCTCCTTGAGACGGAGCATCAACTCTACCTTATCCTCCCTGGCGGACCAATTCAGGTCGGCGAGAATATACGCCGTCCTTGAATCACCGCTCAATATGCTGGCCATCACGTCATTGACGCTGTGACACTTGACTTCCTTGCCGCTGATCGGGGAATATGTCCGGCCTATCCTCGCGAAGATGATGCGGAGGTAGTCGTAAATCTCGGTGGTGGTGGCCACGGTGGAGCGTGGATTCTTGACATTGACCTTCTGTTCAATGGCTATCGCCGGCGGTATGCCTTCTATGGACTCCACATCAGGCTTGCTCATCCTTCCAAGAAACTGGCGCGCGTACGAGGATAGGCTTTCCGCGAAACGCCTCTGTCCCTCGGCGAACAACGTGTCGAAAGCAAGTGATGACTTTCCGGAACCAGATATTCCGGTCACCACCACAAGTTTGTTCCTCGGAATCTCAACCGTGATGTCCTTAAGGTTGTTGACCTTAGCCCCTTTGATGATTATCTTTCCGTCCTCCGTCATAGTCCATCGATTAGCGAACCGCAAATTTACGAATATTTCCCGGCATGCATCGAATAATATTGCTGTTTTCGGATAAGGCAGAGTCAAAAGGCATATTCACCCCAAGGTTGACTCGTGTCCTTTTATTGGCTACCTTTGCCCTCACAAATCAATGTGGTCATGAATCTGAATGTTGAGCCCAAGGACATCATCGACGCGTACAGCACACCGATAGTCCAGCAGACATCCTTCTGGTCGATCTCACACAGGACGAGGAAGTCCGCGTCAAGCTTCTGATGGCATATTACGAGAACACTCCCCTCGCCGCGATGTTTCTGGTCCTATCCTCGCACCGCGCCACCTACCTCTACGGCGCATCCTCCTCCAGCATGCGCAACGTCATGCCGACCTACGCACTCCAATGGAAAGCCATCCAGGAAGCCAAGGCAGGCAAGTGTTATGAATATGACATGTTCGGCATCGCCCCGAATCCGAATCCGTCCCACCCGATGTACGGTCTCTACAAGTTCAAGAACGGCTTCGGCGGCGAGATATTCCACCAACTCGGATGCTGGGACTACCCCATCGACGAGGACAAGTACAACCGCTTCTCAGCATGCGAGATGAACATGTAAGGGTACTATGTTTAATCCGCTTTCAGGATTCAGTGCCACTTTCAGGTTCCGGTCACTGAGCCTGTCGAAGTGACCACAAGCCTGAAGATCACCTTAGCAACGAAACCTACAAGAGACAACATTCCTGATTAGCGGCGGGGGCGAAAAGCCTCTTTTACACCCTAAGCATAAGCCGAAATAAATAGGTGGGATGGCGCATGGTCCAATTACGCCCACCTGGATCCTGTTCCGGACCGGACGCTGACTCCCGGAGAAGATGAGCAAGGCCACAAAGTACTCGAAGTGCTTGTAAAGCCGGGACAGCTTACGCCGTATTACCTTGTCCTGGAAGACGGCACCCTCACAAACGGCGGACTCCTTTTCTCCGATAACTGCGAAGTGTACCAGTCCCGCGTGTTCCGCACCCGCTGGAATGGCCTTACCAAGACCGATGCCATCAACGATGCCGAATACAGCGGCAATCTGCTGTACCTGCTCAAGATGATGAGAGGATTCATCAAGTCCAACGCCGCCAAGCGCTGGTTCAAATTGCCCGACTATCGCCTCAACTTCCCGGAATATGCCGAACGCGCCATTCTCAAGTGTTGCGTGAACACCTGATCCATCGTGATATGACCGAGGTGGGCAGTGAGGTACACGTGGACATTTACGATGACCGAGCTGACTTCCGAACTCCGGCTCTTTACGGAAGACCGTATGCCGACTTTCGAATCCGATGCTTCTTCATTCTTCACAACCGTCCATATTGTTCTATACGGCAGGAGTGACGAAGATTTCCAGCGTGTCATCGACCAGGAATCTGCTGAAAACGAAGGTTCGGAGGAAACTAGCCCAAAGACTACCCAAAAGACTAACCCCAAGAGAGAAAAAACTAACCCTAAAACCAGCCCAAAGACTAACCCTAAGTCTCCAGCAAAGCCATTGGGGAAGACCGCTCAGGCAATACTGGATATGCTTTCAGAAGACCCGTATATGAAGCGGGAAGATCTTATGGCAGAGCTTGACCTTACCCTGGCAGGCGTCAAGTATCACCTGGCGAATCTACAGAAAGAAAAGTATATTCTCCGCATCGAAGGCCGCAAATCAGGCCGATGGAAAGTCCTGGTTAAGAAATAGCCTGCTTCTAAATACTCACTGCCGCCACCCCAATCTGAGAAGACGGCAGTTTTCATTTCCTGCATATGTGGTTATATTGGGGAACACAAGTATACACATGATCTACAAATCCAAACTGAACTTCAGCAGCACTTCCCGCGGTCTCAAATGCGTCAGCGTGTAGGACTGCACCGTCGATGACACCCGGACACGCTCATATTGCGAGGTACCCACGATATTGCTCCCGATCAGCGAAATCTCCCACCGGTCTGCCTTGTAACTTACGGAAAGGTCGCTGAACCAGTTCACGCCAAAGTCCTTCTCGCTGCTGTGGTACAGCTCATTGCGCCAGGAAACCATCCACCCCTTTGCCGGGAGGAAGTTCAACTGCAGCCAGTGCTCCCAGTCGCTGATGCAGGTGAGGGCCAGCCCCTCGACACTACGGCGTGAAACAATTACACCGGAGTATCCCTGCACCGACATCCACCTTGCAGGCCGCAGCGAGTAGTCGGCCGATGCCGCATATTCCGCAGTCCTGGCATCCACGACCTCACTGCCGGAGAGATAACTGTAATCGCCCAGAGACGCAGAACCTGAGAGGCCCACCACCGTCCTGGCACAGGAGAATGACTTCGACACACGTCCGTTCACCGAATACAAGTTCGCATCATACACCTGTCCGGTAGCCCTTTGCAGATAAAGTCCCGAATTCATCTCGCTTGCACACAGGAGATTTCCCCTGCTGAGGGTCCACGTCGGAGAAACACTGAAGAACAAGCCGTTCACGGGATTCCTGTAGGAGAATGTCCCATAAAGGGTGTGGGACGACTGTACGTCCGGAGAACCGGTACCCACATACAGGCTCCTGTAGGAAGTATAGACAGGCTCATCCACCACCCGAAGCCCCTGGACCGGATTCACTGAAAGCCGATAGTATGCCATGAAAGAAGACTTCGGAGAAATCTTCCAATTCCATCTCAGCGTCGGCTCAAAGGTGACGTGTTGCCTGGCATTGCCGTCATATTGCCTCCGCTGGTACCCGACCCGGAGTATTCCATCAAAGGTATGGCCTCCAATTTCCCGCCGGACAGCAGGTTCCGCATAAGGGAAGAGCATACTCCAGTCGTGCCCGTTGATTTGCTGGCGCTGCACATCCAGCCCGGCCTTGCCGGTTAGGCGCCACCGGCCCAGCCGATGCTGCCAGCTGGCATAATTCTGCGATGAAAGCAGCCCTAAATCCAGCACCTGCCGGCTTCCGTCCAGCGTCAGCAGCTGCCCGGGCAACCAGGTATATCCGCTTGCCGAAAACAGCCTCCAGATATGCCCGTCCTGCGTGGTATGCGACAGCTGGAAATCCTCCGAGACGCTCCGCTTCCACGGCCGTACCATCAAATCCGTCGCGGTCCCATCCAGATTCATCCGTCCTTCACTGCTGTTCCAATCGGCATATATCTTCGTGCGGCTGCGAAGATAGGTTTTGGCACCATTGAGCGTATAGTCCACCTCGCCCTTTACCTGCCTTTTCCGTCCTGTCACATCCCAATCCTCCACTACAACAGGCATCCCGTCAATGGTCAGGTAGGTGGTCCGGCTCTCGCTCAGCTGGTGTTCCCGGTCCAGGAGTCCGCTGGCCTGCAGGCGAAGCTGGGAATCAGATCCTGTCTTAATGAGCCAGTTTCCGGCCAGCAGATGGCTTGCATTGAAGGTGTACCGTTCCCGGTCAAAGTCCGAGCCTCCCAGCGAAATCATATTCAGCAGGCCGTTTTCTGCACGATATCCGCCCAGGTCTGCCAAATCAATCACTTCCGTGCCGATATCCTTGCCCGTATCGTTATTCTTATAGAGCATCAGTGTCTGGAAACGCTTGTTGAACTGCATACCCATCAGGCGGCAGTCATACAGCCACTCATTTCCATATCCGCCACCCAGGTCGGCAAGCCCCGTCCAGGTGGATTTCGCCTCATCCTTCAGGACGATATTAAGCGCCGCCTGCTCGCTGAAGCTGACGCCCCGCAGCGACTTCACGGCCTGGTGATTCTCCAGCACCTGCACTTCCTTGACCTTGTCGGCCGACAGGTTCTCGCTGGCCAACGCATACTGGCTGCCCATCAGGTCCATCCCCTCGATGTAGAACTTATTGATGGACTTTCCCTGATACTCAATCGTCCCATTGGACTTGACCTCCAGTCCCGGCATCTTGCCGATGACATCAGCGATGCTTCGGTCCTGCGCCTGCTTGAATCCACCCACGGAATACGTCAGCGTATCACCGCTCTCCTTAATGCGCTCCGCCGTAACGGCAACCTCCTTCAGCTGGAACCCTCCCGGGGTCATCCGGATCAGTTGGCTATCCCTGAATGCTTCGGCAGACAGATTGACTGACTTATAGCCCAGAAAGCTCACAGACAGCCGCTGCATCCCGTCCGTCTTCTTCAGCAGAAATGTGCCGTCCTCCCCGGTGATGGCGTAGCTGAGCACCTTTCCTTCCGGCCCGTAGGCGACCACGTTGGCACCCTGGAGCGCCTTCCCGGTTTCATCCACCACCTTGCCGGTGCCTGGCGCTTCCTGAGCGAAAGCCCCAAGCGCCCATAGCAACAAGGCAAGCAGACAGGCAATCCTTTGCATCTTATTCCAGATCCAGGTAGTTGTTCTTCGGACGCTCCGCATCCATATCAATGTCTTTCCCGTCGGCCGACACCACTTTCACCACCCTCTTGTCATCGATACCCATCTCCCTAAAGCGCTCGTTCAAAGACAGCCCATTCGCTTTCTCCCGCAGGGTCAGATACTTGCTCCTGGTGCATTTGACCGCATCCTTCGTGCTCATCAGCGCCACCTGGGCATCGGCGGGATTCTGTTCCAGCCCCACTGCAGTGAAATGGAAGAGTCCGTCGGCATCCTCCGCGTCCAGAATCAATCCGGGCAGGCCGCCCAGGATATACGGGCCGTAGGAAAGCGGGATCTCCGGCGCGAACCAGACCGTCCAGTCGCGCCCATACAGCCGTGTCTTTGCCTGCAGGCACGCATAGCCGCAGACCGTCGAATCCCTGTCCGTCATTTCCCACGACAGGACGGGGCGTTCCTCCTCATACCATAGCTTGTCACCGCCGACTTTATTCCGGTAGGTGTATTTGCTTCCCGGCGCGGCACTTACAAGAACCTCCAGAGGGTTAAAATTCGGGAATTGGGTCTTTATGGACTTTATTCGCTCCATCACGGCGGTAACATCATTTATGCCGGTCACTTCATTCATCACCTGTTCCCGTCCCCGGTTGCTCGGATTGTAGAATACGGCGTTTTCGACCCCGATATCCAGATGCCAGCGATAAACCTGCCGCTGGGGACCATACTGTGCGTCACAATCATAAGCAATGCGGTACTGCGCATTCTCCTGAGCCCCGGCCGCCAAAGCCGAGAGCATCATGACCAATACAAGGATTCTTTTCATCGTTTCTGAATTTTAATGCTGCTGCAAAAATACATCCTTCGTCCTGGAATGATGGTTAACGGACTGTTAAGGAAGTGTTAACAAGTGTTAACGGCCTTCCGGAATCCCTTGATTCTTGCTACCTTTGTACCGTGAAGAACAGGAAATCATATCTTCTGATCCTGCTTGCCGTCCTTGCCATGGCGGCCATCTCTGCGTATGAACTCTACTGGATCAAGGGGCTTTATAAGACCCGTCGTGAGGCGGCAGAGTCAGAAATCCGGGTTTCCATCACCTGGGCCGAGATGGAGGAGTTTACCTCAAGGAGGAAACAGGCCACCGACAGCATCCGCGTCATAGCCCGTGTATATAGTGGCACCAATGCCAGGATCTCGAAGATTGTCTCCTCAAAGTATGCCGCTCCCGGCGATTCCATTCCCGAGTCCATCACCGTCACCAAGATGGATCAGCCGCTAAACCTGGATCTGTTTGAAGACAATACCGGGAGGATAAACCTGCCGGCAATGGACAGTATTCTCGTACACCGGCTGGACTCCCTAGGTTATCCGTTATCGCATCGCCTTGTCCTGATGGATGGGGAGGAAGTGCTGGATGAGACCACGAGTCCCGGTTATGCACCATCTTCAAAGGATGACCTTATCCAGATGACCTCCATCGCCAACAAAGGTGCCACATACGAACTGTATTGCGAACCTCTTTCCAACTCCGTCCTGAAGGGGATGAGAGGCGTTTTGCTGATGTCTTTGGGGATTCTCCTCATCCTGGCTTTGGTCTTTTACCTGATGATGCGGGCCCTGAGGAAACAGCGGGAGCTGGACGAAATGAAGTCCGACTTCACCAGCAACATGACCCACGAGCTGAAGACTCCGATAGCCGTCGCCTACGCAGCAAACGATGCCATGATGGTCTATGGCCTGGACAAGAATCCCGCCAAGCGAGAAGAGTACCTGAAAGTCACCCGTGAGTCCCTGGAGAAGTTGAACGGAATGGTGGAGCAGATCCTCTCGATGCCAATGGAGAACCGGGAACGCCCGGTTCTCCGCATCAAGCGCACAGAATGGCTCCCGCTGCTGGAGGCCGTAGCAGCACAAACCCGCCTCTGTGCAGGAAAGCCCTGTGATATCAAGATCGAAGTCTCTCCGGAGTCCCTTTCGGCCGACATTGACCCCGCTCTGATGTCCAGTGTTCTGGCCACCCTCCTGGACAATGCTGTCAAGTATTCCATCGAGCGTGCAGACATCCGGATGGCCGCGGAAGAGAAAGAGGGCCACACCATCCTGTCGGTCAGTGACAAGGGCATCGGCATCGCTCCGGACAAGCAGGCTCATGTCTTCGACAAATTCTACCGCATCCCCACCGGAAACGTCCACGATGTCAAAGGTTACGGCATCGGCCTCTTCTTCGCCAGGACCATTGTAGATAAACACGGCGGCCGCATCTCAGTCCACAGCGAACCCGGCAAGGGCAGCACATTCACCATTGAACTATGAGCCACCGCGTACTGTTAGTAGAAGACGAACTCAGCCTGGCCAGCATCGTCCGGGACGCCCTGGAGACCCAGGACTTTGAGGTGACGATCGCTGCCGATGGCGCCGAAGGCCTGCATCGGTACTTTGACCTCCGCCCGGACATCCTCGTAGTGGACGTGATGATGCCCAAGATGTCCGGCTTCGAAATGGTGAAATCCATCCGGCAGAGCGATCGTGAGACGCCCATCCTCTTCCTGACCGCCAAGGTGGCGGTCGATGACGTTGTCACCGGCTTCAACCTCGGAGCCAACGACTATCTCAAGAAGCCCTTCGCCATTCCTGAACTCGTTGTCCGGATAAAAGCCCTGCTGGGTCGCAAGACCGGGCAGGCCAAAGGAACCACAGTATTCACCATCGGAGAAATCCACTTCAACCCGGAAACAGCTCTGCTTCAGCATCTCGCCTCAGGAGAATCCACCATCCTGCCTCGCCGGGAAGCCGATATCCTCCAGCGCCTTTGCCAGCACCAGGGCGAAATCGTCCCCACCCAAAACATCCTCCTGGACCTCTGGGGCGACGATGACTTCTTCAACGCCCGCAGCCTTCAGGTCCTCATCACCCGTCTCCGTGGCCACCTCTCCCGCGACCCGCGCATCCGCATCATAAACGTCCGCGGAACAGGGTACAAACTGATTGTGGAATATTCTCCGCAGTTCAAGCGATATAGTCCTGCCGATGATATAGAAAGCGGTCAAAGCTAGTTCGCTGCGCCAAAGCTCCGCTCACTCGCTTTGATTTCGTCCTCCGGGGCACAAAGCACCCCTCCGACTCCACTTGTGCCAGCTCCACTGCGAGACTGTTCCTTCCGCGCCAAGGCGCTCCTGTCACAGACTTGCGGCCGCTGCGCGCCCTGGCTCCGCACGTCGAAAAAGCAACAACATGTTTCTTGACAAGCGTTTCTGCAATTTGTAACTTTGCACCGTCAAGCAAACAATATCGGCAATGGAAGTAAAGGATATCTTAAGGAACCTGCGCGAAAAGAACAATCTGACGCAGGAACAAATGGCTCAGCGTATCAATGTCACCAGGCAGGCCATCAGCCGCTGGGAAACCGGATTGACGCAGCCCAACCCGGAACTGCTCAAGGTCCTGTCACGAGAATTCTGCGTATCGATCAACACACTTTTGGGCTCGCCGCAGACGCTTTACTGCCAGTGCTGCGGTATGCCGCTGTCTGATGATTCAATGATCAGCCGGGAAGCCGACGGTTCTTTCAACGAGGACTTCTGCAAATGGTGCTACGCCGACGGTAAGTTCGCCTATGAAAGCAAGGACGCACTCCTGGACTTCCTGGTCCAGCATATGCCCAACCCCGACAACCAGCCCGAGGCAGAGCGGAGAGCCTTATACGACAGCCACCTCTCCCAGCTGAAGCATTGGAGGTAGTGTTCAGATGCTATTTCAATTGACTGTTCGTTATCCGGATAGCCCCAGCACTGTGAATTCTGACTACAGGGTTGGAGTCTTTCTCTGAGAGCTCCTGCAGGATCGGAAGATACGGAACGACCAGCTGCGGCCTGCGCTTTCCCATCACCCGGAACATCTCCGGGGTCTCCATCCTTACCTTGTCGTCGCTGTCATGCAGCAGTTCTGAATAGAGCGGTAAACGCTGCTCATACGCATCTGGCGTTTCCGTGGCGACATTCTCCGAGGCCAAGATGAAAGCGAGCCAGATTACAGAACAACAGGCAGGTGGCCCCAATAATTATGAGCGCCGAAATTATGTTGGGAATGTGTTTCACCTTTTAAGGTTCTCCATACCTCACTTCATTGGATTCTTCTTCGCCTTGGGCTTTGGCAGCGACGGGATTGTGGCCTTGATCAGACCTGCCAGGTAGTCCCGGTCGTCCACATCACTGATATAGAAATAGTCGGAGTATTTTTATAATACGCAAAATTCTGTTTCAAGGCCAATTTTTCCCGTTTCACCCACTTTCTTCTTTCACCGCCATTATGAGCAGTGTAATTTTGCGTTAAAATCGTGTATGGATATGAAAAATGTCATTTGGATACTTGCATTGTCATTTGTAATGGCCGGATGCAAAGGGAAAGGGAGTCAGGAGGAATCCGGTGCAGCTTTCAAGACTCTGATTGTCTCCAGGTCAAACATTCAATTAAGTCAGGATTATCCGGCATCAATCGAAGGCCGTCAGAGCATTAGGATTATCCCTCGCATAGAGGGGTAACTTCAGAATGTTCACATCAAGGAAGGACAGCATGTAAAGCGTGGGCAGACATTGTTCACCATTGACCAGACACCTTATAGGGCTGAGGTAACGGCTGCCGAGGTAAATGTGGCTGTTGCAGAAGCGAATGTAGCGGAAGCACAGTTGAACTATGACAGCCGCCAAAGGCTTCACAATAAGGACATCGTTTCAGATTATGATTTACAGTCAGCCTCCGCACGGCTGAAAATGGCACAAGCCGGGCTGCTGCAAAGCAAAGCCCAACTGGAAACAGCCAGGAACAATTTGTCTTATACCGTCCTGAAAAGCCCGTCGGACGGCATTGTGGGCACTTTGCCTTACCGTGTCGGAGATTATGTCAGTTCCTCTATGCAGGGAGAATTGACACGCATAGCCGACAACTCGGAAATGTATGTTTATTTTTCCCTTACAGAGCGTGATGTAATGAACAGGATGCAGGAGCAAGGCTCATTTAACAAGGTGGTAACAGCTTTCCCGCCTGTTTCCCTCCAACTCTCCAACGGTGAGATATATCCGCTAAAAGGAAAGGTGGAGAGTATAAGTGGCATTGTGGAGAGCAATACCGGCGCATTGTCGGCGCGTGCCGTATTTACCAACCCCGATGGAGTGTTGCTCAGCGGCAGCACTGGAAGGCTTATCGTAGCGGAAGAGCATGAGCAGTCAATCGTTATTCCCCAAACAGCCACATATGAGATTCTCAATAAAATCTATGTCTATAAAGTGGTGCATGGACTCGCTCAATCTACAATCATTGAAGTGGCTCCTGCATCAGACGGACTTATTAACTATGTCGTGACAAGAGGTTTAAGCGAAGGGGATGTTATCGTTGCCGAAGGTGCCGGCTATGTAAGGGAAGGAATGGAAATCGATATCAACAAACAGGCTGAGCAATGAAAATCAAGACATTTATAGACCGTCCGCTTCTGTCAATAGTCATCAATGTGATGATTGTTTCCTTGGGTGTCATAGCTCTTGGCAGATTGCCAATCGAGAAATATCCTGACATTGCACCGCCGACAGTCTATTTGGGGGCAAGTTATCCAGGAGCAAGTGCCGAAGCTGTAAAAAAGAGTGTACTGGCACCGTTGGAACAGGCTATCAACGGTGTGGACAATATGACCTATATGACATCCTCCGCAAGCAACGGCTCAGCGTCAATCAGCATTTATTTCAAGCAGGGTACAAACCCGGATATGGCAGCTGTAAACGTGCAGAACCGTGTAGTACAGGCGCAGGCCATGCTTCCTGCCGAAGTTCTGCAATTCGGTGTGAGTGTGGAGAAGCGGCAGCCAGGGCAGTTGCGTATTCTTGCGCTGGAAAGTCCGGACGGTACCTATGACGAGAACTTTCTCTGCAACTATTTCTACAACTATCTCCGTCCCGCAATCCTGCGTATTCAGGGGGTCGGGAAAGTGGAAGTCTGGGGAGGACAATACGCTTTGCGAATATGGCTCAAACCGGATGCAATGGCTCGTTATGGCATTGTGCCGAGTGACATTTCCGCTTTGCTGGCAGACCAGAATATCGAAGCGAGTATCGGCTCTCTTGGAGAAAACACCAACGGGGTTTTCCAATATGCCTTGCGCTACACGGGGCGCAAGCAGGATGTAACCGAGTTTGAAAACCTGATATTGGTATCGAAAAGTACGGGCGAGGAGTTTCGTCTGAAAGACATTGCCGATTTGGAACTGGGGCAATCTGATTATTCATACAGCAACCGCATCAACGGGCATCCCGGAGTAATGGGCAGTATCAGCCAGGTGTCAGGCTCAAATGCCACCCGTATCAATCTGGATATTGACAAACTGATTGCCGAAACGGAGAAGAATCTGCCGAAGGATATACGCATCATCACATTTGACAACACCAACGACTTTCTTTTCGCATCCATACGTGAAGTTGTCGTAACGTTGTTGCTGGCAATCCTTCTTGTGCTTATAGTCGTCTATCTGTTTGTCCAGGACTTCCGTGCCACCCTTATTCCGGCGCTGGGTATCATTGTATCACTGATAGGAACATTCGCATTTATGGCGATAGCAGGTTTTTCCATCAATATGCTTACACTGTTCGCACTGGTGCTTGTAATCGGTACTGTGGTGGATGACTCTATCGTGGTTGTCGAAGCGGTACAGGCCCGTTTCGATGCAGGGTACCGCTCTGCATACAGTGCCGCAGCCGATGCGATGAATGGTCTTGCAAGCGCGTTGTTTACAACTACTCTTGTGTTTATGGTCATCTTTATTCCGGTCTCGTTCATAAGCGGAACAAGCGGTATTTTCTATAAGCAGTTCGGATTGACTATGGCTGTATCTGTCGGAATTTCACTCATTGTGGCTCTGACTCTCGCTCCCGCGTTGTGTGCGCTTATACTGAAACCGAGGGATGAAAACAAGAAGAGTTTTTCACAAAAAGTCCATGAGGCATATCATACGGCTTTCAAATCCATCATGAGCCGCTATACAGGTATTGCGATGGCTTTTATCCGCCGCAAATGGCTTGTCGGCAGCCTTATTGTCGTTTCATTGGTTCTTGCAGTCACATTGATGCGGACAGTTCCTACGGGCTTCGTTCCTGACGAGGATATGGACTCATTAATGGTTGACATTTCCACTCCTCCGGGCTATACGATGGCAGCTACGAATGAAGTGCTTTTCCGTGCCTCTGACCGCATCCAGCAGTTGCCGGAAGTGGAGTCCGTTGGAGGTGTCACAGGATTGGGAGGCTCCAATAAGGCAATGATCCAGATACAGCTGCATCCATGGGGAGAGAGAAGCGGAAAGGAACATTCATCGCGGAGTGTTTCAGAGAAGATTGATGCCATTCTTGCCGAAGAAACCGGGGCCCGGAGTTTTGTCACGTCGCCCGGCATGATTGACGGTTATGGTCGCGGTGGAGGCTTTGAGTTCTCCATTTTGAATCATAACGGTGCAGACATAAACACATTCTTTGATATAAGCCAACGATTCATCGAAAGCCTGAACAACTGCCCGGAAATATCCGATGCATATTCGGGCTATGAAGTAAACTATCCGCAATATCGTGTGGATGTCGATTTCTCCCGGTGCAAGAAGTTCGGAGTTTCGCCCTCATCCCTGCTCAATGAAATGGCTGCATTTCTCGGCAGTTCGTATGTATCAAACTTTAACCTCTATAATCAGGTTTATCAGGTTACTATGCAATTGCGCCCTGATGACCGTGCGGATATCCGGTCGCTTGACAACCTTTTTGTTCGTTCCGAATCCGGTAACATGTTGCCTGCAAGCCAGTTCCTGACAATCACCAGAGAATATATGCCTCAATCACTCGACAATTTCAATATGATCAGCAGTATCAGCGTGTCGGGAAGTACCGCACAAGGCAGCAGTTCGGGCGATGCCATTCGTGCCATCAAAGAACTGGCGTCAAAGGAACTGCCGGTCGGTTACACGATAGAATACGGAGGCATCAGCCGTGAGGAGAGTGAGTCCGGCGGAAATGTGGCTATCATATTTGCCGTTTGCATCTTCTTCGTTTATCTCATTATGGTTGCGCTTTACGAGAGCCTTTTCATTCCGATGGCAGTCATCCTCAGTGTACCGTTCGGCATTGCAGGTGCATTTCTGTTTGCGTGGATGTTCGGTATTGAAAACAATATCTACCTGCAGGTGGGACTCATTATGCTTATCGGTCTGCTTGCGAAGACTGCCATTTTGCTTACGGAATATGCCACCCATTGCCGACAGACGGGAATGTCGTTGAAACAATCGGCTTTCTTTGCCGCCAAAATGCGACTTCGTCCCATTCTGATGACTTCACTGACAATGATATTCGGTATGCTGCCTCTGATGTTCGCTTCCGGCGCAGGAGCAAATGGCAGCCGTACCATCGGTGTAGGCACAGTGGGCGGAATGCTTATAGGAACACTCGGATTATTGCTTGTCGTGCCTGCATTGTTCGTGGTTTTCCAGAAATTGCAGGAAAAGTTCAAACCTGTCCGGTTTGTGACATCGGATGATCCGTTGATTATTGAAGAGCTCAAAGCCATCGAGGAAAATGACAGACAGAAAAAGGAGGGTTGCAATGAATAAGACGATAATGATAATGATGATGTTGCTTGTGGCAGGTATCTCCAACGCACAATCTCCGGACCCAACATCGTGGCGCAATGTTTTTTCCGACCCTTGTCTGGCAAGAATGATTGATACGGCACTTGTCCGTAACACTGACATTCGTGCGGCAAATCTGAATGTCGTACAGGCAGAGGCTTCTCTCCGCACCTCCCGAATGGCTTTTCTGCCCTCATTCAGTCTCGGGACGGAAGGAACAGTATCGAAATCGGGCAATTCCAAAACGGAATTGTCATATAACTTTCCGCTTTCCGTACAGTGGGAAATAGACCTCGCGGGAAGGTTGTACGGAGAGAAGCGTGCGGCAGAATCCGTCTATTGGGAAAACGTGGAGTTGGAACGCGGTGTCCGTTTACAAGTCATCGCAGCTGTGGCAAGCCATTATTATACACTTGTCATGCTGGATGAGCAGTTGGATATCACCCGGCAGAGTATAGAAACAGCTAAAAAGACGGTAGAGGTAATGGAAGCGATGAAGGAGGTAGGGATGCAGAACGAAGCGGCAGTCAGCCAGGCCCGCACATCCCTGTTCAACATATCCGCTTCTGAAAAGACTTTGCTTCAACAGATATATGCAACCGAGAATGCACTTTCTGTCCTTTTGGGAGAACGGCAATCGGAAATTCCCCGTGCAAAGTCCGAAGATACAAAAGTGAATATTGACTATACGGTATCCTACCCTCTTTCCTGTCTTTCGGAACGCCCCGATGTAAAGGCTGCGGAATATGCTCTGACAACCCAAATGGCTCAGGTAAAGATGGCACGGTCTGCGTTTTATCCGTCTCTGACCATTTCCGCATCGGCAGGATGGACAAATCTTCTGGGCGAGGTGGTCAATCCCGGCAAGATGCTTCTTAACGCTGTTGGCTCACTCCTGCAACCGTTATTCAACAAGGGGCAGAATCAAGCCAACCTGTCTATGGCCAAAGCCAGACAGGAACAGGCTATGATAGCATTCAACCACTCGCTTTTGGTGGCAGGCACAGAGTTATGCGATGCTTTGAACGCCTGTAAGTTAAGCGCAAAACGAAGCGAACTCCGCAGACTCGAAGTCGATGCGGCACGGCACGCTTACGAAGTCAGTATAGAATTGATGCGAAACAGCTCTTCCACCTATCTGGAAGTGCTGACAGCCCAAACCGCGCTCCTGCAATCGCGTTTGTCTTATACGGTGGACTGGATGGATTATATGCAAGGACAGATCAACCTTTATAAGTCGTTAGGAGGAAATTCCGTATCTTTGTGCGAGTAAATAATTATAAATGAAATGAATATACGGCGTATTGTACATAAAGTCATTATTGTATTGCTGCTTTCGGCGGTAGGATTACTGTTCTACTATGCCCTGTGGCTGATTACCGATGAAGAGTTCCGGCAGGATCTCCTCAGCCGTTCACCCATAGGCTCATGGTTTGTCTTGGTCGATTACATTTCGTGTTGTCTTTTCACGACGGGAATGACCGTTTACTATTGGCGTTCACGGGAAAAGACAGAGAAAGAGAGGGATAAGTTCCGGCTGCAAGCATTGGAAAACCAGCTAAGCCCGCATTTTGTGTTCAACAACTTCAGCATACTTGCCGAATTGATTGAGGTAAACCCGAAAAAAGCTTCCGCTTATCTGATGAATCTCTCCAAAGTCTATCGCTATACCTTGTCGCACCTTGACCATACAACGGTCAGCCTGCAAGAGGAACTGGAGTTTCTGAACCGTTATCTCGCTCTGTTGGAGGAACGCTTCGGAGAGAGTATAACAGTGAAAATAGCCCCCGATGTAACCGCAATGCAAGGTTCATTGCCTCCGGCAGCATTGCAGATACTGATAGAGAACGCAATCAAACATAACGAACATACAACGGCAAATCCGCTGGTCATCGATGTGACAGGCTCTGAAAACAGTCTGTGCGTCATCAACCGCAAACGCATGATACCGGTTGATGAATCTTCGGCGATCGGGCAGAGCAATATCATCGAGCGTTATCGTTTGCTGACAAAAGAACAAGTGATAATTAAGGACACCTCCGAATATTATAGCGTAACCATCCCACTAATTCCTGTAAAATGATGAAGATATTGATTATTGAGGACGAACAGAACAGTGCCGAGCGTCTGAAAAGACTGCTTGAAGAGTGCGGCAATCGGCATAAAGTTGTCGGCGTTGTGTCAAGCAATGCCGAGGTTAATGCCTTTTTTGAATCAAAAGTGTGACATAGACCTGATACTTTCCGATATTCAGCTGGGTGATGGATTGAGTTTTGAATCATTGCGGAATATTCCCGATTCCATTCCGGTCATTTTCACTACCGCATACGACCATTATGCGGTACAGGCGTTCAAGTTCAACAGTATAGACTATCTGCTGAAACCGGTTGACGCAGGCGAATTGCAGTCCGCATTGAATAAAGTGGAAGAAATGAATCCTGATACGGCACTGTCAACCACTGATGACATTGCCCGATTACTTTCGTCTGTCAGAGAAAAATCTATCCGGTACAGGGAACGCTTCCTGATACCGTATCGCGGAGATGAATACATCATCATCCCTGCTGCGGAAACGAGCCATATTTTCATAAAGGACGGAGTTATACGAATCTGTACCCTATCCGGGAACAAATTCACACTTAGTACACGCTCACTTTTCCGCACACGTCCGTAAGACCACTGAGCCTCAGTGATTTC
>ERZ773165.32-NODE-32-length-112815-cov-21.364730_pt1 | contig 112815 bp, 91 predicted proteins | sample MGYA00581003_ERZ773165 | MGnify/ENA primary metagenome ERZ773165 (study PRJEB29015, sample SAMEA2737817) | human gut metagenome | biome: human gut; feature: human-associated habitat; material: faeces | place: China | collected 2012 ... | reverse complement strand
ACTTTGCGAGCAAAGTGAGCTACAATGCTGGCGCCGCAACAGACGATTGTGCGGGTCAGTGCAAATCTTCGCTGCGAGGGCGCTACCGCTAACCTTTGATATTTCAATTATGAACACCCTACCTTACAGGGGGGGGCTGTCGCCTCTCTGCAACCATGATTTTTCTGGAATTTTCCCCCCCCTATAAGTAGGGGCTGTTTGTTATCAACTACTTATGGCGGAGCAATGCGATTTTCCTTCATTAGAACGAGCTGTAAACGATATGTAAAACCGCTCCTTGCCTATCTTTTGGTTTAAAAATAGTGAAGGGTGCGAGCTGTTTCTTATGAATTTAGTAATTTTGCATTGTGTAAATTATGGCGTTATCCCTCTTGTGGGTTAGAGATGAATTGGGAGACGCTTCAGGAAGATCTTATATGTGGATTCTTGAAGGCGTTTCTTGTATGTGCTTAATCTATAGAGTTGGAATTGCAGTTTCACGCTTAGAAGAAATTAACTGCCAGTCTTGAAATTGCAGCTGGATGAATTAATGAAATGAGAAAATGAAGAAACAATTTCTTTTCATCTTTTTCCTTATGGTGAGCATCTGTATGCGTGCTCAGTTTAGCGGAAAGGGTAGTGGAACGACGGATGATCCCTATCTCATTACGACAGCAAATGAACTCAATCAGATGAGACACAATTTGGAGGCCTGTTATAAGCTGATGCGTGATATTGATCTGACGGAGTGGCTTAGCGAAAACAATCCTTCACAGGGATGGATGCCTGTCGGGGCGAAAGATGAACCCTTCAAGGGAACGTTTGATGGGAATGGAAAAACATTGAAACTGTTTATCAACCGTCCTGACCAAGAAAATGTGGGATTTATGGGAGTGGTAGACCGTGCAACGATAAAGAATCTGACTGTTAGAGGAAACATTACAGGTAAAACAGCTGTGGGTGGTATAATCGGATATTGTAATGGTCTATCGTCGCCAGCTTGTGAAATTGAGAATTGTCACTATGTTGGTAATGTCAATGGCGGTGGTATAGTGGGAAAATATCTTATTATTCTGCAAAAAGTAATGTAGGGCCAATAGCAACAATTAAAAATTGCAGTTTTACAGGTAAAGCCGAAGCTGGCATTGTCTACCGTTGTGAGATGGTTTACATTCAAGGATGTAAAGTGAATGCAACGATTGAATCAGAGGATGCTGCAGGTGGTATTATTGGTATCATTTATCCAGGTATAGATACTCAAACTATTGACATTTTTTCGGAAGTGCATGATTGCTCTGTATCTGGCCATATAAAAGGACAAAATGCGGGTGGCATTGTTGGTTCTTCTAAATCAATTAAGATTTATAACAATTTGGTGACCGCTGATGTGGAAGGCACAAATGCAGGTGGCGTTTTAGGTGGAAATTACTGTGAATATATATGCACTTTTATAACCAAGAATGTTGTCGCTTCTGCTCAAATAAAAGGTGCGCAGCGCGTTGGACGTGTTTCTGGAACGTGGGATGCCGCTTGTGGCAAAATCGGAACTCAGAGTACTAACTATGTTATCAACGGTCTTAGCGTTTATTTGGATGGCCAAAAGCAGACGATTTCAGATAATCCGGAAAACGGAGAAATCTGTGGTAAATCAGTTCTGGCTGAGAGTGCAACTTATGAAGCTCTTGGATGGGATATGAAAAAAATATGGGGCATGAGCAGTGTGACCGATTTGCCATATCTCCTTTGTATGGGCGAAAATGCTGGTGCAGATGATGAAACGGCTTCTCCAGACAATTACGACAACACTTTGATGTTAGGCGATTTGACCACGGCTGCCGGTAAGGAAGTGGTGTTGCCCATTAAGATGAAGAATACGTGTGATATTTCTGCATATCAGTTTGACCTCTATTTGCCAGAGGGCTTCACTGTGGCCGTTGATGAAGACGGTATGGAAAAAATTGAAGTGGGTTCGCGAACAACCAGCCGTCGACACGTTATTGATTGTGCCAAGCAGAAAGATGGTTCTTTGCGCGTGATTGCCTATTCAATGAAAAACTATAATTTCGAGAATAGCGATGGCGATGTAGCCAAGATTACCATTAATGTACCCTCTGGCATTGCTGATGGTATGTATAATGTGGTATTAAAAAACATTGTGCTCAGTACGGCCAAGAGCGAAAAGTTTGAAGTGGCCAAGATTCTCGGACAGATTGAGGTGAACTCCACCAAACCTGGAGACCTGAATAATGATGGTGTGTTAAATGTGGCCGACGTGACTGGCCTCGTTGCCCTTGTGCTTGGTGAAAGCACAGAAGACGTTCCTTCACACGTGGCTGATTTGACGGGTGATGGGAAAATACAGGTCAATGACGTTGTGGCGCTCGTGAACCTCATTTTGTCTGAAAACGTTGAAACGGTTTCAGCAATGTCAGCTCCGCGTTTGATGGCTGTTGAGGACGCTGTCGACTATAGTAAGGATATCGAAATAGAGCCTTTTACAATTCAACCTGGTGAAGAGAAGACAATTAGCGTTTTGCTCAATAATGTAGGTGCAAAATATACAGGATGGCAGGCTGACTTCCATTTCCCCGCAGGTATTGAACCCGTCAGCGATGAGGATGGTTATTATATCGAAGTGGTTCCTGGACGTACCACAACACGTTTGCACACGATTGCCAGTGCCAAGCAGAAAGATGGTTCGGTGCGTGTGATGAGCTATTCCATGAAGAATGCACTATTTAAGGGTGAACATGGAGCAGTGGCCGAGATTACGGTGAAGGCAGCAGGCGATTTGAAGGCAGGAACTTATCAGATTAAAGCAACCAACGTGGTGCTTTCGGGTAAAGATGCTGTGGCTGTTTATCCGCCTGTGACTGTTGCCACGGCTTTGGCTGGCAATGGCGGCGAAGGAACGTTGGCTTTAGTTGGAAGTTATGATGAGGCTACACTTTCTGATTTCTCAGGTGCCTTGTCTGCCAATACTTCAATCACTTCCGTAAACCTTAAGGCCGCTTACAATGTGGAGCAGGCTTCGCTTACGAGCGGTAATCCGAATATGCTTGTTTTTGTGGGTGATGGCGTGAAGATGAACAATGTGGCCAATGTGGTGGAGAATGGAATTTGTGCCAATCTTAAATTGGACGAAAATTATGCGTATTCTTCTCCGTTTGCTTTCACAGCACAGCAAGCAACGTTCAATCGTTCATTCACGGCAGGAAAGAAGTCAACGGTCTATTTGCCCTTCAGTGTAGATAATCCGCAAAGCTACGGAACGTTCTTTGCTTTTGAAAGATATGATGCAGAACAAGGGCAGGTTTACTTCCAAGAGGCATCCCAGCTTGCAGCCAATACGGCTTATGTTTTCAAACCTGCAGTGGAAACTTTGACTTTTGCCAATGTGGAAGTGGCTACAACGCCTGCCAATCAATCGGAGGTGACGGAGGCTGGTCTCTATGGTACTTTTGTTCCCGTGACAACCCCTGTCAAGTTGTTTGATGGCATGAACGTATATGGCTATGCTGCTAATGATATACCTGCACAGGGCATTCAGGCTGGACAGTTTGTTAAGGCTGGAAATAAAGTTTCAGTTGCATCCTTCAGGTCGTTCTTGGCTTTGCCTGCCTTGCAGAGCCCAAGAAGTGTTGGTTGTCTCTTCTCTGGAGAAACCACAGGTATTGATAGTGTTGTTAAAGAAAACGGTTCTGACGTGCTCTATAACTTGAAGGGCCAGCGTGTCAATCAAACGAGCAAGGGCATGTATATAAAGAACGGCAAAAAGGTGATTGTAAAATAATGGCAGAAAAATGAAAAGAGAATATATATCCCCCAGGACAACGGTCGTTGATGTATGTGTGAACCACATGCTTTGTCTTTCGATGACAGAAAACACAGGAAAGCCAGGCGGCACAACGCCTCCAGAACAAGAAGGTGGCGCATTTGGTGCGCCAGCATTCGGTGGCGAAGCGCCTTGGTCAGAAGAATCGGAAGAATAACCGAATTAAAAACAGCCAGCCTTGCAAACACTTTGCAAGGCTGGCTGTTTTTAATATGGTAATGGTGAAGCTCTTTAGAAGCTCTTCGTTCAACTGCGCTTCACGACAATAGCCATTTTTATTTCTGCCAAATCTTTTCTCCGCTTTCCGTCACTACGATGCCGTGGTGGCCTGTGCCTTTAACAGCAATGCCTTTCAGGTTGTACAGGTGTTGACTGCCCTTGTCGGCATTCGTTGGGGGCTCAATGCCGCTCACTTCGCTCATTTCATTGATTTGCTGGAACAAGCGCCAGGGCGATATTTGTTTGTAATTGGCTGCGCATCCGAAGGGGACGAGCAAGGTGACGTTGTTATAGTGGTTGTTGTCGAATATCGTGAAGAGGATTTGCGGCGGATTTTTCCAAGAACATTCAAGCGTTTTGAGCGCGTTGCATCCTTGGAAGGCATTTCCGCCGATGTCCTTGATGCCACGGTGAAGCTTGACGCTCTTGAGGTTGCTCATACCATTGAAGCAAAAACTGTTCAGGGCTTCCACGTCTTCTGGCACTTCCACTTCCGTGACTTCTTCGTCTTGTACAAACAAGCGGTGGGCGCTCCGAAGCGGATTGATGCCGAAACGGATATTGAACCACTGGCGCAGGTTGGGGATGACGACCTTGTCCATTCTCGGAAGATAGCTCTTCGTAATGAAAGTGAGGGTGCTTGGAAGGTTCAGCGTAAATATTTTTGAAGCGCCGCCGATGGTCAGTGCGTCTTCGCCTAAGCCCGTTACGCCCTCAGGCAGTTGGGTTTCGGGGCAGCAGCTGATGGCCACGTTGGTCGTTGAATTGATGATGGCGTTGCAGGCGTTTCTCGAATCGAAAACCGTGTTCTCCGCGTCAACTGTTATGCTGCTCAATGCGGCATCGTAAGAGAAAGGATTGCCGTGCATGACCTTCACGCTCGAAGGAATGTGCAGCTTCTGGAGCATGTTGAGGTTTCCGAAAGCGTTTTGCTCGATTTCCTCAACGGCCCCGAGGTTGAGGCTCGTTAGGTAAATGTGGCCAGAAAAAGCGGATTCGCCCACGTATTTGACGGATTCTGGCAATGAGAGGTTCTTCAATCTTCCAGACACTCCGAGGAAGGCGTCCTTGCCAATCCATCTGACTTTATTGCCGAGGGTGATGCTACTGGCCGCATTTCCGTAGAATGCGCTCTCAGGAATGGAGTCTATGCCGTTTCCAATTTCGATTTCCGTTAGATGAGAACAGGCGTAAAAAGCAGCTTTCCCAATGGTTTCTATGTGGTCTGGGAGCTTCACCGAGGTGAGAGAGGGCTGCTGCGCGAAGGCATACGGTTTGATGATGCGCAGGTGTTTCCCGAATTGGATGCCGCTGCAATATTGGTTGCCTTTGAACGCGTTTTCGCCAACCGACACCACGTAGTAGGCCGTGTCGCCGTGCGTCACTCTGTCGGGGATGACGGTGATGCCTCGGAATGTGGCTTTGCCGCCCGCCACTTCCACCGTGGAATCGCGCGGGGAGAGAATGCGGTAAAACAGATCGCCGTCTTTAAAATCATAGTGTGTGGTCTGTGCGCCTGCGCCTGTAAAAAGGCAGAGCAGGAACGAAAAAAGCGTTGTCTTGGGTTGAATCATATTGGAGTTATATGTAAGTGTCGGGATTTTATCCCAAAGAGAAATTTAATGATAGGAAAACAGCATTGGGGATTCCAGAAATCCTTTACAAAGTCATCTACTTGCGGCCGAGAGTAGCACGAACGGCGGCCGCAAGTAGCGCTACCTGCGGCCGCGAGTAGAACGAATCGCGGCCGCGGGTAGCAGACTTCTTCTTAGCCTGGCGAATGACACGTAGCGAATATAGCCAGCGCTTTAGGGCATATCTTCGTTGGAATTTTAGCCGTGTTTGGCCGCCACAATATTCGTCCCCCCTCACTTTGCGAGCAAAGTGAGCTACAGTGCTTCGCCTCAGACCTTCGCCGAATGTTCGCGTAGCGACTCTTGTCGTTGCACCGCAAGCGCCTTGCTATTTGGATCAAAACCGTGCGGATTTTTTCTGGATTTTGAACACTCTACCACTGGGGCGCATCAGTCTGGCAAATAGGTGAAGAGTTGCGTGAGCGACTTGGCGTCTTTCCAACTCCAGAAATGGTCGGCCATCAGATTTTTGAACGCTTTCTTCATTTCGGGGCGCACGTATTTTTTGAAGGCCGTTTCGTTTGCTGGAATCAGTTCGCCTTTGATGCTGAAATAATATTTGTCCTTCAGAGGATAGCCCTGCTTGAAGGTGAAAGCCTGTCCGTCGATTTCAAAGAACGCGCCGGCATCGGTGATTTCAAAGAAAGGCAGGTTGGTGCCGCCCTCGGTCTCATCTTTGAGTTTCTTGTCATCGATGGTGGTCACGCAAAGCAGATAGTTGTATCCCTTTTGCGCCACGACGAGCCCCATCTGGTTGCTGTCGCGCAACTTCATGTATTTGACAGAGTCAAACTCCACGCCGAGCACATTCTGCACGTAGGCCTCTTTCACGGTTTTGCCGTCCATGAAGCAGAGCGTGCTGTTCTTCAGCAGGATGTTGGCCTTGGCCCTTGTGAAGCGTCCGAAGGGCTGCAATACTTTGGCGTCCTTGAATTCTTTGAAGGCGAAAATTTCTTGCGTGCGTTTCTCTATGGCTTGCTGCTGGGCAAAACCTGAAAATGACAGACTGACGAAGAGCAGTATGAAAGAAAGGATTTTTTTCATGTGATATGGTTTAAATGGTTGGGGTAGGGTTGGTAAAAAAAAGAGGGGCTTCATCCTGTTTGTGGTGTGAGCGCGTCCTCCCAAAATTTAAGACAAAAATAGTGGAAAGCGCGTTATCGGCCAAATTTTCTCCAATAAATTCGATTTGGCACTGTATTTACTGCCATTTTTGTACCTTTGTAGGCGTAATAACCATATAATCTGTATGACCCAACTCCCAGATAAATTCAAATTGCAAGTGGCCCAGTTGCTCGGGCAGGAAGAAGCCGAAGGTCTTTGCCGCGCACTGCTTGAGGAACCTACCGTCAGCGTGCGTGTCAACAGAGCGAAGGCTGGCTGTCCGCCGCAGGACGTGGAGAATGAGCGCGTGCCCTGGTGCGAAACAGGCTATTATCTCTCTTCGCGCCCTTCGTTTACGCTCGATCCGCTTTTCCATGCCGGAACCTATTATGTGCAGGAGGCCTCTTCCATGTTTATAGAACAGGCTTTCAAGACGATGGACTTCCAGCCCCAGCGCATGCTCGATCTTTGTGCCGCGCCCGGAGGAAAAAGCACGTTGTGGCGTTCCTTGTTGCCCGACGGAGCACTTCTCGTTGCCAATGAGCCCATACGACAGCGGGCCATGATTTTGCTTGAAAACCTGACGAAGTGGGGGCACCCTGACGTGGTGGTGACCAATGCCTATCCAGAGGACTTTGCGCCGCTGAGAGGTTTCTTCGACGTGGTGGCAACCGACGTGCCTTGCTCTGGAGAAGGGATGTTTCGCAAGGAGGAAAAAGCCGTTGAAGACTGGTCGTTGGAGGCGGTTGACCATTGTGCGGCCCGCCAATGGCAAATAGTCTGCGACATCTGGCCCACTTTGCGCGAGGGCGGTTATCTGGTGTACAGCACCTGCACGTTCAACCGCGAGGAAAACGAAGACCAGGTGGACCGCATCTGTCAGGAACTCGGGGCGGAAGTGGTGCCGGTGTCTGTGGATGCCTCGTGGGTCGTTTGCGGAGACACCACTGGGCGGCATCTGCCGGTTTCCCATTTCTTTCCCAACCACGCCCGCGGCGAAGGACTCTTCTTGGCGCTATTGCGCAAGACTTCGGCCGACGATGCGCCGGCGAAAAGCAAGAAACAGAAGAAGCGGCGGCCAACGCCACCCGTTGCCGGCGGCAAGAATGTGGCGCAGTGGTTGGCAAACGATGGGGATTTTAAATTGTTCCGCCCTGACGAGACCCATATCTGCGCAGTCAGGAATGGGTTGTTTGAAGATGTGGAGCGTGTTTGCAACACAGTGCGCAGTCTTTCTGCTGGCATCGTACTGGCGGAAGAAAAGGGACGCAAATTTGCACCGACCACCGAGTTGGCGCTGAGCACGCAGCGGAATGAAGCCGCATTTCCCAAAGCCGAACTCTCTTTGGAGGAGGCTGTGGCCTATTTGCGCAAGGAGACACTGACGCTGGGAGCGGAAGTTCCGCGTGGCTATGTCCTGGCATGCTATCAAGGACATCCGATGGGCTTCCTTAATAACCTCGGTTCGCGTGCCAACAATCTTTATACATCGGAGTGGCGTATCAGAACAAAGACACTTTAACGGGGATGAGGCAACCCTGAAATGGAAAGCCCAAGGCATAAATTCAAGGGTTTCCTGACGCCGTTTGATTTGTGGAACACCCATACACCTATATTATATATGAAGTATTTGGAATTTACATTTACGACAACCCCTGGCGGCGAAGCCGTTCAGGATGTCCTTTCCGCTGTGTTGGCCGAAATCGGTTTCGACAGTTTCGTTCATACAGGTTCGCTCGATTTGCCGCGTCAGGCACGCACCGACGACCCCGAAGCGCCGATTTTTGCCGAACCGTCGGCCAACGACAGCTATAAAGCCTACATCCAGCAGGACCTCTATGACGAGGAGGCCCTGAAGCAGGCGTTGCTTGATTTCCCCATTCCCGGTGTGGAAATCCGCTATGAACAGGTGGAGGCCGAAGACAAAAACTGGAACGAAGAGTGGGAGAAGCATTATTTCCAACCGCTCGTGGTGGGAGATCGCTGTGTCATCGCCGGAACATTCCACAAAAATGTGCCGCAGGCGGAATACAACATCACCATCAATCCGCAGATGTCCTTTGGCACAGGCCATCATGCCACCACGTCGCAGATGATTCAGCGCATCCTCGACGACGATATGGAGGGTAGGGAAGTGCTCGACATGGGTTGCGGCACCAGCATCCTCGCCATATTGGCCCGTATGCGCGGCGCGAAACATTGCGTGGCAGTTGATGTCGACGAATGGTGCGTGAAAAATTCGCAGGACAACATCGCGCTGAACCATGTTGACAACATCGATGTCTTTCTCGGCGACGCTTCCTGCCTGGCAAGCAAAGGTCCGTTCGACCTCGTCATTGCCAATATCAACCGCAATATCCTCTTGAACGACCTGCAATATTATGTGCCGCGCATGAAAGAAGGTGCCTATATATATATGAGTGGCTTCTATGTTTCCGACATTGAAAAAATCCGTAAGGAAGCAGAGCGGCAAGGTCTCACCTTCGTTGATGCCCGCAGCCAAGACGACTGGGCCTGCGTGAAGTTGGTAAAACTCTGATTGGGCCATTACTTATGTCACGTCAAAAAAATCAGAATGCCCCTAAAGAAAACGGGAAAAATTCTTTGCCATGTCTGTTTTCGTCGGTATATTTGTCCTGTGAAAACGCATGGTGACGTAAAAAGTGGAGGAGCAGACAAGGAGAAATGCCAGTCTGCCTGTTCGAACATTTCAAAAGCGCACGACAGTGTGTTTTGAAGAAAGAAATGTTAATTATTGTCTCAGCGCTTGCCCCACCGCCTATTATTGGCTAACTTTGCGTGTTGTATGGGCGCATTGCGCTCGTGCGTGAATAGCGAAACTCAACTTAATCATATAAATCAATTAAAATCTATAAACTTTTAATCATTCAAAACAATGGCAACTACAAATGCTACCGCCCCTAAGGGCGCACCTAAGAAACAATCTCAGGGTTTCACCGGTATCAAGTCCGGCTTTACGGTAATCATTCTCTGCTGCATCATCGCAGTATGTATCTATCTCTTCGTATTCGGTTCTGCCAGCAACTTCAAGGGCGACATCGGTGCAGCATTTGTTTGCATGTCTGACGCTGAAGCTTTCGAACCTGCAGGTTTGATCGGTACGGTCTACATGGGTGGTTTCGTTGTGCCTATCATCTGGACTTTGCTCTTCTCTGTAATCGCTTTCTCTATCGAGCGTTACTTCGCCATCCGCAACGCTTACGGCCGCTCAAGCTTGACCAAGTTCGTTGCTGACATCAAGGCTGCTCTTCAGGCTAACGACCTCGTTAAGGCTCAGGCCATCTGCGACAAGCAGCGTGGTTCTGTCGCTAACGTAGTAGGCGCAACTTTGAAGAAGTACAAAGAAATGGAAGGCAACACTGTCCTCACTAAGGAACAGAAGATTCTCGCCATCCAGAAGGAACTCGAAGAAGCAACTGCTCTCGAAATGCCTATGATGCAGGAAAACTTGCCTATCATCGGTTCTATCGTAACCTTGGGTACTTTGACTGGTTTGTTCGGTACTGTGTTGGGTATGATCAAGTCGTTCTCAGCTATGTCTGCCGGTGACGGTGGTACTGACTCTTCTGCATTGGCAGTCGGTATTTCTGAAGCCTTGGTTAATACTGCATCTGGTATCTTGACTGGTGCTTTGGCCGTTATTTCTTACAACTACTACACTAACAAGATTGACCGCTTGACCTTCAGCCTCGACGAAGTAGGTTTCTCTATCGTTCAGACATTCTCAGCAACTCACTAATCATAGAAAAGGTATTTAAGACATGGGACGTTTTAAAGTAAAAAAACAAGACACGTTCATAGATATGACGCCTATGAGCGATGTCATGGTCCTGCTGCTTACCTTCTTTATGCTTACTGCGACGTTTGTAAAGGAAGAGCCTGTTAAGGTTAACACTCCAGGTTCAGTTTCAGAAGTAAAAATCCCTACAACAAACTTGCTCACCATCTTCGTTGAAAAGAACGGAAAGGTGTTCTTGAGTTTGGATTCACCTGCTGCCATGGCTAAAACGGCAGACCAGTTGAACACCGACCAAAAGGCAACGGTGATTGGTGATGTCAGCGCTTTTGCACAGGTGCCAATGTTCGGTACTCCTCTGAATCAAGTAAACAGTTGGTTGGCGCTTGAAGACCGCAATGGTTATCTCGCCAAGAACCCGGCTGCTGGTATTCCCTGCGACAGCGTCTCTGATGAGTTGAAGGTTTGGGTGACTGCAGCAAGCGAAGCCTTGGGCGACGATAAACTCAAAATCGCCATCAAGGCCGACAAGCATACCTCATACAAGGTAATCAAAAATGTAATGAAGTCTTTGCGCGACATCGACAAGAACCGTTATAACCTTATAACGTCGCTTGCCGGAGCAGAGCAGTAATTAATAGAATGTTATGGCAAAACAAGTAAAATCGAAACAAAAGAAAATGAACGCCCGCGTGGACTTCACGCCGATGGTGGACATGATTATGTTGCTCGTGACATTCTTTATGCTCTGTACGTCTTTGCTGAAACCGCAGACCATGGAAATCTCTATGCCTTCGGACAAGCAAGATATTAAGGATGAACAGCGCAACCAGGCTAAAGCGAGCGAAGCCGTTACGATTCTCGTGGCTGGTCAAGACCGTCTCTTCTACTTCGAGGGTAAACCCGAAGAAGCTGCCCAGAACTTGGTTGAAACCAAGTATGGCAAGGACGGACTCCGTGCTTTCCTCTTGCATAAGAATGCCAAAGCACAGGAAGAAGTGGCTAAGCTGAAGAAGGAATTTGAAACGAGAGATATCAATGAAGAGAGTAAGAAGGAATACAACCAGAGACTCTCTGATATTAGAAGTGCCAAGGGTACTCCTACCGTCATTATCAAACTTGCCGACGACGCAAGCTACGATAATATGATGAAAGTTCTTGACGAGATGTTGATTTGCAACATCGGTAAATACGTGATTGATAACTTTACGGATGCCGACAAAGCGCTCCTCGCTCCGAAGGGCGTGAAGTTTGCACAGTAATTTAATAAGCAAAGTAACACATAAGATATGTCTAAAGTCGATTTAGTATCACGCGGTTGGTGTGACATCGTGTTCGAAGGACGTAACAAAGAGTACGGTGCTTATCGAATGCGTGCAAGAGCTGGTCGTCGTAATGTTTTCGCCGTCATCTGCCTCTTGGCTCTCATCGCTGCCATCGGCGTTATCGTCGGTATCAAGGCTGCCGTTGAAAGCATCACCAAGAAAGACATGACGGAGGATTCTACCGTTCAGTTGCAACAGCTCAAGAAAGAGGAGCCTAAGAAGAAAGAGGAGAAGAAGATTGAAGTGAAATACGACGAACAGAAAGTCGAGAAGGTCGCTGTCAAGGCTTCTATCCAGTTCACGGTTCCTAAGATTGAAGATGACGCCTTGGTTGATGAATCCAAGGAGGTAAAGAGTCAGGATAAGATCACGAAGAGCAACATTTCTATTGCCTCTCAAGACTATGCCGGTGACGTCAACGGTACCATCACGATGGACCAGTTGAAGGAAGGCCAGTCTGCAGGTGGTACGGCTGCTCCTAAGGAAGAAGAAATCATGGATAACAGCATCGTTGAAGTCCAGGCTACTTATCCGGGTGGCGAACCTGCCCTCTTGAGATTCATCTCTGATAACTTGGTTTATCCGAACATCGCTCAGGAACAGGAAATCCAGGGTACTGTTGTGCTCCGCTTCCGCGTAGAGAAGGACGGTTCTATTGGTGAAATCGTCATCAAGAAGGGCCTCTCTAAGGAATGCGACATGGCTGCCGCCGCTGTTGTTAAGAAACTCCACCGTTTCACGCCGGCTCGTCAGCAGGGTCACCCCGTTCCGGTATGGTTTACATTGCCAATCCGCTTCCAGATCCGATAATTCCAAAATCTTTGGGATTACTGGTTAAGGAAATGGTTGGACATTAGTAAAAACCAATTTTTTAAAGTGATTAAATATGCGAAACCTATGGCTATTAGTAGCTGCGGTATGCATAACTCTTGCCACCTCGTGTGGTAGTAATCATCGGAAGCCCGCCACTTGGCGGACTTCCGATGATGTGCATATAGCAGTAGATGAAACGTTCCGCGACATTATGGAAGAGGAGATAGAAACCTTCGGTTTGCTGAATCCCTCCTCTGCCATGAAGCCGGTCTATTGCAGTGAAGACTCCGCGATACGCATGCTTCTCAGAGACAGCGTTCGCTGCGCCATCACGACGCGCAAATTGTCGAAAGACGAGTTAGACGTGTTGAAAAACTATAAGCTCGACGCTAAGCAGGCCATGATTGCCACCGACGCGTTCGCTTTGATTGTCAGCAAAGACAATCCCGACACACTCATCACGGTGTCTGAAATCCGTGACATTGTTTCTGGGCGCATCACGCGTTGGGAACAGTTGAAGCATTCTGGAAAGAAGGGCGAGTTGAAACTCGTGTTCGACAATTCTGGTTCGAGCACGGTGCGCTATATGCGCGATTCTCTCCTTGCCGGCCAGCAAGTGGCGGGCAACCTCTATGCGCAAGGCTCCAACCAGGCCGTCATTGACGCCGTGAAAGACAATCCGGAAATCATCGGTGTTGTCGGAGCCAACTGGCTAAAGGGCAAGAGCGATTCCGTGCTGACCTCTTTCGAGAACTTGGATGTGAAGGTGCTGAAGGTGGCCCGCAAGGACGGAAAAAATGAAATCGGGTGGCGACCATATCAATACCGCATCTTGACGGGCGACTATCCTTTGATACGCTCCGTCTATGTCATTCTAACCGATCCGCGTGTCCGTTCTTACACCAAGTCCTTCTTCTACTTCTTGAAGGGACAGAAAGGACAAACCATCATTTGCAACAGTTCGCAACTGCTGCCTTACACGCCAGTGCAATATAAGTCGATCCGTGCAAATTAATTGAAAGCGCGGTGTTTTCAACTAACCGTAATACAAGTTTGAGCAGTTTTGAGAATTTGTAATCGTAGTTTCAGAAGCAGTCTGCCTGCCTTTTTGAAATGCCAATTACAAGTTCCCAAAATTGCTCAAGTTCTTTTTTACTCTGCCATTGCCCCTTCTTTTGGCCCTCCTTTGCCCCTCTTAACTGCCTTCTTTACCCCCTTATGCGCCGCTCCCTCCCCGTCTGCTGCCATTTTATAAGTTAAGATGTCCGTTCAACTATCACTTTTCTATTAATTATCATAAAAATAAGACGTTGCCTTTTGCCCATAGAGGAATAATGAGTAATTTTGCAGAGATTTACGCGAAATGAGGGTCACGAACGAGCAGGTACATTTCGTGTGAGCTGGTGTGCATAGAGATAGGAAAACCGCGCCGCCAGTATCAGTTTGAAAATAATAAACACATCATCTTATAAAAATGAAGAAATCTCTTATCAAAAAAGTAGCCCTTTCCGCCCTTCTTCTTCTCGGTGCGGGAAATGTTCAAGCACAAAAAGGCTATGAGGTACCGCCTTTGAGTGAAGAACTTTCGACGATGGCCAATGAGGTTATCGACTTGCAGTTGTCTGACCCAGACAAGGCTAACAAGTCTTTCACCAAATTGATGCGTAAGATTCAGAAGGACAAAGTTGGACTTCTCAGCGTTGGTCAGTACTTCCTTGACAAGAATGTTTATCCTTGCGCCAACCAGTGCGCCAAGCAGCTTTATACTCTCGACCCGACTTACATCCCCGGTTTGATGTTCAACGGTGAGGTTTGCATGATGCGTAAGGACTATGGTGCTGCCGGACAGAAGTTCGACGAAGTGTTGACGGTTGACTCAACTTTCGTGCCAGCCTTGAAGCGCAACGCTTTCGTATATAAGAACGTCAATCCGCACGTGGCCATTGAGATGCTCCAGAAGATCAAGCGTGTTGAGCCGACCAACCAGGCTGCCGACCGCGAACTCGGTGACATCTACTATAACCTCGACGAATACAAGAGCGCCGTTGAGAGCTACAAGACTTATTTCACTGCCGTTGCTGAAAACGATTCTTCAGACATTCGTGCCGCTGAAAACTACTTGCAGTCGCTCTACGCCACGAAGCATTTCATGGAAATTGCCAAGTTGGCTCCACGTTTCCTCGCTCTCGATCCCAACGATATGGTTTTGAAGCGTATGAAGTTCTTCGCCGACATTGAAAACTATGAGCTCGAGGCTGCCAAGGAAGATATGGCCTACATCTCTGGTCAGGAATATCCCGACAGTTTCTATATCTACCTTGACTACGTTTACGCTTCCAACCTCATGGCCGAGTTGAACGACCTCCCGTCTGCCATCACTTACTATGAGAAGGCTTTGAAGCGCGACACCACCAAGGTGGCTGGTTTGAAGGAATTGGCTTCTCTCTATCGTCGCAACAAGCAGGCCAAGGAAGGTATCGAAACCTATCAGCGTTACCTCGCCGCTTTGGGTGACAAGGTGACTCTCTCAGACCGCTTCGGTCTCGGTCAGCAGTACCTCACCGCCAGCCAACAGACCGGCATCTCTCCTGAAGAGAAAGCCAAGTACGTTGAAGGTGGCGACAAGATCTTCTCTGAAATTTTGAAGGAAGACACGCCAGATGCTTACAAGGCAGCTTTGCTCCGCGCCGCCATCCACATCACCGACGGTTCTAAGCCCGAAGAAAATGTGAAGCAGCTCTATGAAGAAGCTTTGAAACTCATGGAAGGCAAAGAGGACATCAACTCTGCCAAGTTGCAGGCTCTCCGCTACCTCGCTTTCTACCACGTTCAGAAAGACGAATTGGATTTGGCCCGCAAGTACACCAACGATATTCTTGCTATTGATGCAGGAAATGCTTTCGCTAAGCAGATTGACGCTTACTTGAAGAGTGCAAACAAGTAATTCTTCCGGAATACAACCCCATAAAAATCCCCGAGGAAGGCTCCGTCTTCCCCGGGGATTTTTGTGTTCAGTGTCAAAGTCGATGGTTTTCAGTCCATGCAGATAGGGTGTTCAAAATATAGAAAAATCTCTGCGCGGTTTTGAACCAAATAACATAGCGGGTACGATATAGCTGCAAGGGGCACCGCATGGTCATTTGGCGGAGGCCTGGGGCGAAGCATTGTAGCTCACTTTGCTCGCAAAGTGAGGGGGGGACGAATATTGCGGCGGCCAAGCACGAGCTAAAAATCCAACGAAGATATGCCCCAGAGCGCTGGCTATATTCGCTACGTGTTCGTGGCCCTCACTTTGCAAGCAAAGTGAGCTACAATGCTGGCGCCGCAACAGACGATTATGCGGGCCAGTGCAAATCTCCGCTGCGAGGGCGCTACCGCTAACCTTTGATATTTCAATTTTGAACCCCCAACCTTTTAGGGGCGCTGCCTCATCAGTTTTTATCGGTGTCTCAGTGCCAGTTCGCGCTCAATGTCTTCCAGCGTGCAGCCCATTTGTTCGAGCAAGACGAGATAATGGTACATCAGGTCGGCCGCTTCGTAGACGAAACGGCTCTTGTTTCCGTCAACGGCTTCCACAACGCTCTCCACCGCTTCTTCGCCCACTTTCTGCGCGATTTTCTTGACGCCCTTGATGAAGAGTTTCGTGGTGTATGAGCCCTCTGGCATCTCCTCGTGGCGTTGTCTGACAATTGCTGAAAGGCGGCGGATAAAGCCCTCGTCCTCTGGCGTGTCAAAGCACGATGTCGTGCCACGGTGGCATGTTGGCCCAACGGGATTGGCCATCACCAGAAGTGTGTCGGCATCGCAATCGCCGTACATCTCGACCACGTTCAGAAAATGTCCGGAAGTCTCCCCTTTGGTCCACAGCGTCTGGCGCGTGCGGCTGAAGAAAGTCACGTGTTTTGTTGCCTGTGTGATATTGAATGCCTCCTCGTTCATATAGCCCAGCATGAGGACTTTGAGGCTCACGGCGTCTTGCACCACCACGGGAAGCAGACCGTCGGCACATTTAGAAAGATTAAAATCAGAAAATTGCATAGTTTCAGAGTGTTATTGGTTGAGTCGGCGCATCGGAATCGCGTGGTGTGGCGTTCCGAACGCTGTTGCAGTGATAGGTATAAATAGGTAGTAAAAAATATTGTTCTATGGAAGAACTATTTGCCGTTGCCCTCCGTTTATAATCGTACGCAAATCCCCTGCTCCCGCAGTTGTCTTTTGAGTTCCCCGATAGAAATCTCTCCGAAATGGAAAATGCTTGCCGCCAGTGCCGCATCGGCCTTGCCGCTTGTCAGCACCTCGGCGATGTCGCCTGCCGACCCCGCTCCGCCCGAGGCAATGATGGGGATGTTAACGCTTTCAGACAACCGAGCAAACGTGTCGCAGGGATAGCCAGAGCGCGTGCCGTCGTGGTTCATCGAGGTAAAGAGAATCTCGCCAGCGCCGCGTGCCTCCCCTTCTTTCGCCCAGGCAAAGAGTTCGCGGTCTGATGCTTGGCTTCCGCCGTGCGTCGTGGCGTGCCAAATGCCGTCCGCTTCCAGTCGTGCGTCAATTGCCAGCACAACAAACTGGCTTCCGTAGCGCGTTGCAATTTCGTCAATCAGTTGGGGATTCCTGATGGCGGCAGAATTGATGGAAATCTTGTCGGCCCCCGCATCCAGCAGGCGTGACGCGTCGTCAATCGACGAAATGCCGCCACCAACCGTAAACGGGATGTTGATGCCGTCGGCGATGCGTTCCACCAGTCGTGTGAAAGTGCTTCTCCCTTCGCGTGTGGCACTGATGTCGAGATACACCAACTCATCGGCCCCTTCTTCAGCGTAGTGTCTGCCGAGTTCCACGGCATCGCCCACGTCGCGCAGTCCTTCAAAGTTCACGCCCTTCACGGTGCGTCCCTCCTTCACGTCCAGGCAGGGAATAATTCTTTTGGCAACCATAGTCTTGTGGGTTTAGTGTTGTTGGAGAATAAAATTTTCAATGTCTTTCAGCGTGATGCGGTTCTCGTAGATGGCCTTTCCTATAATCACGCGTTGCAGTTGCAGTTCAGCCAGCCGTTCGATGTCGCCCATAGAAGAAATACCGCCCGACACGGTGAAAACGATGTCCGCATATTTCTCTTGCAGGCGCGTATAGAGGTCAAACGAAGGCCCTTGCAGCATACCGTCGCGCGTGATATCGGTGCAAATCACTTGTGAGAGCCCTTGCGCCGTGAATCCGTCAATGAGCGTGTCGATCGACAGGTCGAGGTCTTCCTGCCAGCCGTTCACACTCACTTTCCCATCTCTCACGTCAGCCCCGAGCACCAGGCGGTCGGCACCGAACGCTTTCAGCCAGTCGGCAAACAGTTGCGGCGTTTTGGCCGCCGTGCTTCCCACGATGGCGTATGTTCCGCCAGCGTCAAACACCTGATGAACGGCATGCGCCGTCTTGATGCCGCCTCCCCATTCAATTTCAATGCCGTCCGTCAGGGCCATTTTCTCAAGCGTCCGCAGATTCTGCGGTTCGGAGGCCTTCGCCCCGTCGAGGTCCACTACGTGAACTCGCGTCACACCGCAGTCAGCATAGCGGCGCATCATGTCAACGGGCGACGCATCGTAAATCACTTGGCGGTTGTAGTCGCCTTGCGAGAGACGAACACAGCGCCCTTCAATCAAGTCAATTGCAGGAATAAGTTGTATCATGTCAAAGCGTTAGGTAATGGTGAAAGAATAAGTTGACCTGTTTTGCCAGAAAGCACAAGCCCTATAAAAAGTCATCGATTCGCGGCCGGTGGTAGCACGATTCGCGGCCGATGGTAGCACGATTTGCGGCCGATGGTAGCACGATTCGCGGCCGCGAGTAGATAACAAAGTCTACTTCGCGGAGTTCTCTTGGCGATTTTGCGTGCCGTCTAACAGCGTTCCAGGAAATTCTTCAGAATACGCTCGCCCACGTCGCCGCTCTTCTCGGGGTGAAACTGCGTGCCATAGAAATTCTCATATTTCAGTGCCGCGCTGAAGAGCAGTCCGTGCTTAGTGGTGGCGATGGTGTCGGGGCAGAGATTGGCATAATAAGAATGGACGTAGTAAACAAAACTACCGCTGTCAACATCTTTAAACAACGCCTTTTCCAGGTTCCCCAGTTGGTTCCATCCCACGTGCGGCACCTTCACTTCCGCTGTGGCTTCAAATTGCCGCACGTGTGCGTCAAACAGTCCGATACACGCCACGTTGCCCTCTTCAGAGTCGCGACACATCACCTGCATGCCCACGCAGATGCCGAGCACAGGGCGGCGCAAATCCTTTATCACAGGAATCAGATTGGATTCCTTCAAATTCTCCATCGCCTTGCCGCAGTTTCCCACGCCTGGCAGCAAAACGTGGTCGGCGCGACGGATGACGGCGGCGTCAGACGTGACCTGAAAGTCCGCCCCCAGACGCTGAAGCGCGTTCTCAACCGAACGCAGATTCCCCATTTTATAGTCGATGATTGCTATCATAATTGGTGGTGTCTGTAAATAAGTACTATCACTAAATCAAGTGTATTCTGCCTCACAGCATCCCCTTGCTCGATGGCAAGTCATAGCTGAAGACGTTGCGGTGTATGGCAGCGCGGAGAGCGCGTGCAAACGCCTTGAACACCCCTTCGATGAGGTGGTGTTGGTTTTCGCCCTTCGCACTGATTTGCAGGTTGCAGCGCATGGCCACGCAGAGACTGTGGAACACGTGGCGGAACATTTCCGTCGGCGTGTCTCCGATATATTCGCGTGTAAAGTCCACGTCCCAGGAGAAATCAGCCCTGCCGCCAAAGTCGAGCAACACCATCGCGCGGCTTTCGTCCATCGGCAATACAAACCCGTAGCGCTCAATGCCGCGCTTCGCGCCCAAAGCCTCGTAGATGGCTTCGCCGATGGCAATTGCCACATCTTCCATCGTGTGGTGCTCGTCCACTTCCAAATCGCCGTGACACACCGCCGTCAAACTGATGCCAGCGTGGTGGGGCAGTTGCGAGAGCATGTGGTCGTAAAATTTCAGTCCGGTGTCAATGCGCGTCTCTCCGGCGCCATCGAGGTCCACAATCACGTGAATGTCCGTCTCCGTCGTCTTGCGCCTGATTTCAGCCCGCCTTTCAGTGCGCCGAATCCGTTCCGCTATCTCGCTCCAGTGTGGCGTGGCGAGCACGATGTCCATCCGTATCTCTTCGCCCACGTTCTCCTCAGCCCATTCCGGTGTTTGCAGCAAAATGCCCTGAGCGCCCAAGTTGTGTGCCAGTTCCATGTCGGAAGCGCGGTCGCCAATTACAAACGAGCGTTGCAAATCGTAGCTCCCGTCCATATATTTCGTGAGCATTCCCGTTCCCGGTTTCCGTGTCGGCGCGTTGTCTTCAGGAAAGTGGTGGTCAATGAGTTGCGCGTCAAAGCAGATGCCCTCGCCGCTCAGCGTGTCAAGCATTTTCTGATGCGCTGGCCAAAACGTATTCTCAGGAAACGAAGGCGTTCCGAGACCGTCTTGGTTGCTCACCATGACCAGTTCGTAGCCCTGGCCGACCACCTTTCCCAAGGCAGAGATAACGCCCGGCACAAATTCCAGTTTCTCCAAACTGTCGATTTGCTCGTCGGCTGGTTCCTTGATGATGGTGCCGTCGCGGTCAATGAATATGGCGCGTTTGCGCCCCTCTCTTTTCGTGTCTTCAGATTTCATGCGTGATAGATTTCAGCGTGTTGATAAGTCGGTTGTTTTCCTCCGGCGTGCCGATGGTGATGCGCAGGCAACCCTGGCATCCCGTCATGCTGTTGCGGTTGCGCACAATGATGCCCTGTCTGACCAGCGCTTCATACACCCGTGTCGCATCAGGCGTTTTTATCAAGAAGAAATTGGCGTCGCTTGGAAACACCTTCTCCACGATTCCTATCGTTGGGAGCACCTTCGCAAGGCGTTCGCGCTCAGAGCGGATTTCGGCAATCTGCGCGTCGACGCCCGCTCTCAGCCGTTCCATCACGGCCCGCTGCGTCGGCCCGTTCACGTTGTAAGGATATTTCACGCGGGCAAACAATGCCGCCACCTCCTGATGGGCGAAGGCCAGTCCCAAGCGTAATCCTGCCATTCCCCACGCCTTGGAGAGCGTTTGCAGAATGATCAGGTTCTCGTGGCGCTCCATCGTGGCGAGCAGCGACCCCTTGTCGGAAAAGTCGGCATAAGCCTCGTCCACAACGAGCATCCCGTTGAACCTCTCCGCCAGTTCTTCCAGTTGGGAAAGCGGAAAAGCATTGCCCGTCGGATTGTTTGGCGAGCATATCCACAGCAGTTTCGTGTGCTCGTCGCAGGCCGCCAGCAGGCGTTCCGTCGGCAGCGAGAAATCATCCGTGTTGAGCGCCACCTGTCGCAGTGCCACATCATTCGTTGCCGCCGCCACTTCATACATGCCATACGACGGCGTGATGGCCACGGCGTTGTCGATGCCGGGGCGGCAGAAAATCCGAAAGCAGAGGTCGATGGCCTCGTCACTTCCGTTGCCCACGAAAATCTGCTCCACGCTGATTCCCTTTATTTCAGAAATCAATGCCTTGAGTGCTTTCTGGTGAGGGTCGGGGTATCGGTTGACACCATTCTCATACGGACTCTCGTTGGCATCGAGCCAAACAGAAATGTCGCCGCCTTGATAGTCGTCGCGGGCAGTGGAGTAGGGGGCGAGGGCCAGAATATTTGGCCTCACATATTGTAGAGGATGCTTGTTTTCAGTCATATCTTGCAAACTGTTTGCGCGGAGTTAAACCTGCAGGCGCGGCCTCCGCTGTCAATCTCAAATCATTCCAGTTCTCACCTTCACCGCTGCGGCGTGGGCGTCCAGTCCTTCGGCATCCGCCATAGAGATGATGGTTTCAGAGAGTCCTTTCAGTCCTTCAGCCGTGAGTTCCTGATACGTGATTTTGCGTTGGAAACTGTCGAGATTTACGCCGCTAAAAGAGCGTGCCCAACCGCTTGTCGGCAATGTGTGATTCGTTCCGGAGGCATAGTCGCCAGCGCTCTCCGGAGAGTAGTTACCGATGAAAACACTGCCCGCCGCCGTAATCTTCTGCGCCACTTCCCAAGGACGTTTCATGGAAATGATCAGGTGTTCTGCCGCATAGGCGTTGGCAAAGTCAATCATGGTCTGCGTGTCGTTGAACACCAGAAGACGGCTGTGTGAAAGAGAATGTTCCAACGCATCTGGGCGGTGCAGCAACTGCATTTGTCGGGCGATTTCCGTTTTCACCCTTTCTGCGATTTCCACGGAGGAACACACCAGCATGGCCTGGCTGTCGCGCCCATGTTCCGCTTGAGAAAGCATGTCGGCAGCCACAAAAGTGGGAACGGCCGACTCGTCGGCCATCACCAGCACCTCCGAGGGACCAGCAGGCATGTCGATGGCCGTCGTCTGGCTCACGATTTGTTTGGCCTTCGTGACGAAGCGGTTGCCCGGTCCGAAAATTTTGTCAACGCGGCGGATGCTCTCCGTGCCGTAGGCCATTGCCGCGATGGCTTGCGCCCCTCCGACGCGGTAGATGTGTGTGATGCCGCAAACGTTCGCAGCGTAGATGATTTCGGGAGCAACCTCTCCGTCATGCCCTTGCGGGGTGCAGAGCACCACCTCCTTGCAGCCCGCAATGCGTGCCGGAAGTCCCAGCATCAAGACCGTGGAGAAAAGCGGTGCCTGTCCGCCTGGAATGTAAAGGCCAACGCGTTGGATTGGCACGGCCCGTTGGTAACAGCAGACGCCTTTTGCCGTCTCCACCTCAACGGGAGCCGGACGTTGCGCGGCGTGGAAGGCCGCGATATTCTTGGCGGCAGTGGCAATGGCCCGTTTCACGTTTTCCGCCACCTTTGCAGTGGCCGCTTGACGTTCCGCCTCGCTGATTTCAATCTCCGTAATCTCTGCCCCGTCAAATTTCCGGGCATAAGTGCGCAGTGCTTCATCACCCTGCGCTTTAACAGTGGCGACAATCTTTCGCACACTTTCCTCTATGGCCGCGTCGTTGGGGATATTGCGCTCCGTCAGAGCGTCCCAGGTGTCGCGTGAGGGGTTATTCAATATTTCCATGAAATTTTGTTTTCTGTTTGATCACCTACTTATCGTATCATATTTTCCAGAGCCAGCACCAGAATACCTTCAGCGCCGAGTGCTTTCAGTTGTTCAATCTTCTCCCAGAGCTCGTTTTCTCTGATAACGGAATGCACACTACACCATTCTGGGTCGGCCAGCGAGAGCACCGTTGGGCTTCGCATGCCCGGCAGCAGGGCAACGGCTTCTTCTAGGCGGTTTTTCGGCAGATTCATCAACACGTATTTCATGCCGCGGCTGTCAACGATGGAGCGGAAGCGGAATTTGAGTTTCTCGATTTCGGCGCGTTTCTCTTCTGGCAGTCCCGTGTTTGAAATCAACACAGCCTCCGAGGGAAAAACGTTTTCCACCTCGCGCAATCCGTTTTGCACCAATGTGCCGCCAGAAGAAACGATGTCGAAAATGGCATCGGCCATGCCAACGGCCGGTGCAATCTCCACGCTGCCTGCAATCTCGTGAACTTCAGCCTCTATGCCCTTCTCTGAGAAGAAACGCTTGAGGATTCTCGGATAGGACGTGGCCACGCGTTTCCCGTTGAACCATTGCAGTCCGTTGTAGTCCGTGTCGCGCGGCACCGCCAAAGAGATGCGGCACGCGCCAAAGCCGAGACACATCTCCTCTCTGACGTCCATGCCTTTTTCTGCCACTTCGTTTCTGCCGACAATGCCGGCGTCGGCCACGCCCATCTCCACAGCTTGCGGAATGTCGTCGTCGCGAAGATAGAGCACTTCCAATTCGAATCCGCTTGCACGGGCAATGAGTTTACGTTTGCTTGAAGCAATGGCGATGCCCGCGTCGGTGAGCAGGGCAGTGGTGTCTTCATTCAGTCGGCCTTTGGCCTGAATAGCAATTCTCAGCATATTGTCGAGGGTTTAATATAAGTAGGTGTTCAAAATTAGTTTATACTATCCATGTAGGGATAAGCCAGTTTAATATTGCCTTGCCGCATTCTTTTGCCCCTACAACTATCTTTCATCAGTCACGTAGCCCGCTACGCTCCTTCTTCAAGACAGCTGTAGGAACAAAATAATACGACAATTCAATATAAACTAATTCTGAACACCTACTTATTGGGATGTTCCAGAAATTTTGTTTTTATGAAAAATAGAGACCTGCAAAGAATGCAGTCGCCGCCCTTCGGAACATCTTTAAAAAAAGTAGCCTGCATTCAAGTGTAGAAATGCAGGCTGCTTTTATTTTTTGTGTTGTGTGATGTCTCTGATGGTGTGGCGATTCCCTTTTGTTGGCGTTTCCACATATCCATCTGTGTGAAAGCTGCAACTAAGGTTCCTCAGGGGTACATACGTCATTAGCCGGCATTTCGTTCCCGTTGTGGTGGACGTGGTGCGAATGTCGGAAAAAAGAAAAATTCACGCTGCCGTATGCGCGATGTTCAATGAAATCAGGGTGGTTGCTGAAGTCGTAGTCCTTGCCGTGTTCGAGCACGAACAAACCGTCTTCAGCCACAATCTTCCCCTTCATCACCCTGTCGGGCAGTTCGCCCAATTCCTTGAGCGCGTAGGGAGGGTCGGCAAAGACCAGGTCAAACGATTCGCGGCAACGTTCAATAAAACGCAGTGCATCGCCGCAGAGCAATGTGGCTGCAGAATCGTCCAGCGCTTTAAAGCAGGAGCGGATGAAGGCCGCGTGTTGGCGGTCGCGTTCAACGGTCACCACCTGGCGGCAGCCGCGCGAGAGGAGTTCAAGGCTGATGCTGCCCGTACCTCCGAAGAGGTCGAGCGCACACGTTTCCTCGAAGTCAACGTAGGCGCGGAGCACGTTGAAGAGATTCTCCTTCGCAAAGTCGGTCGTTGGGCGGGCTTTAAACGAACGAGGCACTTCAAAGTGTCTTCCTTTATATTGTCCTGTTATGATGCGCATGGGTTGTATGTTTGTTGTTGAGAGAAGCAGAGACGTGCTCCTCAGAATATTTGTTGTTTGGGAAAGCAGGCATCCGTCGTGTGCCTCAGAAAGCGCCTTTCGTGTTGGCCAAAAGCAGGGTGACCAGGTCGTAGGGGATGTCGGGCGCGGCAGCTGCGGGGTGTCGGTTGAATTCCGCGCTGGCGTTGATGTTGACCACGTTGACTGCATAGTCCTCCAGCATTTTGGCAATCGCGTTGCGGTTTGTCGTCTCGCCGGCAACGTAAAAGCGGTCGCAGCGCTCGTCAGTTCCCTCGTCGTCCGTTTCGTCTTTCGGCGCCAGTTTCAGTCCCATCTGTTGGGCAATGTTCAAAGCGAAATAAACCGTGTCTTGCTGGTTGTGTGTTGCAAAACTGTTGCCCACCAGGAAGCGGCAGCCCTCGTAAACAAAGACATGGGCGTGGTTGCTACTCAGATAGACAAATTCGCGCTTTTCAGTCGTTTGCCCGAGCCCCTTCGTGGCGAAATAGCGCACGAGAGCGGTGAGCGTGGAGACATAGTTGACGCTCTCAAAATAATCCTCCAATGCGCGGCAGATACCTTCGCGGAGCGAGAAGAGTACCACCGTGTTGATGTTGGCCACCACGTCATAGAAAATGCGTCGGCGTCCTTCTGGCGGGTAGCACAGGTTGTAAGTACTTTCGCAGTGGTCTTCCTCAAAGTCGGCCAGCGGCACATAGGTGACTGGCGTGTCGACCAACACCTGTACCATCCCTCGCAGTGGTGCCTGCATGAGTTCTTCGGTGCGTCCCGCCTCGCGCAAATTTGCTGCCAGAGAAATCTGTGGATTCAACCGGTAGGCCGAGTAGGCGAAATTCGTCGGATTGTCTGCGTCATAGCGTGCCATGTGGAGGGCATTGCCGGACAGTCGGAGAAATAACGTTTCTGGCAGGGAATTAGACATGATGCGTTGAGGTTCAATATGTTTTGATGTTGATGGAGAAGGATCGTTAATCCCATGCTCTTCCTCCTTGTTCTTTGGAGTCGTTGTCTTTGTTTTTGGGATGGATGTGTCGGCGCAAAACGAAGTGGCCGAGCAAGGCCGCCAATACCACGCCAGTGCTGTTGGCGGCGAAATCCGCCCATTCGCCCGACCGCGCTTCGGTGCAGTATTCTTGCGCCAGTTCGATGACGCCGCTCATCAGGATGGGGGCGATGATGGCCCACAGGATGATTTTGCGCGTCTGTTCGCGGAAGTGGCTGCGGAGATATTCAATCCAGATGATGGTGCAAGTGCCGAGATACATCGTCACGTGAACAACCTTGTCGATATTCTGGATTTCGTCGAGCCGCGTGTGTGGCGGTTTGAAAAGGCAGAGATACCACGTGAGGAGAATGCAGAAGCAAGCCAACGGATACCGCTTCAAGAAGCGCCAGACAAGTGTTGTGAAATCTTTTTTCGTCATGTTGGCATTGAGTGGATAATCATAATCGGTGGTTGGAAACCGTGAGGGTATGCGTCGTGGCGGAAATCGTCTGTGCATACCAACCGTCCGTTCACCAAAACTTGTTGTGTTGCTCGCTGTATTCAAAACCAACTGCCGCCAACTTCTTTTCCAGCGCTTCGCGGTCGATGTCCATCCCTTTGCAGAGCTCGTCGAGCGAAGAATATTGGTCGCGCAGTTTCATATTGATGACGCTGAAGAGCATCATCGGGTCGTTGGGTAAATCCATGAAATGTTTCGTGATGTATGAACTTTTTGCAAAAGTACGTATTTTTGTTTGAACAATCCAATTATTTACTATAAATATGTTACATTTGTAGGAAATATGGGCTTCAAATAGGGCCTTACGCCAATCAACCCCCTCTCCCCTAAAGCGTTACTCTGATGATTGAAGACACTCTGGCCGAATTTATCGCCAACGATTTTTCCATGGATTTCACCCCACGCCAGGCTTTGGCCGTGAAATACCTTTCGCGCTTTCTCACCACCCCCGTGCCGCAGGCGGCCTTCATCTTGAAGGGCTATGCCGGTACGGGGAAAACCACGTTGGTGGGGGCTTTGGTGAAGACCATGAAGCGCCTGCAACGCACCGTGGTGCTCATGGCGCCGACGGGCCGTGCGGCAAAGGTCTTCTCAGCCCACGCCGGAGAGCGGGCTTACACCATCCATAAGACCATCTATCGTCAGCAGACATTTCAGGGCGAAGGCACACGTTTCTCGTTGGGGTTCAACAAACTGCAGCATGCCCTTTTCATCGTTGACGAGGCATCCATGATTGGCAGCGGTTCGGGAGCATCTGGCGTTTTCGGGTCTGGTGTGTTGCTCGATGATTTGTTGCACTACGTTTATGAAGGTGAAGGCTGCCGCTTGCTTTTCGTGGGCGACACCGCGCAGTTGCCGCCAGTCGGCGAGGAAGAAAGTCCCGCGCTCAACAAGGAATTGCTGCAGAATTATGGTCTAAAAGTGGCGGAGATTACGCTGACAGAAGTGGTGCGCCAGTCGGCAGAGTCGGGCGTGCTTGCTGGCGCTACGCGTTTGCGTGAATATCTTTCGCAGGGCGCGGAACTCTTGCCCCGCATCACCGCCAGTCGCCACGGCGAGGTGCGGTTTTTGCCAGGCAACGAACTCATCGAGGCCCTCGAGTCGGCTTATTCCGATTGTGGCACGCAGGACACCATTGTCGTGACGCGCTCCAATAAGCGTGCCAATGTCTATAATAACGGCATTCGCGCCCGCATCTTCGACCGCGAAGAACTCTTGACGCGTGGCGACATCGTGATGGCCGTGAAAAACAATTATTATTGGACCATGCTGGCGTCAAAGGAAAAACAGGCCGACGGCCAAAGTGCTTCGCAGACCGACAACCTCTTTTCCTTCATCGCCAACGGCGATACAGCCGAAGTGGTGCGGTTGAGAAATGTTCACGAGATGCACGGCTTCCAGTTTGCCGACGCCACACTGCGCTTTCCCGACTATGACGATGCGGAGATCGACTGCCGCGTCTTGCTCTCCACGCTCACTTCCGAATCCCCTGCGCTGACCTCCGAGGAATCAATGCGCCTCTATGAAAACGTCTTGGCCGACTATGCTGACGTTCCGACGAAGAAAGAACGCATGAAACGCTTGCGCGAAGACCCTTATTATAATGCCTTGCAAATCAAATATGCCTACGCCGTGACTTGCCACAAGGCACAGGGCGGACAGTGGAGCCGTGTTTTTGTTGACCAGGGCTACATCGCCCCGGAAATGGGCGGCACGTCTTATCTGCGTTGGCTTTATACTGCTTTCACTCGCACCACCGACAGACTTTATCTCGTCAATTGGCCCGAAGAACAAAAAGAATTGGTGGAGGACGAGAATTTGGAACAGGAATAGTTATGGAAGATTCCGCGTTTCCCGAGAGTATTCCCTCGAAAATCAAGGAAAACCAGGGGCGCGAAGGCTCGAAATTATTTTTTTTGAAGAAAAATCAAAAAAAATCTCGTGAAAAGCTTGGAGGTATAAAAATAAATCCCTAATTTTGCACCCGTAATCAAGCAGGAAACCTGATTACAAAACCAGTTTGGGGTATGGTGTAATTGGCAACACTACAGATTCTGGTCCTGTCTTTCCTGGTTCGAGTCCGGGTACCCCAACTAAAAAAACGCTGATTGAGTTCGCTCAGTCAGCGTTTTTTTGTTGATGCTATGAAAGCGAAGAGCGGATATGAAATATCGAACGATTCTACCGTTTCCCTACGCCAGCACGACATTAAAATGTTGTTTGGACTTGTTCTTTGGCGGATAAAACCTTGGCAAGCTCGTTCAAAATGGCTATATTTGCATCTATAATAAGAATCTTATTTCCGTTGTAAATCAGTTAGTTGTTACTTGTGATTTTCGATGAATTTTTGAATTGCAGTTGCTTCCAGTGCTCTTGTGTCGATGGTGGAAAGATTTGGTGAATTTTCAAAGAATACACCTAAAGTTCGGTATGCGGAGAAGTCACTGATTGGATTCTGAAACACTTGGATAGTCTCGCTTTTAACGTAAATGAAGGAAAGGAAGTCAGCGATGAGTAATGAGATACAATTTTTGCTTTACACCATGCCCGAGGCCGATGGCAAGGTGCAAGTGGTTATCAAGGAGGAAACGCTTTGGTGTACGCAAAAGGCTATGGCGCAACTCTTTGGAATTGACAAATCTGGTATAAGCCGACATATATCAAATATTTACAAGACGGGGGAACTCCAACAAGATACGACAGTTGCAAAAATTGCAACTGTCGTAAATAGAGGTATTCGTGGTGAAGTTGAGGAGTTGGTTGACTTCTATCATCTTGACATGATTATAGCAGTGGGCTATCGCGTCAATTCTGTCAAAGCTACTAAATTTCGTCAATGGGCCACTAAAATTTTAAGTGAGTACATCAAGAAAGGCTTTGCCATGGACGATGAACGTTTGAAGCAAGGCACAGCGGTTTTTGGCAAGGACTACTTCCGCGAATTGCTCGAGCGCGTTCGTTCAATTCGTACCAGCGAACGCCGTATGTGGCAACAGATTACGGATATCTATGCAGAGTGCAGCACGGACTATGACAAAAACTCGCCGACGACAAAGGATTTCTATGCGATGATACAAAAGCGCTTTCACTATGCCATCACGGGCCAAACGGCAGCGGAAATCATTTATACCAAGGCCGACCACGCAAAGAAAAACATGGGATTGACCACTTGGAAGCACGCCCCAGACGGTCGTGTCCTAAAATCAGAAGTCAGCATAGCTAAGAACTACTTGCAAGAGAAGGAGATTCACCAACTTGAACGTGCCGTATCTTCTTATTTCGACTACATCGAAAACCAAATAGAGAGGCATAACGTTTTCAATATGGAGCAATTTGCAGCCAGCGTCAACAAGTTCCTCACGTTCAACGACTACAAGATTCTACCCGACAAAGGCAAAATCTCTGCGGCACAAGCCAAGAAAAAAGCAGAAGAGGAATATGATATTTTCAATAAGACGCAACGCATAGATTCGGACTTTGATAAGGAGGTGAGAGGGATGTTGGGAAAGAAATAAAAAGGCTATTGATGTATTGAAAATGGCAAGGCGAATTGAAGATTTGTTTCCATTCAAAGGACTGAACTTTGAAGCATTACAGGGCGATAAAATCGGTCTTTACTCGGTTTGAGCAAATGAACAATATCGCGTTGAATTTAAAGTTAGTACAGTTGGCAATGAACAAGTCATTACAATTTGTTTCATTTTGGAGTTAAGCAACCAATATAAATAAGTAGCCAATATGAATAAAGTATATAATCCTTACGAATTAGAGCCTTTTGAGCCAACTCATCCTGGTGAACTTTTGGGAGCTGAATTAGAGGTGCGCGGATTTACTCAACGAAAGTTTGCCGATATATTAGGCATCTCTTATTCTGTACTTAACGAAGTAATAAAAGAAAAGCGCTCTATCACTCCAGAGTTGGCTTTTAAGATAGAAGCAGCCACGGGTACTAAGGCTTATATTTGGATGGAACTTCAGACCCAATATAATTATTGGACAGCCAAGAAAAGTAAAAAACTATCTGTTTTTTAGACCAGATACGCAAGTCTGTTGCGGTGCTTTAGTTGCAGTATCTTGCATAAACTTTCGAGTTTCTTGGTTGAATCAAGGGAAGGTTTAAGATAAAAGCGTTATCTTTGCAATGTCTACCATGCCGAAAGTCCTTACGGGCAGAGGTTTGGCAGGCATATATACATATAAGGCGTAACTGTACGCTTTGGTTTTGACGTGTTAGAACTTCGCAAACTCTATGGATTGTCAAAAACAAAGCAACGGGAACGCCTCATGGGGTGTATTGTATACAGTCCTAATTGGCTTTGGGCGGTTCTGCCGTTCAATGTCATGTTGGAATATATATATTTACATCATACGTGGGGCTTTCGACGTTGCTCGTTTCGACAATCCGGGCAATGCGAAGGCCTTAACACGTGGAACGAGTGACAGACTGGCTCCACGTTTCTTGTTTGTGTATATCGGTGTTTGGAGAATAGAAACTTTCCATGAGGAAGCCAGATGGAGTAATTACACCATGTTATGGCAAAAGAAAGAGGTTGTTTATAGTTTATAGTGAGAAACACCATAAGATAATAATACGTTGTTGAGTTTGTTGTCTTATGGATTTTCAATCGGGGCTTATTCCTTGGATTTTAGATGTTATCAGTTTTTTATTTGAATGTGGCGGTAATTAGATGCCATTAAAAGAAAAACGCTGTGCTTTTCAGACAATGGAATATGCTTCAGTTCTTGTTTTATAGAACAAAAAAAAGAATAAGTTTAGGGACAAAAATGGTGGTACGCCTTATGTAGAGAAATAGTGAAGACGTGCCAATAATAAACGGAATGCAGTATGAAGAACATGATAACATTGTGCCTGTTCTTGGTGCTTTTCAGCGTCCATTCAGGTGCACAGCAACGCAATAGAACTACAGGTCAACGTAGGGGGACAACAACGGTCGTAAAAAAGCCAGTACAAACTAAAATAGAGAAAAAGCGTTGTGTTGGTAAGGATGGTTTTATATGGTATCAGCTTAAGAAAGGTAACTTTTATGGAGCAGCTGATATAGAAGGGAAAACGATAATTCCAATAATGTATGATCGGGTGTTGTATGTAGACTACTTAGATGATCTACATTATTTTTCAGTAAGACAAGGAGACTTTGAAGGCTTATATACTCGGATGGGTACTTGTATTATTCCGACGAGCAAACATTTTACATACCTTTTCGTTAATAGTAAAAAAAACGATGCGGGCAAAGTTTTTTTGAGTGTTGAATGTAAAAATAATAACAGTCAATGGGCATTCTATGATATTCGGGGCAATGAGGTAGTAGCCCCTGTGGATGCGGATTTTTTTCTTTTTTCTACACTTGAAATTATGAACATCCAGCTTAGTAAAGATGGTTCGTGGGCTGTTTATGACCTGAATGGCAATATGTTGGTAGGTCCTTGCGCCTGTTCTGTAGTGGTTGTTTATAAGGATAGGTTGGAATTTATAGGTAAAAAAAATGGCACGGACGATGACAAGGTTATCTATGGCTCCTTTTCTGAGAATACGCGGTTTAATTATGACAATTACGACAGAATCTATTATCCGTATAAAGTTCCTAAGGAAAGTGACTCAAGCAGTTCGTCATCTTCAAGTTCTTCGTCCTCAAGTTCCTCGTCTTCAAGTTCCTCATCTTCAAACACAAATAGCACGCCTCAAAAACGCCAAGTATGGAGAGAACGGTGGAGAAATTGTACGTCCTGTGATCCCAATAGAAAAGGGTATTGCCGTTATTGTCATGGACAAGGAGGTAGTTACATAGGCACGATTTTTAATGTTTGTGGCATTTGCGGTGGAACAGGTGCATGCACAATGTGTGGAGGAAGGGGAGAATATAAGGAGACTTACAGCACATGGGAGTAGCAACATCCCTTAAAACAAATATTTTTCAGTTGAAGACTCCCTGAAAAGCGTGACAAGTCATCGATTCGCGGCCGAAGGTAGCGCTACTCGCGGCCGACGGTAGCATTGCTCGCGGCCGCGAGTAGCACGATTCGCGGCCGCGAATCGATGACTTCTATTAGGGCTTGCAGAAATTCCAAGAGATTGCAACTCGTCTGGAACTGTCGGATAGGGTGTTCAAAATCCCGAAAAACTCTGCGCGGTTTTTGACCAAGTAGCAAGGCGCTTGCGACGCAGCAACAAGAGGCGCTACGCGAACACTCAGCGAAGGTCTGAGGCGAAGCACTGTAGCTCACTTTGCGAGCAAAGTGAGGGGGGACGAATATTGTGGCGGCCAAACACGGCTAAAAATCCAACGAAGATATGCCCCAGAGCGCTGGCTATATTCGCTACGTGTTCGTGGCCCTCACTTTGCAAGCAAAGTGAGCTACAATGCTGGCGCCGCAACAGACGATTATGCGGGCCAGCGCAAATCTCCGCTGCGAGGGCGATGGTGCCTCTCTACCAACCTTGATTTTTCTGGATTTTGAACACCATAGCTGTCGGAGTGTTTTCTTGGGCGTTTGAAAGCGTTTTTTGCCAGTGGCTTTTGGCAATATACAATAAGAGGGGAATGCGCATACAACGCATTCCCCTCTTTTTTTGGCGTGCTTGAACGTGAGGTTTGAGCACGCCTTATGTGTCGGTAGGTATTCAAATTATCTTGTAAGACCAAGGATTGGAAAAACCGATTTTGAACACCTGTGTGTTGTTATCTGGTGGCGGTGTTGAATTTTTTGACGGAACGCTGGATGGCCCGATTTATTCCACAATCACTTCGTCGGCAAACAGCCAGCCGCCGAAACTGCTCGGTTCGGCTTGGAGGCGCACGTAGCGTGCTTTGACGCTGTGGCCCTTCCATTCAAAGGTGCGCACATCGGGTTGGATGGTTTTCTTTGAAGGGTTCTGTATGTTGTAGACCTTTTTGAAGGTCTTGCCGTCGGTGCTGACAGAGACCGTGAACGACGAAGGATAGAAAATCTCAGGGCCGCACATTTGCATAAAGTCTGTCGACACGCGCCGGATGTTTTCCGTTTTCTCCAGGTCGATGACCACGTCGAAGCAGTGTCTTCCGATGAAGCCCTGCCAGCGGCCGTCGGTGTTGGCCCAACCGCCACGCAGACCGTCTGTCAGAGAGGTTGCTCCGGCGGCAGGGTAGTTGGGGTGGAAGGCATGGTTGTAGGTCACTTTTTTGCCATAGGCTTTGTGTTTCAAGGCACTTTGCAGCGATTCTTTGCGGTTGCCCCGCTCTTTGTCAATCGGGAAGGCGCTGACCGACTGCGTGCGTAGCCACTCCGTCTCCTTCAGAACGCGGGCATGGAAGTCGGCATAGTCCTTCGTCTGGTTTCCGCTCCAGCCGATTTCAGAGAGCGCCAGCATGCGCGGATAGAGCATATATTCCGCATGTTCCGGTGTCGGAACGTATTCTGTCCAGAGGTTGCCCTGCACGCCCGTCACGTTTTTCTGCTCTTCCAATGTCAGCGATTCCAGCGGATTGAAACCATATACTTTTTTGAGCGGCAGATAGCCGCCGATGGCTTCTGGCTGCGTACGCGGCTCGTCTTGATAACCATCGAGATAACAGAAGGCACCGGGCGAGAGGATGGCCTTGTAGCCGCGTTTCGTGGCTTCAGCAGCGTATGAGGCGTTGCGCCACACCATGACGGTCGTTCCTGGCATGAGGTTGTCGTCGATCACCTCGTCCCAGGCAATCATCTTGCGTCCGTGTTGTTTCAGATAGTAGCCCATGTGGCGGATGAGGTAGCTCTGAAGCGCCTTCACCTCCTTGCCGCCGATTTCCTTGAGTTTCTTCTGGCAGAGCGGACAGGAAGGCCACGACGCCATGCCAGCTTCGTCGCCGCCGATGTGGATGTATTCTGAGGGGAAAACGCTCATCACCTCGTCGAGCACGTGTTCCAGAAAATCAATGCTTCCAGCGTTTCCGATGCAGAAGTCGGCCTGCTTGTAGGGCTCATGGGTGCAGGAAAACTCAGGGTAGGCCGTCAGCACCTCTTCTGAGTGGGCCGGCATTTCAATCTCTGGCACGATGGTGATGCCGCGTTGTGCGGCGTAGGCCACCAGGTCGCGCAATTCCGTTTGCGAATAAAAACCGCCGTAAGCACCGATGGAGTCGGGAGCCGAGTAGCGGCGTCCGCCTTCGTTCCACCAGGTTTTCCACGATGCCTCAGTGCGCCATGCCGCTTCCGTCATCAGTCGCGGATAGCGTTTGATTTCAATGCGCCAGCCAGCGGCGTCGGTCAGGTGAAGGTGCAGGCGGTTGATTTTATATCGGCTCAGGATGTCGACCTGCTTTTTCAGGAAAGAGATGGGGAAGAAATGGCGCGACACGTCGATCATGGCACCTCGCCATTCAAAGGCGGGTTGGTCGGAGATATCGGCGCAGGCGAGTTGCCCTTTGTGGAGCAGTTGGGCGGCGGTTTGCGAAGCACGCAGGAAGCCCAGGTCGCTGTCGGCGCAGACGATGATGGAGTCGGGCGTGACGCGCAGACTGTAGGCTTCGTTGTTGTTACCGTTGAGCGCAGCGAATTTCATCACCGGTGTTTGCGGCTTTTTGCGCGAGGCCGACTGCTCGTCTTTCTGCGGGGCATTTCCCGTTTGCGCCCCTTGCGCCTTGGCCCAGGTTAGGAAGGCGTTGGAGGTTGTCGTGTCGGCGTTTTCGAGACAGAAAACCCGCGCAATGGCGTTGTGGCCCTTGGCGAAATTGCAACGCGTTGGCTTTGGCAGCAGTGTCTGTGCAGGCATACTGGCAGGAAGCACGAGGGCGAGCGCTGCGGCAGCGATGAGGCCTTTTGCAACTGAGTGGTTTTGTTTTGTCATGGAGGAGTTGTTGGAATTGAGGGGAGGAAAAATCAAAAGGGGGACTTGCAAATCAAATGACCTGCAAGTCCCCCGCTATGTGTTATTTCGCATTGTTGAACAAGAAGAACTGCGGACGTCCGTAGACACTGAAATCTTTGACGCAGCCCGGCATGTTCGGGTTGCGTTGCTGGATTTCGATGCCCGTGATGGTCTGGATTTCTCCGAGGTCGATGATGATGCGGTGTGGGAAAGCCGTGGTCGGCTCCTTCTTCCACTGGGAATGCCAGTAGCTACGCGCTGACTCATCGAAGAGATATTCAGCCGGACCTTCGTCGGCCTGTTCGGTGTTGACGTAAACAACGGTCCATGCGTCCTTGGCAACTGGTTTGCCGTTTTCACCGATGAGGTTGATTTCGGCCAGGCAGGCGTTTTTGTCATCGTATGAAGAGTTGACTTCAAGGAGCAGGTGGCGCATGGTGCTGGCGCCCTTGAAGTTGAAGCGCTGCATGCCGCCTTCCTTCTTCAGCGTGGCCTTCAGGAGGCAGTCGCCTTCTTCAACGATGGGCTGGCCTTCCGGTTGCGTGCGCTGTTGGGATTTGCGTGCGTTGTGGTCGGTGCCCAGCGTGTTGAGGATGGGTTCCGGCAGGCCGGAAACGGTGTGGTTGCCCTTGTCTTCGAGGTCGAACACGATGATTTCGTTCTTGCCCTTCTTGACCCAAGGTCCAGGCACGTAGAGCGTTTGCTGCGGACCGATTTGCCAGAACTTGCCGATGCTGTGGCCGTTGACCCACACGGCACCCTTGCCCCAGTTGCTCATATCAAGGAAGACATCTCCGCGCTTGCTGAGCGTGAAGGTGCCGCGGTGGAAGCCCACACCTTCGAGATTGCCGTCTTGCGCTTTGCCCTTAGGCATCTTTTTGAGGTTGTAGAGCGGCAGCGGCGTGGTGGTCCATCCCTTCACTTCCTTGCCGGCAATGGTCACGTTTTCGGTGATGCCCTTCAGGTTGTCGAGAAGATCGGGACCATAGTTGATGCGGCCGACGTTTTCAACCAAAATCTCCAGTTTGGCACCAGCTGGGATGTCCACCTGCATCTTGTTTTGGCGATGACGGCGGTCGAGCGTGCCGATGCGTTTGCCGTTGACAAAGACGATGGCATAGTCGCGAACCTGGCGAATGACCATCAGACCTTTGACGGCGTCTTTGATGGTTGTTTCGTAATGGATATAGCCAAAATCTTGGTCAACATCCTCCATCGTCAGCGGACGTTCCGCTTCGACGCGGCGCTTAAAGGCGGCGCCCAAGGGAGCCGTTTCCGTCAGTTTGATCGGTGCGAAGGTGGCGACAGGATTTTGTGCCGGCACTTCCGGAAGCGTTTCTCCCGCTGGCAGGTTTTTCTGAATCACTTCGCGGAAGGCCAGATATTTCGGTGTGATGTTGCCATATTCACCCAGAGGAGCATCGTAGTCGTAGCTCGTTGGCTGCGGTTCATAGCCGCTTCCGACGGTGTTGGCGCCATTGGTGAAAGCAAAGTTGGTGCCGCCGTGGAACATGTACATATTCACAGAAATGCCGTGTTGCAGCATCCAATCGATTTGCTTTGCCGGGTTGTGGTAGTCGCGCTTCGAATGCGGGGTGCCCCACACGTCGAACCAGGCAGGATAGAACTCAGCCACGAAGTAGGGGCCGCCGGGATAGAAACGGTCGATGGCGCGTTTCACTTCTTCGCCCACAGAGCCGTTCACCGTTGGAAGGACGTCCTTCATATAGCCGTTTGGCATCTGTCCGGCACCATCACAGGTGATGAAAGGCGCGTTGAAACCGGCTTTCTGCAGCATGTCTTTGAGTTTGCCAAGATAGACGCGGTCGTTGCTGTAGGAGCCATATTCGTTTTCAACCTGCACCATGAGGATGTTGCCACCGTTGTTGACGGTGTATTTTCCAACCTCCTTGCCCAGGCGGTTGATGTATCTCTCGCAGGCAGCCAAAAAGTCGGGGTCGTCGCTGCGCCAAACCATGTGCTTGTTTTTTTGCAGCCAATAGGGGAAACCGCCGAAGTCCCATTCCGCACAAACGTATGGGCCCGGACGGAGCACAACGTAGAGGCCCAATTCCTGTGCCGTGCGTATGAACTTGGCGAGGTTGGCCTCACCCTTAAAGTCGAAGACACCCGGCTTGCGCTCGTGGATGTTCCAGAAAACGTAGGTCGAAATGCAGTTGATGCCCATAGCTTTTGCGCGAAGCATGCGGTCGCGCCAGTATTCTTGCGGGATGCGCGGATAGTGCATTTCTCCGCATACTAAGGTGACGGGTTTGCCGTCGAGCCAGAACTTGCCTTTTTCAATCTTGAAGTCGTGGGCGCTTGCTGCTGCCAAGCCCAGGACGAAGGCAAAGAAGATGGAAAGAATCTTTTTCATGATAAATCAAATAAAGCGATTCGGATGATGGTGTTGTTGGGTATCATCCGAATCGCTGTCTGTAATTAGTTAAATTTCTATTTCCCTTAGCTTAGCTGAGTCCGATGATTTCTCCGTCGACATAGTCGATATGGTTGGCTTGCGGGTCGCGGGGAAGTCCCGGCATACGCAAGATGTCGCCGGCAATGGCCACAACCATTTCTGCCCCGGCGTTGAGCACAACGTCGCGGATGAGGAAGTCGAATCCTTCAACCGCGCCATAGCGCTTGGCGTCGGCAGAGAAAGAGAATTGCGTTTTGGCAATACATACCGGACAAGCGTTCATGCCTAAGGCCTCGGCCTGCTTGATGTGGTTGAGGGCCGGTTTGGCAAAGGTGACGCTGGCGGCACCGTAGATGGTTTTTGCCACCTTTTCAATTTTCGTGCGCAGGTCGTCGTTGTCGTCGTAGGTGAACTTCAGAGGTTCTGACGGATGGTTTTCGATGGTGTCGACCACGAGGTGTGCCATTTCTTCTGCACCCTTTCCGCCTTCAGCGTAGGCGTTGTTGATGACGAATGGTGCCTTCAGCGTTTCTTCGCAATGGGCCTTGAGGAGTGCCATTTCTTCATCGGTGTCGGTGGCGAAGCGGTTGAACACCACCACTACGCTCTGGCCGAAGCTACGCAGGTTCTTCACGTGGCGGTCGAGGTTGGCCAAGCCAGTGCGGAGGCCTTCGAGGTTTGGCTCCTTAATGGCGTCGAGCGCTACGCCGCCGTGCATCTTCAAGCCCTGTGCGGTGGCAACGATGACGGTGAGGGCGGGTTGCAGACCGCTCTTGCGGCAAAGGATGTTATAGAACTTCTCTGCACCGAGGTCGGCACCGAAGCCGGCTTCCGTGATGGTGTAGTCGCTGTGTGAGAGCGCCATGCGGGTGGCAAAGAGAGAGTTGCAACCGTGTGCGATGTTGGCAAACGGGCCACCGTGAACGATGGCAGGCGTCTGCTCCGTGGTTTGCACGAGATTGGGCGCCATAGCGTCTTTCAGCAGCACCATGATGGCACCAGCCACGCCGAGGTCTTTAACGGTGAATGGTTGGCCGTCGTAAGTATATCCCAACAGAATCTGTTCGATGCGGCGACGCAAATCCTTCTCACTGGTGGCCAGACACAAGATGGCCATGAGCTCGGAGGCTGGCGTGATGTCGAAGCCAGCTTGCTGCGTAAGGCCGTTTGTGGCCGGGCCGAGTCCTGTCACGATACTACGCAGGGAGCGGTCGTTCACGTCGAGCACGCGACGCCACAAGATCTCTTTCAGTCCGAAGCCGTCTTTGGCATGCTGATAGAGATAGTTGTCGAGCAGCGCGCTAATCATGTTGTGGGCAGAGGTGATGGCGTGGAAATCGCCCGTGAAGTGCAGGTTGATGCGCTCCATTGGCAACACCTGTGCGTGGCCGCCGCCTGCTGCTCCGCCCTTCATGCCGAAGCAAGGACCCAATGAAGGTTCGCGCAATGCCACGACTGCTTTCTTGCCAATGCGGTTGAGGCCCAGGGCCAGACCGATGGAAACGGTGGTTTTGCCGATACCTGCCTTGGTGGCTGTGATGGCGGTGACGAGAATGAGTTTGCCTTTGGGCGCTCCCATCAGGCTGAGAGGGAGCTTAGCAATGTGTTTCCCGTAGTGTTCCAATTCGTCGGGAACAATGCCCATGTGGGCCGCTACGTCATCGATGTGGGCAAGTTTTGTGGCGTGTGCAATTTCGAGATCTGTCATTTTCTTGAATTAAAAAATCAAACGATATGTTTCGGGGACGGCCTTCTATGGGATGGGCTGCCCCCTCTGTTTCTTTGTTGATGGATGGCTATTGCCGTGTTTGGCAGTGGCCAGTGTGCCATTGGCATGATGCGGCGCTTGCTGCTCTTGGGGCGTTATCCGATTTTGTCGACCAAGGCTGAGATGTTGACCGTGAAGAGGCGAACCGAGATGGCCAAGAGGATGATGCCGAAGAATTTGCGCAGCAGATAGATGGCGCTGGCGCTGAGAAGGCGTTCGACTTTGTCGGTGGCGCGAAGAACGCAGTAGACAAAGAGCATGTTAAGGGCCAACGCGATGAGGATGTTGACAGAGGCGTATTCGGCCTTCAGGGACAGCAGCGTCGTAAAGGAACCTGCACCCGCGAGAAGAGGAAATACGATTGGAACCAGCGTTGCCGCTTTGATGGGTCCCATGTTCTTGAAAATCTCAACGTCAAGCAGCATTTCAAGGGCCATCAAGAAAATGACAAGTGCTCCAGCGACAGCAAACGACTCGATGTCGACGCTGAAGAGATGGAGCATGGCGTCGCCGGCAAAGAAAAATCCAACCAGCAGTGCTGACGAAATCAGCGTGGCGTGGAGGGCATTGACGGGGCGGCCTTGTTGCTTGAGGTTGATAATGATAGGCGTTGATCCTAATACGTCGATCACGGCAAAGAGAACCACGAATGCACCGGTCATCTCTTGGAGGTTGAACCGGCTAAGGAGGTAATCAAATGACATAGATGAGATAGATGTTTTAGGGCAGGCCAATTATGAACATCTGCCAGTTTGTAAAATATGTGGGGATTTTTTCTGCCGCTGCAGAAAAATTCCCGTATCATACTGCAAATTTACTTTTTTTTTAGGGGCTGGACGCATTTTTCGCCTGATGTTTTGCGCGAAACTGGTGTTGGATGGTTTTTTCTGACGGGAAATCGGGCGGGCGCGTTGGAAATGGAAGAGGGGTATAACAAAAGACAGACTTCTGCAAGCGTTGTTGCGTGGCTTGCGGAAGTCTGTCTTGAATGGTCTTATGGCCCTATGGGGACAGCATCGGGCGATGCTGTTTATTTCTTAGGATTGCTCTGGCGCATGAGGGCGGAGAGAATGTACATGCGCATCATTTGTATGGCGCGCTCGTTGTCGCCACCGTTAGGGATGATGATGTCGGCGTATTGTTTTGTCGGCTCGATAAATTCGTCGTGCATCGGCTTGAGAATGTTGCGATATTTCGTGATCAGCATTTCCAGTGGATGTCCGCGTTCGGCGATGTCGCGCTCAATGACGCGCAGAAGGCGTTCGTCGGGCTCAGCGTCAACAAAAATTTTGAGGTCCATGAGGTCGCGCAAGTCTTTGTCGTAGAGCGTCATGATGCCTTCAACGATGATGACGTCGCAGGGTTCCACGTGTACCGTTTCCTTCAAACGCGTGCAGGTGATGTAAGAGTAGGTGGGCTGCTCGATGGCGCGTCCGGCACGCAGTTCGGCAATCTGGTGGGAAAGCAGCGGCCATTCAAAAGCGTCGGGATGGTCGAAATTGGTTTTCTTTCGCTCTTCCAGAGGCATGTCTGTTTGGTCATTATAATAGGAGTCTTGCGGGATGACTGCTACAGCGCCTTCCGGCAGGCTTTCTCGTATTTTCTTGACGACGGTGGTCTTACCAGAACCAGTTCCGCCTGCAATTCCGATGATAAGCATAACGTGGTATATAAATTTAAAGTTATTGTTTGATGTTCGTTGCAACGCCCTTTTCTTGACGGGCGATGGGGACGCTTGGAAAAAATACAAATGGTTGGTGGGGACATCGAGCAATATGAGGTGCATCGGGTGGCATGCGGTGCCACGGAACAATTCATCGCGCTCGTCGTGTTTCCCCTATTCCTGTGCAAAAATAAATAAAAGCCTTGGATTTCTCAGTGTAATCTTCGGAAAATAGTAACTTTGTCTTGGCTTAATATTGAGAACAGTCCTAATAATTTTCACTTGACCATGACAGCAGAAGAAATCATCTTTAAATATTATCCTGAGGACAACGCTTTGCGCCGCCTCTTGCTTCATCATAGCTACCAGGTGGCCGACATGGCTTTGGCGGTGGCCGACCGTCATCCCGAACTGCATCTTGACCGCGACTTTCTTTACCGCGCCTCTATGTTGCACGATGTCGGCATCTTCTTGACAGACGCGCCGGCCATCCATTGTTTTGGAAAGGAACCTTATCTGATTCACGGGCGGCTTGGCGCCGAATTGATGCGAGAGGAGGGCGACGAGAAAACAGCACGCGTCTGCGAACGACATACGGGGACGGGATTGACGGCTGAGAACATCCGCACGCAGAATCTGCCGTTGCCTCCCGGCGATTATTTGCCGGAGACACTTGAAGAGCAGGTGGTTTGCTATGCCGACAAGTTCTTCTCAAAAAGCCATCCCGAGCGTACGCGAACACCAGAGCAGGTGGCTAAGAGCCTTGCCAAATTCGGCGAGGCTGGCGTTGAGAAATTTTGGGAATGGCAGCGCCGCTTTGGTTAAGTAATGGTGCAGCATTACTAAAGGGCGTTGTCTGTTTGGCGGTGGGGCGGATTCCTCATGGGGATATTCCCACCATCATTATTTCGTTGGAGAAATGGGTAAGCAGGTGCTCAACATGTTTTTTATTGAACACTTGCCAACAAGAAAAAGGAGAAGCAAAGAGACATCGAGTGTCCTTGCTTCTCCTTATATTTCTGAGCAACCTCAGCGGCTGGGTTTATTTCTTGCCGTGTACTTCGTCAGAAACGGTCAATTTTTTGCGACCCTTGGCGCGACGAGCTGCTAATACGCGACGACCGTTAGCGGTCTGCATGCGTTGACGGAAACCATGTTTGTTGTTTCTCTTTCTGTTGTGAGGTTGGAATGTTCTTTTCATTTTTATTATGCTGTTTTATTTTTATATTTCATGGGGTGACGTGGTACTCAGTGTGTTTGCTACACTATAAAGTCCACAATTCGGGTTGCAAAGTTAGTACTAATTTTTTAAATGACAAATTTTTAGCGTCATTTATTGCAGAACATATCCTTGCTTTTTATTGTTGGGGCCTTGACTATCGTCGCAAAGCTGCTTCAGCTGGTTTGCAGGGTATGGCCCGTTGTTTGCAGCGATAGGCTTTGCATTTTGCAGCGATGGGGCTTGTTATTCGCTGAAGCGTTTGGCCTGCTCCTGAATGAGTGCGGCATCGTTGAAGTAGTCAATCTTCATGGCGCGGCGTACGTCGGCCAAGGTCTGCGCCGCAACTTCGCGGGCTTCCTCGCAACCCTTCTTCAGCATGTCGTAGATGGCGGGAATGTCCTTTTCATATTCCTTTCTGCGGGCGCGGATGGGCTCGAGTTCTTCCTGCAGGATGTTGTTGAGGAAACGTTTCACCTTCATGTCGCCCAGTCCGCCGCGTTGGTAGTGGGCTTTCACCTCGTCGAGGTTGGCATATTCGTTCCAGTAGCGTTCAAAGTGTTCCGGACGGCAGAAGGCATCGAGGTACGTGAACACGGTGTTTCCTTCGATGTGGCCGGGGTCGGCAACGTGGATGTGTTCTGGGTCGGTGTACATCGACATGACTTTTTTCTGTACTTCGTCAGCCGTTTCAGAGAGGTAGATGCAGTTGCCGAGGCTCTTAGACATTTTTGCCTTGCCGTCGGTGCCCGGAAGACGGAGGCATGCTGCGTTGTTTGGCAACATGATGGCCGGTTCAACGAGCGTTTCGCCATAGATATAGTTGAAGCGGCGCACGATTTCCGTTGCCTGTTCAATCATCGGTTTCTGGTCTTCTCCCGCAGGCACGGTGGTGGCGCGGAAGGCCGTGATGTCGGCAGCCTGGCTGATGGGGTAGGTGAAGAAGCCTACGGGGATGCTACTTTCGAAGCCGCGCATCTGGATTTCCGTCTTCACGGTTGGGTTGCGCTGCAAGCGGCTTACGCTGACGAGGTCCATGAAATAAAACGAGAGTTCGCAGAGCTCAGGAATCTGGCTTTGGATGAAAAGCGTCACCTTTTCAGGGTCGAGGCCGCAGGCGAGGTAGTCGAGCGCCACCTCAATGACATTCTGGCGCACCTTTTCAGGGTTGTCGATGTTGTCGGTGAGGGCTTGTGCGTCGGCGATGAATACGAACATCTTCTTGAAGTCGCCTTCGTTTTGGAGTTCTACGCGGCGGCGCAGAGAACCCACATAGTGGCCGATATGGAGGCGTCCGGTGGGGCGGTCGCCCGTGAGAATCACTTTTTCTTTAGTCATTATATTTTGTCTTTTTTGTTTCAGTGTAGATGGATATGGGCTGTCGTGTTTGGGAGGGGGCTTGGAGCGGGAGAACCGTTCCGAGCGTCTGTCGGCAGCCTTGTGGCGATGCCAAACGGCGGTTCCCGTCTGTTCAGCCTGTGCAAAGTTAGCACAAAGCCTTGAAACGGCCAAACTTACTTCCACCTCACTTTGTCAGGAAGGTGAGAATCGCCTTCATGGCTTGTTGTCGGACGTGGGCCGACGTGATGGTTTCAAATGGGAAGCCCATCACCAAAAGGCGATAGTCATTGCCAGGGTAGGCGATGCCTGCACTGCCTCCAGCGCCATAGGCAAAAGCCGTGAAAGCCTTGGGGTCTGCCGGCACGAGTTTGTCGCAGTTTTGCAGCAAGTAGCCTTCTTTGTCGAAGGTCTTGCGGACGGGGAGCGAAAGGTTGAGGCCACGTACATAGTCGGTGGAATCTTTTGACGCCGTGCCTGCAAAATCAAATTTCAGGTAATTGCGTGCAAACGCCCTTTCGCTTTCCGTTTTCAGGTCGCTGCCGAGATAACAGCCGCTTAGGAGCATATTGCCGCCGCTTCGAAGATAGGCCGTCATGCGGTTGCGGACACTGGGCGGCAACGCTTTATAGGGGCGCAGATTCTGCGGTGCGTCGCGCTCCATGCCGCAGATATAATCGAGCATATCGTAGTCTGCAGCGTCGACAGTGCCATCGGTGAAAGCCTCCCGTGAAGCTGACACAAACGTGTAGTCTCCCGCTTTCGCAATGGCGGCGCCGTGGAGAGAGGGATAGTAAAACGTGTTGCCCATGACCTTCTTGCCAACCAGTTCCTTACCGCAGAAACCGAGGGCATGCGTCTCGTCGAGTCCTGCGGCATTGCGGTTGAAAATCTTTTGAGCTCCGGCAAACGCCGTTGTATATTCATAAGGCACGCCAAGGTCTTCGCGAAGGTCAAAGCCGAGGCTGTCGTGGCGTTCCACCCAGGCGGGACCGCTCAATCGTTCGAAGCCGTTCACAATCAAGATGCGTTTGCTCCCGGCAGTGCCTCTGCGCAGCGTGAGCGTTTCCGAAGGGAAACTCTCGCCGCCTTGGTTGATGGCCGTCACCTTATAGCTATATTGCAAACCTTCGCTGACGGGCAGCAATACGCTTGTGTTCCCGTCAACAACCAGTCCGTTGTCGAAATCCTCGTCGCCGATTTTCGTGTAGACCACGTAGCCCGTCGGCGCAGCTTTCTCGCAGAGCGTGTCGGCCGTTGCCCGCCAACTCAGTAGGGCCTTGCCTTCTGGCGTGAGAGTGGCAGAAAAATGATGAACTGGCAGCGGTTGCACCTCATAGTTTTTGATGCCGTGTTCATAGCAGACAAATTGCAGGATGGATTTATACACTGCTCGCGACAAGGCAAATTTGAAGAGCGGGTCGTGCCCATATTTCATGTCGGCGAAATTCTGGTGAGAGAGCATTTCGAGAATGGCCGAAGGCACGTTCGGCGTTCGCGACTCCCCATAGTTGCGATCCCAGAGTTCGCGTCGTGTCCAAGGAATGTTGAAGAGGCGCGAGAGGTCGTCGGTCACGTTTGTCATCGTCATACCGATGAAATCCGAGGATGCTTGCCGCGAGAGCCCCGATGGGTACGTGGTGTTCTTTTCGTCGTCGACGGTGGTGCAGATACCCAGTGTGCCATAGATGGAATTATCGTGGCGTATGCCAGCGTCACTGTGAACAGCCAGCGCCAGTTCGAAAGGCACCCCTTTCCCCGTTTTCCCTGGCATGTAGACACTGCCGCCGCCCAGATAATTGAGCAAGAAAGAGCGCGAACGGATGTCGTCGTTGTAGTCGTTTTGTCCGCAGTCCTTATTATATAGCGAGTCGGGCAGGCCGCTCCATTGTGCTTGATAGCGAGCCCCTTCGAGAAAACGCGGCAGTCCGCTCGTTCCGGCGTTGCCACGCTCCGTCTGTCCCACGCCGCCGCCAAATCTCACGGCGTCGGCAGTCACCACGCCGCGCGATGAACTCTGATTGGTCAGAACGACCCTTCCTTCGCGGTTCTCCCCCTCGTCAAATTCAAACGAGCCGAGATAAACCCAGGTTCCGCCGCCCATCTGCTGGTTGACGCGGAATTGCGTTCGCCCTCCTTTGTGGTAGACAATGTAATGCGCGTCGCTAACACTGTTGGGGCGTGAGGCATAGCTCACATAGACAGCGTAACGTCCCGTCTTGGGAATGCGTGGCGTCCAGGTGGCTTGTGCCAGACGAGAACGGCGGTTTGTGACCGCCACCTGCCTGCTCGTGCCAGAAGAAAACGGAAAAACACAGTCGTTCAGCAAGCCCGACGGCATGGCAAACCCCACAGAATCTGGCGTCGTCTGCCATGTGAAGTCCTCCTGCTCAATCTCCGTGTAGCTCCCCTGCCGTTTGGACGCATCGTTGTCAATCACGGCCTCAAACGTCTGCGTGTCGCGCTCGCGCCCCGTCGCCACCACAGCTCCAGCGTTTTCGAGCATCGGGATGAGGTAGGGGAAAACGAACGACTGCGTGAAGAGGTCTTCCGTCGTGCAGAAAATATACGGGCGCTGCCAGCGCCATTCTCCGTTATGGTAATAGCGTCCGTGGCTTGCGTTGATCATCAGGTGCCGACCGTTGAGGCCGCGCGTGATAGAAAACGGGCGCGAGGTGTTGGCCACCCACGGCGCCCCAGCATAATTGATGTTTCCCCACAGGCGCGTTTGGTCTTCGTTGCCTTCGCGCAGCATATTGGGGATAAAGTCTTCAATGCGCCGCCCGTCGCCAGAGAGAATGCTCAGCTTATAGGTGTTGAACGGTTGCGGCAGACTCCGGCTGAGGTCCTTATAGATTCTTCCCACCGATTTGGGTGTGAACGGTTGCGAACAAAACGCCTCGTTGACGTAGACCGTGACGCTTCGTTCCTTCTCGTTGATCGCGCAACTATCGCAGCGCATGGCTTCGCGCGGCACGTAGCCTGGTAGACTGTAGGAAAGAAAATACTGACTGATAACCTCTTTTGCGGGGCTATAGCCAGTATGTTCTTGGGCAACGATGGGGGTGAATGAGCAGAGCCCTAAGGAAAGGGCTACACAGTATAGCTTTTTTCTCATTGCTTCGTTGAAAGCCTTTCGTCGCAAGTTGTCTGCGCGAAAGGAAATGTCATTGTAATTGTTTGGGGAACGTCTTGAAAAACGTTCTGACGTCCCATGTGTTTCTTGCCGGATAACCCGTAACTCCTCAGGTAAACTTCTGTGTGTTCCCGTCGTTTCGGTCGGCACTTATTTCTCGTTGGCAGACGGAATATCCTCCACTGCGAATTTGCCAGGATATTTTCCTTTATACGGGCGGTAGTAATCCATGATGAGACGCATGTCTGCGTCAACGTCGCCCGAAGGCATAATCGTCTTGTTGCAGATGACCGTTTTATTGTCGTAGTCGATGGCGTAGAGCATGATGGGCAGTTTCGCTTTGAGGGCGATGAAATAGAATCCCCTCTTCCAGGTCGTCACGAGCGAGCGTGTGCCTTCAGGCGTCACGGCCAGTTCAAAGCGGTCCATGCTTTTTGCCTTTTCGGCCAATTGGTCCGTCAGGCTCGTTTTCTTGTTTCTCGTCACGGCAATGCCTCCCATTCGGCGGAAGATGCAGCCCAGCGGCCAGAAAAACCATTCCTTCTTCATCAAGAAGCCAGCTTTGCGTCCGATGGCGTGGTAATAGAGTTCAGCGATGATGAAATCCCAGTTGCTCGTATGTGGCGCCACGCAGATGATACATTTGTCGTGGTGCGGAACAGTGACATTCACCTTCCATCCGAGAACTTTATAAAAGAGAGTGCGGCTGATTAAATGCGACATTAGTGGGTGTTTTACGTGTTACGGCTGAAGGGCATCGGAACTTAGTAATGGCAAAATTTGTCAACTTATTCTTTCACCATTACTTACGTCAGAAATTTGAAACCCCTCTAAAAAGAGACATCGGACACCTACGTCAGTAAGCATCCAATGCCTCAATTATACATAAAGTCAGGCTTCAACGATGCGATTGCTCAAATCGTTGACCTTCTGTGTGAATTCGTCACGGAGCTTCTTGAAGAACTTCTTCTCTTCGCCCTTTTCCACGTGGCTCAGTCTTGCCACGAAGTCGCTGTGCAGCGCCAGCACTTCAACCATCAAGCCTTGCAGTTTTTCGCTGTCACCCTGTCCGATGTGTGCCAATGCCACGCAGTCGGCAAAAAGTTCGCCAGTAACAATCTTAATGCTCTTCTTCAGTCGTTTGCGGTTTGCCATAATATGATACGTTTAAGTGTTATTGAATGGCGGTGTGGCTTCAGGCCCTCCGCCTTGATTGCTTATTGTTGGTCCTTTCGTGGAAACGTCCTGCCGATTCCGGCAGAAACCTTTCCCCTTATTTGCTGATGATTTCCATGCCCTTCAAGATGGCCTGCTCGTTGAGCGGCAGCAAGTCGTGGTGGCGTTCAGGCAAGGTCTTTTTCAGAGCCTTCATCACGCTTTCAAGACTCACGATGGGGTGGATTTTCAACAGTCCGCCGAGCACAAACATGTTGAAGCACTTCATCATCTTCATTTCGGCGGCAGTTTCCATCGCCGGGATGTGGTAAGCCTCGATGTCTTCGCGCGTTGGTTTGTCGAGAATGCCGAAGCTGTCGTAGATGATGTCGCCCCCGACCTTCACCTTCGGTTGGAACTTGTCGAGCGAAGGTTGGTTGAGCACGATGGCTGTGTCGTATTTGCTCAGAATCGGCGAAGAAATCTTTTCGTCGCTGACAATGACCGTCACGTTGGCCGTTCCGCCTCGCTGTTCAGGGCCGTAGGCCGGCATCCACGTCACTTCCTTGCCTTCCATCAGTCCGGCATAGGCCAAAATCTTGCCCATAGAGAGAACGCCTTGACCGCCAAATCCCGATATGATTATTTCCTGTTTCATTGTGGAATGTCTTTTGATGCCCGGGAGCGTTGTGCAAGCATTTGCCAGTCAGTCAGGCCCAGAAGAGCGGGCCCTGTTGCGGCAGAAAGCGTCAATATCCGCTTAGAGCCTTTTTGCTTCTTGGCAACTGTCGTTTGCAGAAAAACTCCCGTGGTTGGTTTAAGAGTTGAGAGGTGTGCAGCCCCTCTTATTGGGCGCAGGTGTCCTTCAGGTCGCCAACGTGGTAGAAGTCGAGCATGTGTTGCGCCATCCATTCGTTGGCTTTCACTGGAGACATCTTCCATCCGGAAGAGCAAGTGCCGACAATTTCAATCAAGTTGGACCCTTTGCCCGCCATTGAATTTTCAAACGCATGGCGGATGGCCTTCTTCGCCTTTCGGATGGCCGCCACGTTGTGGACGCTTTGGCGCGACACATAAGCCGTGCCTTCCAGCTGTGCAGCGATTTCCGTTATTTTGATGGGGTAGCCATGAATGTCCGCCTGTCGTCCGTAAGGGCAAGTGGCCGTTTTCATTCCCATCAGCGTGGTCGGTGCCATCTGTCCGCCAGTCATGCCGTAGATGGCGTTGTTGACAAAGATGATCGTGATGTTGTCGCCACGGTTCAAGGCGTGGATGGTTTCAGCCGTGCCGATGCAGGCCAAGTCGCCGTCGCCCTGATAGGTAAACACCAGGCGGTCGGGCCAAAGGCGCTTGCTGGCGCAGGCCAAGGCAGGAGCGCGTCCGTGGGCGGCCTCTTGCCAGTCGATGTCAAGGTAGCGGTAGGCAAAGACGGCGCATCCCACCGGACTGATGCCGATGGTTTTGTCTTCCATGCCCATTTCGGCAATCACTTCGGCAATCAGCTTGTGCACAACGCCGTGTGAGCAGCCAGGACAATAGTGCATGTTGACATCGTTCATGAGTTCTGGCTTCTTGTAAACCAGTTCTCCCGACTGGATGATCTCGTTTCTCAAGGAAACGCTCTCTTCCGGATTATTTGATTCGCTCATATCAATACAATTATTATGGTGGAACACCTCACAATTCTTTTGAGAAACCGCGTGGAAATGCTGGGAAGACAACTGCCGCCGATGGGCGGCTTTTCGTTGTTTCCATGCCACGGCGTGGGCGTTGCCCCGCTGCGGCCCATTGGCCTTTCCCGTTTTCTGTTTTCTTCCGTCACTTCCCTTTTTCCTGCTTGCAGGCTTCCGAGCCGTCAGCCTCCTTTGCTCCGTTTTCAGCGGCAGAAACGCTTCTGCGCGTGTTGAGCTTCGAGGCGTTCGGTCGTTTCAGCATGTCAGGAATGCGCATCACCGCATCAATCATCTTGATGAACACGGCCACCAAAGCCAGAGCGTAACACCATGTGGGCGAAGTGGCCCCCGTCCACGAAACCCCGAGGCCAATCATGGCGATGGCGGCCAGCAGGATAAACGTGCCGTTGATGATGTTTCGATAGAAGAGGCGCTGGTTTGGTCTGTGGCGCTCCTTTTCCCTTTCGGGGTGTTTCAGGCGTTCGAGAATATCGTCAGATTCAGACATGAGTTTCTGTTGTGAGAGTTTCTTGTTATCTTACTTCGCTTGCAGTTTTTTGAGAGCCTCGATAATTTCGTCGGGGTCAGGCACGATGCCGCCCAGTCTGCCGAAGTGGTCAACCGGAATGCGGCCTTCAACGGCAGCTCTGACGTCGAACACCATTTGCCCGGCATTGATTTCCACCGTCAGTATGCCCTTCGTTCGGCCAGATAGTTCGGCAATCTCCTTCGTTGGGAACGGCCACAACGTGATCGGGCGGAACAATCCCACCTTGATGCCCTGCTTGCGTGCCATCTCCATCGCTTTCTGGGAAATGCGTGCTGCCGATCCGAAGGCCACGATCACGTAGTCAGCGTCTTCGCAGTTCGTCGTTTCATATCTCACCTCGTTTTTCTCAATCTCGGCATATTTGGCCTGCAAGTGCAGGTTTTTCTTTTCCATCACGGCTGGGTCGAGCTCCAACGACGTGATGATGTTGGGCTTGCGTCCCTTCAATCCGTGTCCGTTGGCAGCCCAAGGACATTCCTTGGCGATTTCCTCCTCCGTGCGGCGTGGTTTGAACGGAGGCAACACCACGCGTTCCATCATCTGTCCGATGACGCCGTCAGAGAGGATCATCGTTGGGTTGCGGTATTTGAAGGCCAGGGAGAAGGCGAGGTCAACGAAATCAGCCATTTCCTGCACCGAGTTGGGTGCCAAAACAATCACGTTGTAGTCGCCGTTGCCGCCGCCTCTCGTCGCTTGGTTATAGTCGCTCTGCGAGGGCTGGATGGTGCCCAGTCCAGGGCCGCCTCGCTGCACGTTGACAATCAGTCCCGGCACTTCCGCGCCAGCCATATAGCTGATGCCTTCCTGCATCAGGGCAATGCCTACGCTCGACGATGAGGTCATCACGCGTTTTCCCGTGCCTCCTCCGCCATAGAGCATGTTGATGGAGGCCACTTCGCTTTCAGCCTGCAACACCACCATGCCCGTCGTTTCCCAAGGCTTGAGGGTAGCCAGCGTTTCCAACACCTCGCTCTGCGGGGTGATGGGGTAGCCGAAATATCCGTCGCATCCGCAGCGGATGGCTGCATGGGCTATCGCTTCGTTGCCTTTCAGTAAAAGAACTTCGTTTTCCATTTTCAATATCGTGTAACACCTTTCCGCCCGACCTTCGTTTCCTGGCCATGACGCCCCTGCTTCTTCAGCGGGCTGCGCCTTTTCGGGCCAGGACCCTCCATGTCCCGACGGAAATCCCTGTCTGACCGATGGCTGGAAGCGCTGGAGCTCGGTGGCATTGTGGTTCAACCGCCCCTTCGCTCAAATTTCGTTCCTGTTGTCGGCTTTCAGGATGTCATTAATCCATTTTCTTCTTGTAAACCGTGATGCAGGCATCCGGGCAGACAATCGCACACGATGCGCATCCGATGCAGGCATCGGCCACATCATGGCAATAGACATATCCTCTGTGGTTCACTTCGTTGGTTGTAAGTGCCAGCGTATGTGTCGGGCAAGCCACGACACACAGGTTGCATCCTTTGCAACGTTCTTCGTCAACGACGATGGCTCCTTTTATTTTGCTCATAGTAAGTAACAGTTCAGGAATATATTTAAGTGGTTCGTCTGAATTACTTCCGAATCGCTGTGGCGGCATCCGTTGCCCCCTCCTTCCTTGCCCGGCGCAAAACGCCTGGCAGATGAGGCGAAAACTTTTTCCGCATCGTTTGCATCAAGGATTATAGAGGTCCTTGTTGTAGAAAGCCATGATTTGGTCGATCATGCGCCCTGCCTCCACGGCAGGGCCTTCCGGGTTGATTTCCGCCGCCTTTCTGTAGGCGTTCATGGCCTCCTTCCGCAATCCTTGTTTCATGTAAGCGTTTCCCATGAGATAAAGCAGCTGGGCGTCGTTGTCTCCCCCCATGCTTTCACGCGCTGCAGCAACGGCTTCTTCAACGAATCCGTCGGCAATCATTTTCTTTATTTGCTCATAGGTTTCTTCCATGTCATTTCGCAATTGTCTTACAAAGGTAGGGCATTTTCCAAGGTAACGTCGCTTGCCCCGCGTAAAACTTTGAATAAAGATGGGTTAATAATTACAAAAACGGATTACTTCTATGTCTAATCTTTTTATTTTTAGAAGGTTATTAAATGCGGAATAATTGTTGCAAATGAAACAATGGAAGGAGTGCGCACCTTCGATGAATGTGCTAAAATGCACAAATAACTTTCTTCTGTGCTTAATTCTGTTTCCGAAAAGGCCAATCCTCCGTGTTTTTTCGTTGCAAAAGGAAACCGCTTTCCTGCAAACCGATGGCAAAACAAACAGCTCGCAAACCCGATAGAACATTTCAAATGTAAAAATAATTCTGACCACCTACTTACAAAAATAATTATAAACACCTACATATCCCCCCAGCGGTGGCGCGGCATAAAACATCCGCGGAAGCACCAATTTCTCGCGAAATTGAGATACCTTTGCAGGCAAAACGCGGCGGGCGGACGCACATGTCGGAAGTTCCAGCATGTGCGTCCGCGCCCCATTGCTTTGCATCACTCCTTTAATAACTACACTTACATGGCATTATCCAATATAGAAAAACACTATAACAAACACCCCGAAGACCTTCGTCTGCAACGCAGGCACGGCATTGTGGAGTTTGAAACCACCATGCACCATCTGCGCCGCTTTCTGCGACCAGAGGATTTCCTGCTCGACATCGGTGCGGGCACGGGGCGCTACACGTCGGCACTCATGGCAGAGGGCTATCGCGTGAAGGCCGTTGAGCTTGTGCGACGCAACATCGACGTGTTCTTGAAACGCGAACCAGCCGCCGACGTGGTTCAAGGCGATGCCAGAAACCTCTCGTTCATCCCGACCGCTTCGGCCGACCTCACCCTTCTGCTCGGCCCGCTCTACCATCTCATCGGCGACGAAGAGAAGTTGAAAGCGCTCCTTGAAGCCAAGCGTGTGACCAAACCGGGCGGACTGATTTTCGTGGCTTACCTCATGAATGAATACAGCATCCTTTCTTATTGCTTCGATGAAGAACGCATTGGCGGACTGCTGGAACGCGGTGTGGTTGACAAGAATTTCCACATCCAAGCCCAGGCCGACGAACTCTACGATTATGTGCGCTTGGACGACATCAACCGCCTGAATGAGATGGCGGGATTGCAGCGCGTCACCATCTTCTCGCCCGACGGCGCTTCCGACTATATGCGAACGCGCCTCAACCGCATGAGCGAAGAGACCTTTGCCCATTTCATAGAATATCAGAAGTGCATTTCCGAACGCCAGGACCTCATCGGCGCTGGCAGTCACGTGGTGGACGTGGTCAGAGTGGAGTAGGTTGCAGCCGCTTATCCCTCCCGTTTGAAACCGTCTAAACCAGGCGGGGACGCATGGATGGGCGGCGCGGTGGAAATGCGGTTTTGCGAGATGTGGCCGTTGCGGCATGGCAAGCCATGTCCTTACGGATGCCATGCCGCAACTTCTGTACATAAACTTAGCACAACAGATAGACAGCAGAGTTCACTGGGCCGCTTTGTTTCAGCACACCGCACTCCCTGAAATGCTTCAACCATTTCGTGGCATAGCTCCTCCGGAATCCGAACAAGCTTTCAATGTCGCGCCGCGTGATGTAAGCGTGGGTCTTGAAAAACTCCTTTATTTGCGTCAAAATATGTTCCTCCGTAAAGTGGTTGGATTGAGTAGAGACGTTGGCACGTTCGAAGCGTGCGTTGTTTTTGATTTCCCGCAACATCGGCGTGTCGGGTCGAAAGTTGAGGTTGCGCACGCTGATGTAGTCGCCGCGCATTTTGTCAACCGATTTTCCCTCCGGCAGATTCAGGTCCACCGAAAGCGAAAAACTGCCGATGGAAGGGAGATAAAAGCGTTTTCCTTGCGAGAGTTCGCGAATCATCGCCGCCCTCAGGGCAGAGAGCGTTGCTTCCATGTCGCTTTTCGTTAGCGAGCACGACTCCTCAATGTGGCTCTCGAGCTGGTCAGCGTTCATGGCAGTTCCCTCATGAAGGTGTGCATAATGGCGTTCTTCGCCTTTGCCGTTAGAATTTTTGATGGAATGGATTTCGTACTTAATGTTCATGGTAAGATAGGTTTTGAAAAAATACTCTTTGGTTTTGAAAAAAATCTGATAATTGTTGAATCACCTCTTGTCTGCTTCGAAATATCTCTTGTAGGTTTTGATGTTGCAAAGATTGTGCAAACCGAACACAATCAAGTTTACTTGAATTGTTGAGGTGCAGCCAATCTTCTGCAAAGATAATATGTCAAAAGCCGAAAAGGAAGTCATTTGGGAAAAATTGCAGAAATATAGAATTATTTGGACAAGCTGAAGCGTCATTATTATTTGATATGAAACCCAGACCGCACCTCGACTGAGGTGCGGTCTGGGTTATGTGAATGTAAGTAATGGCAAAAAAACTTGACCAATTTTGTAGGGTAAGGATTTATTTCTTATGCCCTGTCTTTTTGCCGCTTTTGAAATTTGGAAGAGGGAGCATAGCGGGCTATGTGACCGATGACAAATTCCTAAACCAACAAAAATACAGGTCAGAATTGGTCAACTTATTCTTTCACCATTACTAAAAGAAAATCAGACCTCCTGTTCAGCAGGTAAGATAGTCCATATTTATTGTTGCTTATGAACAGACGGTGTAAAGCTCACGTGCTTCAAAATTGTTTCTGCAGGTGTAGCTTCAACAGCTTGTGCCATGCGCATGATTGTATGGCGGAATTGCGCCCTGAAGTCTGCATCTTTTTGATATTGCGTATAAAGAGACGTATCTCCCTTTCGCTTATCGGTCATGAGTTCATCAATAATTCGATAGCTGACACTTTTAACGGCTTCTGGGTCTTGATTGCCCACCACAAGCTCTTTGTAATCGGAGTTTTGTGCCATAGACACTGCGAAACTTACGAGTTTCGCTTTTTGGTCATCCGGTGTGGCGTCCCAACCTCTGAAGTGTCCCTCATTGAAAATTTTGACGATTTCCTCCAACGGGTCGTCTTCGCTTTCTACTGAACCAGCACCGGCCATGGCCGCTTTGTTGGGGTCAAGCGTGGTTTCTGCAGAATCAAGTTCTATTGGTTGGTTTAGCGCCGTGCGGCGCAAACCATACGTGTTCAGGTCCACGTTGTCGAGTAGATCTGTCATATCATCGCGTCCGGCTACATTGACTTTCAAACAGGGAATAAGGAAGCGTAGATACCAAAAGAGTTTCTCCCATTCTTTCATTTCAAAACTCATGATGGCAGCCACACGGCTGTACACCCTGACAAACTGCTTACATTTCATCTTGAAATCCGCTTGCCCATTTTCAGGCCATTCCATTTCCGTCAAGAATCTATTGGCAGGAACATCCACACAATGCGCCCATTTCTCAGGTGTAGCGCCGTTGAAGTACAGTTCCGCAAATTCGTCTATGTCATCTTGCTCAAACACGCCAACCGACAGAATCGCTGAGCGTAGTTCGTGAAGTATATTTACATCGGTTGGTTCAGATAGTGAAGTCGCGGTGTAGTACGGGTCAAACGAAGCCTTCATATCGTCCACCTTGTTGTAAAAGTCAAGTATGAATAGGTCTTCAGCGCGTTTGCCTAATGCAGGTGCAGCACGATTCAAGCGCGACAGACATTGCACAGCCAACACACCAGCCAGAGGCTTGTCAATATACATGGCCGCCAACTTAGGTTGGTCAAAGCCCGTAAGGTATTTATTGGCCACTACCAAAATGCGGTTCTCGTCCTTGTTGAACTCTTCGGGAGTTTTGTTGTCGGGGAAACCATTTAATCCTGTTTCGGTGTAAGCCACTCCGTCAACCTCTTTTTCACCAGAAAAAGCAATGAGAATCCCATAGGGTATTCGAAGCTCCGATTTAATCTCGTTCAGAGCCATATAATAGCGGATGGCACATTCAATGTCTTTCGTCACCACCATCGCCTTGGCCTTGTTGTTCAGCTTATGGTTGCGGAACATATTCGCATCGAAGTGCGCCAACATCTGTTCGGCTTTGGCCCGAATCGTCTTTGGCTCGCGTTCCACAGCCTTTTTCAGTAGTTTCTGAGCGCGCTTGTTCTCGTAGAGCGGATTTTGCTCTGTGGACTTAATCAGTTCATAGTAACTCTTATAAGTGGTGTAGTTGCACAGCACATTCAGGATGAAGCCCTCCTCTATAGCCTGCTTCATGCTGTACAGGTGGAATGGGCGGAACGAACCATTCTCATCCTTCGTCCCGAAACGTTCAAGAGTCTCTTTCTTGGGAGTTGCAGTAAAGGCGAAGTACGAGCAGTTGGTCGACATTTTGCGGCTCAGCATCAATTCTGTCAGGACCGCATCGGTGGTCATTTCGCCATCGTCGCTCACCATTTTCTGGACCGTTGCATTTAGTTTGTCAGCAGCAATACCCGATTGAGAAGAGTGAGCCTCGTCTATCAAAATTGCAAAGTTGTGGTCAGACACATCTTTGATGGTATCGCAAATGAACGGGAACTTCTGAATGGTAGTGATAATGATGCGTTTATTCGCTTCAATGGCACGCTTCAATTCGGCAGAAGAGTCAGCGTGCTGAATAATTTTTTGCGTCTGACCGAAAGCCTTGATATTGTCTGTTATCTGGCGGTCGAGCACCCGTCGGTCAGTAACAATAATCACAGAGTTGAATAATGGCGCATCGAGCGACTTGGCACGCAAAGCCTCCATTGATTGCGGACAAGCCTTAATCAATTTGAAAGCCAACCAAGTGATGGAGTTTGATTTGCCCGAACCAGCCGAGTGTTGAATCAAGTAGGTTTTGCCCACGCCAATACGTCTTACATCGTCGATGGCTTTGTCCACCACGTCGAGTTGGTGATAACGAGGGAAGATAAGCACCTTGGCATTCTTCATCACGTGCGGCACTTTCTTCTGTGTTTTAGCCTCGCCATAATCAAAGAGTACATAGTTCATGATGATGTCTGCAAGTACGTCCTTTTGCAGTACGTGCTCCCATAGATAGCTCGTCTTGAAGCCATTCGGATTAGCAGGATTTCCCTGTCCTGCTCCATTGGGAAGTCCTTTGTTAAAAGGCATAAAGTAACTTTTATCTTTATCCAAATGGGTGCAAAAGAACACTTCATCCTTGTCCACCACAAAGTGTGCAAGGCAACGACCAAAACTGAGAATTGTTTCGCGAGGGTCGCGATTTTCCTTATATTGCTTGATGCCGTCCACTCGCGCAGTTTGGTGCGTCCAAGGGTTCTTCAACTCAAAGGTGAATAACGGAATACCATTCACAAAGAGTGCCATATCAAGTTCCAAACCGGGGTGTGTTACAGAAAACGTTTGTTGGCGAATCAGCGAAAATTCGTTCAATGCATAGTTGGCATGTGATTTCGCACTATCAGCTGGCGAAGGTTTCGGGTAGAACAAGGTCAAGTGAATGTTGTCCACATCCACCCCTTGGCGCAAAACATCGATGACGCCATGCGATTCAATCATTTTTGAGATGCGGCGTTCCACCGCAACTTTCAAGTCTGTTCCACCCTTGTAGTCGTCCAACTGCGCTTGTTGTGACGCTCTCAGAAAGTGCCACAGACGACGCAAGTCGAGCGCCATTTTCTTATCCATATCGCTCGGCTTTCCCCAATAATATTGATCGGCTGACGGGCGTTGTGCATCAACGTCCGTCAGTCCGTCAGCCTTGCGGCTTTCGCTGGTGCTACCGATGAGTGCCAGTTCAATGCTTTTCTCAAAGGCACGTTCATCGGTGGGCTGTATGTGTTCTGTCATATTTAGCTATTCTAATAGATTACATTGTAGTTTTTATGGGCTACTTGCTGGTTACTTAAAGGCTACTTATAGGCTACTTCTTGGTTACTTTGCATTTTCACCACCCATTCGCCCGACTTGCTGGCGCCCTTGCGTTCAAGCATTCCTATCTTTTTGAGTGCAGCAATTACTTTCTTTACGCCACTGACTGAAAGTCCAGTCAATTGGCTCACTTCAGCTATGGTCAGTCTACCGTCTTTGCGCAGAGCGTCAAGCACATTTTCTTCAGACTTGCTTAGAGTGATTGGGGTCTTTATTTCGCTCTCTTGTTGGTGTGTGTCCTCATGCTCCTTAATCACACGCAGCAAGCAATTTAGCATAAACACAATAAACGATGTACTGTTTGCCTCATGGTCGCTTTGCGCGATGGCTGCATAGTAGCCCTCTTGGTTTTCGCGCACGATGCTCTCCACAGGTAGCCATGCAAACACAGGTTTCCAACGGCTCAGCAATAGCGTTTGCCAAAAGCGTCCCATGCGTCCGTTCCCATCCTCAAAGGGGTGGATAAACTCAAACTCATAGTGGAATACACACGAACTGATGAGCGGGTGTGTTTGCGTAGTTGATACCCACTCAAATAAATCCTGTATGAGCCAAGGCACGCGGTCGGCAGGTGGTGCCATATGAATGCAATGTCCTTGGTCGTCGAATACGCCCACAGAATCAAAGCGAAAGCGACCTGCCGTATGCACCAAGTCGTGCATCATGGCGGCATGCGCTTTGAGCAAATCCTTCAGATTGAAGGCATCAAGCGACTGCATCAAGTGGTATGCGTCAATGGCGTTCTTCACTTCCATAATTTCATCGGGTGCCCCCAACACACGTTTGCCGTTCACGATGTCTGTGACCTGTTGCAAGGTCAAACTGTTGTGTTCTATGGCCAGCGAAGAGTGAATGGTGCGAATGCGGTTCTCCTTGCGGAGCATGGGGCTAGGAAGTTGGGCGTCCGATAGGGCTTCCATGCGCCCCAACTGCAAACTGATATCACTGACCAGTTGCAGCACTTCATTGGTGATGGTGAATGGCGGTTCGTACATATCAGCTCACTTTTACTTTACCTGTTACTACTTCGTTGATGATGATTTGCTTGCGCTCGCGGAGAACTTCTATCTTTCTATTAAAGTTTGCTAATGTAACATTCATTTTATCCAGTTGGGGATCTAAATACTTAAGAATTGATAGTTGAACTTCTACAGGAGGTGTTGGTATGAGTAGATTTGCATATTTTTCTGCGCTAATATTTTGAATTGTAGATTGAATTAGAATGTAATCTTTCCATTTTGAATATGATGCAGATTGTGTGTAAAGATAAACGAATTGAGGTGAGATTTTTTTTGAAAAACATGCTTTTATCAGATATCCCGCGTAGCATGCTTTGTAATCTTCTTGAAAAAGGTATGATTTTCCTACAGTAGCCCCACTCCTGGCAAGAAGCAAATCTCCCTTTTGAAGCATATATGGTAAAGCCTTGTGCAAGGGAATAGTGCAAACAGTATTATTTTTAAGATTTCCTTCGTTGTCGATATCAGTTATTCTTATATATCTTGGGTCCGTTTCATTATATTCGGAAGCCGATTCATTTGCACCATATTTTAACGGAGCCTGAAGTAAATGTTTAAGCTTATATAGTTTCCACCCTTTCGGTATTTTCCCAATCCATTCCACCCCGCTATCCACCATTTCTGCATTCGGGTCAAGCCCTTTAGTAACGGCATGCTGAATGATGATTTGCTTTCTTTCGTTGAGCAAATCAATCATGCGCTGCTGTTGGGCGATGGCTTTGTCTATTTGGACGGTGACGCGGTCGAGATAGGCGACCATGGCGGTTTGTTCGGAGAGAGGAGGAACAGGTAGCCTTTTATTCTTTAGTTCTTTGTATGAAAGCGTCATACGTACCCCTGTCCCCATTCCATGAAAGAGCTTTATTCCATCCATGGCTTTTAACAAGTAAAGCAAATATTTCCTATTTGCGTAATTTGTTGGACGTAGACAGATATAAGCAGAAGTTATAACTCCAAGTTCCTCTACTTGCCCTATGCGTTGTGAAACAAAATCATAATTTAGATTTAATCCATTGATAACTATATCTCCAGGCAGTACAATAGTATATTTGCTAATTGTATCAATGACATCACTATCAACATCCTGGTTGTCTTTTTTGATTATAGAACCATATTTGAATTGCAATTGACTCGTAACATTTCCTTCTGAATTTTGAATACTATTTTCTTTTGATAATACACGCAGATACAGAAAGTCCCAATGACTTGGAATCTCCCCCATCCATTGTTCACCGCTATCCTTATATTCTCGATACCTCTCCATAGTTACTTCATATTCAGGATTTGCTCAATAAAACCTTTGCTCTCAGCATCAAGTGCCAAAATATCCGCTTCATTCTCTGCAAGCGAGCGTAGTGGTTGCGGGCGATAGAAATACTTGTTGAACGAAATGTCGCAACCAATTTTGGTGCTGGGCAAATCAATCCAAGCATCAGCCACGTAGGGGCGCACTTCGCGCTGGAAATATTCGTAAATATCCTCCGATACAGGCACTTTCTCCGTATCGCGCAAATTGCTGTCCGCCTCATATTGCACCAACTTCCCATCGGGAGTGGCAAAGATGCCATAATCAGCCAACACCTCCTCATGAATGCCAAAGTTTTCTGTCAAGTCAAGATATTCCTTGCCATCCTTTTTCAGAACTTTACTGATAACAGGAGCAGCCTCTGAATCAACGACAGACATCGCACGACAAATTGCCTTACGCTGTGCAGCAGAAAGTTTGATATTAAGTTTCTTTGCAGCCGCCTTCACCGCATCGTCAAACACGTTATAGTCCATGTACACCTGCTCCGTGCCCATCTCGTGCAAGAGTTTTTGAGCACAATCGTACAAGAACTTGCGGTCATTCCAATTTTTGGCAGAAATCAAGGCACTCAACTTCTTGTCCGTCATTTTGATTTCGTTGTCCTGCAGGTAAACTTTGATTTCCGTTACTTCGTCTGTTAAACCCTCAAACACCAACTGTCCGTAGGTTTGATAGAGGTATTTAGATAGCTCCAAGTCCTTCGCATCAAACAGCAACTCATCAGCTTTCAGTGCCGAGAACTGAGAGCGTAAACGAAGCGGACGTTCCACAAGTACCACATGGTAACGGAACTCGTCATTATCAAAAATCTTGCTTTCAATAGGGCATTCAGCAGTAGGTGCTTGGTTGGCAAAATGATTGTATGATTGCACAATCATTTCAATATATTCGGGTGTGATGGTGCAGTTGCGCTGGCCCTGGTTCTTACGCAGTTTCTCAAAAGCTTGGCTTGCATCAATCAGTTGCACTCTCCCCTGTCGGTGTGTAGCCTTTTTGTTGGTAAGAATCCACACGTAAGTGGAGATACCCGTGTTGTAGAAGATGTTGTTGGGCAACTGCACGATGGCATCTACAAGGTCGTTTTCAATCAAATAGCGACGCACATTGTTCTCGCCCTGCCCAGCATCGCCAGTGAAGAGCGACGAACCATTGTGAATGCTGGCAATGCGCGAGCCCTGTGGTTGCACGTCAAGTGGTTTCATTTTGTTCACCTCTTCCATCGTGAAGAGCAATTGTCCGTCGCTCGTGCGAGGCGTACAGTCAAGCACCTCCGTTTCGCCACGGAAGTTGGTCAAAGGTAATTCAAAGCGCGAGTCGATGAGTTGCTTGTTGTCATCGTAAATCTTCGGCTTGTCGTTTTTCCACGATTTGCCGTAAGGCGGATTGGTGATACAGTAGCCAAAGGTGTGTCCGCGGAAATGGTCGTCTGTAATGGTGTTGCCTCGGTACATGCCAGAGGGGTCTACGCCCTTGATGATAAGGTCTGCCTTGCAGATGGCATACGTTTCGGGATTGATTTCCGTGCCACAAAGCTGAATAGCTTTGGGAGAGACACCTAACGAAGTAAGGTATTCAAATCCCTCGGTGAGCATACCGCCCGAACCCTCGGCAGGGTCGTAAAGCGAAATCACCTTGGGAAGATTGTCTTTAACTGGTTCAAAGACAAGACGTGCCAATAATTGTATAGCATCGCGCGGTGTGAAGTGCGCACCCGTTTCCTCGTTATTTTCCTCATTGAAGCGACGCAACAGTTCTTCAAACACCGTACCCATGGCAATGTTTGAGAGCGGTGGCAAGGTCAATCCATCAGGGGCGGTTACCTCACGATCTGTCAAATTGATATATGGGTCGGTAATCTTCTCAATCACAGCCAAGAGACGGTCATTGTCAGCTAAACGTTTGGCCTTGTCGTAATAGCTGAAATGGCGGAGCACGTCCTTTACATTCTCACTATAGCCATTGAGATACTCCACAAAGTTAGAGTAGAGAATGTCATTATTATCTGTAGCTTGTGATTTCAGACGATTGAGCGTCCATTTGCTGGAGTTGTAGAAATTGACTTTGGCAATTTGGAAGAGTAAGCCTTCATCAAAGCATGTTTCATCTAATCCAATCTTGCGCTGCTCTGCGATTGCCTTTTCCACCTCGTCTTTGGTAGGTTCGAGCAAAGCGTCAAAACGACGAAGTACCACCATAGGCAGAATGACATCGCGATATTGACCACGCACGAAAACATCGCGCAAGCAATCGTCTGCTATTCCCCAAATAAAAGAAACTATTTGTGATTGAGATATATCCATGATATGATATTGTTCGTTGTTATAAGCTGGTAAGTGGGTGTTTAAAACCGTATGGCAAATTTATAGAATTATTGTGAGGAAAACAAATTCTCGAATTATAGTTTAAGTGGGAATTCAAAAATGTATTGTATATAGGAGTTAAAAATCGGTTTGATATTACTTCGTTGCATTCTTTTGAACCCCAACTTATTGCAAATTCTTCAATCACCTTGTGATGTCATCTACTCGCGGCCGCTGGTAATGCAACTCGCGGCCGAAGGTAGCTTTACTCGCGGCCGAAGGTAGCGCAACTCGCGGCCGCGAGTAGCAGATATGTTCTTAGGTTCAGGTGAACTTTTAGGTGGCAGATGTCTGCTTGCGATTTGCGTTGCGCAATCCGTTAAAGACGGAAGTTTGCCTCTTTTCTTTTTGGCTTTTCAGATTCCCTGAAAAAGATATTTATAAAACCCTCCCGTATTACAAATAAATCAGTATCTTTGCATCAAACTAAACAAAATGTAAATAAAATCATGAGTTTTCTTATAAAACCGAAAGATTATAAGCCGCTGCTCAATAAATATGAAACAGAGCAGGGCATCAAGGTTATCAAAGATTTCTTTCAGGAAAATCTGGCTACGGGATTGAAGTTGCGCCGCGTGACCGGTCCGCTTTTTGTGCTCAGAGGACTGGGTATCAACGACGATTTGAGCGGTACGGAACGTCCCGTGACGTTCCCCATTAAGGATTTGGGCGATGCGCAGGCGGAAGTGGTGCACTCTTTGGCAAAATGGAAGCGTTTGACGCTGGCCGACTATCAGGTGAAGCCAGGTTACGGCATCTACACCGATATGAACGCCATCCGTGCCGACGAGGAACTCGATAATCTCCACTCGCTTTATGTTGACCAATGGGACTGGGAGCGCGTTATCACGCCGCAGGACCGCACGCTGGCTTACTTGAAGCGCACCGTGAAGTGTATCTACGCTGCATTGCTCCGCACGGAATTTTTGGTGTGTGAGCGTTTTCCGCAACTCACGCCGATGTTGCCGGAAGAGGTGTTTTTCATTCATGCCGAAGAGTTGCGCCAGCTTTATCCCAACTTCACGCCGAAGGAGCGCGAAGATGCCATCACGAAGAAATACGGAGCGGTGTTTGTCATTGGCATTGGCGGACCGCTTGGCGATGGCAAACCACATGATTTGCGTGCGCCCGACTACGACGACTATTCTACCGTCAGCGAGGCCGGTTTGCCAGGATTGAACGGTGACCTGTTGATTTGGAACAATGTGCTGGAGCGTGCTTTCGAACTCTCTTCGATGGGCATCCGTGTTGACAAAGAGGCTTTGCTCCGCCAGCTCAAGGAGAGCGGCAAGGAAGATCGCTTGAAGTTTTATTTCCACCGCCGTCTGGTTGAGGGCACGTTGCCTTTGAGCGTCGGTGGCGGCATCGGACAGTCGCGCCTTTGTATGCTTTATCTGCGCAAGGCGCATATCGGCGAGATTCAGGCCAGCATCTGGCCCGACGAGATGCGCCGTGAATGTGAGGAAGCGGGCATTCCGTTGATTTGATAAGAACGCCATTGGCCAGAGGGTCGGTTTTTTATACGCACAGAGCCGCGAGCAAACTGATGTTGCTCGCGGCTCTGTGCGTTTTTGGGCGAAAGGTTGGTGGGGGTTGAAATAGTTCAACTCATTCTTTCACCATTATTTATCTTGTGAGACAATGATGTCTGTGCTGACACCGGCGGAGGTCAGCGTGAGCGTGGCGTTGCGCTTTGCGTTGGTGTTGTTGCCAGTGTAGCTCACTTTGATTTTGTGCAATCCCTTGTTGAAGGAAGTGGAATCGGGCGTGATCCATTCTGCAGACGAAGAAAGCGTGGCGCCATCTTGGTAGACCTTGAAGATGATGGTGGTGTCGTTGGCGGCGGCTTTCAGCATGAGCGGGAAAGTGGCCTGTGTGGTCAGCACCTTGTCGGTGTTGGTGTAGAACGGCATGGGCTGCGTGATGTTCAGCCATCCTCGCTGGATGACTGGCATGCTCGGACTGACAGCCGACGTGACATTGATGTAGGCAATGCGTGTGCTGCCAGTGTTGTTAACGTCAGTGGTGATGTCGAGGCGCGTGTCGGCCGATTTATATTGCGGAATGGTCATGGATGTCGGCGTGACGCGCATCCATGAGGCCGTTGAGGCCAGTGTCCATGAATCGAGTGAGAGCAAATGAATCGTGTCGCTCTGCTGATCTGCAAAAAAATCCATGCCGTTGATCTTCAGCGGGCTGAAGAACGTTTGGTGGAGTTCGTAGTTTGAATCTCCGCATGAGGCAAGCGCCAAGGCTGCGCAGGGGAGGAGAGAGGCAATTAATTTCTTCATTTTTTTAGATGTTTTGGGATTTGCTGAGGTGTTTGAGGGAAGCGTGGAAAATGTGCGAGGCGTTGTTTAGTACCACTCAATGTTTGAACTATAGGAGCTTCGCTTGTCCCACTTCAATGCGTCGGCCAGTTCGTTGGCACGTGCGCGGAAGGTGAAGTTGAACGAAGAGTAGGGGCGGAGCACCACGGAGCACGACATCTCAAAGCAATGGAGATCGCGCGAGACGGAGGCCGTTGTCATTGAGAGTTCGTGATAGTTGAAGTCATAGCCCGAGGTGAAACTGATGTTCCATCCTTCGGCAATGCGCAGGTAGCCCGAGAAGTTCATTGTTTGCGTGAACGAATAGGGATATCGCATGCGGCGCACGTTGATTTGCTTCGAGCGGTCTTCCGCCATAGAGATGCCGTATGACACCGTGAACGACCAGGGGAGAGAGAAGCGGAGGTAGCCGTCTTCGTCCACCTTGGCCTTCTGTTTTTTCTGCTTGCCGCCCTTCTTGGCGTTGCGCAGGTCGGGGTCGATATTGGCATCTTCTGCGTCGGTGTCCGTGTCGGTGTCGGTCTCGTCGTTGCTTGCCGTTGAGCGGTCGGACCGCCGGCTGAAGAGTTTGGACAGCGTTTCGTTGTTAAACGTGTAGGAGAGGTTTTGCGACATGCCCTGGAAGCGTCCGAAGCGTCCGTAGCTCCATTCCGTTCTGTCGGAAGTGACGACGCGGCCGTTTTTGTCGAAGGCGTAAGCATAGGTGGCAAACACTGCCGCCATGGAGAACGTGTAGTTCTTCGTCAGTTTCAAGCGGATGCGCGTGTTGAGGTTACTCCAGGGGCGCGTTTCTGCTGCCATGTTATAGGAGAGCGCGCCATAGAGCTCGTCGATGATGCTGATTTTTCGTTCGCCAGTTGTGTCGCGGTCGCTCTTTACCTTCATTTCCACGTTGTTTGACACCGACATGGTGATCATGCCCTGCTTCGTTCCGGAGGGATAGCTGTAGATGCCGCCGGAGTAGGGAGAATAGGTGACGGTGGAGACTTCGCCGTTGGCGTCGGTCTTGACGTAGGTGCGCTGGTAGCCGTAGTGCGACGAGGTGAAGTCGGGGGCGTAGCTGAAGGAGACGCTGGGCTTGAAGACGTGGCGCACGGCGATGATTTTATCGCCGAAGAGCTTTCGCCACGGTTTGTAGAAACCATAGAGCGTGGTGTTGGCCGAAACGCCAAGGCTCCAATCGTAGAGGTTGTAGAAGCCGTATGTGGTGTCGGCCACTTCCTTTTGTGTGGTCTCGTCCCATGAACGCATTACGCGATTGGTGTACATAATGTCGCGCAAGGAGAACTGCGGAGAGATGTTGATGTATTTAAAGACCTGGAAGGTGGCGTCGATGGGAATGCGGTGTTGCATGCCGTTTCGCCAGTCTTTGACGAGGTTCGACTTGAAGAGTTTGTCTTCCTTCGTGTTGATGCTGTTGGAGAGCGATCCCGTGTAGGACATGGAGATTTTCTCATACCAGCGCTCCTTTCCTGCCTGGTGTTTGCGGCGGAAGGGATAGAAGCGGTTGAGAGAGATGCTGAGGTCGGGGAGCGTCATGCTGACCGATGAGTCGCGCAGCGATTGCGTGAGGTTGGTCGACCCCGCGATGTTCAGGCCGATGCTCGGGAAGGTGTGTGAGAAACTCACCGAACTGGCGCGTGTGCTCTGCGTGTAGGCCAGCGGATTGTACATGCTCTCGAGGTTTGAGCGTTCGTAGTTTTCCGAGGCGAAGTTCACGCGGGCCGAGAAAGTCGTGTTGGGGCTTGCCTTGGCGTCTTTGCTGTGTGTCCACTGCACCTTGAGGCTCTTCGTCACGGCATAGTCTGGCATGTTTTTCTCGCCGTCAACGGTGCGCAGGAAACTGATGTAGAAATTGCCGTTGTAGCGATAGCGCTTGCGGTAGTTGGTCTCCGCGCTCAGTCCCCAAGAGCCTTTCGTATAGATTTCGCCGAGGGCCTTGATGTCCATGTAGTCGTTGATGGCAAAATAGTATCCACCATCGCGCAGATAGAAACCGCGGCTTGTCTCGTCGCCGTATGAAGGCATGATGAAACCGCTGGAATATTTCTTGTTGAAGGGTAAGAAACCATAGGGGACGGCCAGCGGGAGCGGCACGTCAGCCACCACGAGGTAGGCCGGGCCAAACACGCTTTCTTTTCCCGGCCGCACTTTTGCGCGGGAGAGGGCTACATAGAAATGGGGATGCTTGGCGTCGCAGGTGGTGTATTTTGCATGTTCCAGATAAAGCGTTCCGTCGGCAGCGCGTTTTGAGTGTTGGCTCTGCATGAAACCGTCGCCCTGCGTTGTCTCCACGTTCGTGATATAGCCCTTCTTCGTTTTGAAATTGAAGGCCATGAGTTCGCTGTGGTAGTTGTCGCTACCTTGCGAATAGACCGGTTTGTCTTGCAAGATGCCCGCCGTGTCGCGCTCTCCAGCCGCTCTCACCATGCTGCTGTCCATGTTCATGGTGATTTTGGCCGCGTTGAGCGTCATGTCCATGTATTTCACTTGGGCCTTTCCGTAGAGGTGCACCAGTCGCGTTTCAGCGTCGTAGACCAGCGAGTCTGTGCATTCATAGTCCACTGGCGCGTCGATGCCCGGTTTGCGTTTCGCGCTGTCGGCCGCCGTGGTGTCGATGGCCGTGCTGTCGTAGCGTAGCCCCCGTCCGCTTCTGGTGTTGGTGGCATCGGGCAGTAGCAGGGAGTCTTTTAGACTGTCGGAAACGGAAAAAGGCACGGCAGATGGTTGCTGTCGTGCAGTATCGTGCTGTAGCGTGTCGTCAGACGTTTGTTGCATTGCGTTCTGCCGCATTGTTTGGCTACGCGGCGTTGCGACGCTCAAGGCTACGATGGTTGTAAGAAGGAGAAATATAGGAGTTCTCAAAGTGGGGTTGCTTCTCTGTCAAAAGTGGGCCTCTTGAAATGGAGACCCTCCTTGAGGTTTATGTATCTGGCTGCAAAAATACGCAATTTTTTTGACTCGTGGCATTGATTTGACGTTAAGGGATGTCCTAAAGAATGTGTTTTAGGATTCTATGTGATTTTGCCGGCTGATTTGTCTCTTCTCGAAGGCGGCCTGAGGGTGATGACGCTCAGACACATGGGCGGTGGACGCTATGCCATGCAGTTGCGTTCCCTGTCGGCCATAATGTCGGCCATGTTATTTTGCGCCCATGCAATTAGGCTTTCTGCTTGCGGAATAAACGACTGCGCCCTTTCCGTAAGGGTGTATTCCACTCTCGGCGGCACTTCCGCATAGATTTTCCTGCTGACAAAACCGTCGGCTTCGAGTGAGCGCAGGGTGGAGGTCAACACCTTCTGCGAAATGTCGGGGATGTTTTTGTGCAAGGAATTGAAGCGCATACATCCGTGATGGTGCAGCGTGTAGAGAATCAGCAACGCCCATTTTCCGCAGATGTGAGACAGGATGTTGCGTATGGGGCAGTCTTTATATATGATGTCGGTGGTTGGGGTGTCCATAGGTTGTTTATGTTCAGTTGCTAATTGGGGGTTGTTCTTGGGAGGGAAGGCTGAGGCCGTTGGTGGTGCTTGAGTCAGCCCTGAAGGCATATTCTGGAAGTGTGTTTCAGAATGCAGCTGAGAGGGTGTTGCTCACCAATTCATGCAAAAGTACGCAAACGCCATAATATGTTACGGTGGCAAGTGTTAAACTTATTCAAATCTCATATTTTGAAGTGTCTCAGCGTCAGCAATGGTAACCTCAGGGTAAGTAGCCAACGGCCTTGTGCCTTCTTGCAGGGAATGCTTTCGTGGCGTAATTTTGCACCGTCATTAATCAATTAATTCTCAGAGATATGAAAACTGCAAAAACAATCGTGAAGGCCGAGCAAGCAACGGCCGTTGACTTCGGAACGTTCGATAAGTTGAACGAGTATGTATTGGAACTCGGCCCAGAGGTGAAGATACCTGGCAAGGTGTTTGGAGGAACTTTGACTGGTGCCACAGGCGGCGAGTTTTCCTTCCAGTCGTTTGCGCCTGGTGCAGAAACGGGTTTCTTGCATACCCATAAGAATCATGAGGAACTCTATTTCTTCCTTAAAGGACAAGGCGAGTTTCAGGTGGACGGCCAAGTGTTTCCCGTTTCAGAAGGCAGTGTGGTGCGCGTGGCACCTGCCGGCAAACGTTCCGTCAGAAACAATGGAAATGAACCGCTGGTGATGCTCTGTGTGCAATATCGCGGCAATACCTTTACGGCAGAAGATGCTGCCGACGGCGTGATTCTGAACGAGAAGGTGTTGTGGAAGTGATGCTGTGGCAGGACTGGCTTGTTGGTTGAACGAACAGAGAATTCTTTTGGGGGGGACGTACTGTTGGATGTTCCGCTGAAGCGTGTTTCGGAATCAATGATACGCCGGTTGTGCCGATGGTAACAACTATCATAAAAGAGGCCTGCGAAACGCAATCGTTTCGCAGGCCTTAGATTTTTTATCAACGTTGTGTTGAACGTCTTTTCGCTATATTATTCGCCCGGAGCAATAGCACCTGAAGGACAAACGTCAGCGCAAGTACCGCAGTCAACGCAAACGTTAGGGTCGATAGAATACTTTTCACCTTCAGAGATAGCGCCAGATGGGCATTCGTCAATACAAGTACCGCAAGCGATGCAGTCGTCACTAATTACGTAAGCCATTTTGTTTGAATTTTAAATTGTTATTAATGTTGTTATGTCAGTCTGTCTCAAACAGAAGAACGACCCGTGGGCCGCTCTCGTGTTGTTTCATGAAGCAAAGGTAATGCAATCCAATTGAAGCGCCAAATATTATTGCGATTTTTTTTGTCGGGGATGTGCATGGCGGCGCGGGATAGGTTGCCGTTGCCCGTTATGCGGCGGCGCGGGAAAATCGTGTGTTTCACGGAACCTTTGTTGGTTGGTGCTGTAAAGTTTTACGAGATATTTTTGGCTGGTTCGCTTAATAGATGTATCTTCGTAATGTGTATATGTAATGGTAAAAAATAACTTGACCAATTATGTAGGGGAAGGAGTTATTTCTTATGCCCTGTCTTTTTGCTCAACTTATTCTTACACCATTACTAAGTCATGTTCGAAAACCGAAATCTCAGGACATCCGTCAAACTAATTCTGATTATCAGCTTATGGCCAGACAAAAGTTACCTTTGGGCATACAAGACTTTGAAGAGCTGCGTAGGGGAGGCTATCTCTACGTGGACAAAACTGATATGCTTTGTAAAATAGCCAATGGTAATAAGTATAATTTCTTGAGCAGACCCCGGCGCTTCGGCAAGTCGTTGCTCACGTCTGCCATGCAATGTTATTTCGAAGGACGGCGCGAGCTCTTTGAGGGGCTTCGGATAATGGATATAGAGAAAGAGTGGGTGAAGCGGCCTGTGCTTCACTTCAGTATGAATCAAGGTGGTTCGGATGTCGATTCTCTCAGTCATTATCTTGACGATTCGTTGGCTGCTTATGAGGAAATCTATGGCAAACGCCCGACGGAGATGACACTCAGCAACCGTTTTACTGGGATTATTCAAAGGGCGTACGAACGCAGTGGGGTGCAAATCGCAATTTTGGTTGATGAATATGATGCCCCGTTGCAGCATTCTTTTATGACCCCGCAGCATGAGGCTTGCAGAAGTCTTTATCGCGATTTTTTTACGGGGCTGAAGGATTATGGCTATTGTATCAAGTGTGTGTTCCTGACAGGAATTACTAAATTTACGCAGATTAGTTTGTTCAGCGTCTTGAACACGGTGACGAACATCAGCTTCTATGATGATTATGCCACGGTTTGCGGTCTGACGAGTGACGAGATTGAAAAATGTTTTAAGGAAGAACTTAAAAGCCTTTCAGAGAAGAGAGGGTGGGAGGCTTTGCAGACGCTCAAAAACCTGAAGGAGATGTATGATGGCTACCACTTCTCAGAGAGCCTTCAAGGCGTTTTTAACCCTTACAGTGTGCTTTGCGCGTTGAAGGAACAGCGTTTGAAGTCTTTTTGGATTGCGAGCGGGGCAACCGAGCTGTTGCCGAAGTTGCTGAAGAATTTTGAAAGAGATGTGGAGAAACTGGATGGCAGTCTCATTGATATGGATTATCTGGAAACCGCCGATGTCAGCGTTGCCAATCCGAAGTTGTTCCTTTATCAGTCTGGCTATCTGACCATCAAAGACGTGGTGGGCGATAGCTATGTGCTGGGATTCCCTAATCGTGAGGTTAAGAAAGCCTTGTTTGAGATGGTGATTCCAAACATGTTGCATCAGAGTTTGGATGAAGTTGAAAATGCCATTCAGGAAATGAAGGTTGAGTTTTCTGTGGGACATGTGGATGAAGGCGTTCGGTGTTTGAAGCAGTTGATAGCACATACTCCCTACAGTACGCAGAAGAAGGAGCATTTCGTGTTTGAAGAGCATTTCCGTTTCATTGTTAAAAATCTGTTTTATATTTGCGGCTTCCATGTTGAGGAGGAGGTGCAAATGTCGAATGGAAGGATAGATTTGGTTGTTCATACTCCCGACATCTTGTACGTCTTGGAACTCAAGATGAAGGATAATGGAGGGTGTGGGTCGGCTGAGCGTCAATTGAACGAACGTCACTATGCGGATGCCTTCTGTGCGAGCCACCGTCAGGTTGTTTGTCTTGCGTTGGAGTTTGACAAGGACAACCGTGGGCTTGTTGGTTGGAAGAATGTGGCGCTTCGTCAGAGGTGAGCTTCTGAAGACCTTTCATTTTAAGCGTCATTACTGAGTTCTAAGCCTCACCACTGAGTACTAAGCCTCACCATTGAAGAGAGATACTTGTCTTCTTGATGGCAGAGATGTAAAACGTAGAGGAAAACAAAAATCCCCCTATACCATTTCGTTACGGTATAGGGGGAATTCTTTATGGCGTGTCGTCGAGCGTCTTAATGCTGGATTCTCGCGACGCGCTTGGTGCTTGTTGATTACTTGGAAATCCTTGTTGAGCCAGAGCCGATCATTTGTCCGTCGATGAAAATGTAGGCGGAGTAGTTACCGCTACTCAGGTATTCGTTGATTGGAATATAGAGCGTGACGTGTTGTTCTTCGCCAGTGTATTCAATTTCTTTTGTGGCGGAATATTCGATGGACTTGTTCTCATAATGGAATGAGCCAGAGCGTGCAACGACTTCTTGGCTGGGCTTGAGCAGGCGTACGTAGACCCTGCGGTTTCCTGTGCTTGCCGTTACGTTTCTTGTTACGGTGAAGGAAACGGTGAAGCGGGTGATGTCTTTGCTACGCTTGGCGGCCTTGCCGTTTTTCTTGACGGCCATGACGCTGACTCCTGTGGCGTTAAGCTGTGAGGCCACTGCCACTTGTTCTGAAAGCTGGCTGTTTCGCTCGTTGATTGAACTGTTTTCGCGGCGTGTGCGTTCAGCTTCAGCGCGTGCTTCGTCGCGCTCTGAGGTGAGCGTCTGGTTGAGCTGCTGGAGAGAGTCGACTTGGCGGATATAGTCGCGCAAGACGGCACGAACCGTTGCCAGTTCCTTCTTGAGACGAAGGATTTCTGCAGCACTGTTGGTTTTCAGTTCGCGCAACTCCTTGAGCAGGCCCTCGGCGCGTTTCTGCTCGGCATCGAGCTTGGCAACGAGCGAGTCGTCTTTGATTTCCTGCTTCATTTCGCCATACTGTGCGGCGAAGTCGGCGTACTGGTTCTCCATTTCGCGGCGGTCCATTTCAGCGATTTGCCGGAGTTCAGCCAGTTCTTTATCCTTTTCGCTCTTTGAATTGCAGCCAGCCAGACATCCGCCAGCTATGAGAACTGCCATGAGAGCGATGAAAATATGCGTCAGTGTCTTCATTGTGGTGTGTGGTTTTTGTGGTGGGTAAGCTTCGCAGAGGCAATGCCTGTTTATATTATTCTATATAATATTTATGGCCTGCGGAGTTTATAGTTTAGTCAACGATGGTGATCCATCCGTGGTTGTCTGGCTCGATGCCATACTGGATGTTGCGCAATTTCTCGTAGAGCTTCGTTGACATAGGTCCTGGTTTGCCGTCCTTCGAGATGACGTAGCTCTTGTTGTTTTCCATATCGTCGATGCGGCGAATCGGACTGATAACGGCGGCTGTTCCGCAAGCACCAGCTTCTTCGAATGTGGAGAGTTCTTCTTCAGGAATCTGTCGGCATTCAACCGTCATGCCCAGGTCTTTTGCCAACTGCTGCAAACTGCGGTTGGTGATGGAAGGCAGGATGGACGAAGACTTCGGCGTGATGTATTTGTTTTCTTTGATGCCGAAGAAATTGGCTGCGCCACATTCGTCGATGTATTTCTTCTCCTTGGCATCGAGATAAAATTCGCAGGAATAACCAGCGTCGTGTGCCATCTTGTTGGCGCGGAGGCTGGCGGCGTAGTTTCCGCCCACCTTATAGGTTCCCGTTCCGAGCGGTGCTGCGCGGTCGAACTCGCGGATGATGACATAGTCGTTTGTGGCAAATCCGCCCTTGAAATATGGGCCTACCGGGGTAACGAAAATCATGAAAAGGTATTCATTGGCAGGATGAACACCGACCTGTGCGCCCGTACCGATGAGCAACGGACGGATATAGAGAGCGGCACCACTTTCGTATGGTGGGATGAAGCGTTCGTTGAGTTTCACAACCTTCTTGGTCATCTCCACGAAGAGCTCTGTCGGCACTTCCGGCATGAGGATACCGCGGCAGGTGCTTTGCAGGCGGGCAGCATTGTCTTCGATGCGGAAGAGGCGGATTTTGCCATCGGGGCAGCGGAAAGCCTTTTGTCCCTCGAAGGCTTCCTGACCGTAGTGAAGACAGGTGGCAGCCATGTGGATGTTGATGGTGTCTGTTGATGAAACTTCAATTTCGCCCCATTTGCCGTTGCGGTAGTAGCAACGAACGTTGTAGTCGGTGGGCATGTAGCCGAACGAAAGATTTGCCCAATCAATATTTTCCATTGTCGTCTTGTTTTTTGAATTGTCTTATGTGTGGTATTCGTATGTCACGTCTTGTGCGTTGCCTCGCTCAGGATAAGGAAGAGTCGCGGGGCGCATGGTGTTGCTTGGCAAAATTACGCATTTTAGTTGAAAAAACGCCGCCTCCTGCTACTTTTATCCGAATTTTGAATTCATTATGCTTCGTTATGCGTGGCAGAAAGGGTACAGGTGTATATTTGTAAGTTGGGTTTTGCTTTTGCGCGGTGAAAACTCTCAGTATGCAAAAAGGAGCTGCAAAGGGCATGGTGAAAAGCCAATATATGGTAGGTTTCAAAAGGTGGGATGGCCAACAATGCGTAAATTTGCACGTGGAAAAATAATAGTTATAGCTTATGATGATTCGACAATGCGCCATCCTTTTTGGTTGCCTGGCGCTGGGTGAATTGCTGATTTATTTCACCCACATCCCTTTGCCCTCCAGTATTTTGGGCATGCTGATTTTAACCTTGCTGTTGCAGTTGAAAGTCATCCGCTTGGAGTGGGTGCAAGGACTGGCCGATTTCTTGGTGGCCAACATCGGTTTCTTCTTCGTGCCGCCTGGCGTGGCCATTATGTGTTACTTCGATATTATAAAGGCGCAGTTCATGCCCATTTTGGTAGCTTCCGTTGTCAGCACCGTGTTGGTGTTAGCTGTGACAGGATGGGTACACCAGTTTTATGGCAAAGCCGCGGATATGCGCAAGAAGGGAGGTGAAGCATGATAGACTATTTCTCCAACCAGTTTTTTCTTATCGCGCTGACGTTTGGTGTCTATTTCTTCGGGAAGCTTCTGCGGAAATGGACGGGCTGGGTGATAATGAACCCCATATTGATTACCATCGTTGTGCTGATTGCCTTTCTGAAGCTCACTGGCATTAGTTACGAAACCTATAACGAAGGCGGCCATCTCATCGAGTTTTGGTTGCGTCCCGCCGTTGTGGCGTTGGGCGTTCCCCTGTATTTGCAGTTGGGCACCATCCGCAAGCAGTTGGTGCCGATTCTCCTCTCCGAATTAGCTGGCTGCGTGGTGGGCATCCTCTCCGTTGTCTACATCGCTAAAGAGATGGGGGCTACGCCCGACGTCATCCGGTCCTTGGCTCCTAAATCCGTGACGACCCCCATCGCCATGGAGGTGACGAAAGCCGTTGGCGGCATTCCTTCGCTCACGGCCGCCGTTGTGGTCTGCGTAGGACTGATGTGCGCCGTCTGCGGCTATAAGACGATGGGCTTTGCCCGCGTGAAGAGTCCTGTGGCACAAGGATTGTCTATGGGAACAGCCGCCCATGCCCTCGGCACTGCCACTTCTATGGATGTGAGTCGCGTGCATGGCGCTTATGCCAGTCTCGGACTGACGCTCAACGGAATCTTCACGGCCCTGCTGACGCCGTCTATACTTCCGATGCTGAATATTTAGTAATAAGTAGCTGCGACACGGCATGCTCTCGGCAGGCGCCCAGACGGCTACCGAGAGCAGAAACAAAGGAAAATGCCTGTATCAAGAACGCCTAAACATTCTTGATACAGGCATTATTTTTTAATTGCCCCTTGTGTGTTGGGAACATACTGCGCGTGTTGGGAACTGCGCTGGAATACCAGTACAAACGACTGACGTTCGAAGCGCTTATTTCAACACATCGAGCAGTTCGGGCAGGTGATAAATGATGGCATCGGGGAGCGTTTCGTCCACTTCCTCCTTGCTCCATCCCTCTCCGCGCATCCATACGGCGTGGCAGCCAACGGTTTTTGCCGGCACCATGTCTTTTCCGTAGCTGTCGCCAACGACGAGCACCTCTTTGGCGGGACAGCCTGCCGCGTCAACTCCCATTTGATAGATGGCGGGGTCGGGTTTTCGGACGCCCACCACGGCGCTTTCGATGACGGCGCTAAAGAAATGGTCGATTTTGTACTGGCGCAGGATGGCGTGGATATTTCCGTAGAAATTCGACACCAACACCATGTTGTAAGCAGGATTCAGTTCCGACAACACGCGTCGTGTCACTTCCATATTTCGCTCCACGTAGGCGTTGCAATAGTCGGCAACGGCCTTGATGTTCTTTTGCCGTTCTTCTTCCGAAGGCGTCCAGAGGTTGTTGTCGCGCAGGAAGATGGTCTCTTGGTCGACCTTTTTAAGCAGGACCGTGTGGAAGTCATCGTCAGGAAGAACAATGGGCGCCTTTGCCAAGGCCCGTTCGCCGTAGACATAGGCATCGCGGAAGTTAGGCTCGTCAACGGGAATTTGCGCGTGGCGGTATCCTTCGAAGAGCACGTGTGCCCAGTGGCGTGCATCGGTGTCGAGCGTGCCACCGTAGTCGAATATGATGGTGTTAATCTTCTTCATCTTGGTTATTTCATGATTTTCTTGTTACCGATTTTCACCAGGCCCACGCCGATGAAAATCCACACCAGTTCGCGGATTCTCGTGAAGAAGCTGGAGAACACGCCGAGGCCGAGGCCGCCGGGGTAGCCCAGAATCTTGATGATGATGGCCAAACCGCCTTCGCGTGCTCCCATCTGCATCGGGAAGAAAAACAGAATGTTGCCCATCAGCGAAGAGAAGGCCAGAACGAGGATGGCATCGACAAACGTGACGGGGGCGCCAAAAGCCAGGAGGATGAAATAAAACTCCAGCGAATTGATGACGCGGGCCAGATATTCATAGAGCAGAGAGGTATAAAAAGCCTTTGGCTGCGCATGTAGGTAGGCGATGTTGCGGTCAACCTGTTCCATGCTCTCCACGTTCTTGTCGTAGAATTTGTGGGCGTACTTTTTGGCTACGGGGATGTAGAAGAGCAACTTGTAGAGCTTCACAATCAGTCCGTTCTTATATCCCTTGTAGAAGAAATAGAGCACGAAGATGAGGATGGCGGCAAAGATGCCGGCGCAAGTCCAGAGGAACGGGTCCATCTTTTCGGTGTATGCCACGATGAACAAGACGGCAGCTGAAGCCCACAGACAGATGTGTGAGAGAATGTGCATCATGGAATAGAGCACCACAGACGACATCGCGCCCGTTGTGCCGATGTGCGAGGCCAGTTCCATAACGCGATAGGGGCCGCCGCCGAATCCGAAGGGCGTGGTGTAGCTGAAGGCAAATCCCGAAACCGTCAGTTTGTAGGCATGGCGAAACGAGAGATGCTTGTCGTGTTTGCCGCTGTTGACGATGATTTGGAAAGCCGCGGCGTTGAAGGCATAGACAAACACCCAGATGCCCACAACGGCGGGCAGGAAAGCGAAGACGCGGGGCAATTTGTCGCGCAGCTGTTCATAGTCGACATCGAAAGTGCAGAGCATCACCACGATGGCGGCAACGCCGAAGAGGAGAAATAAATTTCTGTAGAGAGGTTTCATGAAAAAATGTTAGTCGGGCGGTGAGTATTACGCTTTAGTAATTTCGCCTTCCATGCGTCGGCAGAGCGATTCGTGCTTGGCGCGCATATAGAAGAACAAGCCGTTCATGACGGTGATTTCGAAAGCAGGGTAAATCCAGGGTTGGTTGACGAGCAAGGAGATGTAGAGCACGATGGCGCGTGTGTTAAACGTCAAAATGTTGGCCCATTTCATCAGCGGCAGACTGCCGGCGCGAAATTCCTGCTTGATGTTTTCGGGAATGGCGCGGCCGTAGCGTTGGTCAATCTCCTTTTTGAAATGCTGGAAAGCTGGCGTCATGCCTTCCTGCGATTTGGTGTAGTTGCGATAGAAATAGAGAAAGAGTTTCCAGGCAAAGTCCTTTCCCCATGAGAGGCTCTTAAACTCCTCGGTCAGTTTGGCCGCGTTGTCGAGTTCGCTTCCCTGTTCCCCTTTGATGAAATAGAGATGGATGTTGCGGTAGTAGTCGGCCAATTGGCATTGTTTGCCGTGGCAGATGAAACCAGCGAAAGAGCAGAGCACCCAAATCCAGATGCCCCATTGCGGCATCAGTCGCAGACAGATGGCCATGTAGATGGCCACAAACCAGACGTCGCCAGCAAATCCGTCGAGGATGCGTCCCCAGCGGGTCTTCTTTCCCGTCATGCGTGCCAACTGTCCGTCGGCGCTGTCGTAGAGATTCGCCCAGACGAGCAGCAGAATACCGATGACGGTGTAGGTCATGTTGTCGAAATAGAACATCACGCCAGCTGCCGCACCGAGGAAGATGGAAAGAATCGTCACCACATTGGGGTGTATGCCAAAGAAATTAAAGAAATTAGCCCAGAGCAAGCCCAGTGGGCGCGTGAAATGTATGTCGAGCCATTCTTCGGTGTCTTGCGACTTGAAGGTGGCCGCCAGTTTTTTGTTTTCAGCCATGTCGTTATATTTTAAATGATATTTCAGGACGCTTCTATATATATGGAATAGTTGCAGGCGTCGTCAGCGTTTTCTGTCAGCGTTTTATATTCTGTGCTTAGCCTTGATAATCTTGCGCAGCCTTTCAGCAATGGCTTCCGCTGCTTCGTCGCAGCAGCGCGAAAAGCTCGGCCAGTCGTTGAAGTCGATGATGAGAAACGAACCGTCGGGGCGCACGACGGCGTCGCCGCCATAGACCGTGAAACCGCTGACGGTCGCACAAGCATCGGCGCTTTTCTTCAGGGCGCTTTCCGAAAAGGCATAGCCCGTCGGACTGCCGTTGAAGCGCTCCAGACCGAATTTGCTGAAGCAGGCACCCCGTGTGGGATAGTAGAGATGAAAGAAATCGGTGTCTTCAACGCCGTAGAACTTCACGAGGTCGCCTTCGATGTGGGGCGACAGCAAAACGTCGGTGATGCCGCGTGCCTTATAATCGTCGGCCGCCTCTTCCAAATCTTTCTCTGAGGCAACAAAGCGCACGTCGCCCGAATTTTGTGCGCAGGCATCGCCGCGTTTCAGCCAATATCGCTTTCCCGTTTCAAAGCAAAGCGTGGGCTTCATTGCGTTGACATCGAAACATCTGCTTTCGGCAACTGGCAAGTCGTGGCGTTCAAAACAGCGTGCCAACGCCGTGCGCGTCCCTTTCGTCAGCGCGTTGGCGGAATTGACAACAGGAATGCCCTTCTCCTCCGCCTCCGTCAGGATGCTGAGCGCCTTTTCGCTCCGTGCCATGCTGTAAACCAGGCATGGGGCCTCCGTCAGAGATTGTATCGTCAAGTCGTCCTCGCCCACGCATTCCACTTCGTAGCCCGAACCGCGCAAAGCGACCGCGACAGCCTGAAAGATGGCGTTGTCGCGGTCGATAGAGTTAGGGGAAAAGCGATGGGAACGGCTGACGCCTAATATTCTGTTCATGTTTTATTTTTCAGAGTTCAAAAGCTTTCGGGAAAATCACTTCAGAAAATCTTCCGCCTTGGCAATATCGCTGGCATGGTCAACGTCCAGGATTTTGCTCATCGGCCAGGCCTTCAGGTGCAGTCCGTCGTCCACCAGTCCGCGTTGGAAATTGCGCATGCGGCTCTGTCCTTCCTTCATGCAGCGTTCCAAAGTCCGTATCGCCACAGGTTTGAGGGCATAAATGCCACCAGAGATATAGCGGCAGCAGTCGCTTTTGTCAAGAAATCCAGTGATGTTCAAAGCTTCGTCGGTGGCCACATACAGAGGTTTCTCGTCGTCGATGTAGTCAGTGACAGCCATCATGCCGTCGGCCTCCGTGTTTTTGAACGCCTCGATGTATGCTTTAAATTCGTCTTCGCGGAAGATAGTGTCAACCGTTGTTAGGCAGAAGGGCGCATCGTTGAGGAATTGGCTCAGTTCGAAGAAACTGTGCATCGAGCTCGGCGTGGTCTTCACTACCAGGCGGATAGGTGCCCCTTCGTTGTTTTCCATCAGCGCTCTGACGTGCGCCTCCGTCTGCGGGTGCAGGCGGTTGACGATGATGCAAATCTCCTCAGCTCCGTTCTCGTTGAAGATGCGTATCAGGCGGTCGATCATCGCCTCGCCGTTGAGCCTTACGAGCGGTTTGGGAAGTTCCACACCCTCTTGCGACAAGCGCGAACCTTCGCCGGCGGCAATAATTGCAAATTTCATAAGTCGTAATAATCAAAGAGTCTATTCAGCCTTCTCCTCCACATTCTCGCGCACTGGCGTTTTGCCCTCAGCGGCAGCATTAGGCGTGACGTGTCGGTTGCGGTTGCCATCTTCCTTGCGCTCGTGATAGAGCTTCGGCAGCGGGTTTTTGCGTGCTTCATCATCAGCCTTGCGGTTGCGGTGGATGTCGATGGCCGTATAGATGGCCTGGCGGAAAGACGCTTCCGAAGCCTTGTTGCAGCCAGCGATGTCAAACGCCGTGCCGTGGTCGGGCGATGTGCGCACATAAGGCAGTCCGGCCGTGATGTTTACGCCGTTGTCCATAGAGAGTGCCTTAAACGGCGCCAGTCCTTGGTCGTGGTACATGGCCAAGACAGCATCAAAATGCGAGAACATGCCAGCGCCGAAGAAACCGTCGGCAGGATAAGGGCCGAAACACTGTATGCCCTGTTCAACGGCCTCTTGAACCGCTGGAGCAATGGCCTCCTTCTCTTCGTGTCCCATCACCCCGTCGTCGCCGTTGTGTGGGTTCAGTCCGAGCACGGCGATGCGTGGTGCGGAAATCAGGAAATCGTGTTGCAAGCTCTTGTTGAGCTGGCGGATTTTCTTTGCCACGTTTTCCTTCGTGATGGCAGCGGCCACTTCGCTGATTGGCAAATGTGTCGTCACCAATGCCACGCGCATCACGTCGTTGGCAAGAACCATGAGCGGTTCGTTGCCCTCTCCGATTCTGTTGGCCAGATATTCAGTGTGTCCGGCAAAATTGAAGTCAGGGCTTTGAATGGCGTTTTTGCAGATTGGGGCAGTGACCAAAACGTCGATTTCCCCGTTCTTCAGCGCTTCCGTCGCCGCTTCGAGTGCCCAGTAGGCAGCGCGTCCGGCCACTTGGCTGGTGCGTCCAAATTCCACGTTCACGTCGTTGTCAAAGCAGTTGACGAGGTTGAGGCGTCCGTCAACGGCGTCCTTCGCCGAGTTGACAAAATGAAACTGCGTTTCGATGCCGAGCGCTTTTCGGTGGTAGCTACCGATTTTCGCCGAACCGAAAACAACTGGCGTACACACCTCAAACATCGTCTGTTCGGCAAAAGCCTTGAGAATGATTTCATAGCCCACGCCGTTAGTGTCGCCGTGAGTGATGCCAACGCGGAGCAGAGTCGGCTTTTCGTTGGCCGATGTATTTTTTTCTTGCGGCGTGTCGTTGCCGCTCATATTAAAGTCTGCCATAGATATATGGGTATTGGAAATTCTATTGTTGGCGTTCCGCCTCGTTTTTGGCGGTTGAAAGCAATCCGCAGGCCGCGAAGATGTCTTGTCCGCGTGAGGCCCTCAGTGTGGTGAAGAGTCCGTGCGACGTTAGATAGTCGCGGAAGCGCAACATGCGTTCGCGGTCAACACCGTGTAGCGGCGTGTCGGGGATGTCGTGGAAGCGGATGAGGTTGATGCGGCAGTCCAAGTCCTTCAGAAGGTCAATCAGCGCATCGGCGTGCCGCAGGGAATCGTTGATGCCGTCGAAGACGATGTATTCAAACGAGAGTCTGCGTTGGCGTGGTGCCGAAGCGTCGACGGGGCGCCGTCGACAGAAGTCATACTGTCGCAACACATTGACCACGTCGCGGATGCTGAAGGCACGTTCCGCTGGCATCAGTTTGGCGCGTTCTTCAGGGATGGGGTGGTGGAGGCTGATGGCCAAGTGGCATTCGCTCTCGTCGAGGAAGCGTGTCAGTCCTTTTGCCAGTCCGACGCTCGACACCGTGATGCGTCTCGGGCTCCATCCGTATCCCCAGTCGGCGTTGAGCACTTCCGTGGCCCGCAACACATTGTCGAGGTTGTCAAACGGTTCGCCCTGTCCCATGAAGACGATGTTGGTCAGCGTGTCGCGTTCCGGCAGCGAATAAATCTGGTTGAGGATGTCTGCTGCCGAGAGCGATGCCGAGAACCCCTGCCGCCCCGTCATGCAGAAGGCGCAGTGCATTTTGCAGCCCACCTGACACGACACGCAGAGCGTGGCGCGGTCTTCATCGGGGATGTACACCGTTTCGATATAGTGGTTGTCGTGTGTTCGGTAGAGATATTTCACTGTCCCGTCCACAGAGCGCTGTTCATCGACAGGCGCTGCAGCTCCGACGCAATACTTCTCCGTCAGCCTTTGCCGTGCCGTTTTCGAGAGATTGGTCATCTCCTCGATGGTGGCCACGTGCTTTTTATAGAGCCAGTCGGCCATTTGCTTGGCCACGAAGCGTGGCAGTCCGAGTTCCAGTGCAACGCCTTGCAGTTCAGTCAAGGTCATTCCGAGAAGCGGAGTCTGTTGTGGGGTTGTATTGTTAGCGTCGGTCATTTCGAAATGTGGTTTTCTATGAATGGCTACAAATTTAGCAAAAAATGCTCAAACAGACGAATGCTTTCCCAATTTGCTTTTATAATGAGGCCGATGGGTGAGTCGGTGTTCAAGATTTAAGAAAACCCCGTGTAGCGTTAAGATAAAAGCAACTGGGCCAGCTTGCGAGAAGTTGGCCCAGTTTGTGTAAAAATGTGATTCGGGGATTACTTAGTAATGCTTACCATTACTTAATACATATCGTAATCGTCTCCAGTATAGTCCGGCTCTGTGTCTTCGTAGTCCACCAAGCTGTCGATGTCTTCCGTGTAAACGGCCACGCTGTCATTCTCTTCTTCATCGGACGTGCTTGAGAAAGAATAACTGTCCGTGGTGTTTCTGCGCTCCCATGAACCGTTCATGTATAGCCGCAGCGCCGTGAAGCCCAACATCACGATGGCCAGCGGTATGGCCGCGAACCACAGACGCATTTTGGGCCAGCTCAGGTTGATGAGTTGAAGCATAATCCAGGGCAAGAGCATGAAGAGCGCCACGATGATGACAACGGCATCCATGTAAATTGTTCCAGTGGCGTAGAATTTATGGTTGTGGAGTTGCAGCATGTTGGCATGGTTTACCAACGAGAGAAATATCAAGGTTGCCGTAACGTTCATCGCCATGACTTTCCGGGCAGTGCCGTTGCATTGTGCTTTGGCAATCCAGAACCATACGGCGGACATGAGCGCGTAGAGGACGATGGTTACGATGTTGGTCACGTTCATGCCTTCTGTCATGTGTTTTGGGTCGTCTACGATGCTCACGATAACCAGCGCGAGGTTGACGGTCAGCAACAGGCCAGCCAGGACGAATCCCGCGATTTTGGTCGAGAGTGTCTTGAAGCGGATGCTAAGCACCACCATCGAGGCAATCAGGAACAGCGAAGCAAACTCCAAGATGAAACCGCCTGCGGGCATGAATGTTTCGTAGTAGTGGAAATCAGAAATTCCTTTGTCTTCTGGCTTAAAAAACGTGCCGAATATCACGAAGATAAGGAGGCACGTCGCCGCCGCTATGTTGAATATGCGGAGCAGAATGTCACCGCTTGTTTGCTCCTCCTCCAATGCCAATTTCTTGGGCGCTTTCTTGCCTGGCAGCAAGAGACTTTGATACAGCAGGCAGGCCCATCCGATGCTGCCGAGGCTGCTCACCAGCACGTAGAGGAACATGTCGCCAAACAAAGGGAGGCTCAGTTTGGGGAAGAAAAGCACGGCTGTAAACAGTCTCGCTACGGCAAGGACAATCAGTCCCAGTCTGTATCTTTTGTCGCAGCCAATGGCCAGCAGGGCGAAGAATGCAATGGTGAGGAGGTTGCGGAGCGTGTTTATGACGCAATAGGTTGTGCTGCATTGTATGTCGGAATACAAATAATAGTCTCCGCTTTCTATGCCTCGGAACTGCCAGACGCTGTCGAATAAGTCGACAACGAGCAGCAGGCCGAGCAAAACCGTAGCCACAATGCCCCAAATTTTTGCTTGCTTACCGCTGAGCACGTGGGGCGCAATGAAAAACATGAACGCCGCGCTGCCCACCGACGACAGAAGGTTTGTGAAGAGATTCACACTGTTATCGTATGAAACCATGTACAGCAGATGGTTGATCTGGTTTATGAAAAGGGGCATCAGCACCAATATGGTCACTACCGCCGCCAGGCGAAATCTGCGCGCGCCCGTCAAGAAACCTTCTTCTTGCGATAAGGCCGTGTGGGTGCTCTGTGTTTGAGTTTGAAATGTTGTCTCCATATTAATCTTGTGTTAATTGTTTTCTAATGCGACTTGACTGGAATACGTGGAATCAGTTCACCACCAATTGCGGGAAATATTCTCGCAAAACATCCTCTGCGTGCTTCAGTTGTTCCGCCGTGTTTTCTTTCGTGTCCTTCAGTTGGTAGTCCCATCCGAGCGACTCATATTTATGTACACCGAGCCGGTGATACGGCAGCAGTTCCACGCGCTCAATCATCTTGTAGTTCTTGAAATGTTCGCCGAGCGCTCGCAAATCCTCCTCAGCGTCGCTGAGGCCAGGCACCAGCACATATCGCAGCCAGAAGGGCCGTCCGTTCTCTTCCAACCATGCCGCCGTTGCGAGCGTCTGCGTGTTGGGGCGCCCCGTGATGTGCTCGTGTTGTGCAGAGCGGATTTCCTTCACATCGAGCAACACCAGGTCCGTTTCCTTCAACAGCGCTTCCACGTCGCTGTTCCAGATGCCGCCGTTCGTGTCCACGCAGATGTGCAGTCCCTTTTCATGCAGGCGACGGAAGAGCGGCAGCAGCGCTTTGGCCTGCACGGTCGGTTCGCCGCCCGAGAACGTCACGCCGCCGCGTTTTCCGAAGAAAGGCTTCAGCGATTCAGCCTGTTCCACGATATAGTCGGGGCTTGTCAGTTTGCTTTGTCCGATGGCTTCAATCGTGTCGGGGTTGGCGCAATAGAGGCAGCGGAAGGGGCAGCCTTGCAGAAAGACCACATACCGCAGTCCCGGCCCGTCGAAAGTGCCGGTTGATTCGTAGCTGTGTACGCGTATGAGTTGTTGTTCCATTTTGTGATTCTATGTGTTTGGTGATTAGTAACTTCGTTGTATTTCGCAACCTCTATAAGCTGCCCTATGCCAGACAGTGCAGAACGGTTGCTTATGCGAAGGTACGCAATTATTTTAATTTGTAAATTAATATGTAAAATGTTTTTATCTTTAGGCATATAGTAAGCCGATGGCAGAACATCAAACCACTTTCAATTATCCCGAAAACCCTTACATGTTATCTACTCGCGGCCGCGGGTAGCGCTACCTTCGGCCGCGAGTAGCGTTACCCTCGGCCGCGGGCAGCGCTACCTTCGGCCGCGAGTAGATAATATGTCATAGTTTCTAGGCTGACTTCTTGCTTTTTGGGGAGAATTGGCAATCGCGTTGACGGCTTGGTAAATAAGGTGTTCAAAATCTAGATAATTCAAGATTGGCAAAGAGGCGGTAGCGCTCTCGTAGCGGAGATTTGCGCTGGCCCGCATAATCGTCTGTTGCGGCGCCAGCATTGTAGCTCACTTTGCTCGCAAAGTGAGGGACACGAACACGTAGCGAACATGGCCAGCGCGTTGGGGCATGACTTTATTGGATATTCAGCCCGTGCTTGTTCGCCACGATATTCGTCCCCCTCACTTTGCGAGCAAAGTGAGCTACAGTGCTTCGCCTCTGTCCTCCGCTTGGGGAAAAATGGCATTTTTTACTCCGAATATCCCCTCCTTGTTCTGTTTAAAAAGCAGAGGCCCTCCCTGCAAGTAAAGCAGGGAAGGCCTCCAGCGTATAAAGATGTGATATATTACATGCGTTCGTGGAACGTACGTGAGATTACCTCGAGCTGGTGTTCGCGGCTCAATTTCACGAAGTTCACAGCGTATCCGCTCACACGGATGGTGAGTTGCGGATAGTTTTCAGGATGCTCCATAGCGTCTTCGAGCATTTCGCGGTTGAGGGCGTTTACGTTCAGGTGGTGTGCACCCTTGGTGAAATAGCCGTCCATCATCGTCACGAGGTTGTCGATGCGCTCTTCAGGCGTTGGGCCGAGAGACTTCGGCACGATTGAGAACGTGTTGGAGATACCGTCCTGAGAGTCGCGGTAGCGCAGTTTGGCAACAGAAGCCAAAGAAGCCACAGCACCGCTCTTGTCGCGGCCGTGCATCGGGTTGGCACCCGGAGCGAAAGCCACGCCAGCTTTACGTCCGTCAGGCGTAGCACCCGTCTTCTTGCCATACATCACGTTTGAAGTGATGGTGAGGAGCGAGAGCGTTGGGCGAGCGTTCTTGTAAACAGGCAGTTTCTTCAGTTCTTCAGTGAAGAAGTAAACGAGGTCAACGCCGAGGTGGTCAACGCGGTCATCGTTGTTGCCGAAGCATGGGAATTCGCCGTCGATGTCGAAGCCTTCCGTCAGGCCTTCAGCGTTGCGGCGTGCCGTCACCTTGGCATACTTGATGGCAGAGAGCGAGTCGAGGGCAATTGACAAGCCAGCAGCGCCATAAGCGATGTTGATGCGCGGGTCGGTATCAACGAAAGCCATCTGGGCCTTTTCGTAGTAATACTTGTCGTGCATGTAGTGGATGATGTTCATCGCCTCGTTGTAAACGCGAGCAATCTGCGTCAAGACGAGCTTGTAGTTCTTCATCACCTCTTCGAAGTTGAGCGTGTCGCTGGTCAAAGCGGGGATGCCTTCCACCATCAGTGTGCCAGTCTTCTCGCAGCGTCCGCCGTTGAGCGCCAGCAAGAGTGCCTTTGCCAAGTTGCAGCGTGCGCCAAAGAACTGGATCTGGCGGCCGATGTCCTGGAACGATACGCAGCAAGCGATTCCGTAGTCGTCGCTGTGGCGCACTTCGCGCATGAGCGTGTCGTTTTCATACTGAATTGAGCTGGTGTCGATTGAAACCTTGGCGCAGAAGTTCTTGAAACCTTCTGGAAGTTCAGGGCTCCAAAGCACTGTCAAGTTAGGCTCTGGTGAAGGACCGAGGTTGTAGAGCGTCTGGAGAAAACGGAAGCTGGTCTTCGTCACCTTCGTGCGTCCGTCGTTGAAGCGTCCGCCCAAAGATTCCGTCACCCATGTTGGGTCGCCGGCAAAGATTTCGTTGTAGGCAGCCATGCGGAGGTGGCGCACCATGCGGAGTTTGATAACAAACTGGTCGATGAGTTCCTGTGCAAACGTCTCGTCGATGAGGCCGTGCTTGAGGTCGTGCTCAACATAGATATCGATGAAAGAAGACACGTTGCCGAGCGACATGGCGGCACCATCCTGCTCCTTGACAGCAGCCAAGTATGCCATGTAAACCCACTGAACAGCCTCCTGTGCGGTCTGTGCTGGGCGGCCCAGTTCGAGACCATACATTTCGCCCAATACCTTGATTTCCTTCAATGCCTTAATCTGCTCAGCCACCTCTTCACGCAAGCGGATGCGCTCGTCGGTCATCGGGCCAGTCAGGTTGTGGAGGTCTTCCATCTTGGCTTCCACCAAGCGGTCGATGCCGTAGAGAGCCAAGCGGCGGTAGTCGCCAATGATACGTCCGCGGGCATAGTTGTCGGGCAGACCCGTGAGGAAACCGAGAGAACGGAAGCGGCGGATTTCTTCAGTGTAAACGTCGAATACGCCGTCGTTATGAGTCTTGCGATAGTGGGTGAAGATGTCCTTCACTCTTGGATTAACTTCCTTGCCATTTTGTGCGCAGGCTTTTTCAACCACCTTGATGCCGCCGAAAGGCTTGATGGCACGCTTGAGGAGCTCGTCGGTCTGCAAACCCACGATGAGTTCGTTCTCCTGGTCGATGTAGCCAGGTTTGTGTGATGTGATGGTAGAAACCGTGTCTGGGTCGAAAGAGCGCACGCCATTGTTATTGCGTTCTTCTTCAAGAGCTTTGAGACAGATGTCCCAGATGCGCTTAGTGCGTTCTGTTGGGCCAACGAGGAACGAAGCGTCGCCCTCATACGGCGTGATGTTTTTACGAACGAAGTCCGTAACGTCGATTTTCTGGCTCCATGAGCCGTCGATGAAATTAGAGTACAAATCCATAAAATAGTATTTGTGGGTTTATAATTGAGTTTTTTCAGAGGTGGGGGAGAGGTGTGCCCTATATATTGTTCTGCACACTTCATGTGCGTGTCTTTACATATATTATTTATTGGCCGTGAAGCCCCAATGGCACACTCTCAAAACATTGGCGTTATGCCTTGAATTTGATTTTGATACAAAGTTACAATATTTCGTTCGGTTAGGCGCTATATATCCGTATGTATTTTCACAGATGGGGTGTTTAGTGTGCAAAAATACCTATAAATGGGGAGAGGAAATGCCAAAAGACGTGGTGCATTACCAAGCTGGTCAATTTCCACCCGAAGCCCCATTGAGCCATGCCAAGCCCTTCGCGCTCAACAGATATTTCTGTCGAGGGTGTCGTGGGTTGTCGGGGTAGCGCATTCTCACGAGTCCTTGGTTGATGACAGGCGTGAGGTACGTGGCCAAAAAGTTGGCTCGTGCCTTCAATCCCATGTTTTCCATCATCTCCCTAACGGAATGTTCTCTCGTGGCGATGGCGAGGAGTAGCGTTTTCAGGGAGTTTGGCACATCGATGTTGTTACTTGTCTTGTGCTTGTCCTGTTCGTCCCATTCTTCGGGGGGATTAACCAGCATGTGGCGGTTGCGCAGTTCGTTTATGAAGAACAAGGCTGTGGCGCGTGTATTGTCTTCGCAGAAAGGGCTGTTTTGGGGCGTAATGCAATAAATTTCCAGTCTGCAGCAAGAAAAATTAGCAAAATGTTTGCTGCGCGAAAAAAAATAATTACTTTTGCCAGTGTTAAACCGTGAGGCCCGTATCGCGGGTCGCACCGACAATCAAAATAATAGACAATTATGACATTCGCACAGTCCTTTTATTTTTACGCTTATTTTTACTTTGCTGAGCAAGCGAAGCGGGACGTCGTATGCCATACGAAATAACATGATTCAAGCATTTTACAATCCCGCTTCTGTAAAGGAGCGGGATTTTTTGTTAAAACAAACCGTATGAAAGTAGCAATTCAAGGCATAAGGGGATCGTTTCACGATATTGCCGCCCATGAATATTTCCAGGGCGAGGAACTCGAAATGGTGTGGTGTAACACCTTTGAAAATCTCTTTGCCACCATGAAGGAAGACGACAACTGCTTGGCACTGATGGCCATCGAGAACACCATTGCGGGCAGTCTGCTCCACAACTATGAATTGCTACGGCAGAGCGGCGCCACCATCATCGGCGAACACAAACTGCACATCGAACACAGCATCATGTGCTTGCCTGGCGAAGACTGGGCCGACATCAAGGAGGTCAATTCCCATCCCGTGGCCTTGGCACAGTGTCGCGGATTCCTTCAGCGCCATCCGCAAATCAAAGTGGTGGAAGCCGAAGACACTGCTGGAGCGGCAGAGACGATCAGTCGCCAAAAGCTGCACGGACACGCCGCCATCTGTCATGCTGGCGCCGCGCCGATCTACGGCATGCGCCTCCTCGAAAAGAGCATCGAAGACAACAAGCACAACTTCACGCGCTTCCTTGTGCTCTGCGACCCCTGGAATGCCGACCGCTTGCGCGATCTCCACGCCACCAACAAGGCCAGCATCGTTTTCACCCTGCCGCATGAAGAAGGGTCGCTCTCGCAGGTGCTCAGCATCTTCTCGTTCTATAAGATAAACCTCACCAAAATCCAGTCGTTGCCCATCATCGGGAGGGAATGGCAATATCTTTTCTATATTGACGTGACCTACGACGACTATATGCGCTACCGCCAAAGCATCGATGCGGTGCGCCCACTGATTAAAGAACTCAAAATATTAGGAGAATATGAAGGTAAATAACCAGCCAGACATACAGCCGGCCCAACGCCTCGACAGTGTGCAGGAATACTATTTCTCACGCAAAGGTAAAGAAGTGGCCCGCATGAATGCTGAAGGCAAGGACATCATCTCGCTCGCCATCGGCAGTCCCGATATGCCGCCTTCGCAGCAAACCATCGACACCCTCTGTCGCGAGGCACAAAACCCCAATGCCCACGGCTATCAGCCAACGGTGGGCATCCCGCAGTTGCGCGAGGCCATGGCAGATTTCTACAAGCGTTGGTTTGAGGTCGACTTGGACCCCCAAAGCGAAATTCAGCCCCTCATCGGTTCGAAGGAAGGCATCCTGCACGTGACGCTGGCCTTCGTCAATCCAGGCGACAAGGTCCTCGTGCCCAATCCAGGATACCCCACCTATACATCGCTCTCGCGTCTGCTCGGCGCAGAGGTGGTCAACTACAACCTGCGCCCTGAAAACGGGTGGCAGCCCGATTTCGACGAATTGGAAAAGATGGACTTGACGGGCGTGAAAATCCTGTGGAGCAACAATCCCAACATGCCGACGGGAGCACCAGCCTGTAGGTCAACTTACGAAAGACTCGTTGACTTTGCCCGCCGCCACAACATTCTCGTGGTGAACGACAACCCATACAGCTTCATCCTCGGCCACGAGCATCTGAGCATCCTGCAAGTGCCAGGCGCCAAAGACGTGTGCATCGAGTTCAACTCCATGAGCAAAAGCCACAATATGCCGGGATGGCGCGTCGGCATGCTCGCCACCAACGCACAGTTTGTCAAATGGATATTAAAGGTGAAGAGCAACATCGATTCCGGAACGTTCCGCCCCTTGCAACTCGCCGCTGCTGAGGCTTACCGCAACGACGATGCCTGGCATGAAGAAGCCAACGTGAATGTCTATCGCCGCCGCCGTCAGCTCGCCGGACAAATCATGGACGCCCTCGGCTGCAAATATGAAAGTTGGCAGGTCGGCATGTTCCTCTGGGGACGCATCCCCGACAGTTGCGCCAATGTGGAAGACCTCACGGAGCGTGTGCTCCACGAAGCCCGCGTGTTCATCACGCCCGGTTTTATCTTCGGCTCAAATGGACAACGCTACATCCGCATTTCTCTCTGCGCCAAGGAAGAAAAACTGGCAGAGGCCTTGGAACGCGTCAAGGCAATGAACTGAGTTTCCCCCAAAAATACTATATTATACAATCCCCAAACAACCCATAATATGCCTCTCGAATTAAAACCCCTCAATTTCCCTGGTGTGGAAATGAAACGCCCGGTGATCATCGCCGGTCCGTGCTCCGCTGAAACAGAAGAACAAGTGATGAACACCGCCACACAGTTGGCAAGTAAAGGAATCAAGATTTTCCGTTCTGGTATCTGGAAACCGCGCACCAAGCCCGGCGGCTTTGAAGGCGTCGGCGTGACGGGTCTTCCTTGGTTGCAGCGCGTGCAGAAAGAACTCGGCATGCTTGTTTCGACGGAAGTGGCCACGCCCAAGCATGTGGAAGCTTGTCTGGAAGCTGGCATCGACGTGCTCTGGATTGGCGCACGCACCGTGGCCAACCCCTTTGCCATGCAAGAACTGGCTGACTCATTGCGCGGCGTTGACATCCCCGTGCTCGTGAAGAATCCCGTTAACCCCGACCTCGAACTCTGGGTGGGCGGTCTGGAACGCATCAATGGAGCGGGCATCAAGCGCCTTGGCGTCATCCACCGCGGTTTTTCAACCTACGACAAGCGCATCTATCGTAACCTCCCCATGTGGCACATCGCCATCGAACTGCGCCGCCGTTTCCCCAATCTCCCCATCTTCGGCGACCCCAGCCACATCGGCGGAGCGCGTGAACTCGTTGCCCCTTTGTGTCAGCAGGCAATGGACCTCGGTTTCGACGGACTCATCGTTGAGAGCCACTGCAACCCCGATGCCGCATGGAGCGATGCCAAACAGCAGGTGACGCCAGATGTCCTCGACTTCATCCTCGACAAACTCATCATCCGCAAGAGCGTGCAGAGCACAGAGAGCCTCACGGCATTGCGCCACCAAATTGACGAAATCGACAATGCCCTCATCGAGCAATTGGCAAAGCGCATGCGCCTGAGCCGCGAAATCGGACAATATAAGAAGGAGCACGACATGACCATCGTGCAGACGGGACGCTACAACGAAATCCTCGACAAGCGCGGCGCACAAGGCGTGCTCTGCGGTATGTCGTCTGACTTCATGAAAACGGTGTTTGAAGCTATTCATGAAGAGAGCGTACACCAGCAAATTGAAGTGATGAACAAAAATTGATAGGGAACGGGGCGGTTGGCTCTCCAGCCGCCTTCTCTCCAAAAAACGGAATATGAAAATCTTGATATTGGGAGCGGGCAAGATGGGCTCGTTCTTTGTAGACCTGCTGAGTTTTGAACACACCACCGCTGTCTACGACATCGACCCAAAGCGACTGCGCTTCATGTATAACACCGAGCGCTTTACGACGCTTGAGGAAATCGCCGAATTTAAACCGGAATTGGTCATCAACGCCGTGACCTTGAAATACACGCTTGATGTCTTCAAGCAAGTGATGCCTTATCTGCCCTCCGACTGCATCTTGAGCGACATCTCTTCTGTCAAGACGGGTTTGCGCGAGTTTTACGAGCAGTGTGGCCGGCGCTACGTCTCCACCCACCCCATGTTTGGTCCGACGTTTGCCAACCTCGGCGCCCTGTCGAACGAGAATGCCATCATCATTACGGAGGGCGACTATATGGGCCGCATCTTCTTCAAGGATCTCTACAGCCGCTTGGGGCTTCACATCTGTGAATACACCTTTGACGCCCACGACGAAACCGTTGCCTATTCTTTGGGCACCCCCTTCGTCTCCACCTTCGTGTTCTCTGCTGTCATGAAGCATCAGGACGCTCCCGGAACCACCTTCAAGCGCCACATGGCCATTGCCAAAGGAGTGCTCGGGGAAGACGACACGCTCTTGCGCGAAATCCTTTTCAATCCGCGCATGAGCAGTCAGGTCGGGAAAATCCGTGACGAACTGAAAGACCTGATGGACATCATCGACAGCAAGGATGAAGCACGCTTCAATGCCTATCTGAAGAAAATTCGCGAACACATCAAATGAGGCGTAACCATTTTTGAGTTGCTTCCGCCTCTCAGTAAAAACAACCCCAGATTGCTTTCCGTAATCTGGGGTTGTTTTTGCTACAGGCCTCAAAGCCCAAGAAAATGGCTGGGCGGAATTATTTTGCTTTCTCCTTGCGTTCGCGACACCTTTGCCTGTCTCGTTCGCGACACCTTCGCCTGCGGACAGATGATTTATAGGACGAAAGAATATGCTGCAAAACATGTTTAACTTTATTTATTGGCTGCCCATCGCCAGGTTTTTGTTATTATCTGTAATTTTGTCAGACAAATAAAATATAGCGATAATTCGAAACATGGAATCTTTAGAACTACAAGGCAAGAGCAGCACATTGGTTGATCTGGTGGAGGAAAAACTGCTGCAATATTTAAAGGAAAACGATTACTGCATTGGCAGCGTCATTCCCAATGAAGCAGAACTCTCTTCCTCGTTAGGTGTGGCCCGAAGCGTTCTCAGGGAAGCTTTGAGCCGCTTGAAGATGATTGGAATGATTGAAAGTCGCACCAGGAGAGGTATGGTCATTAAGGAACCATCTCTTTTGGGTGGCATGAAGCGTCTCATCGACCCGAGAAATCTCAGTGAGAATACGCTGTGTGATCTTCTGGAGTTCAGAATGATGCTTGAAATCGGAATGACCTACAAACTTTTTGAGAATCTCACCGACAAGCATTTAAAGGAACTGGAAAATATCATCAAAATGGAGGTCGTTTTGGGATGCAATGAATATTCACTGGCGAGTGAGGTGAATTTCCATTCAAAGCTGTATGAGATAACAGGCAATTCAACTATCATTGAATTTGAACGGATTATTTATCCGCTGATGGAGTTTGCCAAAGAAAAATTCCACGAGCACTTGATGCCCCTGAATCAAGAGCTTCTTCAACGTGGGGAATTGGTCACTCATGCAGACCTCTTAAAACTGCTCGCTGACAGAGACGAAGAAGGCTACAGGAAAGCCATTGGAAAGCATTTGAGTGTGTATAGAATCTTCCTGAAGAATATGAGAAACCGCGAATAACAGGCTTTGACAGCCTGTGGAAGGGAGTTCACCATTGTGTGGCCCCATTCTCACTTCGTTCGTTTTTTGAAAAAATGTGGTCTGGATGAGATGCTATCTGTCATTGACTCAAACGGCAAAGTTTGCTTCGCTCAATCTATCAAGGTTGGTCAGGAGAGTATGGAAATTTCTACAAGCGGAATGCCTGCCGGCATGTATATCATCCGTGTTACCGATGGAAACAAGGAAGTGGATAATTGCCGCATAATTATCCGTTAACCTCCCGCTGAGGCCAACCTATTGGCCGACATTTTCCAAGTAAATAATATAGTAAGGGGCGACTTGAATAGCTAAGTTCAAGTCGCCCCTTATGTGGATGTGTCAGTGTTGCGTTATTTCAGTCTGTCTCAGAAATCCGGAAGAATCAGTACGCGGATGTAGTCTTTCAGATGGACAGGACCTTTGCCATATCCTCCTTGAGAGTCGCTGATGAGGAGTAGCGTCTGCCGGCCGTCGTTAAGCTGTCGGCCCAGGCACATGCCTTCGTAGTTAGCGAAGTTTTGTTTGAAAGGCGTCATGTGCGTGGTGAAAGTGGCGATGAGCCGCTTCGTCATGAATTTGTTCGGGTCGAGTTTTTGCAAATCTGTCGACGAATCAATCATCCACGACTCCTGCGGATTCACCATGAAAATCTTGCAGGTGCATTGCGAACTGAGGTAGCCGTTGGAGATGTCTGCCTCGCGCTCCATCACGAGGAGGCGTCCATCGGGCAGTGTGGCAATTTCAGACACGCCGTAGACATAGATTTTTCCGAAGTCGTCGGCCTTTCCGCGGTCCATGCGGTAGGCATATTGTGCAATCGGGAGCAAGTCGTCTCTGAAAGATTGCAGGCGTAGCAGATTTTGTTCTCCGGGGTGCATCGGTCCTGCGGCGTTCCCGTCTTTGAGCAGTGTGCTCTCAGTGGTGGTCCAGAAACGATGTGTGGTTGGGCAGTAGGCGAGCGATTCAAATCCGTAGTTGGGGACGATGTTGCCGAGGCCGAAGATTTTCGGCACTGTCAGTTCGCGCCCCGTTGGCTGCCCATCCATATTATATTCCAAGATTTTCTGATCACCTTCGCCAGCGATGAATACCGTGCCTGCTGGAGGAAAATAGGCGATGCCTTCGCAGTCGCGGACAGAGATACCCGTGGCTGCCGACACCTTCGGCGAGGAATTGCCCTTGAAGCTTTCCAGATAGACACTCTCGATGGCACCCGTTGTGGCGTTTTGGTCAATGAGGAAAGTGAAGAAGCCATCGGTGATTTCTTTATCGGAGACAACGGCGTAGCGGTTGTTGCCGAGAGAGGCGATACCGCTATAGTTGCCTGTTCCGATGCGCCATTTGGAGAGCGCCACTTGTCCGAGGTCAACGGCTTGCTGCGCTGAGGAAATGAGCGGCATGAAGAGCAGGCTCAAAGCGAGGAGGATTTTCGATTTCATGTTGTTGTGTAGTTGGGTGTGAAGAAGATTGGGTTTACTTAGCCCGAAGGCTTTCACCATTACTTATGCCCTTATTCGTTGAGCATCATTTCGATGAGCGTCGGGTGTGCTCCTAAGAACATGGCTGCCAGACCGCCTGGCGTGACGATGCTATCGGGGCGTTGGTCGGTTAGTTGCACTTTGCCTTTTCCGACGAGGTAGAAACCGTTGTTTTCTGGCACGTCAAGGTCGCCGTCCACTCCGATGTGTATTTCAAAATCGGGATAGGCCTTAACCACGGCCGAGAGGAAATGTTTCACGTTGATGACGCGGGCCATGGCAAATGGCGTGGCACCATTCACGGCGCCTGGCGATGGCACACGAGCATAGATGTGGTCGACACCGGCGAGCTGCTTGAGCTGGCGCACGAAGAGGTCTTTCACTTCCTGATGCGTCACGAGCAGACTGCGCATGAAAACGCGGCCATCGGCTTCTGGAACAGCGAGACACAGACCGACGATGCGGCGTTTGCGGCGTGCCACGAGAACGTAGCCGTTGTCGTTGTCGCAGTCGGCCAGGGCCGCGAAGAAATCGTTTTCAGAGGGGTGGAGCATAAAATCGAAGCCCGAATAGCGGCGGAAAAAAACGTAGAGCTCCATTGGCCATTCATCGGGTTGCTGGATTTCCACGTGCGGGTCGTCTTCTCCCTTGTCTTCCATCTCCACCTCTTTGCGGTAGGTGGCAGTCCAATAGGCACCGTGTTCTGGCTTCTCATAGAAATGCCGTAAGCCTTCATCGGCTGGAATCACGAAACTCAGAGCAGCCCCCTGTCGATAGAGTTCGCGGTGGGCCTGTCGCAGCAGTTGCGAGGCGATGCCGCGTTTGCGGTGTTCTGGCGAAACACAAAGGCCAGAGACATAGCCCGTGAAGATCATCAGGCGGTGGAAAGTCATGGGGTAGGGGATGACCTGCATGGCGCCGATGACCTTGCCGTCTTCGCGAACGGTGATGTTCTGTTGGTCGGTATATTTCTCTTCGAAATAGATGTCCATGAATTCTTCGCTGTCGTGGAAGCATTCCTTCCAGAGCGCGCGTGTCTGTTGTTTTATTTCTTGTGGAGTGAGTATCATAATATATATATGAGTAGGCAGTATATGAGTAGGCAGACTGAAAAATGTCTTGCCATACCATTACTTATTTACTTATTCTGCAAAAGGATGTCGCGTCATTACGGCATATTTGTGCAGCAGGACGCTTGGGTGGTAGCTAAGTTTCGATTGTCTGAGTCCTGGAATGCCCAAATCTTCTTCGCGATTGATATATTTGAACGATTCCGGCAGGTGGCGTACAAATTCGCGGTTGATCATGGCAAAGGCCCCTTCAAATTCTGTGTCTGCTTTTTCTGCGCAGACATCAAACGTGTCATAATTGACGGGCGCACCATAAGTGAATGCCACCAGTTTGTTGTCAACGCGGAGGAGGCCGCCTTGTCCGCCGAGGTGTTCCCAGTTTTCAAACACGTAGGCCATTGAGCGTCGCTCATCGTTCATCTCGTGGCGCATTTGCGGCGTGTAGTCGTCGGCTTTGTCTTCCGCCCATTGCTTTTCGAGCGCCAGGCATTCTTCAAAGACGTCAGGCGAGAGCGCTTCGTAGGCGAAATGCGGGTAGGCCGCCTCAAATTTGTTGCAGTGGTTACGTTTGGGTTGGAGCTTTTTGCCCGAGAGCGTGGCGAGCACTTCGCGGTGGTAGATATAATCGGTGAAGTCGCGGTCCGCCGTGGCATAGAAATAGCCCGGCATGGCTTCGTCGAGCAGTGCCAGATTGTTCTCACACACGCCAAGCATCAAGAAAGGCGCTCCCTGCTGTTCGGCATCTTCCATGAGGGTCGGCACGATGTGGTGTAGGTCGCCCTTTCCCACTGGCATGAGGTAGGCCAGATGTCCGTTACTTTTGAATCGAAAGAGCTGCCATCCTTCATGGTGGGCCGTCTCGGTGTCGTAGAGAAACCTCCAGCTCATCAGATTCATGAAGTTAAGGTCGCAGTTGCGGCATTCCGTTTGACTGACGGCACTTCGTATGTCGTTTTTGTCGCTGAGCGATATGGGGTGAAAGTTGACGTTTGGCATGGTGTTGGGGACGTATTTGGAATGTTCAAGAAACATTTGATGATGCCAGCCAGCACAATTCTGGCACGTGGCTTCTTTTTTTAATTTAATAGGCAAAATGTCGGATGGAAAATCCGTTGCCCGTTGGGACAGCAATGGACACGGAGTCGCGTTGTGGCATCAGGATGTCGTTGTATCCGCTGAGCAGGCATGAGATGTAAGAACGCGTGGTGTATGTCCTCCCGTCATTCCGTCTGTCGTGCGTCAGTTTGATGTGCAACATCTTTGCGCCGTTGGCTTCAGTGGTGATGCCGTCTTCCACAAACATGATTTTGTGTTTCTCAGCCCCAGAAGTTTTGAAGGATACCAGCAAGTTGAGATAGCGGCCAGAGCGCCAGATGGCTTCTGCCGTGATGGCATCCGCTTTCATTTCCGCAGGCTTCTCCGCGAGCGGCGCCATGCAAAAGACGGTTTGCAGACTGACCACCTCCGCCCCCTGTGCTTCCTTTAGAAAGACGGCCCTGACGCGGTAGGCGGTGTCGGGCACCAGCGTTTGTGTGATGGCCTCCTTGTTAGTCACCGCCAGTGTGTCGGCATTGTCGAGGATGAGACTGGCAACGCGCCCGTTGTGGTCGGTGGCAATTTCGGCCAAGTCCTGTCGGTAGGCCACGATGGGATCATCGTCCTTGCTGCATGCTGCCAGTGTCATGAGCCATGAGGCGGCCAGCAGCAGGTGGAGAAAAAGGCGTTTGATGGTTGTCACGAATTCAGAGCGGTTATTTGGTTACGGAGAGGCATGGCATACATCGTCAGGATGCGTTCGCGCAGGAAAGCCTCGTCTTTATTTGGAACATCAATGAGCGAAAGTTTCTTCGCCAGATAAGCTTCGAAGCGTTGGCGGTCGTCGGCCGTGTAGTGTGCCTTGAAGTCCTCTTTTCCGTCAAGCATGTCAGCAGCGATGTAGTTGCCAGGGAAGAGGCGGTAGTTGGCATGGATTTCGCGGTCCATGCGTGCGGCGATGGCCTTGAAGATTTCGCCCTTCGGCAGTGTGGCATATTCGTCAATCCATTCGTTGACAGGTTTTCCCGTCTGGTAGTGAACGCGGCCCTTATAGCCAAGAATGCCCGTTTGCATGTTTGCCATGTCGTCGGCCTGCGTCTTCTTGTAGTTCTCATTGTCGCGTTTCAACTGAAACTCCTTAGCTTTCAGGAAGTCGCAGGGGTCGTATTCATAAGAGATGGCCAGCGGCGCGATGTTGAGTTGTTTGAGGCTCTCAACCAGACTGCCTTCACCGCCCATAGCGAGCATTTTGAGCAGGGATTCCTGCGTGCGGTCGTCAGAGTCTTTGGCGCGTCCTTCGCGTTGTGCAATCCAGATGTTCTCGTGCTTTTCATTGATGGCAAAGTGCATGTAGCGGCTCATGAGTTTAGAGCTTTGCAGCATCTCGCGGATGCCGGGGTTGCGGCGCACGATAAACGATTTGTTGAGCTTCACCACTGTCTCAATCCACGGACGGATGAGGAGGTTGTCGCCGATGGCGATTTCAACGGTGGTTGGGAAACCGTTGTCAATGAGCATCACGTCGAGCAGGGCGGCGTCGAGCACGATGTCGCGGTGGTTGGATACGAAGGTATAGTTGGCCGTTTTGCTCGGAAGAGAGTCGGCGTTGAGGTCGCAGCCGTCGCTTTTCTCTGCCAGGATTTTCTTCACAATGGCGTAGACGAATTTCTTTTGGAAGTCGAGCGTGTCGGTACAGGTGTGCAACTGGGCCTTGATGGCTTCGACGGGTACACCGTTGAAAACATGCGGCAGGATGGAAAGAAATTCGGGGTCAGAGAGCAGCTGATTGAACGCTGCGGGGAGCTCTTCCGGCTGGAACGGACGGATGTCGGCGTATTCTTGAGGAATGTTCATGGCTTTGGTATTAATGGAGAAAAAGGGCATGTCAAGACGATGTGTCTTCACATGCCCTTCTTTAAGGGGTGTTCGTTTTGACGGCTGACGGAGAGTGGCTCCCCAGCGCAGAATTTTTTTGGAGGTTACGGCATTTCCTGAAATTATTATTGTAATATGCTTAGTGCAGAATTTTCAGGAGGCCTCATTCTTAAGTAGGTGGTCAGAATTATTTTTACATTTGAAATGTTCTATCGGGATGCAGATACGCCACCTTGTTTGAAGGAGCAATGCGGGCATTGCGACTGAAAACAAGGTAAGTAGATGCGCCCGAGAGGACGTTTCAAATGTAAAAATAATGCTCTTGGCATATATATATAAATAATTTTGACCACCTACTTACTTATTCGAAGCGGCCTTCAATGATGTCTGAAAGCACGTCTTTGATGGCGCGTCCGGAGGCGGCTACCTGTTGCGGGATGAAGCTGGCGGCTGTCATGCCTGGCGTGGTGTTGATTTCCAACAGGTTGATGTCTTCATGGCCTTTTTCGCCTGAGAGGATGTAATCGATGCGGATGATGCCGTAGCAGCCCAAGTAGTTATAGATTTTGGTGGTCATTTCAGACACGCGTGCCGCTGTTTCGGGAGCGATGCGGGCTGGGGTGATTTCCTCCGACTTGTGGTTGTATTTGGCGTCGTAGTCGAAGAAGTCTTGCGTGGTGACAACTTCCGTGATGGGGAACACCACCACTTCTTTGCCGCGACGATAGCAGCCGCAGGTGATTTCTGTTCCGACCATGATTTTTTCAGCCATCACCTCGTTGCTCTCCATCATGGCGCGTTCAATGGCGGGACGGAGCGCGTCGGCGCTTTTCACCTTCGTGACACCGAAACTGCTGCCGCCGGCGTTCGGCTTTACGAAGCAGGGCAGACCAACGCGGGCAATGATGTCTTCATCGCTCATGTCAATCTGGTCTTTGCGCAAGAGCACCGATTCGGAAATGTTGAGGTCGGGGTTGGAGCGCAAGAAATTGTTGAGCGCATATTTGTTGAAGGTGAGAGATTCCACGAGGACATCGCTCGTTGAATATGGCATGCCGATGAGGTCGAAGTAACCTTGGAGGATGCCGTTCTCTCCCGGTGTTCCGTGTATGGTGATATAGGCGAAGTCAAACGTGTGTCGTCCGTCTTTAGCCGTGAATGAGAAATCGTTTCGGTCGATGGGGCAGACCTCGTCTTTGTAGAGCGCCTTCCAGTCGGTTCCTTTCATTTCAACGACGTAGCAGTCGTATTTTTCGGTATCCATGAATGATAGAATGCCTTCTGCGCTGCGCAGAGAAACATCGTGCTCGGAGGAGTCCCCTCCAGCTACAATGGCAATTGTTCTTTTCATTGTTTTATTTGGATTATAGTTGTGCATGTTGTGTGGAGCCACCATCATCAGTAGCCGATGACTTTTATTTCAGTCCGGCGGTGAAGGTGCGCCAGCGTTCCAAGAGTTTTTGCATGTCTTCCGCCAGTTCGGAGGTGAAATCCATCTCCTTGCCCGTTTTTGGGTGCTTGAATCCGAGCGTCTTGGCGTGTAGCGCCTGGCGTGGGCAGATGGCGTAGCAGTTGCGGATGAAAGCCTGGTAAGAGCTCGACTGCGTGCCGCGCAAAATTTGGTCGCCGCCGTAGCGTTCGTCGTTAAATAGCGGGTGTCCGATGTGTTTCATGTGGACACGTATTTGGTGTGTACGTCCCGTTTCGAGAATACACTCCACGAGCGTGACGAAGCCAAAGCGTTCCAAGACGCGGTAGTGGGTGACGGCGTGCTTACCGATGCCCGAATCGGGAGGAAACACTGCCATCTGCATGCGGTCTTTGGGGTTGCGTGCTATGTTGCCTTCGATGCGTCCTTCTTCGTTTTCCAAGTTGCCCCACACGAGTGCGTTGTAGCGTCTGCGGGTGGTCTTATTGAAAAACTGCACGCCGAGTTTCGTCTTGGCGTCGGGCGTTTTGGCCACGACAAGCAGTCCTGAAGTATCTTTGTCAATGCGGTGTACCAATCCTACGCCCGGGTCATTAGGGTCGTAGTCGGGGTTGTCGCGCAGATGCCAGGCAATGGCGTTGACGAGCGTTCCCGTGTAGTTGCCACATCCCGGATGCACTACCAGTCCGGCTGGTTTGTTAACAACGAGCAGTTCGCTGTCTTCATAGACAATATTGAGAGGGATGTCTTCCGCCTCAATCTTGTTCTCATAGCGGGGACGGTCGAGCAGGAGTGTGACGACGTCGCCTGGTTTTACGCGATAATTGCTCTTGACGGGTTGACCGTTGACGTGGATGAATCCAGCGCGTGCCGCCAGTTGGATGCGGTTTCTCGATGTGTCGGGCAGATGGTCCTGCAGAAATTTGTCAACGCGCAGCAGTTGCTGCCCGCGGTCGGCCACGACCCGGAAGTGTTCGTATAACTCGTTGTTCTCATCGTCGTTGTCATCGATGTCTTCTTGCAGGCTCGTATTGTTGAGAGGTAGTGTCATTATTAGTTATTCAGCAGGAGGTGTTTGGGAGGGTGTCAGACTTTCGCCGCCGCCGTCCTCGATGATGTCGTTGTCTTCGTTGCCAGGACCGAAGATTTCATAGTCCAGGCTGTCGTTGCCGTTAAATTCCTCGTCGACAGCGCCGTTGCCGATGACGAGCGTGATGCGGGTTGTTACGGGGATGCGAGTGCCGGCTTGTACGGTTTCTCCGTTCGCCTTGACATTGTACACCCAGTCTTGGTCGCCCTGTATCCTTTCAATAATGATGCTCTTGAAGCCCAGCGATTTCAGTTTGGCTTCGGCCTCGCGGCGTGAGCAGTTGTCGGCGAGTTGTGGCAGGGCAATGGCCCGTGCGCTGGAGGCGTTGATGGTGAGCTCGATGATTCTGCCGACCTTTATCTTATCGCCAGGTTTAACCGACTGCTCGAGCACCACGTCACCGACGTAAGTGTCGATGTAGCCCGTGTCGACCACTTCGCAGCGGAGCCCCAAGGCTTCCAACTTCTGTTCAACGATGTCTAATTTCAGTCCTCTCATGTTGGGCATGGTGACGTTGTCGCCGTGGTTGGTGTAACACTGCAGAAATTCAAGCGTCACGAAAACCAGTGCCAGCGAAACGACAATCATGCCGAGGCAGTTGCCCATCAGAAACGGACTGAATATTTTCTTGAAAAAATTGGATAGTGTCATTCTTTCGGATAGGATGGATGGAAAATAATGGTGCTTTATGCAGAGGCGTGAACCATTTGGCGGAATCGCATTGGCTGCATGCCAAAGCCTCTTCTCTTCGTGCTCTGAATGCACCAGGGTATGAGGATAGGGCAAATCGTGCCGAATCAGTCTCGCAAAGTTAATATAAAAAACCGTGTCCGCTACTAAAATGCTAAGGGAAAATCGCCTGTGGAACGTTTTTAAGAAAGCTTGTTGGAGATTCTGTGTATGCTTGTCAATGTTTTTTCGTAACTTTGCATAACATAGGCTTCGCCTCGGCATAGCGTTCAAGCAAGCTTAACGCTCTGCTCTCGGTTCGCACTATGTTTGCATAACATAGGCTTCGCCTCGGCATAGCGTTCAAGCAAGCTTAACGCTCTGCTCTCGGTTCGCACTATGTTTGCATAACATAGGCTTCACCTCGGCATAGCGTTCAAGCACGCTTGACGCTCTGCTCTCGGTTCGCACTATGTTTGCATAACATAGGCTTCGCCTCGGCATAGGTCTCATGGTTTAGTCTTCTCTCCCTTCTGAGCAATCAGCCGCGGCGGTTCTATATTTTAAACAGTTGGTCAACATGGAAACTTCACAGCTTCAACGCCTCAAGCAGCGCTATGGCATTGTCGGTAACGACGATGCTTTGAATCGTGCCTTGGAGATAGCCCTCAAAATATCTCCAGTGGATTTGTCGGTTCTTATCATGGGCGAGAATGGTGTGGGAAAGGAAATCTTCCCCCGTGTGATTCACGACCACAGTTTGCGGAAAGGAAAAAAATATTTGGCCGTCAATTGTGGTGCCATTCCAGACGGAACCATCGATTCGGAATTGTTCGGCCACGAAAAGGGAGCTTTTACGGGGGCCGTTGAGCGCCGAGAAGGTTATTTCGCCGTTGCTGACGGCGGAACGTTGTTTTTGGATGAGGTCGGCGAATTGCCGTTGCCCACACAGGCCCGCTTGCTGCGTGTGCTCGAGACCGGTGAATACATTCCCGTGGGGGCCAGCGAAGTGAAGCGCACGGATGTGCGTATCGTGGCGGCAACCAATGTGAATATGGAAAAGGCCATCGCCGATGGCAAGTTCCGCGAAGACCTCTTCTATCGTTTAAACTCCGTCTCCATCAACATCCCCCCCTTGCGTCAACGCGGTGCCGATGTGGTTTTGTTGTTCCGGAAGTTTGCCCTGGAGATGAGTGAGAAGTATAAGATGCCTCCCATCCGTTTGACACCAGAGGCTCAGAAAATGCTTGTCAGTTATGCTTGGCCAGGAAATGTCCGTCAGCTGAAAAATATTGCTGAGAACATGTCGGTCACTTCCGAGGAGCGCGAAATCACGCCAGAAATCCTTTCGCTCTATCTGCCTGCCGAAAACACTTCACAAGGGCATGTGGTGGCGCTCGCTTCAAAGGAAGAAGCCCACAGTTTCGAGAAAGAGCGCGAATTTATCTACCAGATGCTCTTTGATCTGCGTCGTGAAGTGGCAGAATTAAAGCGGATGGTCGGGGAGAAACATTTGCCGATGGTTGGCAGAGACGCCGATTCGCCGACTTCCTCCTCAAGAGGTTTGGCCATCTACCAACCGCAGCCAGCGCTCGGACGGTCGATGGAAAAAACAGACAACTCCTTGATTCAAGATGCCGAGGAAGTGACGGACAATGATGTCGCGGCCAAAGAAACCGATGAAGAAGATGTCGTTGTTGACGGCTCCTTGGAAGAAATGGAGCGGAAGTCCATCAAGAGCGTTTTGAATAAGAACAACGGAAACAGACGCTTGGCCGCCAAGCAGTTGGGAATTTCAGAACGAACGCTTTACAGAAAGATTAAAGAATATGACTTGGAATAAATCAGTCTTTACGAAAATATATAGCTGGCGCTCTGGCATAGCGGGAAATCGCTGTGGCGGATGGTGGCGTATGCTGGTAGTCGTGGCCTGTATGGTCTTGACGGCCTGCAGTGTGAAATACCAGTTCACTGGTACGAGCATCAACTACGACATCATCAAGACCATCCAGATAGACAACGTTCCCAACCGCGCCCCATACGGCTGGGCTCCGATGGAGGCCATGTTCAACAATAAGTTGCAGGACCTCTATGCCAACCAGACGCGTCTCAAACTCGTCAAACGCAATGGCGACATGCACATCGCGGGCGAAATCGTTAGCTACGACCAGTATAACAAAGGTGTGTCGGCCGATGGACTTTCCTCACAGGTGCAGTTGAAGATGACGGTGAACATCCGATTCTCCAACGCGAAGACCAATGAAAGTTGGGAGAAACAGTTTACGGCGACTTCGCAGTATGACGCTTCCCAGCAGTTGAGTGCCGTGCAGGAGCAGTTGGTGACAGAGATGGTGCGCGACCTTACAGAGCAAATCTTCAACGCGACCGTTGCCAACTGGTAGGCTGGTAGAATCCATCCCGATAGCTGTTATATTATATATAGGTATTCCGTTGCCACACATATAATATATATAAGGAACACCACGAAGTCATCCCCAATGGTCTTAGAATAGGCCGCAGAAATCCAATCATCATTAATCCTCTCAGAGAATCCAACCTTAATTATACATGACACCTTCGGTTGCAGAATTAGCAAAACATCCAGATATGTTGAACAAGGACACCGTGTTCGCCTTGCGCGAGATGGTGGCCCGCTATCCTTATTATCAGGCTGCGAGGATTCTCTTCCTCAAAAACCTCTTTCTGCTCCACGATGTCACGTTTGGTGAAGAACTCCGGAAAGCCTCCATCTTTATTGGCGACCGACGTGTGCTCTTCAATATGGTTGAAGGTGACAACTATAAGTTACACGCAGATCGGGCCACACAGGAAGAGGTGATGGACAAAACCATGACTACGGGGGCAGACCGTACGGAGTCGTTGATCGACAGATTCCTGCAAAACGGCATGCTGGCAGAGGATAAAGACGAAGAGGAACTCCCGCGCCGCAAGAAACCGACGGTGGCCGATGCAACGAACGACTATATGGCCTTCCTCATGCAGGAGGAAGCGGCCGAATCAGAGTCGGCTCCAGCAGAAAATGATGCCGCGGTTGCTCTTGGAAGTGACAATGCAGCCGCCAATCGGAGCGATGTCTTGATTTCCAATTTCATCGACAGCAGTTCGGAGCGCATTGTGCTTCAGGACAATCCGACGCTCAGGCCCGAAATCCCGGCGGAAACAACTGGAGATGATGCTGATGACGAGGATTATTTCACAGAGACATTGGCGAAAATCTATATAAAACAGGGTAGATATGAGAAAGCTATGGAAATTATCCGTAAGCTAAACTTGAATTATCCAAAAAAAAATCGTTACTTTGCAGACCAAATGCGGTTCCTGCATAAACTGGTGATCAATCAAAAACATAATAATAGATAAAACATGTATAGCGTATTCGTTATCCTGGCCGTAATCGTGGCCGTTTTGCTTTCATTTATCGTCCTGATTCAAGAGTCGAAGGGCGGTGGATTGGCTTCAAGCTTCGCTTCTTCAAATCAAATCATGGGTGTCCGCAAGACCACCGACGTTGTTGAGAAGGCAACGTGGACCTTGGCCGGATTGCTCGTGCTTTTCAGCGTGCTCAGTGTCTTCTGCCTGTCAACTCCTGAGGTAAAGACCGTTGTCAGTGACATGAAGACCAACACAACGGCGCCCATCTCACAGGGTGCTGGTGCTGATGCTGCCAATCAGGGCGCACAGGCTCAAAAGTAAGTCTATAAAAAGACAGCGATTTTAAAGAATATGGCGCCATTGTGCCTGTCGGTATGAGTCGGCAGAACGCATGGGCGCCTTTTTGTTTTTCAAGGGGATTCAGAAAGTAAGTAATGGTAAACTTCGTCTTTTCTGAAACCCTTACAATCCCAACAATATGAAGATAGCAATCGTTGGCACTGGATATGTCGGACTCGTTTCCGGGGCTTGTTTTGCGGAAATGGGCGTGGAGGTGACGTGTGTTGACATCAATCCTCAAAAGATAGCGTCGCTCAAGCGCGGAGAAATACCAATTTATGAGCCGGGCTTGGAAGAAATGGTGTTGAGAAACCATCGCGAAGGACGCCTCAATTTCACAACGAAACTCACGGAATGTATCAACGACGTTGAGGCCGTTTTCTGTGCCGTCGGTACGCCGCCTGACGAAGACGGAAGTGCCGACTTGAGCTATGTCTTGGCTGTGGCTCACGAGGTGGGTGCCAATATGGACCACTATCTTGTGGTGGTCACGAAAAGCACCGTTCCCGTTGGGACCTCACACAAGGTGAAGGCGGCCATTCAGGAAGAACTCCAGAAGCGCGGTAAGGACATTCCGTTTGACGTGGCTTCCAATCCCGAATTTCTCAAGGAAGGAGCTGCCGTCAAAGACTTCATGTCGCCCGACCGCGTTGTTGTCGGCGTTGAGAGCCAGCGGGCACGCGATTTGATGACGCGCCTCTATTCTCCCTTCATGCTCAACAACTTCCGCGTGATTTTTACGGACATTCCTTCGGCGGAGATGATCAAATATGCGGCCAATTCCATGCTCGCCACGCGCATTTCTTTCATGAACGACATTGCCAATCTCTGCGAACTCGTTGGAGCGGATGTCAACATGGTGCGTAAGGGCATCGGCAGCGATTCCCGCATCGGTTCGAAGTTCCTCTATCCCGGTTGCGGCTATGGCGGTTCTTGTTTCCCGAAAGACGTCAAAGCCCTCATCAAGACGGCCGAACAAAACGGCTACAGCATGCGTGTCTTGAAAGCCGTTGAAGATGTCAACGAACAACAGAAGTCCGTTCTCTTCAGAAAGCTCAACCAGTATTACGCAGGCGACCTGAAGGGCAAGACCATTGCCGTTTGGGGCTTGGCCTTCAAAGCCGAGACCGACGATATGCGCGAGGCCACTTCCCTCGTGACCATCCAGCATCTCTTGGAAGCCGGTTGCCATGTGCGCGTTTACGACCCCATCGCTATGAAGGAATGCCGCCGACGCATGGGCGACAGTGTCACCTATGCCAAGGATATGTACGACGCCGTGCTGAATGCCGATGCCATGCTGCTTCTGACAGAATGGAAGCAGTTCCGCCTGCCATCGTGGGAGGTGGTTCGCCGTTCCATGCACCATCCTGTCATTTTCGACGGCCGCAATCTTTATGACTACGACGAGATGCACCAGTTTGGCTTCTCTTACTTCCCCATTGGGCGAGGATGAGATTTCACGGTCCACCCAGGGTGGCTATGGCCAGATGGTGAAGAATAACCCACTTAAAAAAAACGTCTTATGAAAAAGTTCCTACAAAATGTATTGGCACGTGCCCTTTGCGTTATGGTGCTGGGCGTGTTGCTCATCGTGTTTTCAGAAGCCATCACCACTTGGATTGTGATGGTGAGCGGAGTGGTGTTCATCATTCCGGGTGTTGTGGCCATCGTCAGCTATTTCCGTCAGGACCCGCAGGTGCGTCAGATCATGTTGTACCCCGTTCTCGGCGCAGGCTGCGTCCTCTTTGGTCTTGTGCAACTATTGTGGCCGATGCTTTTCTTGTCTGCCATCGTCTATATCCTGTCGGCCCTGCTCTTCGTGGTGGCCGCCACACAATTTTATACGCTCTGGAGCATCCATCGTTCCGGATGCCCCATTCATCCTGCCTATTATCTTCTGCCGGCGCTCGAACTCGTTGCAACGCTCTACGTGATATTATATCGCAAGGCTGAGGAGGTTGCCGGACTGCCCATCATTTTGATTGGCTGCGGTTTTGTGGTTTACGCCCTCCTTGAATTGTGGACCATCTACATGATGCGCCGCCATTCCGCAAAACTCTTGGATATGAAAAAGGAAGAGAAATAAGCGAGGTGGCTCTTCTCAAAAAATCAGAAACAAACAATCAATCATGCAATACGTTTTTAAACGTCCGATTCTCTTTAGCTTGATGAGCCTGCTTTGCTGTCTCTGTGCGATGGCTGCAGGCGAAACAAAGGAAGTGCAGGACAAGACGTTCACCATTGTGCTCGATGCTGGACACGGTGGTCACGACGCCGGAGCCGTCGGTTCCTTTTCCAAAGAAAAAGACATCAATCTGAAGGTGACGTTGGAGGTCGGGCGACTGTTGGCGGCCAATTGTCCGGGCATAAAAGTGATCTACACGCGTAAGACCGACGTCTTCATCCCGCTTGACCGCCGTGCCAACATTGCCAACAGAAACAAGGCCGACCTCTTCGTGAGCATCCACACCAATTCTCTTCCCAAGGGACGCATCGCCTATGGTTCTGAAACCTATACGTTGGGTATGGCGCGTGCCGCAGCAAATCTTGAAGTGGCCAAGCGCGAGAACTCGGTGATCACTTATGAGAAAAACTACAAACAGACCTATGCGGGTTTCGACCCCAATAAGGCTGAGAGCTATATCATCTTTGAGTTGATCCAAGATCGCCACATGAAGCAGAGCGTCGAACTGGCCCGCAGCATTCAGCAGCAATATGTCAGCGCTGGAAGAAAGAACAAGGGAGTTCATCAGGCAGGTTTCCTCGTCCTGAGAAACACCTCCATGCCCGCTGTCTTGACCGAGCTTGGTTTTATTTCAACGCCCGAAGAAGAGCGCTATCTGAATTCCGCAGGTGGCGTACAGGCTTTGGCGCGTAGCATCTATAATGGCATCGTGAAATACCGCGCCAAGCAAGGCGGCATGTCGCCCCAGGCAATCACGCCCATCATCCTTCCCGATGCCATTGACAAACCGGAGCCGCCCCGTGTGAGCGACGGCAGCAACGATTTGAATGTGGCCAACGCAGAACCGGCCGTTGTGCCCGTCGACCCCAATCCGCAACCGGCAACCGCTGCGAAAGAGCGTGGCGCGAAAGAAGAAACCCCAGAAAACAAAGGCAAAGGCGCTGAGACGCGTCCCGCTTCTGTACGTTCCGACAACGGCACTACCACGCGCCGCCAGTCTGCCGGACAGCAGCGCTCGGTGGCCAAACCCGATTCAACGCCTGCAAGAGCGGCTCATGCAGAGCGTGTGGCGAAGCAGTCGAGAAGTGCCGAACAGGGCAAACCCGTTTTCAAAGTGCAGATATTTGTGGTTGACCGCCAGCTCAAGGCAAATGACGCCCGCTTGAAGGGCCTGCAGAATGTTGGGTTCTATAAAGAAGGCCAGCTTTATAAATACACCGTTGGCGAGTCAACCTCCTACAATGAGATTCGGCAGGTGCAGAAATCATTGGGCAACAAATGTCCAGGAAACTTCATCGTGGCCTTTAAGAACGGCCAGCGCATGAATCTTTCTGAAGCCATCAGGCTCTCCAAATAGAGGTTTGGCAATATTCAGCTCCTTTTTACCATTACATAACTCATCATCAAAATGAACATTTTCTCAAAGGAAATCAAACTGGCCCTCGTGGGCGTTTTAGCAATCGCGCTCCTGGTGGTTGGCATCAACTTTCTCAAAGGGGTGAATATCTTCAGTCCCACCAATAGTTATTTCGTTCGTTTCACCGACATCCAAGGACTGGCCGTGAGCACGCCCGTCTATGCCAACGGCTATGCGGTGGGAAATGTGCGCAGCATTGATTACGACTACGACCGCACCGACAATGTCGTTGTCTGCATTGAGCTCGACAAGTCAATGCGCGTTCCTTATGGCACGCGTGCCGAACTGGAAAGCGAACTGATGGGCGGCGTGAAGTTCAGTTTGGTGCTCGGACCGAACCCGACGAAGAACCTTTCCGTTGGCGACACCATTTCTGGCGGTATGCACATCGGCACGCTCAACAAACTCGAGGCCATGCTTCCCGTTGTGGAGCGCATGCTGCCAAAGCTCGATTCCATTATGACCAATCTCAACCGTCTGACTTCCGACCCAGCTTTGGCACAGACCCTTCACAACACGGCCGAAATCACGTCCAACCTCAAGGAGACCTCTGCCAGTTTGAACCAGATGATGAAGAAGGACGTGCCAGAGATGATGGCCAAGTTCAACCGCACGGGCAGTCATGTTGAAACCCTGACTGGAAAGTTGGCGCGTGTGGACATCGACAACACCATGAAGCAGGTCAACACCACGCTCACAAACGTCAATAGTTTGACGAGCAACCTGACCACCACCACTGATTTCCTCAACCGACAGCTCAATAGTCGCGACAACACGCTGGGGCTCTTCCTCAACGACCGTTCTGTTTACGACAATCTCAACAGCACCATGAGCCATGCCGACTCGCTGATGATTGACTTGAGAATGCACCCGAAGCGCTACGTTCACTTCTCGGTGTTCGGAAAGAAAGCAAAGTGAGGCCTCGGTTGGGCTTTTTGTCAGAATAACGGATTATGCTTTGACGAATGTCAAGAAAGGTATGATATAAATAGTGGCGTAAGATAGTTCTTATTGCCACTATTTTTGTATATTTGCCTTTCATACGGGAGCAAAAGAGTCTCCCGCAATATCTTCATCGTATCATAAAAAGGGTGTTCTGATAATTCAGTAGCAGTGTAGAAGTGCATCAGCCACAATGCCGCCATTGACAGAGCGTCCTCTTAACACACAAAAACAATGGAATTGAAAATAGCAGTTTTGGCCGGTGACGGAATCGGCCCTGAAATATCTGCCGAAGGCGTCAAGGTGATGAAAGCCGTTTGCAGCAAGTTTGGTCATCAGGTCACTTTCACAGAAGCGCTCTGCGGAGCAGCCGCCATCGACGCCGTCGGCAATCCTTTCCCTGAAGAAACTCTGAAGGCGTGCCAGGATGCCGACGCTGTTCTTTTCTCAGCCGTTGGCGATCCGCGCTTCGACAACAACCCCAACGCCAAAGTGCGTCCCGAGCAAGGACTCCTGGCCATGCGCAAGCAGTTGGGCCTCTTTGCCAACATACGTCCCGTTCAGACCTTCGACTGCCTCATCCACAAATCGCCTTTGAAGGACGAACTCGTCCGTGGAGCCGATTTCGTCTGCATCCGTGAGCTCACCGGCGGCATGTATTTCGGAGAAAAGAAAGAAGGCGACGATTATGCCTACGACACCAATGCCTATTCCCGCCACGAGGTGGAGCGCATCTTGAAAGTTGCCTTTGAATATGCCCAGCGCCGTCGCAAACACCTGACGGTGGTCGACAAAGCCAACGTCCTTGCCTCAAGCCGCCTTTGGAGAAAAGTGGCCCAGGAGATGGCGCCACAATATCCCGATGTCCAGACCGATTACATGTATGTCGACAATGCCTCCATGCGCATGATTCAAGACCCCAAGTTCTTCGATGTCATGGTGACGGAAAACACCTTCGGCGACATACTCACCGACGAAGGCTCCTGCATCAGCGGTTCGATGGGCCTCCTCCCTTCGGCCTCCACTGGAGAAAGCACCCCCGTTTTCGAGCCCATTCACGGTTCTTGGCCGCAGGCAAAAGGTTTAAATATTGCCAACCCCTTGGCGCAGATTCTTTCTGTGGCCATGCTCTTTGAATATTTCAATCTGAAGGAAGAAGGCACCTTGATACGTCGCGCTGTTGACGCCAGTTTGGAAGCCAACGTGCGGACGCCAGAAATACAGGTTGCCGGAGGCGAGAAATATGGCACCAAGGAAGTTGGGCAATGGATAACGGATTTCATTCTTCAATCATGACCGAAACAATAGAAAACAAGCAGCGCGAGCATCTCATCTTCCGCGTGACGCTTGTGGGCAGCTTCATCAATTTCCTGTTGCTGCTCTTCAAATTTGTCGCCGGCGTGTTGGGCGGCAGTGCGGCCATGATTGCCGATGCCGTACACTCTCTTTCCGACTTCGTGACCGATTTGATTGTCGTGCTCTTCGTGCGCATCTCCGGAAAACCCTGCGATGCCGACCACGATTTTGGACACGGTAAGTATGAAACCCTCGCCACGGCCTCCATCGGACTGATGCTCCTTGCCGTCGGCCTCGGCATTTTGTGGAACGGTGCCAGCGAAATCATCGCCTATATCAAGGGCGACAACATCGCCGAGCCAGGCTTGATTGCCCTGGTGGCCGCCTTGGTCTCCGTGATTTCCAAGGAATTTCTGTTCCAGTGGACCGCGCGTGTCGGTCGTCGCGTCGACTCCGCCGTGGTGGTGGCCAACGCTTGGCACCATCGCAGTGATGCGCTCTCGAGCATCGGCACCGCTGTCGGTATCGGCGGCGCCATTCTCCTCGGCCCTTCTTGGCGTATCCTCGACCCCATAGCGGCCGTCATCGTCAGCCTCTTCATCGCTCGGGTGGCGTTTAAACTCTTTGTGCCGAGCATACAGGAATTGCTTGAGAAATCCTTGCCAGAGGACGAAGAACAGTTCATCATCAATGTCATCAACGAAACGGAGGGCGCTTCTCTGCCCCACAGTCTGCGCACGCGCCGCATCGGAAACAACCGGGCCATTGATGTCCATTTCTGCATGGACGGCAACACCACCCTGCAAAAGGCCAACGAGGCTTCGCGGGCTGTTGAAAGGAAGTTGCGGCAGAAATTCGGTAAGCAGACTTTTATCACGACGCATGTCGAACCATTGGAGATTCCTTACGTGCCGCCGACAGATAGGTAGCGGCACGCCGTGAAGGCATCTTCCAGATTCCAGACCTATCAGGGCCGACGCATTACTTTTCTCTTTCATAATCAGTGATATTCCATAGAAAAGTATTACCTTTCCAGTAAAAAACGATATGAACATCTCCATTATACTGAACAATATTC